>OHQR01000865.1_pt1 | contig 18080 bp, 12 predicted proteins | sample 1578191 | NCBI WGS metagenome assembly OHQR01 (sample SAMEA3879577, study PRJEB24766) | human gut metagenome | biome: human-associated habitat; feature: feces | place: USA | collected 1985/1987 | reverse complement strand
TTATTTTGCTAAAATCTATCAGCCGCAGGGAAAAACCGTAAAGATATATAAACAGGCTCTAAGGGATTATAACAACGGGAACTATTCAAATTCTTATTATTTATTTTCGCGCATAAGTTATACTTCTTCCCTAAAACCTGTTGCAATATACCGTCAAGCGCTTTGTGCAAGGGCTCTTGGTGATAAGCAGTCTGAGTTGAAAAGATATCAGCAGCTATTTAATAACTATCCTAAAAATAAATTGAGTCCTGAGGCAAAATATCAAGCCGGACAGCTTGTTATTGATGATAATCCATCTTTAGCTTTGAGATATTTTAAGTCAGTTTCTAAATCAAAAATTGATGAAGATTATAAAATTGCTGCTGATTATTATATAGCAAGAGTTGCAGCATCAAAAATCAGGTATTCAAATAAAATATTTTCAAGAGCAAAAGTTGCAAAGGTTGAAAAATCTTTCAGACATTATCTTGAAACTGTACCTGACGGCAGGCTGGCTGTTAATGTTGCAAATACCTGGAAAAAATTTAATCTTAATATAAAATCTGAAGATGTTGTATTGCTTGTAAGAGCATATTACCTTGGAGGGCAGTATAAAGAGGCGGCATCGTTTATTCCAAAGGCTGTGCCTGAAAATATTTGGGCATTGAGTGCATCAAATTCTTATGCGCTTCATGATTATAATAAAACTAAAAGTTTAACAGAACTTGGGGTTGCAAAATACGCGGATAATGTTGAGGTTGATGATTATAACCGTGCTGTAGATGATTATTTAAGGCTGTTTGATCCTGCCGACAAATTAAAATACACAACAAAGCTTTTATCTGTAGCAAAGGGTAAAAAGAAGGATTATATCTGGAATTTGAAATGTTCTTATGTTGCTCCGAAAGATAAATTTGCGTGTTATAAAGATCTATATTTGAATTTCCCGGGTGGTAAGTATTCCGAATATGCAATGCTGCAGGTGTTTTTGGCGGGTATAAAGAATAAGAATTACGCTAAATGCAGAGAACTTTCAAAAGAGTTTTTATCTAAGTATCCAAGCTCTGAATATGCTCCGCAGGTTTTATTCTGGGCCGGAAAGATTGAGCAGCAGTATAATAATTCTGTGGCTGCATCTACTTATTATCAAAGGCTTATCAATAATTATCCTGATTCATATTACGCGTATCGCGCTTATTGGATAATGAAGGGTGTAAAAGCTTCTGTTATAAATACTGAATTGAATTATAAACCTGTAGAATATCCGTATAAGTATCCTGCAAAAGATGATATTTTATATACTCTGATGAATGTTCAGGATTACGATATGATTTTAAAATATACAGAGGATGATTTTATTGCAAGCTGGGTTGAATACCAAAAAGGTAATTATGCATCTTCTATGATTATTGCACGAGATGCGATGGATAAATTGCAGATAAAGCCTGTTAAGTCTGATTTAAGATGGCGCTTGGTATATCCGCAGAATTATTACAAACAGGTTCAAAAATATTCAAAGCAGTATAATAATAATGATGCGTTGATGATGGCTGTAATAAGAGAAGAGAGTTCGTTTAATCCGGAGGCGCAAAGCGGTGTCGGGGCAATCGGACTTATGCAGTTGATGCCTGCAACGGCTCATGATATCGGACAGAAGCACGGTATATCGTTTAATACAAGTTATCTGTTTAATCCGGAGTTAAATATCCGCCTTGGTAATTTGTATTATTCAACAATAAAAGGAATGCTTAATGGAAAGGATGTTTCGGCTATTGCGGCTTATAATGGCGGAATAGGCTCGGTTACGCGCTGGAAAAGTACTCTTTTATACAACGATACTGATGAATTTGTTGAGCAAATTCCGTATGATGAAACTCGTAATTATGTCGAAAAAGTTTTCAGAAGTTACTGGAATTATACAAGAATTTACCAAAAACAGTAAAAATCATTCGTTTGGTTTATTACATTACAGGACAGAGTAGTGATAAAATGGATTTTATGAAAAAGATTTTAATAACATTAACAATATTGGTTGTAAATTTAATTATAGCGAACCCTACTTATGCGATAAAGATAGGTTTGCTGACACAAGTCGACGAAGCCGGAATAGGTACAAATGTAAACGGGCGTATGATTGATGTTCATACAAATAAAACCGTTTGTACTTCTGATGCTATGAAAGGTTATATGCTTGTTCCTTATAAAAATGAAATTGCTGTAAAAAGTGGCGGTCATTTTTATTCTCTGGGAACAGATTCAATTGTTTTAAGGACGGATAAAGACGGTTATGTCAGTACAAAAGGTAAATGGTATCATGGCAAGCTTATTGTAAAAAATGTAAACGACAAGCTTACTGTTATTAATGATATTGATCTTGAAAATTACCTTAAAGGGGTCGTACCTTCTGAAATGCCTCCAAGTTGGGAGTATGAAGCTTTGAAGGCTCAAGCAATTGCTGCAAGAAGTTTTGCTCTTGCAAATTTAGGCAAGCAGGCAAAGTGGGGTTATGACTTAAAAGATAATACCGAAGATCAGGCTTACGGCGGAGCTTCATCAGAAACAAATATTACAAATAAGGCTGTAGATGAAACTCACGGGCTTGTTTTAACTTATGATATGAAGATTATCCCTGCATATTATTCAGCTTCAGCGGGCGGAATGACTTCAAATTCAGTTTGGGGCGGGTATGCACCATATCTTCATTCTGTTCCTTCATTTGATGAAAATGTGAAAAAGAACGGGCATGGTGTCGGCATGTCTCAGCATGGTGCCAATAATCTCGCAAAAGAAGGCTATAATGCGTATCAAATTTTACAATATTTTTATCAGGATATAAAATTTGCAAAGTTAAACAATGAGCCATAAAGCTTATTATTAGAGGGTTTTGCTAGTTATATATCTGGGTATATCTACTAAAATCGGGATTTTTTAGAAAAACAATCGTGAAAACCCTTGACAGTCTTAAAAAAAATGTTATAATAAATTTGTCGATTACACACATACTGCGGAAAATGGTTACTGCTTCGCAGGTTCAAGGAAGAAGGAGGTTCGTAATGAACAAAGAAGAATTAGTAAAAGAAGTGTCTAAAAAAGCAAAAGTTTCTCAAAAAGCAACTGCTGACATCTTATCAGCAACTTTAGAAACTATTCAAAAAACAGTTTCTAAAGGCAAAAAAGTTACATTAGTTGGCTTTGGTACTTTTGAAGCTCGCAAAAGAGCAGCTAGAACTGGTAGAAACCCTCAAACCGGTGCAGCTTTGAAAATCGCTGCTAAAACAGTTCCTGCTTTCTCAGCTGGTAAAAAATTCAAAGAACTTGTTAAGTAATTATTCTTACTTATAAAAAGTTTTATGAAAGTGTCGTTAATCTTTTGGTTATCGGCACTTTTTTCATGAACTTTTCAAACAATATTGTTACAAATCCTTGAACAATGCTGTTTTTGTGATAGTATGTTATTACTAAACAATATGGGGGCGAGGCAGGACGTTATGAAAAGTTCGACAATAAGAAGATCTACTTTATCAAGAGAATCAATGGAAGTTATAGAAAATTTGGCAAAAGAACAGGAAGCAGAAGGCTCTTTGGGTGAATATGTAAGACCTGACGAGATTTTTGAAGAAAAAAATAGTACTGTTAGTAACAAATCTCAAGAAATTGATTTATTGTGGCAGAATTTTAAAACAACTCAGTTCAATACAAATTCGCCGACTGCATATATCCTTTTAGGATTTGTAATCGGTGTGATAACAACTGTGATTGCAATTGCCGGATTAAATGCTATAGCTGCACGTCATGGTGCTCAAAATCCTCAAAAATCAAGTTTGTTTGGAATTGAAAGTATTTTCTCATCTCATAAAAAAACACCGGAGCAAACACTTGAACAGCAGGCTGATAATGCCCAGGAAGAAGTTAATAATAAAGTTTCCGTACCTGGTGAAGATGATACTGCAGCCCCTGTTGTTGATGCTTCTGTTAATAATGTGCAGGAAGAGCAGACTGCTGAAACTTCTGCAAGTGTAGATTCATCTAACGCTGCAAAGTATATTGTTAAAGATGGCGATACAGGTGAAAGTATTATAAAAAAACATTACGGATCTTATACTCCTGAGAGGGCTGAGCGTATAATAAAGGCTAATAATTTAAAAACTTTGGATAGATTAAATATTGACCAGGAATTATTGCTTCCTGTTGAACAATAACGGGCGGGGGTATATGAAGTTAGCAAGAAGTTTATTTTTAGCAGCTATATTTTTATTTAGTTCAGGTTTAAATGCTTTTTCTATAGAAGATAACTGGCAGAATGATTTACGGACTAAATTTTTAAATAACGATACTGTTATAATGGAGATTAATATAAGATCTTTTAACGCGAAAGATTTAAATGGCGACGGTTTCATTGAAGAAAATCTGGGAGAAGAGCGCGGAACCTTTATCAACGCTGTTGAAAGGCTTGATGAATTAAAAAATCTCGGGGTAAATACCTTGCATGTTTTACCTGTCACCCCAACCGGTAAATTAAAGGCATTGGGAACTGCGGGGAGTTTGTATTCTGCCGCCGGGTTTGATTCGATTAATGAAGATTTAAAAGATAAAAATTCTAAATTGACATTAGATGAGCAGGCAAAATTATTCATTGATGAAGCGCATAAGCGAGGAATACGTATAATTATGGATGTTCCGGCATGCGGGTCTTATGATTTGTACTTACAGCGTCCGGATTTGTTTGTATCTTCTCCGTCCGGAGAACCTGTTGTTCCTGCTGATTGGACTGATGTAAGGCTTCTTTCTGTCGGTACTGAAGGTAAAATTGATTCAAATGTCTATAGCCTTTATAAAGATTTTGTTAAATATGTTATGAATCTTGGTGTTGATGGTATAAGGGCTGATGTTGCACATTCTAAAACCGCAATTTTCTGGAAAGAATTAATAGATTATTCAAGAGAAAAAGATCCTGAATTTTTGTGGCTTGCAGAATCGTCTGAAGCTTGGCATGATGCTATTTCACCACAGGCTGTATTTACTCCGTATAACAAACTTTTAGAAGCCGGCTTTGACGGATATTACGGCTCGTTTTTTAATTTAAAAGATTGGAAAACTTCAAAAGAATTATATAATCAGTTCAATCAAACATTTGGAGAAACCAAAAAGTTTAAAGACAAAAAAAGTGTAATCGGTAGTTTTACGACTCATGATGAAGTCAGCCCTATATTGTTAAAAGGTGAGCAATTAAGCGATATGATGATTTGGCTCAGTGCAACTTTGCCGCTTAATTCATATTTTGTCGACGGGTTCCAGACAGGTGATGATTATCTGTATAAAAGAGGCAACAAGCTTGCGGATGCTACAAACACTGATGATGATTTGTATTTCACACATAGAGGCAAAATTGATATATTTAATTTTTCAAGAAAACCAGGCGGGGATAATGTTCAATTAAGAAATGACTTTCTTCTTGGTAATAACGTGAAAAAAAGTGTTCTATCAGTGTTGAATGAAGGAACGTTTACACCGCTAAAAACCAATAATCAAAAAGTTTTTGCTTATATGTTTTCAAATAATATAAAAAAAGTTATAACAATTGGAAATTTGGATTTTGAAAATTCTGTAAAAGTTTCGGTTAAGGTTCCTAAATATAAGCCAAAGAAACAGAATCTTCTGCCTATAAAAATTTCAACAATGCCTGAGGCTAAAAACGGAAAGGTGCAGTTGAATATGCTGCCTGGTGAAACCGTTGTTATAATTATTCATGAATTGCTTTAATTTATTATAAATTTTTTACAAATTCACGTATTGCAGATGCTTCATGCGTTCCGACTATAAAGTTAAAATCAGGAACAGCTTCTTGAAGTTCATCTTTAATATGTGCCAAAAGTCCCGGGATAATGATATTTCTGGTGTTTAATTTTTCTCGTATTTGAAGAGTTTTAAGTGTTTTAGATACTACATTTGCAGTGAATTTTTCAGCAGACCAGGCTGTTAAAACGCTCATGCCATCAGCAGGAATAACTATCAGGTATGACGGGGTATCAAGGCTTTCCAGCTCGTTTGTTACTGCAAAAAATGTCAGTGCAAAGTTTGTTGTTAAAAATACTATCGAATTTTTATCCGGATTGTTAAATTGATAAAGGTTAGACTCAACCTGCAGCGGCTTTTGAGGGTCTGTGAAGATATTCCCGCGCAGCCTTAAAATGGTAGAAAACATAGCTTCATCAAATCGCTCAAATACAATCATATTGGCATATTTGCAAATATAATAACTTGCCAGAGCGGTTGTTGTGTATGTATCTTTTGAATTTATACACACGCAAACCGGATCAGAATATTTATCATCTTTTTCTAAAATTGCTTTTTGACGGGTTGAGATAAGTTTTTCTTTAACCGTATGAAAATCTGAATCAGTGATTTTTGTAATTTCCAGTTTCTCAAATTCTTCAAAGGTAATTGAATTGAGTGTCAAATTCTCAATCGGTTGGTTATTATAATTTTTCAAAATAATCAGATCGACTTTTAAATTTTCATTGACACCTTTTATTTCAAAATTACAGATTTGTTGTATTTTTTGAAGATAATCAGCCCTGCAGCAATCGACTAACACAGCCAGCACTGTACGGTTTATGAAGGTTTTTTCGTGCCTGTATAAAACATTTTCTCCGCCGATTTTTAAATCTTTTATTTGAACAGTTTTTTGCGGGTGTTTTATACTGTGGGCATATAAATCTTTTAGTTCGGATTTAACGTATGGGCAGTTTTCAATTTTCGTGTTTTGCTTTGCGAGTTTTAGAGCAAAAGCCATACAAGTCGGGCAGCCACATTCTTTACAGTTAGCGTGTTCTTCTTTTTTTGCACCCGGAAGATATTTGAAAATTTGAAGTCCTGTCATTTCCATAGTTAAATAAGTCCTTTCAATATTTTAATATTTTCAGGGAAAGTTATTGTTATAATATCGGCTCCTGCTGCTATAACTCCGGCTGCTGCTGATAGTTCTATCATTTGTGCGCGAGAAGAGCGCTCTCCCCAGCTTTTTGAAAACTCATCAGATTTAGCTTCTTTTGTTTTTAAAGATTCAAGTGCGGCATCTGAAATTATCGGAAGGTTTAAATATTCGTCATTTTTACCTTCAAGTTTTACTTTTTCCAATATGCTGAACCCGTATTCATAACCGTATCCGAGCCCGCCAATATCAGTGTTCATAATAATTTTATCAAGGTTTAACCCCATATCAGCCGATAAAATATTTAACTCTTTTGCTAAATTTATATCAATCGGGCTTTTTAAAACCAGGTAATGCCCACCTTTAATTATCTCAGGCACAATATTTTTGTATGTTTTTTCATTTGCACTTGAAATTATACAATTTTCTCTGTCTAAGTTTTTAATCAATTCCGGCAGCAGTATTTTGTCTAATTCATCGTCGCCTGTGCCGTATATCATCAAGGGTTTTGAGATTTCGGGCAGTATATCTTTTAATAATGATACTGTATTATTGATTTCAGCCTGTGATTTTATATTGAAAATCAATGCGATAATATCACAGTCTGTATTTTGCGCACTTTTAATCAAATCCGAAGGATTTGAAATTTCAGAATTTTCCTTCGGATTATTGATGTTTATTAATAATGCAAAAAGTTTTGAATTTTTAATATTAAGCTCTTTCACTCTTCACTGTTTCCATAATTTGTTCAAACTCTTTATCATCAATAGTTTCTTTGTCTAAAAGTTCTTTAGAGATACGTTCCAGCATATCTCTGTTTTCGTTTAACAGGCGTTTAGTAAGTTCATATCTTTCATCAACGATACGTTTGATTTCCTGATCGATTTCATAGGCAACTTGTTCAGAGTAATCTCTTTGGTGCCCGAAATCTCTGCCCATAAATACGTTTTGCTGGTTTTTACCGTATGCCATTGTGCCTAATTTATCAGACATACCCCAAGCTGTTACCATTTTACGTGCTATATCTGTTACATTGATAAGATCTTGAGATGCGCCGGTGCTTACGTTATCTTTGCCGTAAACGATTTCTTCAGCGGCGCGTCCGCCAAGTGATACGGCAATCTTTGCCAAAAGTTTAGCTTTGCTTACGTGAACATTTTCATCTTTCGGTCTAGTCCAGGTCAAGCCCAGAGCCATTCCGCGCGGAATTATTGACACTTTATGCAGTTCATTTGCATCAGGTAATAACTTATCAATAAGAGCGTGACCTACTTCGTGGTAAGATGTTAATTCTTTATCCGCATCGGTTAAGACCTTGCTGCGTTTTTCAACCCCTGCGATTACACGGTCAATTGATCTGTCTATATCGTTCATTGATATTTTAGATTCGTTGTTGCGTGCAGCAAGAAGTGCAGATTCATTTAATAAGTTCTGCAAATCTGCGCCGGTAAACCCTGGAGTTCTTTTTGCAAGAACCTTCAAATCGACATCTTTATCAAGCTTTTTATTTTTAGCGTGAACTTCTAAAATCTGTTCTCTGCCTTTAACATCAGGAGCGTTGATATAGATTTGTCTGTCAAATCTGCCCGGTCTTAATAATGCATTATCAAGAATGTCAGGTCTGTTGGTTGCTGCGATAACGATTATATTTGTGTTAACATCAAACCCGTCCATTTCAACAAGTAATTGGTTAAGGGTTTGTTCTCTTTCGTCGTGTCCGCCGCCTAGACCTGCGCCACGCTGACGTCCAACAGCATCAATTTCGTCAATAAATATAATACAAGGCTGATGCTTTTTAGCTTGTTCAAATAAATCTCTAACACGGCTTGCACCTACACCGACAAACATTTCAACAAAATCAGAACCTGAAATTGAGAAAAACGGCACACTAGCTTCGCCTGCAACAGCTTTTGCCATAAGAGTTTTACCTGTTCCGGGAGGTCCAACCAATAAAACACCTTTTGGAATTTTTGCGCCAAGTTTCATATACTTTTCACCATTTTTAAGGAAATCAACGATTTCTTCAAGTTCTTTTTTCTCTTCGTCAATTCCTGCAACGTCATTAAATGTTGTTTTAACTTTAGAATCAAGCAGCATTTTAGCTTTACTTTTACCGAAAGACATAGCTTGAGAGCCGCCGGCTTGTATTGCTTTAATCATCAAACCAAGTGAGATTACTGCAAACAGGATAATTATAAAAGTTCCGATATTTCCTGCAAGCTGGTTAGTTTCAGGGGCTTTTTTTACTGTAATATCAGCACCTGATTGGTTAAGCTTGTTCATTAAATCTTCGTCGCGAACGGATATTTGAACCCTGTACTGTTGAAGCGGAGCCTGAACATTTTTATTCTCAGGAGATAGGAAAGGGGAAACCGTATTTTTTTCTTTTTCACCTTCCTTAACCGCTTTTTGCTGAGCAGGCTGGTCTTTTGGCACTGCGATAATCATATCGTCATATTTTTCAATTTTAGAAAATTCTTTTTGTTCTAATCTTTGAAGAAAATTAGTGTATGAGATTTCTGTGGTGCTTGTAGAAGGTCCGGTCATAAATATTGTTGAAATAAAGACCAGTACAACAATAGCTAAAATTACATACATACCCATTGATTGACTTTTGTTCATTTAAAATAACCTTTCAAAATATGTTAAACTCTCTGACATAATTATACCTTAAACAGGGTAAAAAGTGAATATAGCAAAAATATGTCATAACAAATGGGTGTCTCACCGCACTCCTCTCCCGCAAGCTGGCGAGGGAGAACGCAAACAAATATGTCATTCTGAACTTGTTTCAGAATCTGAAAACCAGACCAAGAACAAATTCAGGGTGATAGAACAGCAAAATATAAATCTCCACCAAATGCATGAGCAATATTGGCACACATAATCATATAATTGAATTATACATGGTATAAAATGGAGGGCATCATATGTCGAAGAAAGATCTTGAGCGCAAAAAAGGTTTACTGAAATATAATACTAAAATTTCAATATCTCCGAGAAATAGTGTATTGCGGGGGGGGGTAACCTTTAAAGCTTTATCTGCAGCGGCTTTAACAACACTTGCTGCAAGCTATGCGCAAGCTGAAACGGCACCTGTGCCGATGGCAAATAGTGCAAAATCTTTAAGTGCATCAGATGCGATTTTAAATAAACCGTATAATGTTCCAACATTAGACTATTTGCATGATAACAATATTATGGCACCTCCGGAACAGAATGAATATGGTGATTATATTTCGGGCAGTGAAAAAGTTTATTCAGAAAGTTCATATACTATGATTGAAGTTTCTAAAGAAACGGCTGAGTCAATGGAAGATGTTATGACCAGATATGAGGTAAAAGAAGTAACAAGATACTATGATAAAACAACCGGTGCGCCTATACTAAATCCTACAGAAGCAGGTATAACAGCAGGTGAATACAAGGTTGTACAGGAAAAAGATCTTGTACCGCATTATTATCACGTTGGGTTCAGGCAAACTGAGTATGGTCAAGGACCAAATGGTGTTACTTTAGGCTTTAGGACTTATGGTGGTAATTATATTTTTGATGAGTACGGGGATAAATCTGTTATAACCGTAAATTATGATAAAAATAATTCAAGACCTCAATTTTCTAATTTTTCGGATACAGCAGTTGATGTGGAAGGTGATTTTGTCGATAACAATGATTATATGTCAGGCGGGGTAGAAAATACCGGTAAAATAGGTACTATTTCAGGTAATTTTATTAATAATATAGGTCAGGCAGGTGGTGCTATATATAATGGTGAAGGGGTTATTGATACAATAAATGGTAATTTTATCGGAAATATTACATATAGCGGTGGCGGAGCTATTTATAACGGTTCTGATATCCGGGAAGCTAGTTTAGAGTTTTTTACAGCTCCTCTTTTGGATAATTATATTCGTCATATAGAGGGGGATTTTATCGGTAATCATAATAATTACTCCACTTATTCTGCTATGGGCGGAGCGATTTTCAACCAATATAATATAGGAGATATAAAAGGGAATTTTATAGGAAATCATATAGGTATTAATGGAGTACCGGCTCGTAGTTATAGTTCATACGATGATGCAGGTTTTGGCGGTGCTATATATAATAGAGGAAATATTTCGGATATTTCGGGTGATTTTATAGGAAATTATGTCAACTCCTATTATAATGCTTTTGGCGGAGCTATTGCAAATGAATATACTATGGGTTCTATAACCGGTGATTTTATCGGAAACTATGCAAGTGGTTCTGGAGCTTCCGGTGGAGCTATTTCTAATGGTCGAGGAGGTACAGGATTTACTTGTATCATTGGAGATATAACCGGAGATTTTATAGGTAATTATGCAAAAGGTTCTGGAGCTTTCGGTGGAGCAATAACAAATAGGAATGGCTATATTGAATCTATTACAGGTGACTTTATAGGAAATAATGTCTATTCATTTACTGATGTGTATGGCGGTGGTATATATAATCAAGTTTCGGTAGGTGGTATTGGCAGTATTACTGGTGATTTTATTTCTAATTCCGCTACTTCGGATTATGGTGGCAGCGGTTATGTATATGGCGGCGCGATATATAATAAAAGTAATATAGGTGATATTACAGGGGACTTTGTTAATAATTTTGCTAAAGGTCCTAGTTATACTTATGGTGGTGCAATATATAATAATTATAGTAGTACAATCAGAAATATCACAGGCGACTTTATTGGAAATTACGCTTCTGCTTCTGGATATAACGATGCCAATGGAGGCGCGATATATAATAAAGGTAATATAGGCGATATTACTGGAGATTTTGTTAATAATTATGCTAAAGGGAGTAGAGAAGCTGTAGGTGGTGCAATTTATAATGAGTCACGTATAGGAAATGTTTCAGGTAATTTTGTAAATAACTATGTTCAAGCAAAATATGGCGCTTCTGGTGGTGCTATATATAATGGCTGGGGCGGTCCTATTGGGATTAGTAAAGAAGTAATAAATGTATATATTGAGCCGGAGGTTTATACAAATGAACAAACCGGTGAAGTTATAAATAATTATAATATTGAAATATCGGATTATGAAAATAAATCACTTTCTCCATATGAAGCAAAAGAACTTATAGCACAAGGGTATAAGATAAAAGTTAAGAAATCCCATATATTTGATGCTACTATTCCAGCTGATGAATGGGAAAATCTAAAGGCTGATATAGAACAAGGAATTAATGCTGGGTATTGTTCATATACAGATCCGGCAAATGATATCCCGAAAGAATACTTATATGATGGTGGAGGTATTGTAAATTCAAGTTTTATCGGAAACTATGCTAAAGCCACTGAGGAAGGTTCTGAGGCTAAAGGTGGTGCGATTTATACCTGGCAGGATTTAAATCTTATCGCAAAAGATGGTTATACTTCAATAATTTCAGGTAACTGGGTTGAAGACTCTAATGGCAAACGAGATGAGGCTATTTTTGCTGGTTATGAATCTCTTCTTACTTTTGACGCAAAAAGAAACGGCAGCTTTATTATCAATGATAAAATCAATGGTGAGAATTATAGTATTGATTTTAGAGGTGATGAAACCGGTGTTGTCTATTTGAACAACGATGTTATTGAAGAGCCGGAGCCAATGCCTGTATCTTTAGATTTGAATGAATCAAGACCTGAAGGATTAAATAAAGGTAATGTTAATGTTTCTTTATCTAATATTAAGCTGCATTTAGCAAATAGAGACAATGTGCTTGATGGTAACAATCTGACTCTTTATTCCGGTAATTTATCCATGATAAATAATCAGGTTGGAGTTATGGATCTGAATGGTTTTGATATTCAGGGTGATACAAATTTTGAAGCAGATGTTGACCTTGCTAATCAGTCTATGGATAGAATTACTGCAAATGAATACGGTCAACCTAAACCTGAGCAGCCTTATGTTGTAAGAACGTCTAACAATGAACCGTTAGTTGGTAATTTGAATGTGGTTGGCATGAATCTGCTATCGGATGCTCCGGAAAATAGAGAGATTACTGAAATTTTCTTTGCCGAACAAGGCTTGAAAGATCATGTAACAAACGGAATTTCAGGCGGCAGTGGAGAACTTCCACAAAAAGAATTCCAGACAACCGCTTATACTCCAATATTTAAATACAACGTAAAATACGATAACCGAGACGATGGCGGTTACTTTATGTTTGCAAAAGGTGACAGGATTTTCGAACCTGGATCCGGCGGCGGAACAAATTCAAGCGGGAATCCGTCCGATGCATTTAACCCTGCAGTATTAGCGACCCCAACAGCAAATATTGCGGCATCTCAGGCTACAATCAATGAAACTTTTAAATATGTATTCCAACACGCAGATAGTTTCACTCAGCTTCCATCGCTGGAGCGTGTAGCACAGATAAAGCAAAATCAATACGCATTAAGTACAGACTATAACCAGAATTTAGGTTCTTTAGCCCCAGAATTTAATAATAAAGCAGGGTGGTTCAGACCATATGTAACGTTTGAAAAAATGAACCTTAAAAACGGTCCGTCAGTAAATGCAACAACATACGGATCTTTAGCCGGATTTGACAGTGACTTCCAAAAACTGAAACACGGCTGGACAGGTTTAACAACGGGATATATCGGATATAACGGATCACAGCTTCGCTATTCTGGAGTAGATACAACAATGAACGGCGGCTTGCTCGGTGTTACTCAAACTTTCTATAAAGGAAACTTCTGGACAGCATTGACAGCTTCAGCGGGCGCAAGTGTCGGACAATCACACACAATGTACGGAAAAGAAGATTTTACAAGCTTGATGGCGGGCATTGGTTCAAAAACCGGATATAACTTCGAGTTTAAAGACGGAAGATATATTATTCAGCCGATTATGTTTATGTCATATACGTTTGTAAATACCTTTGATTATACAAATGCAGCAGGCGTTAGAATTGATGCAGATCCAATGCATTCAATAATGCTGAATCCGAGTGTACGTTTTATTACCAATACCAAAACCGGCTGGCAGCCATATGCAAGTGTCGGAATGGTATGGAATGTATTAAGTGACTCAAATGTTAAAGCCAATAATGTACATCTTCCTGAAGCGAGTATGAAGCCTTATGTAGAATACGGCTTAGGGGTTCAAAAACGTTTTAAAGACAGATATACGGCATTCGCTCAGGCAATGCTTCGCCATGGCGGCAGAAACGGTATCGCGTTAACCGGCGGATTCCGTTGGACACTTGGTAAGGAAGGCAAACCTATAGAAAAAGTTTCTAATCCGCAGAAAGTTGTACAAAGTCCTTGCAATATTTCTTTACGAGGAATGCAGGGCGGTAGTAATTCAGTTCGACCAGTCGAAGACAAAGTATCAATGTCAAATTACTCAACAACTCTTGCTAAAACAATGACTGTTGAAACAACTGGTGCAAGAAAGATTATTAAGCAGATGACTACCGAACAAAAGATTGCAAAAGGGCTTGTCAAACAACAAGATACAACTCTGACTCAAACCCGTGCAGTTCTAAAACCAATGTAAATCTCCTTTGCAAGGGCAGTGGCAGAAAAGCTAAAACAGCCCGAGTGCCAAGGTGACTGGTGGGCAAAGTGCCCAGTGCTGCGAGCACCGTCATTCTGAGCGAAGCGAAGAATCTCATAGGACACCTTTTTACGGCATTGCAGCGACGGTCGCATTGCTCCTGTGCAATTTACACTATAGACACGTATTTTTCAATGTCTTCTTGTGAGTTCATTTCTGTTGCGGCTACTAAAATCTTTGTTTCATCAAGCTTTATTCCGCCCAAAATATTATTGTCTTTGAGCTTTGCAAGTATTTCATCTGAATTTGGAACTTCTATTACAAACTCGTTGAAGAAATTTTTATTAAGTGTTTTAATCCCTTTTGCAGCAAGTTTTTCTGATAACTCGTGAGCGTTTTTACAGCTTAAATATCCTGCCTGTTTAAAACCTTTTTCACCCATAACAGACAGATACAATGTTGCACAAAGCCCGATTAGTGCTTGGTTTGAACAAATATTACTTGTTGCTTTTTCTCTTTTGATATGCTGTTCTCTTGTCTGAATTGTCAGACAAAAAGCTTGTTTGCCGTCTTTGTCAACTGTTCTGCCGGCAAGTCTTCCCGGTAACTGGCGCATGAATTTTTCACGGCAAGCCATAAATCCTGCTGTCGGCCCGCCAAAATTCATAGGAATCCCAAGAGTCTGAATATCCCCGACAACAATGTCCGCACCGTATTCTGACGGCGGTTTTAACAGTGACAGTGTTGATACATCACAGCATACAACTAAAAGGCAGTCAACTTGTTTTGGTTCAATGATTTCACCGTAATAATCAGGTGTTTGAACAAGCACGCAAGCATAATCCTTTGTATCTGTTGGGATTTCGTCGGTAAAATCTACTTTAATATCTTGAGAATATGTGTATGTTTTAATGATTTCTTTGTACTCAGGGTTCAGAGAATTTAAAACACAGACCTTATCTTTTTTAGAAACTCTGCAAGCCATCAAAATAGCTTCAGCACAAGCTGTACCTCCATCATAAACTGTTGCGTTTGCAATATCCATGCCTGTTAATCTGCAAATCATTGTTTGGAACTCGTACATAACCTGCAGTGTGCCTTGAGAAATTTCCGGCTGGTACGGGGTGTATGCTGTATTAAACTCAAATCTTCCGGCAACTTGAGCAATACATGCCGGCACGAATTTGTTATAAATTCCGCCGCCTGCAAAACAGATATAATCGGATTTATTTTCGTTTGCGATGGCTTTTATTTTTCTTTGGGTTTCCATTTCACTCAAAGCGTCAGGCAGATTGAGTTCTTTCATTCTGACTGTTGGCGGAATCTGCTTAAATAAATCTTCAACAGAATTTATTCCTATAGTTTTGCACATTTCTGCAGTTGTTTGTTCGTTATGTACTAAAAAGTTTTTCATTATTATTCCAATTCTTTTTTATAATCTGTGTATGATAACAAGTCTGAAGTTTCAGATTCAGCATCTGATGGTTCAACTTTTACAAGCCAGCCGTTTTCGTAGCAATCTTCGTTTAAGCTTTCCGGAGCATCAACTAATGCTGTATTTACTTCAATAATTTTTCCGCTGATTGGCATATAAATCTCAGAAGCAGCTTTAACTGATTCGATATTTGCAAAAGTATCGCCTTTGGAAAATTCATCACCTTCTTCAGGCAGTTCTAAAAATACTATATCCCCAAGTTGTTCAATAGCATAATCTGTCAGCCCTACGATATAGTTATCACCTTGTTTTGAGATATACTCATGTGATTTTGTACATAAAATGTTATCTGTAAAACTCATCTATTCATTCTCCTTTATATCTTTTTCTAATTGAATTTAAATTTTATTCCCGAAAATGAAGGGAAAGTAATTATTTTACGCTGTTTCTTTTTTCTACAAACGGTCTTTTGACAATTTGAGCATCATGCAGCTTTTCTCTAATCATAACCTGAACAACTGTTCCGGGGCAAATTTCTTTGTCATTTTTAACATAAGCCAGAGCAATATTTTTACCGGTGCTTGGTGAAACGCAGCCGCTTGTGATGTGTCCTGCTTTTTCTCCGTTAAAATAAACGTCATATCCGTGGCGGGCGATATTTCTATCAAGCATTACCAACCCGACAAGTTTTCTTGATACTCCGTTTTTAACCTGCTCCATAATAACCTCTTTGCCGTTGTAATAGGCTTGTTTATCTTTTGGAACAGACCATGATAATCCGGCTTCAATCGGAGTTGTTGTTTCATCAAGATCGTTTCCGTACAGGTGTAGTGCAGCCTCAAGTCTTAATGTATCTCTTGCTCCCAGTCCGATAGGTTTTATTCCGAATTCTTGACCTTCTTCAAGTATTTTATCCCATAAAAATTCTGCGTACTCGTTTTCTACAAGTAGTTCAAAACCGTCTTCGCCGGTGTAGCCTGTGCGAGATGCAAGAAGTTTAATACCTTCAATTACGGCAGGTTTAATAGTGAACGATTTTTGGTTTTCTACTGTGTAACCCATTTTTCTTACAAGGTCAATTGCTTTTGGTCCCTGAATTGCAAGCAGTGAGTAATTGTGGGATTGGTTATCTATTTTAACATCCATTCCTCGTTTGTTTCGCACAATCCAGTTTAAGTCTTCATCAATTCTTGAAGCGTTACAAATCACAAGGTATTGCTCAATACCCATTTTGTAAATTATTAAATCATCAATTAATCCGCCGTTTTTGTTTGGAAGTTGGCAGTATACAGCTTTTTCAAACTCAAGTTTATCAATATTTTGCGGAACAATTTTGTTTAAAAAGTCTGTAGCATCTTTTCCTGAGATAAAGACTTCTCCCATATGCGAAACATCAAATAATCCTACAGCTTCTCGTACGGTTTTATGTTCTTCAATGATTGATGAGTATTGAACAGGCATGTGCCAGCCTGCAAAATCAACCATTTTTGCGCCCAAAGCTGCGTGTTTATCGTGTAAGTATGTTTCTTTAACCATAATTGTCCCCCTCAAAACTATACTCTATTTTTTCACGTAAACGGGTTTGTTGTCAATGATATATTTAGATTTTTGAAGCCTAGCTGGTTTTTTATTGCGCATCTTTATTTATTGTAATTTTATTTGGCTGCGGGGCGCCTATATGTTCTAAAAGTTCAGATGTGAATTGGGCTAAACTTTTACCTTTTCCGCAAGTGCAGTGAGATTCTCCGCTGCAGTGAAATGATTTTTCATTAAGTCTTTTATCAAGCTTTTTAAATGATGTCCAGCTTAAAAATCCTGTGCGAACTTTTGTATTAGCAAGTTTTTCAGGAATCACATTTTCTTTTGTAAGAAAGTAATCAAAAGATTCTGGCAGCTTTTTTGATTTAGTCATTTTGTTTTGGAGTTTGTCAAAGTAATTTGCAAGTTCTGTTAAAAATCCTTTTTTACCCGGACAAATTTTTGCGTATTCAAGCTTTTCAAAAATCTGAGCGGGGGTTGCAGTAAAGTTTACATTACGATTATTATTTTTTCTATAATTATATATAGGTAAACTTGCGTTTGTATTAACTGTTAACATTTTATCTCCTTGAGTGTTTATATCATTTGTTTGTATAAATCTATTTGTTTTTGGGTTAATTTTTCTGGCAGAACTATTTTAATTCTGGCATTAAGATTCCCGAAACCTTCTGATTTT
>OHQR01000859.1_pt1 | contig 18206 bp, 11 predicted proteins | sample 1578191 | NCBI WGS metagenome assembly OHQR01 (sample SAMEA3879577, study PRJEB24766) | human gut metagenome | biome: human-associated habitat; feature: feces | place: USA | collected 1985/1987 | reverse complement strand
ATAAAAAGACAGGGGAAATACAGCACAAAATTTTTAAAGATGTGATTGATTACTTAAATCCGGGAGATTGTCTGGTCATTAACGATACCAAGGTGATTCCGGCTAGACTGATAGGCGAAAAAGTCGGAACGGGCGCGGCAATCGAAGTGCTTTTGCTTACCCGCAAGCAGGATTTAAAAGACACATGGGAAGTGCTTGTAAAGCCGGGTAAAAAGGCAAAAATCGGTACACAGATCAGCTTTGGCGGTGGAAAATTAATCGGAGAGATTGTGGATATTGTAGAAGAAGGCAATCGTATGATACAATTCACTTATGACGGTATTTTTGAAGAAATACTCGATGAACTGGGTCAGATGCCGCTTCCACCGTATATCACACACCGTCTGGAGGATAAGAACCGTTACCAGACCGTTTATGCAAAGCATGAAGGTTCTGCAGCGGCACCGACAGCGGGTCTTCATTTTACAAAAGAACTGCTGGAAAGGATACAGGAGAAGGGTATTGAAATTGCCCGTGTCACGCTGCATGTCGGACTTGGAACGTTCCGTCCGGTAAAGACAGAAAACATTCTGGAGCATCATATGCATTCAGAATTTTATACGGTGACACAGGAAGCAGCAGACAAGATTAATACGGCGCGCAAAAACGGCGGAAAGATTATTGCAGTCGGTACGACAAGTACACGTACACTGGAATCTGTCGGGACAGAAGATGGTACAGTAAAAGCCGGCAGCGGCTGGACCCAGATATTTATTTATCCGGGATATCAGTTTAAGGTTATTGACAGCCTGATTACCAATTTCCATCTGCCGGAATCCACGCTGGTGATGCTGGTTTCAGCACTGGCAGGCAGGGAACACGTTCTTGCGGCTTATGAAGAAGCAGTAAACGAAAAATACAGATTTTTCAGCTTTGGAGACGCTATGTTAATAAAGTAACTTAAAATATTACTTTAGGGATAGTAACAGGGGGAGTACTTATGGGTAATGAAAGAAGAAGAACCAAAAGAATAGATGTAGAAGCGAATTTATCAATTCGTCCGATTACAGATAAGGATACTAAGGGAGAATTTATTGCTGTTCATGCAACGAATGTATCAAGCGGCGGAATTGCATTTAAAACAAAAGACGTTCTGCCATTACATTCTTTTTATGACATGTTGCTTGAAATGAGCGGATGTGATAAAATTGAAACCGTTATTGAAGTTGTGCGGATTGCATCACAGGACGAAGACGGCACGGAGTATGGCTGCCGTTTTGTAGGACTTGGCAAAGAAGCTCAGTTCCGTATTGATGTATTCCGTATGGTAAAAGAAAATACAAACTAAAAAAGACTGAGTAGCACAGATGATTGCGGCTGCAATTGCCGAAAGGCAGCAGGTGAGGAAAGTCCGGGCTTCACAGGGCAGGATGCCGGATAACGTCCGGTGGAGGCGACTCCCAGGCAAGTGCAACAGAAAATAACCGCCTTTATAGGTAAGGGTGAAACGGCGAGGTAAGAGCTCACCGCATTTTTGGTAACAAAAATGGCAGATGTAAACCCCATCCGAAGCAAGACCGAATAAAAGCGATACGGCGGCCCGTCGTGCTTTAGGTAGGTTGCTTGAGCCTGCTGGTAACAGCAGGACTAGATAGATAATCATCTGATACATAACCCGGCTTATAGTGCTGCTCAGTTGTTTGTAAAAATATTTGTAAAAAGAACAGGTAAAAAATGCAGATAGAAATATCGGCAGGCACAAGTGCCGCAGAAAATGTAGGAATATGTTTTCTGCGGTGCTTTTATTATAAGAGCAAAGCTTTTAAATATTTTGGATAAAATATACAGGATTGTACATAATACAGGATAAAAGGAAACTGTAAGACTGCTGAACTTACAGCGTAACTGTTGCAGTCCGCAGGACGGACTGTGGCAGACGGAGGCAGAACAAAGAAAAACAGGTGTTAATTTTTTACACGGAAATCTGCTTCCGGGCGAAAGCAGATTTCCTGAATAGCAGATGAGAAACCGTTTATGCGGAATCTTTGCCGCTGCTTCATGATAAAATCGCTCAGAAAGAGGTCAGTATGGATTATTTAGAGATTGAAAAGGTTATTGGACGTGAAATTATGGATTCAAGAGGCAATCCGACAGTAGAAGCGGAAGTTTATCTCGCAGACGGAACGGTTGCAAGAGGAACAGCGCCAAGCGGTGCTTCGACAGGTGAATTTGAAGCACTGGAACTGCGTGACGGCGACAAAAAACGTTACGGAGGCAAAGGTGTCCTGAAAGCCGTGGACAATATCAATAATATCATTGCTCCCAAGCTCATCGGTATGTCCGCCCTCAACCAGATGGGTATCGACCATGCCATGCTTGCACTGGACGGAACCAAAACGAAAGCCAATGCCATCCTCGGCGTATCTCTTGCTGTAGCCAAGGCTGCCGCCGCTTACCTTGACATCCCACTCTACCGATATATCGGTGGTACAAATACCTATGTGATGCCTGTACCGATGATGAACATCATCAACGGCGGTTCGCATAGTGACGCTCCCATTGCTTTCCAGGAATTCATGATACGCCCCGTAGGTGCCACTTCCTTCCGCGAAGGTCTGCGTATGGGTGCCGAAGTGTTCCACGCACTGAAGAAAGTCCTAAAAGACCGTGGCCTCAGCACAGCAGTAGGCGATGAAGGAGGTTTTGCTCCTAATCTAGAGGGTACAGAAGATGCCTTGAACTCCATCATTGCCGCCATCAAGGCTGCCGGATACGAACCGGGCAAAGATGTAATGATTGCCATGGACTGCGCTTCTTCCGAGTTCTACCATGATGGCATCTACGATTACACCAAATTCGAAGGTGAAAAAGGCAAGAAACGTACTGCCGACGAACAGATTGACTATCTGGAAGAGTTAATCAACAAGTATCCCATCGACTCTATCGAAGACGGCATGAGCGAGAACGACTGGGACGGCTGGAAAAAACTGACCGACCGTATCGGCAACCGTTGCCAGTTGGTAGGAGACGATTTGTTCGTCACCAATGTGGACTTCCTTGCAATGGGCATCGAAAAAGGCTGTGCCAACTCCATATTGATTAAAGTAAACCAGATAGGTTCGCTGACCGAAACACTGAATGCCATCGAAATGGCACACCGCCACGGATATACTACCGTAACTTCCCATCGTTCCGGTGAAACGGAAGATGCGACTATCGCAGACATAGCCGTAGCTACCAACAGCGGACAAATCAAGACCGGTTCGCTGAGCCGCTCAGACCGTATGGCAAAGTACAACCAACTGCTTCGCATCGAAGAAGAACTGGGAAGCAATGCGGTGTATGGATATAAGAAAGTTATAAGTAATAAGTAATAAGTGATGAGTTATTTGCCGGAAGGCGGGGCTTATAAAGAAGAAAGCAGAAGGGGCGAACCGTCACGGTCCGCCCCTTCTCTTTTTAACCTTAAATCAACAATCAATCTACTACCTTAAAGAAAACTTCTTCTCCACTTTGGCTATCCGGTGCCACCCAAAGAGCAAAGTCTCCGGCTTCCACCGTCTTCACCATATCTATATTCCAGAAAGCAAGTTCACTTATCGGAAGTTCAAACGATACATTTTTCTTCTCACCCGGCTTCAATGTGACGCGAGCAAAGCGTTTCAGCTCTTTCACCGGACGGGTCACCGAAGCAAACTTGTCCTGCACGTAAAGCTGGGCTACCTCGGTACCTTCATACTTTCCGGTATTCTCAAGGTCGAAAGTCACAGTCAGCACATCTTCCTTCTTCAGATTGGCTGACGAGAGTTTCACATTATCATATTTGAACGTCGTATACGACAGACCGTAGCCAAAAGGATACAGCGGATCGAAACCTGCATCCATATAGAAAGAAGTACATCCCAACGAAGTCTGCCCCGCTTCCAACGGAATGTCATTCAGCAAAACCTCATTCCGCGTAGCCGGACGTCCGGAACTGTTATGAGCATAATAAACCGGTATCTGTCCTACCATCTTCGGGAAAGTCACCGGAGTCTTGCCACTTGGCACAGCCTTACCCCACAGCAAGTCGGCCAATGCCGGTCCTCCCATGGTTCCGGGATGGAACGAATAAAGTACAGCTGACGAGAGTTCGACTTCCTTTCCTATGGTCAACGGACGCCCTGCCATTACGACAGTAACCACCGGTTTTCCTGTTTTCGCCAAAGCGGCAATCAGTTCGCTTTGCGCACCTTGCAGGTTCAGGTCGGCCAGGCAATGCGCCTCTCCTGAAAGAATAGCCTCTTCGCCTACAAACGCCAAAATAACATCAGCACGTGCAGCGGCAGCAGCGGCTTTGGCAACACCTGCCATATTCTTGTCACGGCTATAAGTCAGACCCGGCTCGTATATCACCTGCACTTTGTCCCCCACCAGTTCCTTGATAGCCTTCAACGGTGTCACGGTTTTTGTCTTGTCACCATCAAATATCCAGGTACCCAATTGGTCATAAGGTGCATTTGCCATCGGACCTACCACAGCAACCGTCTTTACCGAAGATTGCAAAGGCAATGTCTCCTTTTCGTTCTTCAACAAGATGGCCGATTCCACAGCAGCTTGCTTGGCAGCCTCCAGATGAGAAGGAGCATAAAGTTCCTCTATCCGTTTCTCATCCACATAAGGATTATCAAACAGTCCCAACCGGAATTTGATACGCAGAATATTCCGCACGGCATCGTCTATAGCAGACTTCTTGACCTTACCTTCTTTTATCAATTCCGGCAATTCCTTGACAAACGTATAGCTGACCATCTCCATATCCACACCAGCATTCACCGCCTTCATTGCTGCCTCTTTAGAATCGGCAGCAAAGCCATGTGCCATCATTTCGGCTACCGAAGCCCAGTCTGACACTACTATTCCATCAAATCCCCATTCACCACGAAGCACATCTTTCAAAATAAAAGTGTTTCCGGTAGACGGTGCTCCGTCATTGTCATTAAACGAAGTCATGAAAGTGGCTGCCCCTGCCTTGGCCACAGCTTCAAAAGGAGGAAGGTATACATCCCTCAAACGACGCTCCGGAATGAAAGTGGAATTATAATCACGCCCGCCCTCGGCAGCACCATAACCTACAAAATGTTTAGGACATGCGGCTATGGAAGTCGGACTGTTCAGCGAATCTCCCTGGAAACCTTCAACCATAGCAACACCCATCACTGAAGTCAAATAAGTATCTTCGCCACATCCTTCGGCCATACGCCCCCAACGGGGATCGCGAGCCACATCTATCATCGGCGCAAATGTCCAGCGGATACCCACGGCAGAAGCCTCCACAGCCGCTACCCGTGCACCATCCTTAGCCACCTGCGGGTTGAAAGATGCCGCTTGTCCCAAGGGAATAGGGAATATGGTCTTGAAACCATGGATTACATCACGCGCCATCAGCAAGGGGATGCCCAAGCGGGACTCCTCCATTGCCACACGCTGCAAGGCATTGACACGCACCGGATCTACTTCATTCAGGATAGACCCGACTTCACCTTTCTTTATCAATCCGCTCATATCCTCTATGTTGCCATAAGAAGAAATCTGGTTCATCTGCCCTATCTTTTCCTCCAATGTCATACTGGACAACAGCGTTTCTATTTTCTGCTCGATGACTGCGTCATTTTTTGTATCCTGCACTTGAGTACAAGATATAAAAGGAAGCAGCAATAAACAAGCAGAGAGCATTTTCATTGTTTTCATCTTTAATCTATTACTTGAAATGGAATATTTGCTGTTGAGACAAAGCCCGTATTATCAAGTACATATACGTACAAACGATATTCCCCGGGAACTTTAATCATAGTCTCATACACATTCTTGTCTGACACGGCCACGTCACCCATTCTTTCCGGACGTGGCTCATAAGAACCTCCAAAACCCAAGACTGTAGCCTCTTTCAGTACTTCCCACACATAAGTCAAAGAATCGTTCTCCTTATCTGTGACGGAAACCTCCGCTTTAAATAAAGTACCAGCTTTGATACGGACATTATCAATGGCACTTTTACCATCGATAGTCATGCCACGAACTATCGGAGCCGTTTCATCCAATTCCTTGCCCGTCCACACTCTTTGCATAGCCTCCACCATAGGAGTCTTTTCTCCTTTCAGAGGCAGCATATCCACCGTGTCTTCTACAAACATACTGAACCAGGTAGGCGTACGTTCTTCTTTTTGTCCCCACAAGAATACAAAAGAGCCCAAGCAACGGGGATTGGCAGAAATATATTGCGTATAACGCTCTTCGTATACCTGCCGTTTTTCTTCACTGGTCTGCTCTATGGGTGCCTTCCACTCGGTTGACGCTGTTTCCCACCAACCGGTCGGTCCCCACTCGGTAATCATAAATGCACCCTTGTAGTCCGACCGGTCAACAACAGCCTGCACCTCTCCCATCGGACCATATACATTGATGCCCACATAATCGAGAGACGGAGCATACTTTGCCACAGAGTCCAATGCCGACGGATTGTAGGAAATCACTGTCGAAACCAGATGACGCTTGTCTATCGACTTAATCAGCTGTGCCAGTTCTTCCACAAAATTCCATGCGGCAGCTATATTAGCATTTCCCAACTCAATTTCATTGCCAATACCCCAAGCCAGCAAACTCGTATCATTCTTGAACGTTTCTGCCAACAAGCGGACTTCTTCGCGCATCTTGTTCTTATATTCATCATCGTAATAGCGTATAGAGTCTTTGGTCATGCCTATTCCCTGCATTACGTACATGTTGTGCTCCGAAGCCAATGCCAGGTTTTTCTTTATCTCCTCCACATTACCTCCCCAGGTTCTGAAGGCATTGGCACCACTCTGGGCGGCAATATCCAACCGATATGTGCCGCCTACGCCTTTAATATAGGTTTCTCTTCCGTCAATGGAAAGTTTATAACCGTCTGCCGCTTTCTCTATTACAATACCGTCTAGAGAAGAAGGAGAACAGGCAGACAACAAAACTAAACAGATAAAAATAAATATTTTTTCTTTTTTCATTATCAATTGTCCTAAAGCATAAGGTATTTATGTTATAAATAAAAAACATTCAGCCTTCATATTTAAATAAAATTTAAATATGAAGGCTCTATTTTTTCTGAAACACGCGTACATAGTCCACTTTCATCGTCACCGGTAGAGCAGACTCGTCCACACCGTTCATTCCACCCCAATCACCGCCCCAAGCCAGATTCAGAATGGGATAGAAAGCATAATGGAAAGGCCATTGATTATGACCAGCTCCCAATTGTTGCTTGGTAACAGCCAACTGTACCTTGCCATCCACGTATGTAGTGATGGCATCTTCTGTCCACTCTAAAGCATAGAGATGAAATTCTCCTTCTGCCTGTTCTATAGTCATGGCATGTGTTTTCTGCGTACCTATAGTATGATTATAATCTTGCGTATGGATAGACGAAGAGACTTCGTTGGGTACGACTCCCACTTCCTCCATAATGTCTATTTCACCACACATGGGCCATGGGTTAGTATTCCAGTCATTACCAACTGGCATCATCCAAAAAGCCGGCCACGTCCCCTTGCCTTCAGGCAACATGATACGTGCTTCAAAATAGCCATATTCCCAACCAGTATTCACTTTAGCATACACACGACCAGAGTAAATTTTACCATCGGAGCCTTTGAAACAATTAATATTCAACTTACCGTCCACAAGTTCTGTCACACGCTTTCCGTCAGCAGAACCATTGACGTAATTTTGAAGTTCATTATTTACCCACCCTGCTCCTTGAACCTCGTGTGTCCAATCATTGCCAAGAGATGTGCCCTCATTAAATTCATCATGCCAAACCAACCGATACCCCTCAGGAGTATTGATATCCAGATCTTCAGCCGATTCTTGAATAACTGTTACCGTTACTTTCTCTGCACCAGCCACAACCTCAACTGTACCCGTACGGGAAATCTTTGCATCATTAGCTAAAGTGGTCACAACAATTTCCCCACTATTTTTTTCTGCGCTAATCCAACTATCATTGGATTTCACATTCCATTCGCCAGAAGCAATAACAGATAAGACAAAAGATTCTCCTATAGAATTAGAATACAACTCAGTCTGTGACACTGATAAAGGAGCCGCTTGCGTAAGAGGAATAGATACACGAGTAGCACCAGATTTAACCACCACCGTACCAGTACGAGAAGTAGTACCCGTATGAGCACTGACTATAACTGTCGCTGTGCCTTGGCTAGAAGAAGAACCCATTACATTTACTTTGACCCATGAACTGCAATCATCAGAGGCAAAAGCTGTCCACTCTTTACCAGAACAAACCACATTCACCACATATTGGCTAGCTTGTGCAACAGCCTCTATCTTTTCAGGAGAACATTTAATGGTAACATCCTCGGATTGCGGTTCCTTGTCATCGCTACTGCCACAAGCAATCAACGAAAACAAAAGAATAGATAATAGACAATAGTATTTCATATATATATATATTTTACAACATAAGTAGAGAAAAAGGGAAAGGATGAAACTCCAGCAATTGCCAAGATAACCCACATCCTTCCCCCTTTTTATTATTCACTGCTTTTAGCAGACCAATATTCTATCTAATACTAGCCATCAATCTCTATGAGTCTGGAAAATAATATCTTTAATAGTCACTTTTGTGTCAGCAGGATTTCCACCAAAATCCAAGACTAAAGATATAGCATGCATATCTTTAGGCGCCTTTTTATTTGCAACCCAAAATTTATTATCTTCATTACCCAACAAATCCGTCTGTTCTGCAAAGAAGAAGTTATCATCATGTTTGACATCAGGTTCATCAGTCTGAACCAGTTTTACTGTTACCCCCTTCAAATCAGTACTAGGATTTAGAGTGACACAGAAATCATAGGCAGTTTCTGTATCGGCTGACAAATCTGTAACAAACGAGAACTGGTTCTGCCATTGTGCTTCAGTAGCATCAGGGAAAGTGAGTGTATAAGCATTTCCATCCACCACTAAATCTGGATTAGGTCTAGCACTCCAATCCGGGTTTGCATAGAAGAAAGTATTGGTAAAGGTTGCCCCGTTCCAAAGATTGTCTTCACTATCCACCTTCACCCAAGAAGGTTCAGGCTCTTGTACTTCAGGAATTTCCGTACCGTCATCATTAGCATGGTCTTTCAAGACAAAGCTTTCCAAAGTAATATCCGTATTAGCTTCATTACCACCAAAATCAAGTGCAAACTTCAAATCGGTAATATTCACACCGGGTACGTTACTGAACCATATACACTTAGGCTCATTAGCATCTAAAGCCACACGCTGCATATTGATAAACGTATTGTCATCACCTTTCTGCTGTACTTTAACCGTCACGCCCGGATGTTTGGTAGTAGAAGTGATTATCACCGAAAAATCATAGGTTTTATCCACTGACAAAGCAATTACCTTATCCAATTCCACATGCATCTGAGCTTGCCACTGATCGGTAGTAGCTTCCGGTAAGGAAACAACAAATGCACCATTCTGATAAGTATATTTTGGATCTGCAATCTGCCCCCATCCTGGAGCATAGTAGAAAGATGCCACATTGAAAGTTACTCCCTTAAACATGTTAAATTCACTATCTTCCACAAAACCACCAAAACCGTTCATAATAGTCTTCTCTATTTCAAAGGTTTTGGTTATCGAACCATCACTAATGCCATTTGCGTTCTTTACTTTACATTCTACTGTATATGAACCTTTTTTACGATAATATTTGGAAAAACCATATGAGGCTTGATAAGCGCCGTCAATTATCCAAATAGGAGACACTCCAGGAGCAGAAGTAAATTCAAAGTTTGCATAATTGGTTGTCTGATCTACAGTAACTTTAAAGTTATCAGTATAATCCGATGCTTGTGGGATATTGCCATTGGCTCCCGTAAAATCTTCAGGCGAACATGAAGTCATTGCAAAACCAGCAACCAACACGCCTGCCATATATTTAAATATATTTTTCATATCAATTATTTATTAATGGAGTTATGGTAAACTATTTATAAGCATTCTGAACCAAAGCCGGATCGGAATCCAACTCTCCTTGTGCAATAGGAATGTATTTCTTCTTGGCAGTCCAAGAATTAGTACGGTAACCATATTCATCGGGGACCAGTGCAGTAGTAGCCTTATTGCTGGCTGATGCTCCACTGATTCCTTCAGCACGTACCAAATCAAAATAACGCTTGCCTTCACCTACAAATTCCAAACGACGTTCTGTAAGTACATCGTCAACCGTAACGTTTGCAAGTCCAGCCAAACCGGCACGGGTGCGAACTTCGTTCAACCATATCTTAGCCTCACCTGTACCACTTCCACCTGTACGAAGAGAAAGTTCTGCAGCATTTAGTAATGTCTCAGCATAACGATAATAACGATAATTGTTATTATAGTTCAAATTCTGGTCACCGGAAGACTGCTTGAAGTTCTTATCATACGGACGATATTTTTGTAACCAAATATGAGTATCTTGATAACGTTTCGTATATTCTACATCTTCGGCAATCACCCAGCAAGTTGCATCACGACGTTTGTCTTGTTCACTAAACATTTGATAAGTTTCAAGACGCATGGGCATAAATCCCCAGCCATCATTACCCTTTGACCAACCATCATCACCTGGGAAAGAGTTAGGAGAAATCAGAGTAGGAAGCACTGTACCACCAACAGCTAACGGACTTCCCCAGCCACGTTCGTTATTAGTTTGCTCATAATTAATTTCCCAGATAGATTCGTCACACCATTCACCTTCCGTTTCCCAGATGTTGGCAAAACTAGGATTCAATCTAAAGCTAGGACTATCAATAAGCTCCTTCATATAACCTAAAGCTTTTGAGAAACGACTTTCATCATTCTGATACATTACCATTTCAGCATATACCATATAAGCCATAGCTTGAGTGACACGTCCCAACTGACCTTCGTCGTCAACTTCTTTACCTTCTTTGATTGTTTTATAATATTTCAAAGGTAACACCTTAGAGTCAATTACAGCTTCAAGTTCTGCGATCAACTCAGCATAAACCTGATCGGCAGTATATTGCGGAGCCGTATAAGGAGGTTCGGAAAGATTCTCCAAATAGAAAGGTACATTACCAAAATAATGCCACAACATATTATAATAGAAAACACGTAGTAAACGGGCTTGCATCTCATAGAGTTTACGATTGGCCTCAGTAACATCAGTACCCCAATCAAGATATTTCAGTAAGTCATTACAACGTTTGATACCAGAATAGTCCACTGTCCAAAGAGAGCCAAGTGTATTATTTTCATTAGCCTCATAATTAAACAACATATGCCAATTCTGCATATCGGTCTTGGTTGCACCACCTACCCAAAAATTATCGCCCATAATTTCACCGTCAATATTCAAGGCATTGTACTGTCCCAATCCCCAATCTGGCCAATGGAGAGGGTCATAGGCGGCAATCAGAGCTTCCTGAATATGCTCATCCGTAGTATAATAATCTTCCAATGGTTCACCTGTCGGATTTTCCACCTCAAGAAAACTGTCACTGCAACCGGTAGTCAACACTGTAGCGGCAGCAAGTAAGCCTATTGCTAATATTTTATTTGTTTTCATATAGTTCTTATTTTTAGATTAGAAAGAAACATTTACACCTACTGTATATGTGCGAGCCTGCGGATAAATACCACGGTCAACACCAAGAGAAGTTGCACCTGAAGAAATTTCAGGATCAAATCCCCAATATTTGGTCCAAGTCACAAGATTTTCAGCTTGCACATACACACGCAGACGTTCAATAGTAAGTTTGCGAGTAAGAGTCTTAGGCAATGTATATCCCAAAGTAATATTCTTAAGACGAAGATATGAACCATCACAAACATAAAGATCAGATACCATCCAGTTCGTTGCATTACCGACAGCCAGACGAGGATACTTATTAGAAGTACCTTCACCAGTCCAACGTCCCAACATCCAAGAAGGATAGTTACCAGAAGCAACATCTGTACGATAAGTGCCATCAAACACATCAGCACCAGCCACACCTTGGAAGAAAATATTAAAATCAAAGCCTTTCCAATCAGCATTGAGATTCAAACCATAAGTCCAATCCGGAGTACCATTACCAATGTTAGTACGGTCATCTGCCGAGATGCTGCCATCACCATTTACATCCACAAAACGTGTATCACCAGGAACCGCATCCGGCATAATCATTTTACCATCTTTATTGACATAAGCACGAACTTCATCCATATTCTGGAAAACACCGTCAGTCTTGTAACCATAGAAATAGGGGAAAGGTTGTCCGTTAGAGCCGCGTGTACCGCCGCCAGAGAATCCTTGAATACCATCTAAATCCATATAGCCAGTATCATTTCCCAAATTCTTCAATTCATTTTTAAGATAAGTAGCATTTCCCTTTACTGCAAATTTAGCATCAGCAATATTCCATTTATAGCCAAGTTCAAACTCAAAACCACTATTTTCCATATCACCTACGTTACCAAGAGGCTTAGTTTCACCTACATAACTCGGGATAGGCATCGTAATAATCATGCCATTGGTTTTCTTTATGTAATAGTCGGCACTGAATGTTAAAGCATTATTAAAGAATCCCAAATCAATACCCAAGTCAGTTTGTTCACTCTCTTCCCATTTCAAATCAGGATTTGCCAAACGTTGTGCTTTAGAACCATTCCATTTGATGGCATCTTTGCCCAAAAGGACATTATTACCCATGGCTGTCAATGAAGTATAACCAAATTCGGCTATGTTATCATTACCATTCTTACCCCAACTGGCACGAACCTTTAGGTTAGACAACCATTCTCGCGTATCAGCCATAAATTCCTCATTTGTCACATTCCATCCCACAGATACTGAAGGGAATGTACCATATTTATTATTAATACCAAAACGACTTGAACCATCACGACGGATTGTAGCCTGAATCATATAGCGTTCATTATAGTTATAACTCAAACGAGCAAACATAGATGACATTCTATGTTCTGTATAAGGACCTCCATAAACGCCATACTGAACTGTAGCACCAGTAATATTACCATCTGCATCCTTTGTATATTCAACATTCCCTGTAGCATAATCAATAGAAGGTTTATTAGGATTCACCAGATTCCAACGGTTACCACCAAGTTGATCTCCCTTATATTTAAGGGCAGACTGTCCTAATACAACACCAAATGTATGTTTGCCGATAGTTTTATCATAAGTCAATGTATTTTCAATCTGCCATGTCACATTCTGTGCCTTGAATGAAGATGCATTAGTATGTGTTGCCTTATTATTAGCTGAGAGATAATACTTGCTCTTAGTAGCCCCTTCATTACCCCAAAATCCCATATCAGCACTATAATTGAAGTGATACTTCAAATTATCCCACAATTGAAGATCAATAGAAAACTTTGGAACAAACTTATGCGACCAATTCTTTGTAGGAGTCAATGTCATCATAGCCAGCGGATTATTCATTTCCTGATAAGCTCCTCCATAGCCAGGTACTGTATAAGGATCACCATTTGCATCACGAGGCAAATCAAAATCTTTATAAGTTTCAATCATCTTTTCAGCTGCATCACCAGTCAATGTAGGGGTCAAAATAGGAGACAGATAAAGAGCCGATCCCAAAATTGAACCGAATTCAGAGTTAGTACCAACACCTGTTGAATGCGTACGCATATAAGCCAAATTTACACCTAAATCCAATTTATTAAGGAAACCGCGTTCTTTAGATGCATCAATTAGATTATATTGAGTATTGGAACGAATAGTCAAACGGTCATAATTAGAATGTCCGTGATTACCACCAACAATACCATCTTGTGAATAATACCCCAAAGACAAATAATAATTTACTTTTTCCGATGCACCACTAACTGTCACATCATGATTCACTACCGGAGCATTGTCATAGAAAACAAGATCTTGCCAATCAGTGCCAAATCCTTTGATAGAATTTCCATTAGCATCAATCAAATTATAAGGATCTGCATAAATTGGAGCCTGACCACCATTCACATTGGCTTCATTCTGAAGGATAGCATAGTCTGTCGCACTAGTCACATCACGTCTCTTCCATGCACTCTGCCAGCCATAAGAAAAATTGTAATTAATTTGTGCCTTACCCATCTTACCTTTTTTGGTAGTTACTAGAATAACGCCATTAGCAGCACGCGCACCATAGATAGCACCAGAAGCAGCATCTTTCAACACTTCGATAGACTCGATATCATTAGGATTTACAAAATCAAGACCACCCCCAATAGGCATACCGTCTACAATGTAGAGCGGATCACTATTGTTGATAGTACCAATACCACGTACACGTACACGAGGAGAATCACCCGGCTGACCAGAAGCTGAAGTTACATCCACACCTGCAGCCAAACCTTTCAATGCATTATCCATACGCACCGGAGATTTGTTTTCCAAATCCTCACTACTAACTTTGGCAATAGATGCTGTTACCACACTTTTTTTCTGAACACCATACCCCACCACTACTACTTCGTCCAGCGTTTCTGAATCTTCCTGAAGAACTATTTTCAAGGAATTTTTTCCATTTACCGCTACTTCTTGCGACTTAAAACCAATATAGGTAATAGAAAGTGTTGCGTCGGCAGGAACCGACAATGTAAAATTACCGTCCAAATCAGTAATTCCACCATTGGTAGTTCCTTTAACTACCACATTTACTCCAGGCAACGGTTCATTATCCGAACCGCTTACCACTGTACCTTTTACCTGTATATTTTGGGCATATACAGAAGCCAAGGTAAAGCTTAACAGAAATAAAACTGATAATAACTTTTTCATAAGTTTTACTAAATTAAGATTAACGTTTCTCATTTTTGTTCTCAATTGAACAATGCAAACATAGATAAAAGTAGGTAAAACAAATAAGGAACAACCATTCTTTAATACGTCAAATCAAAATTCAGAATACGTTATTAATACGTCATAAGAAAACAAATCATTAATAATCAATCAATAATATATACTTTTAACCATTACGTCACAATATGTTATATAGCACAAGAGAGAGGAATTTAACATTCCTCCCTCTCATACGCTTCCTATTTCTAAAGGAAGTTAATATCTAAAGGCTACAGTTTATTGCTTAAATAATCCGTCAAACTATCCTCTCTCTCTAAAGCGAACTTCTTACGAAGACGATAACGGATTGTTTCAACTCCACGAACCGAAATGTTCAGCAGAGGTGCTATTTCTTTCGTGGAAAGATTCATCTTCAAATAAGCGCACATCATACGTTCGTTGTGGGAAAGCTCCGGATGCTTGGCATGAAGACGTTTCATAAAATTGTTATGTATCAAATCGAACTGGTCTTCAATACGCTTCAAAACCTCATCACTCTGTATATTACCGTCTATTTTATTATTAATAAGTATGAGTTGCTGTTTTCCTTCCCGAGCCCCCTCACCCTTCAGCAAGGCGGATACTTTAAGTATCTCTGACTTGATTTCAGTCAGCATTTCATTCTTACGGACAAAGTTTATCATCAGATTGGCCATTTCCTGACTCTTATGTTGCAAATCGTATTCCAATTTTTCTTTCTCCAGCTGCATAATCTGCTTTTCCTGACGGGCTTTCTCCTCTTCGTACTCCCTTTCCATATCGTGCAACTCTTTATCTTTCTCGATTACCGCCTGCTGTTTCTTCCGTTTCACACGGACATCATCCCAACGATAGACATACCATAAGGCAAGCAAAGCCAAGATGATATAACAAACGTATGCAGCAGCACTACGATACCACGGTGGAAGTATACGGAAGGCGATTGTATCCGATGATGTCGTACCGTCAGGAAAGACCGCTTTAACTTCAAACGTATATTCACCTTCCGACAGATTACTATACTCCTTGGTGCGTACCGTTGTAAAATCGGACCAGCCTCCCTTATTCAAACGATATTGAAAACGGATATCATCCCCTACCGAAAAAAAAGAAAGGGCATAGTCAAAACGAACGGAATTCATGGAATAAGCTATCACCGGAACCGGCTTCTCTCCTAAAAAGTTTGCGGTATATACCAATGAATCCTTGGGATAAGACAGATACATGTTCCTTATATATAAGGAGTGGCTACGATCCTGACGCTCTCTTACGGCCGGGATGCTGAATAAAGCGAAACCTCCTTCATTAGGAACCACCATCAGCGAATCTGAAAGAGGAATAATCGTTTCAAAACCGGGTACCAGTTCAATCAGCGATTGCTGGATGGGATTAATGCTTGTATTCGCCCCCCGCTTATAGGTACCCAGATTGGCAATACAGATTTCGTGAGGGCTCAAACTAATCAACTTATCGTGATACTCCAAGATACGCGAATAGGCCGCGGTGCCATTCAAAAGGTTGTTCATATCCGGACAAGGCTCCATGACATCTTTATGAGGATTATGCTTATAGATTCCCCGGGGAGTGGCAAAATACACCCGGTCTTCTATCTTCGCTATATACATATCACGTCCTACCGGAAAACCATCCTTCGCGCTATATTCCTTTATACGGACAGCTTTTGTCAAATCATTATCCAAATCCACACGGGTAACGTGGTCTGTATTGTACACCCAAATCACCTTATCGCTTTCCTGCTCAAAAAGACGGCAAGAATCGTTCATACCCTCAATCTTGCCAACCACCTGCCATTCTCCATTCTTTTTCCCAACCAAATAAATACCGTTATATACCCCGACATACATAAGGTCCGTACGTCCTGCCACAAGTTGGCAACACCAGACGCCGGTAATGTCCGTCACACGTTTTACGGAAGTACCATTGATAAGGAAAATACCACGGTCGTGCAGACAGAAGAGTTCATCACCTATACGGCAAAGGTTCCAGACCTGTCCGCTGGATTGGGGCATCGGACGGATATCCGGCAAATCGCCGTTCATCTGTACCGGATAAGAAGTGTAATACAGCCCCCGATTGGTGCCTAAATAAAGATAGCCGCCTTCTACCGCCGCCGTATATCCCGTGCCGTAAGAATAAGGATAGGAATAGAGATTCGTAAAAGGAGAACTCAGACAGACGTAGTCAATGCCGCTATCCAGACCGGCCCAGAGGTTTCCGGTTGTATCGAAGGAGACAGAAAGCACCGTATTGTTACGCAAGCCGTTGTTCTCATTGAAATATTTCAGTTGCATGGTGCTGCAATCCACCAGTACCAATCCTTTATGAATGGTTCCCAAGGCAATCTTATCATCCTTTTTGGCTACGCAAAAGACTTCATTCTCACGCATAAACTCTTCGGCACCGGTGACAAACGGTTCCATCGTACGCCCGTCACAATAGTAAAGTCCGTTGTATGCAGTCACCACCAGAACACCTTTCTTATAAGGTATAATGCCACGAATACGCTTGGAAGCCAACGCATCGGCACCCTGAAGAGGGAAAAAAGTGTTTCCAACCAAAAGCCATACGCCTCTGTCCGTACCGATGTAAAGAATACCATTGACCATATTGGAACAGTCTATCTTGGCATTCATTTCAATGGCGGTATATTTGCCGTTCAGGTACTTCACCACGCACCCGTCCCCTTGGAAATACAAGATATTGTCTGTCTCATGGATGCCCCACACATTTCCAAGAAAACGAACGGAACTCTCCAAAGTATCGGACATGCAATGATAGGCCAAAGAACCGTCCGTATCCGGTTCATAATAGCCGAATTCATTGATGCCCCCCACATAAATTCTTTTTTGGGTGGCAGAAGCCAGAACGGAACGCACATCGGAAGCATTGTTCAATGGAAACACATTCCAGACATTGCCATCAAATTGCACCATACCGTTCTTGTTGGCGAAATATACCCACTTGTCATCATAGGGTGCTATCTGCCAAGTCTGGGTCCCCTTGCCATAAACACTTTTATCAAAATTGACGATAAAGCTATTCCAGCCGGCAATTGCTTCGACCAAAGGGGGAAAAAGAAAAAGGCAGAAAAAAAGGTAGAATGACAATATGTGTTTGTTCATGCGTATAATGACTATATAGTTAGTTGCACAAAAATAATGCTTATTTTCAAGGTAGCACACAATAGCCTATCTGTTTTTTCGTCCCCGATTATTATTTTCTTCTCAAATGGCAATCTTTTGCATAACTATACTTTAGATTCCGGTATACTAAGAAGTATTCGTCCGACAGTTGTTGAATTATCGTCCGACAGCTGTCGGACGATAATTCAACAACTGTC
>OHQR01000852.1_pt1 | contig 18285 bp, 9 predicted proteins | sample 1578191 | NCBI WGS metagenome assembly OHQR01 (sample SAMEA3879577, study PRJEB24766) | human gut metagenome | biome: human-associated habitat; feature: feces | place: USA | collected 1985/1987 | reverse complement strand
GGCCGGGGAGGAACCCGCGCTGGCCGGGGAGGAACCCGCGCTGGCCGGGGAGGAAACCATCCCGGCCGGGGAGACGCCTGCCGCCCACGAGCATACAGATGCGTGCTATGCTTGGATGCCCGGGGAGCTGATCTGCACACTTTCCACAGAACCCGTTCAGGCCGAGCCGCAGCTGGTATGCGGCTTGGCGGAAACCATCCCGCACCAGCATTCCGACGCCTGCCTGAATGAAGCCGGAGCGCTGGCCTGCGGCCTGTTGGAGCTCCGCGAACACGTCCATGCGGAGGGCTGCTTCCGCACTGTGGAGGAGGAGCCGCTGACCTGCACGCTTCCCGAGGACGAGAACCACACCCACGGCCCCCTCTGCTACGGCGTATGGGAGCTGACCTGCGGCCTGGAGGAGCATACCCACACCGCGGAATGCGGCGGCCTGGAGGAGGGCATCGCCGGGGAGGACGTCTTGCAGGAGGGCGCGCTGACGCCCCTGTCGGCGCCCATCCCGGACGACGAGGTAGCCGGCGGGGCGATTGAGGGAACTGAGCTGACCTGGAGCCTGACAAAAAGCGCCTCCGGCGAATACACCCTGACTATCTCCGGCACGGGGGCGATCCCGGATTATGCCGCAGTCTCGGCTACCCCGTGGTATGACTATGTCGGCGATGCGCGCCAGCATATTCCCGCCAGGCTGATGCTGGGGGAGGGCGTCACCAAGATCGGCGACTTTGCGTTCAACTCCTGCTGCATCACGGATGTCACCATCTCGAACACGGTCGGGAGCATTGGGAAAAATGCTTTCGAGAATTGCCAGCTTCTGGCTTCTGTGGTGATCCCCGGAAACGTTACAAAACTGGACGAATTCTGCTTCGCGAGAATCAGCAGCTTGACGAGCGTCACCTTAAACGAGGGGCTGACGAGCATGGCGGGCAACGCGTTTTCCTTCTCTGGCCTGCAGACGCTGCACCTGCCCGCCAGCCTGACTGAAATATTGGGGAGCGCGGGCATCCCGAGTATTGCGCAGGCGATCACAGTGGCGGAGGAGAACGAGATCTTCCGGAGTGTGGACGGCGTGCTTTTCATGCGGAACGGCGGCGAATGGACGCTGGTTACCTACCCCACCAACAGGCCGGGGAGCGAATATACCGTTCCCGCAGCGATCGGCGGCCAGCCGGTCACTACGATCAGAACGCAGGCATTTTACTTTGTAACGCAGCTGCAGAAGGTCGTTATTCCGGCAAGCGTGACGACGATGCACCACGCCTTCCAATATGCCACATCCGTCCAAAACGTGGTATTGAAAAGCACGACGCTTGGAAACTGCACCGGCGCATTTTCGTACATGGAAAACCTGCAGACGATCACCTTTGACAACCTTACCGGGGCGATCCCAGGCGACTTCCTGCTTAACGAGAAGAATTACCCTACGGCGCTCTCATCCCTCACCATCCCGGCAGGGATCACGAAGATCGGCACCCGTGCGTTCTACAGCTGCACCAACCTGTCAACGGTGACTTATAACGCCAAGCAAGCGTTCTGCGATACTAGTTCGGGCTTTTTCCCGTTCAGACCTGGCATCGACCTCCCCCGCTTCGCGCTGACCATCGGGGCTGAGGTGGACATTCTGGATGAGACGTTCCATTACTTCGCCGAGCGGGCGGATTCCCTGTGCTTTGCGGGCCCCAACCAGATCACCATCAAGCCCGGCGCGCTTGCGGGCGCACCCGCGCCCTTCAGCGGCCTCTCCGGCACGATCTGGGTGGATGAAACCGGTGCGGTCTACACCTATGATGAAGCTGCGAAGACAGCCGCCCTCTTCTACTGCCCGGCGGGCGTGCCAGACATGAAGGTTCCCGGAACGATCGCCCCCAACGGGGTGAGCTGCACCGTGAACACGGTGAAGCAAAACGCGCTGAAATACGCGGCCGACCTTGAAAGCGTTACGTTTGCTGCGCCCGAAAAGATTACTTGCCTGGAGAATTACGCCCTGGCCAACTGCCCCACGCTGAAAAGCGTCAATGAGAAAACGACTGTGGCGGAAGCGGAGAAGAGCTTCACGGGCTGCAAGGAGAAGGGTTACAATCTGTTCTACAACACCGGCCTTTCCGGCGCGGGCAGCTCCGGCGCCCCTGACACTATGGATGGGGCAGAGGGGCTGACGGTTACGCGGGAAGGCGCAACGGAAATGAGCATCTCCATCAAAGGAGGCAGCTGGAGCAATCCTAGCGGGAAGGGCGGCTATAGCCTGCTCACCGGTGAGACGCTGACCATCAATGCGAACGTGGGAAACACATCGGGAACCGAGGCGTTCGTCTACCGTGTCTATTTTGAACTCACCGGCGGGGATGGCGGCACGCTCAGCATTGAGCCCGGCAAAACGTATCAATTCGGCTCCGCGGGCGCCGTGCAGACTGCAACCTGCTGGGCCACGGAGGATCCCTGCACCGTTTATCTGGAGTTTACGCCTACAGCCGGCGCCACGGGCGGCGTTTCAGTCACGGCGAACTACCCAACGCCTGCTTCCGCTGGCGGCGGCCTGAACGTCTGGGGCAAAATTTTGACTAAGGACGAAGCGGCGAAGTACGAGAAAAAACGGATGGAGCCCGGCGATGAGGGCAGCATCCAGGCCTATTGGAAGACTGCCCCGGCCAGCTTCGCGCTGACGAAAACGGCTGCCAACAATACGACGCTGAACATTGTCGGCGTTGTCGGCGGCGCTGCGCAGCCCGACGCTGAGATGTGGTGGCAGATCACCCTGAGCCTGAAAGGCTCGACGCAATCTTATGGCAAGGATTACGCCAAATGGGCGGACTTTACCGATACCATGACCCTGCCTGCCGGGGTGGCCTGGAGCGAGACTGCCAAAACGGCGATCCAAAACGGCACGGCCAGGTGGAGCGGGGCGGATCTGTATGCCGGGGAAGTCCTGATCGCCCAAGTGAAAATGTCCTCCAACGCCAGCCTGTCCCTCGTCGACCGCAGCGTGGCGTGGGATGAAACAGCAGACACCGCAGTGTTTAAATGGCGGGTGCGCAACACCTCGGACAAGGCGGAACTCAGCCCGGTCACGGTGAATTTCTACGTATATCCCGCGGCGCTGTCGGTGGATATGGCGGAATTTAACCAAACAACAGGCGGCTCCATCCAAAACCAGGCCAGCGCTGCGGTGAGCTACCATTACTGCGAGCCTAAGGAGGTTGCGCCTGCCAGCGCCGAGAAGCGCATCCAGGGCGGCGCGGGGAGCATCCAAGTGAAAAAGATGGCCTCCGAGGTAAAATACTTCGGCGAGGATGTGACCTACACGCTGGATGTATATAACGAAGGCGCGCTGCCGTGGAAGGGAGATGTGCAGGGCAGCTATACCCTAAAGGATGCGCTGGATTCGAGAATCTATATCCGCCCGGAAAACCTGCAAAGGATGTTTGATGACAGCGAGCATGGCGGCAGCCTGACGGTCACCATCAACAATGCAGCTCTTGGCGAATGGAAGCCAGTCACCGGCGCAGAAGAGGGCGGTGCCACTTGGCGGACGCCAGAAAATTCGGATATAGGGACGGCTGGCCACACCCTGACCCTCACTAGGGGGCAGAGTGGGGGATGCCAGATCGCCGTGGATAACGGCACACCGCAAACGTATTCCTCCGTTGCAGAAGCGCTGAAGTCGGCAGGCTACGGCGTGACAACTGCGGCTACCTATACCTGCGCGTGGACGCTGAACGGGGCGGATGGAAGCTGCACCTTCGCGGGCGGCGAGCACCGGGAGTTCATGATCTATGCCACCGTCAAGAACTCCTTCCAGCAGGCCGATAAAGATTGGCCGGGCGGATATGCGCAGTCGGGCACGAATAAGATCCCTTTGACTACAGCATATGTTCGGGATTCGGCGGAAAAAGAGATAGCAAAGACCGGCTATGTCCCCGCCCACGAGGTGAGGCGGGATGCGGTCATTGACAAGCGCGCCTATCAGGATGGCGTACACGTGACCGAGATGCCCAAGGTGAACAACGGCGATGTGCTGGATTACGAGATCGAGTTCACCCATTTCGGCACGGGGGCATATGAGAACCTGCCCATGGTGGAAGATCTCTACGGCAGCCAGTACCTGCTGGTGCCTGCAGGTGAGAATAGCAAGCTGAAGGGGCTTCCGGAGGTCAAACACGGCGGAAAAACGTATTACCAGCTGATGGAGGGCACGTACACCGACGTTGCGGTGGGCGTGGACGACACAGGGCGCCTCCTCACCGCCGCCAGCATTACTGTGGTGAAGGCCACCGGCTCAAATGGAGAGAAACCATATGTAGACCTGGGCGGGAATAAAAAATACTACACCGGGATGCACACCACGGTCAAGTGGTACTTCCCGCGCGAGGAAGGCGGAAATTACCGCAAGACCGTGCGGTATCAGGTCGTTGTGGACACGGAGGCCAGCGAAGGCATCAGCTATGACCTGGGCAGCGTGGCCTGGATGAACGACCGCGAGAACGCCCGCATCTACTCCTTCTTCTGGGGCGCCGGGACCATCGTGCAGTTCGACAAGGATATTGTCGAGCGGAGAGGGACTGCCCCTGCGAATGATGTGCTGAACAAGGAGGATCACACGCTGCTTGCTGCTGGGGATGAGGGCACTTACCGCATCACCCTGAAAAACACGGGCGACCTCTCCTTCACCTTGACGGGCAAGGAACTGGCCGACGCCCTGCCGGATACCCACGGGGTGTTCGAGTGGAAAAAAGGAACGAACGTTCTGTTTGCGATGAAAACAGAAGGGGGCGAGAATGTAACGGTCTCCGGCCTGGATAACTGGTCCATAACAACCACGAGCCCTTCGTATGATTCCATGCCGAACGGCCGGCAGTACATCGTGTGGCCGGAGGATGCCAGCATCCGCTTTAACGGAAAGGGCAGAGTCTACCTCTATTTCACCCTGCAATACCCCGGCAACGATGCGGGTGGCAAGGCAACCTGGAGCGAGTATGCCGCGAAGGTGGGCGGCAGCACCCTCGACAACACCATGTATGTTTACGGCTTCCCCTCTGTTGTGACGCACGAGCTGAGGGAAACCGGCAAAGCGCTGCTTCAGAAGGGCGTGTATGGGATGTACTACTATGACGACAGCGCAACCGCCCAGCGCACCTATACGCAGGCTGGCAGCTCCCGCACGGTATACAACAACCGGGACAGCAAGAACCGGGCGGTGGCCTATTATGTCACCCTGTACAACGGCGGCAGCAAGCGGCTGTACCTGAACGACCTGTACGACAAGCTGCCTGACGGCTTTACCTTCCAGCACATGCTGCAAAACGGGAACCTCAGCCGCTTGAGTCTGCTGCAGACGATCACCACGCCGGGCGGGACGAACTTGACCAACCCGCTGGTGAACGCGGAGGGCGTGACTTACCGCAGCGTTGGGATCACGGCGGAAAAAGCCGAGGGCGGCGTGATGTTCCGCATCACCAAACCGGGGGATGGCAGCAACGCCGCCGCGTACGACGAAACGCGGGACCAGTATTACCTGAACCAGGACGAAGCCATCGTGTTCGGCTACATGTGCGACATTGGGCCGTCCGATAAAACGAAGGACGCTGCCACAAACGCTGTCGCAATGCCCTACACCGACCAGCCGGCGACCGGCGTTTCCATCGTCCCCACGGCCGATATGCGCGTTTCCGCCGGCGGCTCCGGCTTTGAGAATGCCAACGACGGCAGCCGCGCCGCCATGTCCGCAGCCGGTGTGAAAGAGAAATATGGCTTTACAGACGGCAGCGGCGACGGGACCTGGCTGGTGTCCGACGTGACGGTCCGGCGGGGCGAGATCATCCCCGGCGTGACCAAGGTTACGGAGTCGTACACGCCGCAGGGCGGCGTTACAACGCCCTACGAAAACCATGTCGATCCCACTGCTGTGGTGAATTGGAGCGTAAAGCTGTCCAACGGCGGAGCACAGGCCATAACGGATTATACCTTCGAGGACAGCATGCCCAGCCCCTATATATTTGTAGGGGAGGTCGCCGGGACGATCCATGACAAGAATGGCAATGCGGTTCTGGAACAGGTGCTGTTGACCTTCCCGGCAAGGCGGGAAGCAAACGAGACGAGCGTGAACGTTACCCGCAAGGGCAAACCATATAAGGTCACGCTGGACGGAACCGAGACAGACCTTGGCGACGGCCTTTCCGTCTCCCTCAGCCGCGAAGGCGGAAGCGGAAATGAAGTCCTGAAGCTGCATTTGAAGGACGCTTCGTTTTCGATCCCCGAGGGCGGCACGATGGAGATCGGCCTGTCCTCCAAGAACCCGACAACCAACATGATCTCCACCGTCTATACGAACTACGCCACCCTGACCCCCACGCAGGCGTTCACGCGCCATGGGGAAGGGCAGATCGTCAAAGACGGGGCGGGCAAGCCTGTCAGCGTCAGGGCCTATTCCTCCGTGACGGTAGCCACAGGGCTGGTCACCAGCTCGGTAAAGAGCGTGACGGATGGTACGCATACCGCCGTCTCCACCGACCCGGCGAACAACACCATCCTCCTCCCGGACGCGGGCAAGGAGTTCACCTACACGCTTTCCGTGACCAACAGCACAGGCAAGGCTATGCAGAAGCTGGTGCTCATAGACAACCTGCCGGAGGTGGGCGACCACAGCCCCTTCAGCATGGCGGCCCCGCGGGGCAGCGAGTTCCGGGTGAGCTTTGCGGCGAATCCTGCTGTTACCGTGAAGGTGACGTCAAAGGACGGAAAGGAAGCGATGCTGGCGGCGAGCAAATATACCGTACAGTATGCGGAGGCCACCGATTTCGGCAAGCCGCAGAGCGCGGACTGGAAGGGCGAGACCATCGGCACTACCGCAAAATGGACGGACAGCCCTGCCAACGCCCGCGCCATCCGCATCATCATTGAAGACAAGTCCAACCCCACCGGCGGCAAGGTTCAGCCGATCATCCCGGACGGCGCCACGGTTTCCGTCACCTTCCGCGCGAAGGTGGACAGCGACGCCACGCCCGGCAGCGTCGCCTGGAACAGCTTCGGCTACCATTATGCGATTCAGGAGGGCAGCCAGACAATCGAGCTGGAGTCCATGCCGATGGTCGTGGGCGTGAAAGTGCCGGACGTCCCGGCGCTGGAGAAAAAGCTGGTGGATGTGAGCGGTGCGCCGGCGGCTGCGGAGCAGGATGAAACCTTCAAGTTCCTGGTCTATGCAGGCGAAGCGCTCCCGGGCAGCTACGCGACGGAAGCGGAGTGGACAGCGGCGCTCAAAGCCCAAAACATTACCTACCATGTGTTCCCTGTGACCGTGAAAGCGGGCGCGAGCACATCCGGGGAAACGCTCCTGAAGGCCGAGGGCTGGGCATGGACGGAGGGCCAGAAATACACCATCGTGGAACTGCCCGGGGACGGCCGCTACGCATTCCGCAGCTTTGATGGGAAAGAAGCGGCTCAGCACACCTTTGCCTATCAGGGCGCGGAGACGCTGACCATCACCTGCGAGAACCTGTTCCAGAAGTGGCGCATAGGCCTGACGAAGGTGGATCGCATGGATTCGAAGGTGTTCCTGCCCGGCGCGGTGTTCGCGCTCTACAGCCCGGAACAGAGCGATAAGATAGATAACGTCCCCGCGGAATATGCGGCGCTTGCTATTCAACCTACCATCCAGAACGGCGCGGAGACCTGGTATCTGGCCCAGGTAGGAACCACCGGCGCGGACGGCGCGCTGGCGTTCGAGAGCCTGCTCCGCGAGAAGTACTATCTGCTGGAGGTCAAGGCCCCCGCTGGGTATGCGCTCAGCGAAACCCCGGGGCAGACCATTTACCGCACTGCGGCAAAGGACGGTGTATATACCCTGAAGGTCGAAAACCGCAAAGGGTATGAACTGCCGGAAGCCGGCGGCGCGGGTACGGTTCCGTATACCTTAGGAGGGCTGCTGGCGCTTTGCGCAGGCGTACTCCTGTTGTATAAAAAGTGTAAGAAGGAGGGATCAGCATCCTCCTGAAACACAGCAACCTGGTTCCAAATTTTTTAAAAAATCCAATGAGGAAAGGAATGGAAAACATGAAACACGCAAAGAAACTCTTGGGCCTTCTGCTGGCCCTGACCATGGTCCTCAGCCTGGCTGCCACCGCGTTTGCCACGGGTGATGGCATTGATGCGGCGCAAACGGAAACCGTTGACGACAAAACGGCGGGTTCAACTTCGGGAACCACGACTGGCACCGATGTTGGCGGCAATGCTGGCGGCAAGACACAACCAACAGGAACCATCACGATCATCAATGCCGTTCCCAACCAGACCTATAGCATCTACAGGATCCTTGATTTGGAGAGCTACTCTGGTGCTGGAACCCCATTAGATGAAAACGGCAACCCCACAGGCGGCAATTATGCTTACAAAGCAAACACGAAGTGGAACACCTTCATCAACGGCAATGACATCAAGGGTGTGTTTGTCGAGGTTGACAAGCAGGGTTATGTGACTTGGAAAGATGGCGCAGACGTTGTCGCGTTTGCCGCGAAGGCCAGGGAATACATCACCCAGAGCGGGACTGCCTCCGATGGCTCCATGTCGGCGACTGATAAGACTTTGGCATTCGAAGGTATGCCTTTGGGCTACTACCTGCTGGATTCCTCTATGGGTACCCTCTGCTCCCTGGACACCACCAACCCCAACGTGAAGATCAAGGAAAAGAACGGGCAGCCCACCGTTACGAAGCAGGTCGACGAAAACGGTACGTTTGGCCCGACAAACGATGCGAATATCAGCGACGTTGTGAAATTCCAGTCCGTCATCCATGTCGAAGCTGGCGCGGTTAACTACAAGTTCCACGACAAGATGGCCTCAGGCCTGACCTTTACGAATAGCGGTGACTACAAAGTTGTGGTCACCTGGAAAGATGTGAATGGGGGCACCGCGGTTCCGCAAACTTTGACAGAAGGAACCGGTCATGACTATGTGTTAACTGTCACTGGGGAGGTGGATCCAACGGAAGGGGCTAACGGGCCGACCTTCGAAATCGAATTTACATCTGCTCTTTGTGCCAAGTTAGAAGCAGGGGATGAGCTCACCATCACCTACTACGCCACCCTTAACGAGAATGCTACGGTCGGCAGTACTGGCAACAAAAACGACTGCTGGGTGACCTTTGGCGACAACACCGCGACCGCGCACGCCAACACCACTACTTACACATGGTCTGTGCCTGTATTCAAGTATTTCATGGACGGTGAGACGAAGAAGGCGCTTGCAGGCGCACAGTTCAAGCTGTGCAAGAATTCGGACGGCACTGGCGTCATTGCGCTGAAGGAGACTACTGTGAAGAATACTTACCGCGTGGTGAAAGATAGCGGGACGACAGATTTCGTAATCACCACCGATGGAACCGGCAGATTTACCATCGAGGGCCTGGATTCCGGCACGTACTACCTGAAGGAAACCGTCGCCCCCAGCGGCTACAACCTGTTGCCTGGCGCAGTTGAAATCACTATCAGCGCCAAAGGCGAAATCAATGTCGATCCCGATACTAATTTGGGTGTGGCCGAGGTCGAGGTTCTGAACCAGTCCGGCACCGAGCTGCCCTCCACCGGCGGTATCGGCACGACGATCTTCTACGTCCTCGGCTCTGCCCTGCTGCTCGGCGCGGTGGTGCTGCTGGTCGCCAGAAAGCGCATGAACGCTGAAAAGTAAACCCTTATGCCTGCACTGGGGCGGGGCGCAACGCCCCGCCCGCCGCAGGCGGAACCTGAAACGCAAGCCCGCTGCGGGCCACCCCGCAGCGGCAAGGAGAACCCTGCATGAAAAAAAAGAACCTGACCACCGTTTTGCTGATCCTGGCATTCCTCGCAGGGCTGTCCTTGCTGCTGTACCCTACCGTCAGCGACTATTGGAACTCGCTGCACCAGTCCCGCGCCATTACCGAATATGCCGAGCAGGTGAACGAGCTGGACAACGAGCTATATGAACAGCTCTGGGCCGACGCCCGGAGCTACAACCAAACCCTCCTCCAAAATCCGGACCGCTACGAAATGACCGACGAGGAGCGCGCGGAATATGAAAGCCTTCTGGATGTTTCCGGCACGGGCATCATCGGCTATATCGAGATCCCGCTGATCGGCTGCTCCCTGCCCATTTATCACGGCACGGAGGAATCCGTGCTGCAGATCGCCGTGGGGCACATTGAGGGCACGTCCCTCCCCGTGGGCGGCGCGGGCTGCCACAGCGTCCTTTCCGGCCACCGCGGGCTGCCGAGCGCCAAACTTTTTACCGATTTGGATAAGCTCACGGTGGGGGAGGATTTCATCCTGCGCATCCTGGATGAGACGCTGACCTATGAGGTTGACCAGATTCTCATCGTGGAGCCTTATGAACTTGACGCGCTTGCGATTGACCCGGAGCGGGATTACTGCACACTCGTCACCTGCACGCCCTATGGCATAAACTCCCACAGGCTCCTGGTCCGGGGCCACCGGATAGAGAATCAGGAGGAGGCGCGGCTCGTCCGCGTGACCGCCGACGCCATGCGGATTGAGCCGGTGATCGTGGCCCCGCTCGCGGCGCTGCCCATGCTGCTTTTGCTTTTGATCGTTTTGCTGATACCCAAAAAGCCCAGGAAGAAAAATGGAGGTGACCCATTTGAAGATCTATAAAAAAATCGCGGGGCTGCTCCTTGCCATCGCGGCGGCAGCGCTTCTTTTGCCCGCCGAGGCTTTCGCGGCCGGGAGCATTGACCTGAGCCGCGCCTGCAAGCTGACCATATCCTATGAGGATAACGGCGTCCCGCTCGCCGGGGCTGCCTTTTCCATCTACCTGGTCGCCACGGTGGATGAATACGGGGAACTGACGGCGACGGAGGAGTTTGACGCGTTCAGCGTCAATATCCGGGGCAAAAACGACGACGCCTGGAAAGCGCTGGCTTCCACGCTGGAGGGCTATGCCCTGCGGGATGGGCTCGCGCCCGCCGCGAGCGGGACAACCGATTCTTCGGGCCAGGTGTCCTTCCCCGCTGGAGAACGGGCGCTGACCCCCGGCCTGTACCTCGTGCTTGGCGCGCGCCACCGGCAGAACGGCTGGATCTATGACGCGCAGCCCGCCATGGTGCTGCTGCCGGCGCTCGATATGGAAGCGAACGATTGGCTTTATGATGTGGCCGTCAGCCCCAAGCATGACTCCCGCCCCGAACCGGTGGATGATACGCTCACCCGCAAGGTTTTGAAGGTCTGGAAGGACGAGGGGCACGAGGCGGAGCGCCCGAGGGCAGTCACCGTGCAGCTGCTCCGCGACGGGGTGGTCTATGATACCGCGACCCTGAGCGCCCGCAACAACTGGCGCTGCACCTGGGAGGACCTGGACGCGGCTTACCGCTGGATCGTGGTGGAGGAGGCCCCGGACGGCTACATTGTGACGATTACCCGGGAGGGCGTTACCTTTGTGGTGACAAATACCTGGGGCGGGCCGGGCATCCCTGTGAACCCCATGCCTGGGCCGGATGGGCTGCCGCAGACGGGCCAGACCTGGTGGCCGGTGCCGCTGTTGATCGCGGCAGGCCTGCTTTTGGTTGTTATGGGCCTGCTTCGCCGCAGAGGGACTGCCGATGAAGAGGAATAAGGGCAAAGGTTTGATCCTGCTGGGGCTGCTGCTGATTGCGGCGGCCCTTTTCCTGGCGGCCTATAATCTATACGATGGGGCGCGGGCGGAACGTTCCGCGCGGCAGGCGGCAAGCCGCCTAGCGGCGCTTACGCCCACGGAGGCCCCATCCACGCCGGCGGCGCTTCCGGCGGAGGAAGCCGCCGCACCAGAGGAGATCGAGCTTCCGGACTATGTGCTGAACCCGCAGATGGAAATGCCGGTTACGGAGATGGACGGCATCGGCTATATCGGCACACTGCGCATCCCGGCGCTGGAACTGGAACTGCCGGTTATCAGCGAGTGGAGCTATCCCAATCTCAAAATTGCACCTTGCCGCTATGTGGGGTCTGCCTATCTCAATACCCTTGTGATCGCGGCCCATAACTATCAATCCCATTTTGGGACGCTGAAAAACCTTTCCGAGGGCGATGCGGTCACGTTCACGGATATGGATGGGAACCTGTTTTGCTACGAGGTAACCGCCCTGGAGACGCTGCCCCCCACGGCCATTGCGGAGATGACTGTGAGCGATTATGATCTGACCCTGTTCACCTGCACACTGGGCGGCGCGAACCGCGTTACGGTGCGCTGCGACCGGGTAATGCCGGAGGATATGCCATGAAACGCCGCAGATGCGCGGCTCAGACTGTCGATCAAGTGGCATCTGCCACTTGATCGAGGAATTCACATCGCGCTTGCGCCCATGGCGCGGCCAGCGCTCCGTGTAAAGAAAGCCTTGCGGCGCAAGGCTTTTCGCTCGCACCGCACAGGTCGCTGCTCGCGATCAAAAGTCAAGGACCGCGGCCCTTGACAATCCCGGAGAGACTTTTTCGACACCCTGTGCCGGGGGCGAAAGCCCCTGGATTTCTTCTTTTTCGCCCTTTTTCGCAGGTGCTTGCAGCCATCCGCAATGCAAGCCAAAACATGGGCGCCGCGCAAGCCGCCCTTTGTTTCCCATCTGCGTTGGGTGTAGACATATGTGCGGCAGATGAATTATAATAACAAATAAAAGTTTGACAAAACATCCTTGCGGGCAGCGTGCCCAGACCAGAAAAGGGGTAGCATTCGCAATGAAAAGGAAACGCATATGGCCGTTCCTCGCGGCCTGTCTTCTTGTCGCGGCGCTTCTGCTGATCCCCGCGGCCGGCCTTGCGGACGCGGGCGGGTTTGCCGGCGATTCCGACTACGGCGGAGGCGATTGGGGCGGCAGCGACTGGGGCAGCGATTGGGGCAGCAGCGACTGGGACAACGATTGGAGCGGCAGCGGATACGGCGGCCCGATCATCCTAGGCGGCGGCAGTTGGCTCCCTTTGCTGATCATCATCGCCGTGGTTGCATATATCGTGCTGCGCGCGAAGTCCGGCAAGGGCAAGGCCAGCGGCGGCAGCCGCCGGCCGGTCAATCCGGGCGCGGCCCGTACCGTGCTGCCGATGACGATCGCCGAGCTTAAGGAGCAGGATCCTGCCTTCTCCGAGGAAGCCATGAAGGAGAAGATCGGCAACCTGTACATCCGCATGCAGGATTGCTGGCAGAACAAGAAGTGGGAGGAGATGCGTACCAGCATGACGGACGCGCTCTTCAACCAGATGGGCAGCCAGCTCGCGGCGCTCGTCCGCAACAAGCAGACGAACTATGTTGAGCGCATCGCCGTGCTCGGCGTGGACTTGACGGGCTTCGGCCAGGATGAGAAGAACGACATCATCACGGCGATTCTCCGCGCGCGCATCGTGGATTACACGGTTTCGGATGAGACGGGCGCTGTCGTAAGCGGAAGCAAGACGGCGGAAAAGTTCCTGACCTACGAATGGACGCTCGTGCGCACGAAGGGCGTAAAGACCGCGAAGGCGGATTCCAACGAAACGGCGCATTGCCCCAACTGCGGCGCACCGATCGACCTCAACCATACCGCCAAGTGCGAATACTGCGGCGCGGTCATCGCGGCCGCCGAGTACGACTGGGTGATCTCGGCTATCAAGGGGATCTCGCAGCGCACCTCGTAACACACCGGCTTTCCGGCGTTCCCGGCGGGCCTTCCGCCGGGGCGCTGAATGCGCTATAAACCCGAACAGGAAGAAAAGGAGACAGCATGAAACCAACCAAACGGATTGCAAGCCTTCTGCTTGCGCTGCTTCTCGCGTTTTCCATTGTAAGCGTTTCGTTTGCAAAGGAAGAGGGGGAGAAGGTCGGAGGGAACCTCATCAAACTCGGCACGCTTGCGGATTTTGAAAAGGGCACCCTCACAGGCGTGGAAGCTACCGCTTCCGAAACGAGCGACGGCGCGCTGCGCCTTGCCGCGGGCGAGACGGATGGGGAATACGTTTCCCAGATCCTCGCCGTGGAACCGTTTGAATATCTTGTCGCGTCCTGGAACGCGCAGGTGCCGGATGGAACCTATGTCGAGATCATGGCCCGCGCATATGTGGACATGAAAGACGCATGGACGGATTGGCTTTCCTGGGGCAAGTGGACGCGCGACATCGCAAAGCGCCAAAGCGCCAACACGGACACGGAGCTTGCGGGCGTCGACACCGATGTTTTCACCGTTTATGGCTCCGATGGGGAGACGGCAAGCCTCGTGCAGCTCAAGGCTGTTCTGCATACGGACGACCCTGCCGTGACGCCCGTGCTCGAGCAGGTGGCGGCCACCTACCGGAATACGCTCGAAGGCCAGGCCATCCAGCCGACGCTTGCCTACTCGCTTTATGACGGCGAGCTCCCAGCGGCGGTCGAGCCCAACTGCCCGGCCATCTCGCAGATGGTGCGCGAGCCTTCCATTGGGAATGTGATCTGCAGCGCCACCACGATCTGCACGATCCTCAACGCGCATGGCGAGGATCTGCTGCCGGAACAGGTCGCCCTGCTTTGCTATGATTCCGAATACGAGGGATTTGGCAACTGGGCGTACAGTGTCGCTACTGCAGGCATGTTTGGCTATGACGCTTATGTGCAGTATGCGGATTTTGACGTGCTGCGCAACGAACTTGCCAACGGCAACCCCGTGGGCATCAGCGTGCGCTATTCGGCGAGCCCGAACGGCAGCTATCCCTACCTGGAGAACGGCGCGGCCAACAGCACGGCCGGCCATCTCATCACCATCACGGGCTATGAAACGGTCGATGGGGTGGAATACTTCTACTCCAGCGACGCGGCTGCCGGCTCCGATGCAGGCTGCCTGCGCCGCTATCGCGCGGATCAGCTCGACGAAGCCTGGAGCGGGCGCATTGCGTATATCGTGCATGAGAAGCAGGATCCTGCCGTGAATCCGATCGAAACCATTGAAGCAAAACTTGTGCCCGTGGAAGGGGAAGACGGCCTCTATCAGCTGGACACGGATGCGGTCGCTTTCAATTCGGGCTTCCGCGCAAACTACCTCAAGGCGAAGGGCGGCGGCGTTGCATGCTTTACCATCGACGGGCATGACGCGGTTGCCGATGCGGAAAAGCTCCCTACCGTGCTTAAAGCAAACCGCATGTTCAAATATACCATCAACCCCGACAAGGAGGGCAGGCTGAACCTGAGCCCGAACCGGATGATGGCGGCGGCGCAGCCCGGCGAGACCTGGACGTTCCGCTTCTATATCATGACGAACGACGGCAAGTACGTTGAGGCTACGCTGGATCTCACCAAGCCCGCGGAGGAGGCTCCCGCGCAGACGGAAGCGCCGGCCGAAACGCCTGCGCCCGAACCGGAAGCCACTGAGGAGCCTGCGGCTCCCGCAGCGGCGGAGGAGGGCGGAAACGGCGGCGTAACGGCGGCGATCATCGCGGTCGCGGTCGTGCTCATCGGCGCGGCATATCTGTTCTTCCGCAAAAAGAAGAAGAATTAACGCGCATTGCATAAGATTGTGGCCGTCCGGTTCCCCGGGCGGCCATTTTGCACGCTTTTTCTTTGCTTTTTAGAGGATTGTACGATATAATACTAAATTGGCTATAAAGGGACTTATGCGGGCCAAAGCGCCCGCGCAGAGAAACGGGAGGCCGTGATGATCGAGATCGACAACGTAACCTATTGCTACGAGGATTCCGGGCGCGCCGCGCTCTCCGGCGTCACGCTCAACATCCAAAAAGGCGAATTCCTCGCGGTTGTGGGGCATAACGGCAGCGGGAAATCCACGCTTGCGAAGCACCTGAACGCCTTGCTCCTGCCGAGCGAAGGCGCGGTGCGCATCGCTGGGATGGATACTAAGGACGAGGCGAATACGCTTCGCATCCGCCAGAAAGTCGGCATGGTGTTCCAGAACCCGGACAACCAGCTTGTGACCACCGTGGTGGAGGAGGACGTTGCCTTTGGGCCGGAAAACCTTGGCGTGCCGAGCGCGGAGATCCGCACACGCGTGGATGAAGCGCTTGCGGCAGTTGGTATGGAGCGCTTTGCTGCGCGAGCGCCGCACATGCTTTCCGGCGGGCAGAAGCAGCGCATCGCCATCGCCGGCATGCTCGCAATGGAGCCTGAGGTGCTTGTGCTCGATGAGGCGACCGCCATGCTGGATCCACGCGGCCGGCGGGAGATCCTCTCGATCGTTTCCAGGCTGCACAGGGAGAAGGGCATTACCGTGGTGATGATTACCCAATACATGGAGGAAGCGACTGCGGCGGACCGCGTTGCCGTGATGGCGGATGGGAAGCTGCTTTTGACGGGAACCCCGCGCGAGGTATTCGCGCAGGCAGGGCTTTTGCGGGAACACCGGCTGGACGTCCCCGCGATGACGGAGCTCAAGGAGCGCCTCAACGCGCACGGGGCGGGTTTGCCGGACGACATTTTAACTGTGGAGGACATGGCGGACGCAATATGCCAATCGTTGTTGAAAAACTGAACCACGCTTATATGGAGGGCAGCGCGCTTGCGCACGATGCCTTGAAGGATGTTACGCTCACGATTGGGGACGGAGAGTTCCTTGGCCTGATCGGCCATACGGGCAGCGGGAAATCCACCTTTGTGCAGCACTTGAACGGGCTTTTGCAGCCAACCTCCGGCAGGGTGACGGTGGATGGCTTTGATATGGCGGACAAAAAACAGCGTATTCAGGGCAGGCGGCTTGTCGGCATGGTGTTCCAATACCCGGAATACCAGCTGTTTGAGGAGACCGTTGCCAAGGACGTCGCCTTTGGCGTGAAGAACATGGGCGTCCCGGAGGCGGAGGCCATGGCGCGGGCGGATGAAGCCATGGCGCTTGTGGGCCTTGATCCGGAGCGTTTCCGGGATAAGTCCCCGTTTGAGCTTTCGGGCGGCGAGAAGCGCCGCGCGGCGCTTGCGGGCATCATCGTGATGCGCCCGAAGTACCTTGTGCTGGATGAACCCATGGCCGGGCTTGACCCGCTTGGCCGGCGCGACATTCTCGACACCATCGACAACCTGCGCGCCACGCTCGGCTGCGCGGTCGTGATGGTGTCCCATTCCATGGACGATATGGCGGATCGTGCAGAGCGCGTAGCCGTGCTTTCCGAAGGCACGCTCCTGCGCGTGGGCGCCACGGCGGAGATCTTTGGGGACGCGGAATTCCTGCTGAAAAACGGGCTCGATGTGCCGCAGGTTTCCCGCCTGGCGCTCGCGCTGCGCGCGCGCGGCGTTGCGCTGCCGCAGACCATTTACGCGATGGACGAGATGGAACTCGCGCTGCACGCGCTCCTTGGGAAGGAGGTGCGCGCCTGATGCGGGACATTACACTCGGCCAATATTTCCCAGGAAATTCCCCCATCCACCGGCTGGATCCGCGCACAAAGCTGCTGGGCATGTTCGGCTATATCGTTGTGATCTTTCTTGTGAAGAAGATCACGGTGTTCCTCGTCCCGGCGCTGTTCGTCGCGCTCGTGACCTATCTTGCCCAGGTCCCGCTTTCCTACCTGGTGCGCTCGCTCAAGCCCATCCGCTTCCTGCTTGTTTTCATGTTCCTCATCAACCTGTTTATGGTGAAAACGGGGGAGACGATTTGGACATGGCAGTTCATCCGCATCACGGAAGGCGGCGTTTACCAGGCTGTGTACATCACGCTGCGCCTGGTGCTGCTGCTTGCAGGCACATCCCTCATGACGCTGACGACAACGCCGATCGCGCTTACGGACGCGCTTGAAAAGCTGCTCTCGCCGTTCGGCAAGCTCGGCTTCCCTGCGCATGAGCTTGCGATGATGATGACCATTGCGCTGCGCTTTATCCCGACCCTCATTGAGGAGGCGGACAAGATCATGAAAGCGCAGATGGCGCGCGGCGCGGATTTTGAATCCGGGAATGTGTTCCACCGCGCGAAGAGCATGATCCCCGTGTTGGTGCCGCTGTTCATCAGCGCCTTCCGCCGGGCGGACGAGCTTGCGATGGCGATGGAAAGCCGCTGCTACCATGGCGGGAAGGGGCGCACGCGCATGCATGTGCTGCGCTTTGCGCGGCGCGACGCGGCGGCGGCGGCTATGTTCGCGGCGATGACGGGCATGATCTTACTGGTGCAGGCATTATGGGTTTGAGCAACCGGACGAAACTGATTCTTTTTGGCATCGCGGTGCTGCTGCTGATCCTCGCCGGCATGCTGTGCTACAGGCTGCATCTGCTCACAGACCGGGGCGTCAAGGAGCTGTCCGGCATCGTATTGCAGGTGGTCAACCCCATCGTGATCCTGCTTGCCTATCACCGGGAGCTGGAGCTGCGGCTGGTGCAGAATCTGGGATGGACATTCCTCCTGTCCGCCGTTGC
>OHQR01000843.1_pt1 | contig 18503 bp, 32 predicted proteins | sample 1578191 | NCBI WGS metagenome assembly OHQR01 (sample SAMEA3879577, study PRJEB24766) | human gut metagenome | biome: human-associated habitat; feature: feces | place: USA | collected 1985/1987 | reverse complement strand
TGGTTCGATGTAGTGATTTTACGCTATCTGATAAGTGTAAAACGGTGGTTTGCCCTCCCCGATTTGCAAAAAGTGAAGTTCGTCACTGTGGCCTGTAATGCTATGAAATCAGCCATCGGAAATGAATGGCACAAAAGGGCTAATGAACCTAAGATTGTTAGCTTATATGAATCTATTCCCGGAACAGATGATTTGCTGTATATCGACACAATAGCGGCTTCGGAGATTTTTTAAGAGGAGGTAATGTAATGGAAATCAAATACAATGTTCAAGCCCCGCCCAAGAAATGTTTCAACGGTGGAGCCAAGAGTGAGGAAGTCAAAGCCATTGAAGATTTCCTGACCAGCGGAAATGTCAAGAATATGTGCTTTGAGTATGACACCGATAAAGAAGCCAAAACCAAACTTTCCACGGTTTCTTCCCACAAGCGCAAATGGAATGAGAAAAACTCCAAAATGTATGACGCTTACCGAGTGGGTAACTGCATTTATATCATTCGTCTACGCAGTCAGGATATGAGAAAGCAATCGTGATAGGAGGACGAGGAGTATGACGAATAAAAAGCTCGGCAACGATTTTGAGTCTGCTTTCTGTGAAATCCTCTTTGAACAAGGCTTCTGGTGTCACAACCTCGCTCAGAATCAGGCAGGTCAACCGGCAGATGTGATTGCGGTTAGAAATGGCAAAGCATATCTCATTGACTGTAAGGTGTGTTCGAGAGGAAGATTCACATTTTCCAGAATTGAGGACAATCAGCACACTGCTATGGAAGCATGGCAGAACAGCGGAAATGATAAGGGTTGGTTCGCTCTCCTGTATTTAGACCATGTTCTCATGCTTGATTATGAAACGCTGAAACGCCTTTCCAAGACCCAATCGAGTATAAACTTTGACGAAATGTGCTTTTACGGGTGCGCTCTGGAAGCGTGGGTGGTGTTCGCATGATTATCACCGTTTCCAACACACTCACAATCGAAAACCCATCGGCAGAAATGCAGATGTGGTGCAAAAAGCACTTGACGATTCCGAATCCAGATTTTCAGAAAAAAGCTCGCATGAATCTGTGGCTCGGTAACACCCCAAAGGTTCTCAGCCTGTATGAACAGAGAGGAAACATTCTTGTCCTGCCTTTTGGAACATTGAGAACACTACCTGATTTTGTGAAGGAAAATGCCCTGTTTGTGGGCGATTTCCAAGCCCCTGAGAGGGTTTTGTATGGAGGGGTAGATATTCCCCTGTATGACTACCAAAAGGCCGCTGTGGACGCTGTGGCGGCTGGACAGTACGGTATTCTGCAAAGCCCCGCAGGTAGCGGTAAAACGCAGATGGGGATAGCTCTTGTAAAGCGATTTGAAAAGAAAGCCCTCTGGCTAACCCATACGCTTGACCTGCTCAGACAGAGCAAGGAACGAGCGGAGCGATACATGGACAAACGGCTGATTGGCACAATCACCGAGGGCAAGGTCAACATTGGAAGCGGTATCACATTCGCTACCATTCAGACCATGTGCAAGCTCGACCTCTCCCAGTATAAAGACCTGTGGGACACCATCATTGTGGACGAGTGCCACCGCTGTTCCGGGACACCCACCGCCATGACGCAGTTTTACAAGGTTTTGAACAGTTTAGCGGCTCGACATAAAATCGGTCTCTCAGCTACCGTACACAGGTCAGACGGTATGATTGAAGCCACCTACGCACTTCTCGGTCATGTGATCTACACCGTTCCTGACGAAGCCGTTGGTGACAAGATCATGAAAGTCGGTATTCTCCCTGTCTCAACAGGAGTGGAGCTTGGACGAGCGTGTCTGAATACTGACGGTACGCTGAACTACTCGAAGCTGATTACTTACCTCACCGAAAATCTTTGCCGGGAAGAAATTATCATCAACGCAATCAAGCTCAACGAGGGTAAGAGTTGCCTAATTCTCTCTGACAGGCTCAGTCACTTAGAGCACCTTATGAGCTGGCTCCCGGCGCACATGAGACGGGACGCTGTGATGGTGAGCGGAAAAATGACAACGAAAAAGGGCAAGGCCGAACGGGAAAAAGCCATTGAGGATATGCGGGTAGGAAAGAAAAAGTACCTGTTCGCTACCTACTCACTGGCAAAAGAAGGTCTGGATATACCTTGCTTAGAGCGGCTGTTCCTCACTACACCTCAAAAGGATTATGCGGTGGTGACACAGAGCATTGGCAGAATCGCTCGTGTCTGCGAGGGCAAGTCAAACCCCATTGCCTATGATTTTGTTGACAATATCGCTTACCTTGTAAAGTCCTACAAGAAGCGTTGTACGACCTACCGTAAGAACGGTTGCTATTTCGTGGAATAGGAGGTGAGACAGTGAGATTGATTGTTTACGATGTAGAGGTCTTTTGCGAAGACTGGCTGGTAGTCCTCAAGGATATGGGAAGCGGTAAATACACCGTTGTCCATAACGACAATGAGGTGTTGAAGCAGTGTATCACAGAGGACAACATCTATGTCGGATTTAACAGCAAGCACTACGATCAGTTCATCATCAAGGCAATCTGCTGTGGGTTTATCCCGCAGGAGGTGAAACAGGTCAACGATTACCTTATCGCCGGCGGTCAGGGCTGGGAATACCCACCTCTGAAAGACTTCTTTTTCCGCTTCAACAATGTGGACATCAAAGACGATATGCAGATGGGCTTGTCCCTAAAGGCTATCGAAGGACACTTGGGGTTATCTGTTGAGGAGTCCACCGTACCCTTTGACATCGACAGGGCATTGACCGAAGCGGAGCTGAAAGAAACTGCCAAGTACTGTATGCACGATGTTGACACGACAGAGCGGCTGGTGGAGCTTCGGAAGGATTACCTCAAGAACAAAATCCATATCGGAAAGCTCGCAGGTCTGGACGATGTGAAAGCGATGGGTATGACAAATGCGAAACTGACTGCGGCTCTGCTGAAAGCAACGAAGCAACCCCATGATGATGAACGCAAATATGTGTACCCCGATCACCTCAAGCGTGAGTATATCCCGCAGGAAATCTTCGATTTCTTTGACAAGATGTATGACCCTGAGATTTCCGACAAGGAGCTGTTCAGCGACAAGCAGACCTTTTCCATTGGGGAGTGTCCGGGCGTTGTGGGGTACGGTGGGATTCATGCCGCCATTCCCAACTACTTTTTCGAGGAAACCGCAGACCGGGTTATCCGCAACAAAGATGTGGCGAGCTACTATCCCCACCTCATGACACTGTGCGGCTACACCTCCCGCAATATTCCTTCGGCGCAGGTCTTTGAAGATGTGCTGGAAACCAGAATGAAAGCCAAAGCAAGCGGTGATAAAGCCACTGCCAATGCGCTCAAGCTGGTTGTGAACACAACCTATGGCGCACTACTGAACAAGTACAACGACCTGTTTGACCCTCTGATGGGACGCTCTGTGTGTATCACCGGGCAGTTGTTCCTGCTGGAATTGGCTGAACACCTCTACGCCGACATTCCGGGGCTGAAAATAGTTCAGCTCAATACAGACGGTATCATGGTCGAGTGCGACCGGACAGACCTTAGAAAGCTGGACGAAATCTGTGACGAATGGCAACAGCGGACAGGATTTGAGCTGGAAGAAGATTCCGTTGTGAAGATTGCGCAGAAAGATGTAAACAACTACATCGAAGTTCAGCCAAGCGGAGAGGTCAAGGAAAGAGGCGGCTATCTTGTCAAAGGTATCTCCAATGTGAGCGCATGGAAAATCAACAATTCCTGCTGTATCGTGGCAACCGCCCTCCGGGAGTATTTTGTCAACGGTACACCAGTGGAGGACACCATCAACTGCTGTGACGATATTTTCCAGTTTCAGATTATTGCAAAAGCTGGTGTGAAGTATCGTGAAGCATATCACCTTGTCGATGGTGAGCAAGTCCCGGTACAGCGAGTGAACCGTGTATATGCCACGGCAGACGAGCGGTACGGAAAATTGTTCAAGGTAAAAGCCGAGAATGACTCCACCGCCAAAATAGAAATGCTCCCTGAGCATTGTATCATCGACAACGATAACCATTTAACCATCGCCGATGTGGACAAGCAGTTCTACATCGACATGGCGAAAAAGAGAGTCAATGACTTTTTGGGCATTAAACCCGAAAAGAAAAAATCAACGAGGAGGACAAAAACAATGGCAACGACCACCAAGACAGAGAATGTCTATCAGAAGCTCATTAAGGCAAGAGAGCTGTTTCTCAACGCCGATGTCCAAAAGACTGGCAAGAATATGCACCTGTCGTTCAAGTACTTCGAGTTGGACGATATTGTTCCCACCGCAATTCGCATTTTCTCAACAGTGGGACTTGTGCCGGTTGTGAATTTCACTACCGATACTGCCACCATGACGATTGTGAGCACCGATAACCCGGAGGACACTGTGGCATTTGTGGCTCCGTTTAACCAGATCGCTCCTATTGTGAGCAACACCGGGAAACAGGCTACCAATGAAATGCAAGCCCTTGGTTCGTCTATCACATATATGCGCCGCTACCTCTACATGATGGCACTGGACATTTGCGAGAGTGATTCCATTGACGCAAACGCTGGCAAGCCGGTGTCTGCTCCCGCTCCTGCGGAAGCCGCACCAAAAGCACCTGCCACCCCTCAACAGCGTCAGGAAGTTAAAGAAGAACTGACTGCCCCTGCTGATAATGCCACCACCTTGCAGATTAAGGGTCTCAAGAGTGTTCTCAAGAAGCTCAAGGACGCTGACCCCACTAAGGAAGAAATGATTGCTCAGATTGCGGTGCAGACAAAGGGGTTCGCTGAGATCAGCAAGTCTGACTGCGAAGCTCTGATTACCAGAATCACCACCATGTTGGAAGGAGGACAGGAGTAATGAAGAAAGCTATGTTATCTCAGCCTATGGCTGGAAAAACCGATGAAGAAATCATTGCAACCAGAGAAAAAGCAATCAAAGTTTTGGAAAGCAAAGGATATGAGCTTGTAAACACTCTGTTTACAGACGAGCGGTACAACAAAGAAAACATGGAACAGCGTGGTGTTGTTCAGATTCCACTTTGCTTCCTTGCAAAATCTCTGGAAAACATGAGTCTGTGTCATGCCGCTTACTTCTGCAAAGGATGGGAAAAAGCTCGTGGGTGCAGAATCGAGCATGAAGCCGCTTGTGCTTATGGACTCACTGTAATTTATGAAGATGGTTATAACATCTTAAATGAAGCGGAAGGAGGTCTGAAAGATGGCGAATATTAAATGGCTTGACTCTAACCAGATTCAGATTACACCGCCGAAGCGCACCAAGAAAGTGACCGGCACCCGGTTTGCGACCATTCTCGGTCTGAATCCTTGGTCTACTCCTTTTGAAATGTGGTGCGCCATTACCAAGACCTATGAGAAGCCCTTCGAGGACACCATCTATACCGCCGCTGGTAAGGCCATTGAGCCGAAACAGGCTGAGTATATGAAGAAATCCTACGGCATGGATTTGATTACTCCTACCGACCGTTACGGTGAGGATTACTTCAACAAGACTTGGGGAGATTTCTTCCCTGAGAATCCGCACTTTGGCGGTATGTGGGACTACCTTGGAGTAGACGAGGAGGGCAAGGTCGATACCGTCCTCGAAATGAAAACCACCAAACGCATTGAGGACTGGCAGAATGACGCTCCCGAATACTACGCTTTACAGGCGGCTCTCTACGCTTATCTTCTCGGAGTGGACAATGTAATCATGGTGGCTTCCTTCCTTGAGGAGAAGGACTACACAGACCCCTCCAAGTATGTTCCCAACATCAAGAATACCATTACGGTGGAGTTTAAGGTGTCCGAGCGTTACCCGGATTTTGCGAGAATGGTAGCCGAGGTAGAGTCTTGGTGGGGCGAGTATGTGGCTGGTGGTGTTTCCCCTGTCTATGACGAGAAGAAGGACGCTGAGATTTTGGCGGCTCTGCGTACTCACAATCTCACCCCCGACACCGACATCAACGCTCTCATTAAGGAAGCAGAAGGTCTCAAGGCAGAGGTGGACAAGGCCACTTCCGCAATCGCTGACAAGGAGAAGCGTCTGAAAGAGGTCAACGACATCATCAAGGAACACGCTATGAAACAGTTCCGGGACGGTGACAAAAAGGTGGAGATTAAGGGGTCTGCCTACACATGGACGGTCTCTCGCTCTGAAACCACTACGATAGACAAAAAGGCACTGGAAGCTGACGGTCTGCTTGAGAAGTACCAGAAGAAATCTGAGCAGTACCGCATGACTGTGAAATAAGGAGGATTTTCACCATGAAATTTCAGAAATTTGTAAAGGCTCTTGGTTCTGACGGTATCGTCTACAATCGCAAGAACGGCGAACGCTGGCTCGCTTCCGACAAGGTATTTATGAAAATCCCTGAGGATATTCGTAGCGTCACCTGCACCGAGGTTGCCGATATGCCCGAATTTGTAGAGAACATCATCAATTACGACAGCTTCACCGACCCCTGTGACCTCCACAAGGCTGTCATGCCGTATGCCGATGGCGTTATCAAGGATTGCGTTCGTATCTACGCTACGGAGGGCGCACAGAACAAGGTCGCAATCGACAATAGTGCCTACGCCCTCATTGAGCGAAAAGACATCGTGGAAATGTTTGTCAAGTTCAACGCCGAGGAGGAAACCAGCGAGGGCAAGGCTCTGGTCATCAAGCGTCCTGCGAAGTTCTCCTCTGCTGAGGACGAGGAAGTACTTGGTCTGATTTTCCCGACCGATTATGAGGAATAAGGAGGACGCTATGTATATTGACCCTTTCGTTGCCGGTGTAATCACCACTATTCTGGTGGAATTGGTGTTGATTGTCGGCTACGCCATGTATGTGAGTTCTAAGAAGAAATAAGGAGGATAAAGACAATGGCAAGCAAAACCAAAGCTCAGTTGGAGCAGGAAATTAAAAACAGCCGTGAGCAGATCGAGTGTCTGAAATTAGAGCTGGCAAAGGCAAACCGTGTTGAAACGAAGAACGATGCCGCACAAGAGCTTTATGAGATGTATGAAGCCTATACAAAAGCCGGTTTCACTGAGGAACAGGCTTGGGAGCTTATGAAAATCATTGTGAACAATGGCACGACAAAGCGTGGCCTGTTTTAAGGAGGATAAAGACAATGGCAAGAATCCCTATGACAAGCGGGTTTACTCTCATTCCCGAAGGAACCTATGTGTTCCGAGTATATGGTGCGACCTATGACGAGGAGTTTGGCAAGATCGAGGTAAAGCTGGTGAACGCCGCTGGTATGACCCACACCGAGCGTTTTTCCATCAAAGACAAGAATGACGAGCTGAATGAAAAGGCTCTGAACGCTTTCTCCTACTTTGCCAAAACGGTAATGGGTGATTACACCTTGGAGGACATTGACCCCTCTGAGCTTATCGACCACTTCATCTGCGCCGAGGTCGTTCACACTAAGCTCCCGTCCAACAAAGACCCCAACAAGATGGTTACTTTCGCCAATTTTGGTGACAAGTCCCCGGCAGAATACTTCGACACTGAGCCTGTCGCTCGTGCGCTGACGCTTGGCAAAGAGGGGGCTACTGCTCCTGCTACCCCTAAAGCCACTGCCGCTCCTACCCCCTCTCCCACTCCTGCGGCGCAACCCGCAAGGGGGCTTGACCTTGACGCACTGCTCGGCGGTCTGTAAGCGTGGGCATAAAGTGTTGCAAAGATTGTGTAGCACCTAAACGCCATGCGGGTTGTCACGCCACTTGCGCCGAATACCTCTCCGAGAAGAAAGCACACGATGAACTCAGGGAGAAAGAGCGCAAGTGGCGTGAAGCCGCAAATAGTTTGTATGTGCAAAGGTCAAAAGGTGTTCAGAGGGCTTTGCGGAGCAGGAGGAAATGAAATGGAGATTGCTAAGGACGATAAAGGGAAAGCCAAGCTGTCCCTTGTCCCTGTTCAAATTATCCGTGATATTGCGGTTGTCCGGGAGTATGGAACGGAAAAATACCATGACCCGGATAATTGGAGGAAAGTCGAACTGCAACGGTATGTAGACGCTTTTTACCGCCACTGGCTTTCCTTCGTTGAAGATCACCGCTCAAAGGACGCTGAGAGCGGTATCGAACATTATAAGCACATGGCCTGTAATATGGCGTTTATCTGTGAACTGATGAAGGAGGGAGACCAATGACAGAACGGGAAAGATTGCAGTTATTTGAAGCCGCTGGTCTTGATAAGATTATCTCTCAGGACTTCAAAACCTATCTGCTGGCGAATGGGTTCTTCCGCTCCCCGGCAAGCACAAAATACCATGGAGCTTACGAGGGAGGGCTGTTCGACCATTCTCTGATGGTGATGAACTCTCTGGTAGACCTGTCTGCGAAGAATGGTCTGAAATGGCAGAGAGCCGAAAGCCCCTTCATCGTAGGTATGTTCCATGACCTATGTAAAATCGACCAGTACCGTCACCCGGTTAAAGAAATCATTGCAGATTGGTATGGGGAGTGTCCTGTCTATGACGAACAGGCGTGGGAATACAACCCCGACACTGCTATCAAAGGACATGGTGACAAGTCGGTCATTCTTCTCTCTCAGTACATGACGCTGACCGAGGAGGAAGTCATGTGCGTTCTTCATCACATGGGTGCTTTCACCGACCGGGAACATTGGCGTGAGTTCACCAATGCTGTACAGAGATTCCCGAATGTGCTCTGGACGCACCATGCGGATATGATCGCTTCCCATGTGGTAGGTGTCTGATATGCCGGTTTTCAAAAGAAACAGGGGTCGTATCTTCGGAGTACAGTTCAGCGCAAAGGAACAGAAAGCCATAGACGCTGAGATTCTTCGCCAATGCGCCGAGTTCGACAAAAAGAATGAGCATGAAATGGACGCTCTGATTTTATGGCTACTCCATGAAAAGTTCGGTTTTGGAAAGAAACGCTTACGGGCTTTTTACGACAGCTTTTCCACCGAACTGGACGCTCTTGTGAAGCGGTATGAAATGGGTGACGAGGACAAAGCGTGGCTGTGTGCTTACAAATTAAAACAATACGGCATTGACATTGCCGAATGGAATGAGGAGGTCAGAGAATGAATTACAGGCTGAAAAATACGAACGGAAAGGTGACTTTCCTGCTTCGCACTGGAAAAGACTTGGTGAAAAACCAGATGGCGATTGCGTCTGCCCAGCACATCATTGACCATGGGAAGCTGCTGAAATCGGATGTCAGCGGCTACCCCATCAACATCGACAACAAATGGTACTTTGAGGGCGAGGTTTCCAAGAGGACAGCTCCCCGCAAAGCGGAGGGTGAAGAATGAGGACATACTACTCTGACTATATCCAGCACTGCATGAGATTTTATGCCAGACACCCTAACCCGAAGTTTCGTTCTGACGCTGATAAGCAGAACTGGTACGCCTGTGAACACGCTCTAAAGGGTTTCGCTGACGCTGACAGGGACATTCTGCTGTTTATCTACCGGGAGGGTGATACCATTCCTGATAATGTTTACAGGGTGTCTGTGCAGAAAAACATCAAGCAGGACAAGATTTGGGCTTTGGTAAACGAGTTGGAGCGCAAAATTGCAAAAAGGAGGAGCCTGATTTGACACGATACGAGAACATACCCGAAGAATTGAAAAGGTTGAATCAATGGGTCTGTACTCGCAGTGACAGCAAGGTTCCGATGAAAGCGTTTGAGCGGGAAGCCGCTTCCTCCACCAATCCAGAAACATGGTCTTCCTTCGACACGGCTCTCAAGGCTGTGTCGGAGGGACACTATGACTACTGCGGGTTCGTCTTTAACGACAATGGTTATGTGGGAATTGACATAGACGATGGCTACGATCAGGACGGGTTTCTGTCCCCGCTGGCGGCTGAAATCATAGGGTTGTGTGAAAGCTACACCGAGAAGTCCAAGAGCGGTAGGGGCTTTCACATTCTCCTTAAAGGGACACTCCCTTTTAAGGGAAAAAACAACCTCGCAGGAGTGGAGATTTACAAGGCGGCTCGGTACTTCATCATGACTGGCGATACGCTCTTATATGACACCATTGAGGAAGACCAAGGTGCGATTGACTATGTGATAGAGAAGTTCTTTCCCGAAACCAGAGAGGAAAAAGACGGGGAGCGGTACGGAGGTCGGATTTATTCACCGATATGGGCATGGCCTGAGAACAACCGAATCAAACTTCGTCCCGTTTATCCCCGGATTCCAGACGGGAGCAGAAATATCTGTCTGACCTCGCTGGCGGGTATGTTACACAATCAGGGTTACAGCAAGCAACAGATTTACGATGAACTTCTGTATGCGAACATGGTAGCCTGTGACCCGCCCCTTGACCGAAATGAGATTAGAACTATCTGCAACAGCGTCACCCGATACAAAAGATAGGATATAACACGAAAAAGATAAAAATTATTCCCACAAGGGTTGACAAACAATCTTTTTCGTGTTATTATCTAATCACAAAAGGACAATAAATTGTCTTAATTAGATTGGGAGGTAATTTTATGGTTCAAGAATATTGCCGGGGAGACATTTTCTTCATCACAGAAGGTACATACACTGGCTCGGAGCAGAGCGGCGGCAGACCCGGTGTTATCGTCTCGAACGATCTCGGCAACAAGCACTCGCCCAATGTTGAGGTTGTATTCCTCACCTCACGAGAAAAGAAGCCCATGCCGACCCATGTAGAGGTGCTGTGCAAAGTTCCGTCTACTGCGCTCTGCGAGAACATTCAGACGGTCTCAAAAGAGCGACTGGACACTTTTATCCGCTCTTGCACTACGAGTGAAATGAAGAACATCGACCATGCGCTCCTGTGTTCGCTCGGTCTTCACGCTCCTGCGGCTGTCGGGGGGGGGACTCAGGCTTCCGCTTCTCCTTCGACAGAGGTTTCAAAGGCCGAAATCGAGCGGGATTTGTTCAAGAATTTGTATGAACAGCTTTTAGACAAAGTGATGGTGAATAAACCTTGAACACTGATGTAATGTTTAGTAGCAAAACCGATGATTGGGCAACACCACAAGATTTCTTTGACAAATTGGATTTAGAATTTCAGTTCACACTCGACCCATGCGCCGATCTTCATAACCACAAGTGCGCTCGGTATTACAACCGGGAGCAGGACGGTCTATCTCATGATTGGGGGGGGAACGAGTATTCTGCAATCCCCCATACGGAAAAGAAATCGCAAAATGGGTTCAAAAATCTTTTGAGGAAAGTCGTAAGAAAAACACGCTCGTGGTTATGCTCATTCCAGCAAGAACTGACACAAAGTATTTTCACGACTTCATATACGGGAAGGCCGAGATAAGATTCATTCGTGGGCGGTTAAAGTTTGGAAATGCGAAAACCGCCGCTCCCTTCCCCTCCATGGTCGTGATATTCAGAAATGAGGAGGATTCCAATGACAGTAACACTCATACAGGCAACGCCTGACCCCATCGAAACCATTGCGAAAATCGCAAGTATCTGCTATGACAGCGACCCCAAGAACCCGCTCGGACTGGTGAAACACCTGTACCGCAATGGACATCACAGTGTCTTTGAACACATCTATTTTACCTTCAAAATCGAGGGTATCTCTCGTGCCTGTTCTCACCAGCTCGTGCGGCACCGGCACTGTAGTTTCACTCAGAGGTCTCAGAGGTACTGTTCCGAGGACGGTTTCAAAGTCGTGTGTCCCGGCACTGTCGTTGCCATGGGTGGGCAGTATGACTACGGAGCCGTAGTGAATCGTATCTCAGAGTTTTACGAAGAAGCTCAACAAGTCGGTATTCCCAACGAGGACGCAAGGTACATTCTCCCCAACGCCTGTGAGACCTCGATGTATCTCTCCTGCAACTTGAGAGAGCTTATTCACATGGCGAACGAGCGACTGTGCATGAGAGCGCAGTGGGAAATCCGGGAGCTGGTACAACAGATGGTCTACTGTGTGAACGCTGACCTGTGGTTCATGCTGGTTCCCAAGTGTAAGAGCGGTCGTATTATCTGCAATGACCCCTGTGGGAAAGTAGGTGCTTTGTGATGGACGAAGGCAATAAAATCTGCCCTCTCTTTTACGCTTCTTCGGAGTGTAACACTCTAAAGGCTTGTGAGTGCCAGAAAGAGAGATGCGCATGGTGGGTTGAGGATAAACAGAAATGCGCTATTGCAGTAGGAGGTGAACGCAGTCGTGGCAAGTGATAGAGAGCTTTTTGAACTCCGCAACGGAAGGGTTATCATGGACGAAGACCTGTCCGAAAAAATGTATATCATCAAGTCATATCACCCTGAGAAAGCCGATGAAACCAGTTCCGGGTTTGAATGGTCGGAAATGGGCATGGCAAACCTGTTTGGTATGCTCTACAACCGGGAAGCCCGATACTGCACAGAGCATAAGAGCTGGTACACCTACTTCGAGGGCGCATGGCGCAAAGACGAGGGGGCAATCCTTGTCTCTGAGAAAATCAAGGACTTTGTGCGGCTGATGATTCTCTACTGCGGGGAGATCGTGGACGATGAAATCCGAAAAGCCTACACCTCTTTTGTGAACAAAATGGGTGACAGGCGCATGAGGGACAGAATACTCAAAGACGCTACAGGCGAGCTTCGTATCTCTGCCACTGAGTTTGACGCTGACCCATACCTTATAAACTGTCTGAACGGCACCTACTCCCTCCGGGATTTTTCTTTTCGGGAAGCTAAGTGGGACGATTTTCTCACCATGCAGACCAATTTTCGTCACACTGTCCGCAGGGACATCAAGTGTGAACGGTGGGAGCAGTTTATTGACGAAGTTACACAGGGCGATAAGGACAAGGCCGATTTCCTACAACGCTCCCTTGGTTATTCTATCCTTGGTATGAGCAATGAGGAGTGTATGTTCATTCTTCATGGTAAAACGACCCGTAACGGAAAATCCACCTTGCTCAACACCATTGAAACCATGCTTGGTGATTACGCCAAGGTTGCACCTGTCGGTATGATCTGCCGGGGAGACAGGCAGAAGGACGCAGAAGCGGCTTCCCCTACCCTTGCTGGTCTAAAAGGCAAGCGGTTTGTTACCATGTCGGAAAGCAATGAGTACGGTAAACTGGACGAGGAGAAAATCAAGCAGTTTACAGGCGGTGAAGAAATTTCAGCTCGTGCGCTGTACCAGTCAGCAATCACTTTCAAACCGCAATTTACGCTCTGGCTTTCCTGTAACGACCTGCCCATGGTGACAGACAAGAGCTTGTTCGCTTCGGAGCGTATCAAGGTTATTGAGTTTAACCGGCACTTCTCCCCCGCCGAGCAGGACACGCACCTTAAAGACGAGCTTACTTCTCAGGAAGCCATGAGCGGTATCTTCATGTGGCTGGTGCGTGGGTACATCAAGTACAAAGAGCATGGGCTTACCATGTCGGAGCCGCTAAGGTCTGTCGTGGCAAGGTATGAGCGAGACAATGACCTTGTGCTCCAATTCCTTGAAAACCGCTGTGTACGGGTTCCAGAGGAAGAATACAACCCGCTTGGTGAGAAGAATAAGTGGACAACTATCAGAGCCAAAGACCTCTACCAAGCGTTCAAAATATGGGCGAAATCCGAGGGTGCTTATGTACTCTCTGCAAGAAAATTCAACTCTGAAATGGAGCGTCACCCTGAGTGGTTTGACCGCAAATCGACTTCCAGCGGTTTCGTAATCTATTGGGGCTTGAAGCTCAAGGAGATAGTGTGATATGGAAAATGAGTGCATGATGTGCGACTTTAATGACCCTGACTTCGGCTGTACCTGCCCTTCTTCCGAAATGTGGTACGCTTGCCTTCTTACTCCTGACCCGTCACCAGAAGATTTTATGACAGAGGAGGATTTTAGCAATGGCACGATACTTCAAACTGATCGAAATTGACCGTGATAGTTTTATCGAAGCCACTGGCGAAGACTTGGATTGTTATTCTCAGTTGGTTGTTCCTGTAGATGGGTTGGTATATGGCGCAGTCGATGATACCGATGAAGAAGAACTCGCTGTTCCATTGTACACTTTTGACACCGCAGTCAACGGCGAGGAGGATTGATTATGAACGCAAGCTGTATTGACGAAAACGCTAAGTTCAAGCTCTGCCCTTATCGTGTCTACACCGAAGAACACCCACCTATTCTGCGTGGGAACGGGGCGATCACTACTCAGCAGTTTTATCCCTGTTTGGGAGAAGCGTGTGTTGCGTATCATGTGGGTGTTTGTCTTAGACTGTCAAAGCGTGTGAAGGAGGTATCGAAATGAAAATCAAAGTTGAGCATGAAGTTTCTCCCGAAAAAGAAACTTGCACTCACGATGGAGACTTTTGGGGAAAGAGCGTTTGTCGGTATCATACCCACAAGGATAGAACGCATGGTAGAAAGGCTCCTATTGAGCGACACCTGCCCAAATGTACACTGTTTGACTGCTGGCTCGAAAAAGATTATATGAAATGCGAAGCCTGTAAAAAGGCGTGTGATAAAGCCGAAGGAGAGAAAGATGTTTGCGATACAAAATATTAAGACAGGTAAGTTTGTGTATGGCACAGACTATCGGTATTTCCCTCGACACCAGCGCACAAGCAGAACTCAAATGCGCACATACAACTGTTTGAATCTTGCACGAGCCGACTTTATCTCTCGTGGGTGTGGTAACGATTACCGCATTGTATGTCTCAAGAGCGTGGAGGTCGAACGAGTGATCGAGTTTGATTCTCCCGATGGATATGAGCTACAAAATGGTGATTGGGGGTCGGACGATGAATGACCTTTTAGGACTGATTGCAGACATCAATCCAACCGAAATTGCGGCACATATCGCAGACGGAAATCTCGCTGAATGGTGTGAGACTTGGCGGCAGGTAGCGACTGTTGCGGCTGAAAACCTCAAACAATCCGAATAGGATTGAAAAATAATCAAAAACGACATTTAGGAAGTAGTCTGGAATGGATTGTCATTTGTCTTTTTGAGAGGTTATGGATGAAGTAGTTAAAGTAGTTCAAATCTTGAATTTGCGTAAAAGTCCTCTATAAGGGGGTCTATATAGTAAAACTTTACGCAAAAACCGATTTTTAACTACTTTAACTACGCAATAAGAATAAGAAGAAAGAGGACTCTTTCGGCTCGAAAAGAGGACTCTCAGAGGAGGTAAAACGACTATGGCAGTGAAGAAAAACGCCGATGGTGAGAACAAGCCGCAGGTGATTAAGAAGAAGCCGAGGGGCGGTAACTCCCCTGTGATTGGTATGAATGGGTACGATTTAGAGCCGGGTGATAATACGAAGTATTTGCAAAACTCCATGCACCTGATGAACTTACCCGACATTGATTTGCATGATGTGGAGCAAGTGACAAATCGACTGAATGAGTATTTTGAGTTCATGGCTTCCAGTGATATGAAACCTACGGTTTCTGGTATGGCATTGGCGTTGAACGGTATGAGCAGACGGACTTTGATTGCTATTGTGAACGACTATGCCACTGGTGGGTCTGGATATAAGACTGCGTTGCCGCAGGAAGTGGCACTCGTTATTAAAAAAGCCTACAGAATTATGGAGGTTCTGTGGGAGAACTACTCTCAAAACGGCAAGATCAATCCCGTCATGGGTATCTTCCTCGGCAAGAACAACTATGGCTATCAGGACAAGACCGAATATGTTGTCACTCCGAATGTTCAGCAGGACAACGACTATGACCCCGACTCTATCAGACAGCGATACCTTATCGACTCTGACAGCGACTCCGACTCTGACAGCGACTAACGACTATCGACTATGAAACCGCCGCTCGTATTCTCTGGTTTCCACCGGGGAAAAGCGGCGGTTTTTCTATTGGCGGCAGATCGTCCCCCGGTGGAAGTGGAGCCGGTGGAGCGTTGGCGGGTTTTTGGTTTTTCCCTATATAATGTATAGGAGACAATAAACAATCCAAAAAAGATAAAATTTTTCTGAAAACCTCTTGACAATTCGGAAAAGCTGAATTATACTATAATCACAACAGGACAACAAACAATCCGAAAAAGATTGAACGGAGGTTTTCAAAATGAGAAAATACGAATTGATCCCGGCAGACGGTAGAAAAAAGCTTTTACGGGAAAGCGGTTGTAATTGTGGAGGACAACGGGACAGAAACGCTATACAGCTACGAAACGCCCATTATTAAAAGGCTTGTTTCCGGGGAATTAGTCAAGCTGTGGAGCGATTGGACAGCAACGACAGGCCGACACATTAAAGCGTTTTGCGGATTGAGCAAAGCGGAATATATGAGCTTGTAAGAGGAGGTAAAAGAAATGTATATCAGCAGAGAAAACGAAAAATTATACTTGCGTCCGCTTGATTTCAATGTGTGCCGTATTATGACACAATTAGCGGAGATCGTAAAAAACAACGGCGGCAAAGTAAAGCCCATTAGAAACGCCCTTGTGTGTGATAGGAATTTAGAAAATTCTGAATTTGTGCAAGTGACCCACACAACATATATTACTTTTGTTTGTGATGAAATCGCCTACTATTTCCAAGTTGATCAAAACCCGTTTTTCCCGTTCTACTACACCAAGACGCCCGTTAGAAATGGGAAATTTTCAAAAGACGCTTGTCTTGATGAATTTACTAAAAAATGGCTATTTGATTGCCTTTTTAGATCAGAAGTACCAGACGCAATTATTAAACAGGCGGCGCAGATTATTTTTGAAGAGCTTATAAAAGCACGATTTTCTATAATTCGCCGGGATAGTCACCGGGAAAAAGTCGCTAATACATTTTCCCCCGGTTGGCATTGGGAAACGGTGCAAGCACCCGAACGAATGGAAAAAGTAGATTTTTAAGGGGGTGCAATAAATGAGGGCTTACACCTTTACTGAAAACGGCTACACATTCAAGCGGATAAACAAGAAACAGGCAAGGCAGGCATATAGCAACGGTTTAACGGTTCGCTTTTGTCCTTGCAATTTGCGCCCCGGTTCCCCGTTTCGGCTTGATATGGATATAAACAAAATCAATCAGAATTGCGCCGGGGAAACATTCGATAGCATTGTAAATGCTTTTGAGCAATATAACTGCCGGGACAGTGAAACGGGAAAATATACCGCCTTTTATATACCGGTTGAGACGGTGGACAGGTTCACCGGGGAAACGCCCACGGCGGGAACATTGGAAACGGTGGAGCAATACGCATATAGCTATATGGAGGGTTAAAAAATGGGTGCAGTGAATTACTTTACAAGCGATTATATAACAATGGGCTTGCGTCCTTATGATTCGTTGGAGCTTGAAAACGATTTGGAGTTTATGGAGGAAATGCAAACGCAAGTAAACGAGTACGGCGGCACGATTGAAAACGCCATAGCGGAATACATAGAAGATTACTATAACTGCGATTATGAGAACATCAAAACAGAATTAGGCAAGCACAATTTCCATTACTACCACATTACCATAAAGCCGGGATATTATGAGGGCTTTACACTGGATATTGAAAATAATTTCCCGGTTGCGCTGGACAGTTGGGAGGATCGCCGGGACGCAAACAAGGAAATAACAGAAATAAAGCAATTTTTAATTGCCTGTGCCGGTTTGGGTTTGGTTGAGTGTTCGCCGGGTTGGTGTACAGGCTATAGCGATTACAACGGCACAATTAAGGCAATCAAAGCGGCAGTAAAGGAAATGCGGGACGAAATGCGCACTATTCCCACATGGGCGCAATATAACCGGGCCTGCTAAAAATGGAGGGTTTGACAATGACAAATTACAATCAGATTGCAACAGACAATCTAAACGCACTTATGAAAGAAATTGCAGAATATACCCGGATGGCTGAGGAGATCGGCGCAACGCTTGACGGGTTGACAGACAAACTAAAAAAGCACATGGAGGAAAACGGGCTTGAAAGTATCGCCGGGAATGAACACAAGGCCAGTTATAAAGCCGTGACAAGTTCCCGAATTGATACAACGGCATTAAAGCGGGATATGCCCGATATCGCCGCAACATATACCAAAACGACAGTTACAAAACGCTTTAGATTCGTGTAAGGGGGTTGTTAAAATGGGGCTTGTAATTTTGCTTGTGTTTCCGTTTATGCTGATGGCTGAAATTCTGAAAAGAAATAAATAATACATATACCCCGCCCAATATAGGCGGGGTTTTTCTACGCCCTCTATAATCGGCCTGTAATGCCCTGTAGAGGGCTTTTTTATTATGGGGGGTATTCCTATACCCGGCTGTTATATGGGCTTGTGTGGCTTGCTATGGGCTTATATACAAGGGCTTTATATAAGGGGCTTTATATTGTGATCGTTGCTTTATTGTGTGGGCTTGTTATGTTGTGCGCCTGTGTTCTTGCGTTTCTCTATTATGTTCTTGTGTTATGGGCTTGTGTGTTGTGTTCCTGTGTGCGCTATGGGATAATATAGCGGCTTGCGCTGTCCTGCATTGTGGGCGGCTTGTTTGGTGTCGTTGGGGTGTCCTCTATTGGGTATTATGATAATGCTATTTTTAGAATTATGTTTTTCTGTTTTGATAGTGCTATCAAATGGGCGGGGGTTCAATGATAGTGGAGCGGATAGCCC
>OHQR01000826.1_pt1 | contig 18769 bp, 18 predicted proteins | sample 1578191 | NCBI WGS metagenome assembly OHQR01 (sample SAMEA3879577, study PRJEB24766) | human gut metagenome | biome: human-associated habitat; feature: feces | place: USA | collected 1985/1987 | reverse complement strand
ACGCATTGCGTGCGCTTTTATAATACTATTATAAAAAATCAACCTATCGTGACGGTGCCGTCCTCTTTTATCGTTATTGTATCGCCCGTGTTGACTGCTTTCAAAAATTCGTCGCCAAGCTCGTCAATAGCGATGACGTTTGAATCTTCCCAAATCTTTGCAAGCACGATTCCGCTTGCGGCAAGAGAATCGATGTGCTCGCTGAAAAGGAACGCCGCGGGATTGATCCCCATAGAGCAAACGGTTTGAATAACCAAGCCGCCTGTCGTCGAGCCGATTGTTTGAGGAAGGCAAAGTGCCTTGCCCGTGATGTTGAGTCCGAAGATGTCTTTGTTGTTTTGGTCGCTGACGATAACTTGTTTTGCGTTTGTCAGAGCGCTTTTTTGAAAAGTCGCAAGCGTGTTTACGCCTTGTCTTGAAACGACTGCTTCGCCTTTGAAGTTGCCGGCGGCGATAACTCTACCCTTAAATGATTTCATACTCTTCACTCCTTTCCTGCGATGATATTGAGAAGATCTGCCGTTTTATAGTATCTTGCGATGCTGTAAGTGCGGAGTTTGTTTGAGCAAGTCGCAATGGATTTACCCTTTGTGAGCGGGTTGTTGGTGTACATAAGCGGGCAAATGCTCGTGAGCTTTGCTCCCGTCGCGATAAGACGATTGTATGCAGGCGTCTTTTTGAATTTCTCGACAACGTCGGGTGCAGAGCAAACGATTGTCTGCAACGCAACTTTCTTCTTTCCGCTTTCTTTGAGTGCTTTTTCAATCATATCCGTCCATTCGTTGAGTTGGGTGAACGTCAGATGCGGGCAGCCGACAAATGCCATGGTAGCTTTGCTGTCGGGTTTTTTCCACATGTTCGGATAGCTCTTGTACACTCTTTCGAGTTCCGCGTCGTCGATGACGTACACTTTGGGGTTTTCAACGATAAGTTTGTCGCCGAGTTCTTTCGCTTCGGGCGTGAGGTTGTCGATATGATAGAGTCCGACTGCGCCGTTGGATGCGGTTGCCGCGCCGAAATCTTTGAGGTAACCTTTCGCTTCGTCCGTAAGCTCGGAGCCGATCCATTTGTCCAGACCGTACACGTAAGGCACGTCCTCAACCACTTTCATGCCGATTGCGCTGCCGAGAATTTGCGCTTCGGGGATTTTGGTCGTTTCGACTTTGACAATCCAGGTTGCTTTTCTACCCTCGTCGGTGAGAAGACCGAATTCGGGAACGTAACCGACAATCGAGCCGAACAAATCTAGCATACCGCTGTTGCGATTGCAACGCGCGCCGAGCACGGAGTTTGCATAAACGACTGCGCTGGATTCCGCCCAGGAAAGAATATCGCCTTTCTTGGGAACGTTGCCCACTTCGTCGAGATAGCAAGCGCAAGTGAATGCGTTGGCATCTTTAAGACCGACCGCTTTGAGTTGCTCCTCATAGTGCTTTTGTTGAGAATACATAACTTTTTCGTTGACAAGTCTGTCAAGCAAGGAGTATTTTACGTTTTCTCTGTCGAGCGGACGGGGATCAACGGTGAAAGTGCCTTGCGTCTTGATGCCGTCGGCAATGAGCCTGTCCATAGTCTTGTAAAGGGGTTTCAAAAGTCCGATGCCGAAGCTCGTGACGAGATGCCCCTCTTTGTGAGTCACTTCAACCATGCGTTTTGCGCCGAAAATGTCGCCAAACATAACAAGAGTTTCCATGACTTTTGCCATCGTTTCTCCCTTTTTGCCGTTCAAGATGTCGGCTTGTTCGGGGGTGAGTTGCATGTTGTATTTCATATTTTATCCCTCTTGGCGCATTACTTTCCGTATTGCGCAAACTTTATCGTTCTTACAAACAAATTTTACTATATTGATATAAAAATATCAATAGGCATTTTGACATTTGTTTGAAAAATTTTGTAAAAAATCGGAAGATGGGCAACATCGTTTAAAAAATATAAAACGCGACCGCAAATATTTGTCGGTCGCGCTAAAATCGTCATCAACTATATTCAATTATTTCAACTTGTGGATTGCAACGTCGTACGCTTCGCGCGTTGCGTCTGCAATTCTTCCCACTTTCATTGCGTCGCCGATGACAAAGAGATTTTGCACTTTGCCTTCAAGCTCTTTTGCAAGGGAGTTTACAGAGCGTGCGCCGAGAGAAAGCACAACGGCATCCGCGTCAACATGATAGGGCTTGCCTTGGCTTACGGGCATTTTGTTCTTGTCAAGTTTGACGAGTTCGATTACTATACCTTTTTCGTCAATGGAATTGAGCTTGTGCGAAAGGATGTATTCCGTTCCCTTTGCGTCGAGTTTGGGCACAATGTCGTCAAGGTGCTGAAACCATGTTCCGGGAGCGAGAGTATCCGACATGTCGACGATAGCGACTTTGTTGTCATGCTCTATCAACATTTCGGCAGTTTCCAGACCTGTCATACCCGAACCGATAAGCGCGACTTTTTTGTTTTCGAGTTTAACTTCGCCGCTCAATATCTGCGTTGTAGTATAAACGTTTGCAAGGTTTACGCCCTCGATAGAGCGAGGTTTCACCGCACATGCGCCAGTTGCAATGACAACCGCATAAGGATTGTAGCTTGCTATGATTTCGGGTGTTGCCTCGGTGTTCAAAATGATTTCCGCTCCGAATTTTTCGGCGTTTGTGCGCATATCCTCAAAGCTCCAGGCAAGTTTTTCTTTTTTTGGCGGCTTATCGGCAAGTTGGATTTGTCCGCCGATTTTGTCCTCTTTTTCAAGGACGATAGCCTTGAAACCTCTTCTGCCCAGCATTTCCGCGCAAGTAAGCCCCGCAACGCCCGCGCCGACAACGACAACGACTCTGCCGTTTCCGTCGTGAGGAAGGTTGTCAAATTCCTTTTCTCTTCCGACAGTCGGGTTGACTGCGCAATATCCGTGGTCGCCGTGATACGCATTGTCTTGCATGCTCTCAATACAGTATAAACAGCAAAGGCAATGTTTGATTTCTTTTTCACGCCCGCTTTGCGCCTTTTCTGCCCAATGCGGATCTGCAATATGAGGTCTGCCGAGTGACACAAAGTCCTGATCGCCCTCTTCGAGTTGTTTTTCCGCTTGTTCGGGCGTGCGAATAAGGTTTGCCGCAATGACGGGAATTTTGACTTCTTTTTTGACTGCTGCGGCAAGATACTTTCTCCAACCGCACTCGAAACTTGTGGGTTCGAGCCAATAGTTGAACGTATCGTACGCGGCACTCGATACGTCGATTGCGTCAACGCCCATATCTGCGATTGCTTTTGCGTATTTCACGCCGGTTTCAAGGTCGTAACCTTTGCCGGGTTTGCCGATTTTGGAATAAAACTCGTCGAGAGTAAGGCGAACTATGATGGGATAATTTCCGCACTCTTTGCGGATGCCTTCAACGATTTCACGCAAGAAACGAAGTCTGTTTTCAAAACTTCCGCCGTACTCGTCCGTTCTGTGATTGGTGTTTGGTGAAAGGAATTGTTGAATGAGATATCCGTGTGTGCCGTGAAGTTCCACGCCGTCAACGCCTGCTTTTTGGCAACGCACCGCACCGTCGATAAATTGACGAATGACTTTTTTAACTTCCCTGTGGCTGAGCGCACGCACTCTGCCGCCCGCAAAGTAGCTCGGCTCGCATTTTGACGCGGATACGGAGGAAAGCGCGATATTGTGTTTAGACATAAACGGAGCAATCTTTGGCGCGATGTTGAAAAGGAATTTTGGGAACTTTTTGCACATTCTCGTCATCGCGATGCACACCGGCACGGTGCCGATTGCAAGGCCGACGTTTTGGCGACCGGGATGGTGCAACTGCACGAAAAGTTTTGCGCCGTGCTTGTGGATACGCTGGGCAAATTCATGAAGTCCCGGGATTTGATAATCATGGCTTGCACCTAGTTGCGCAAACGCCGCCGAGCCGTGAAAGTCGTTTATACGAGTAATTTCGGTGATGATAAGTCCCGTGCCGCCCTTTGCACGCTCTTCGTAGTAGTCCATAAGCTGCTCGGTAACGCAACCGTCAAACCGACCGAAGCCCATAAGCATAGGCGACATCACAATACGATTTTTGATTTCGCAATTGCCGATTTTCATAGGCGAAAACAGCATTTTGTATTCCATAATTCTCCCTGACGCACGATATGTGGTCAATTTATAATTTTATTGTATCAATTGTAGCATAAAATATCTTTTCATGCAAGAAAGAAATTTACTAGTTAATCATTCAAAAAACGCTTTCTACAATCAAAAAACCGAGGCGTTATACCTCGATTTCGTTTTGTGCTTTATATGCTTTTACGGTGTTTGCCAAAAGCATCGTCACCGTCATAGGACCGACGCCGCCCGGCACAGGCGTTATGAACGAGCATTTAGGCGCAACGGAGTCAAAATCCACATCGCCGCAAAGTTTGCCGTTTTCATCTCTGTCCATACCGACGTCGATGACCACCGCACCGTTTTTAACCATATCCGACGTCAAAAATTTGGCTTTGCCTATGGCAACGCACACAATATCGGCGCGTGAGGTTATCTCTGCAAGATTTTGAGTTTTCGAGTGACAAATCGTAACCGTGCAGTTTGCGTCCAGCAAAAGTTGGGCAAGCGGTTTTCCGACAAGATTGGAGCGTCCTATAACGACTGCATTTTTGCCTTGAAGAGAAATATCATAGTATTCAAGCAATTTCATCACACCGTACGGCGTGCATGCCACGAGGCTGTCGCGCCCCGTCCAAAGCCTGCCCTTTTGCACGTAATGGCAACCGTCTACGTCCTTTTCGGGATCGATAAGGTCCAAAAGCGAGTTTTCGTCAAGATGCTTAGGAAGCGGCAATTGCAAAATCATACCGGATACGTCGGGATTTTCGTTGAGGTAGCGTATCGTACCAGCAACTTCGTCGAAGGTGCTTTCGGCAGGGAGTTTGCAAAGAAAAGACTTTATGCCCACCTCGTCGCACGCCTTGATTTTGTTGCGCACGTAAACTTGCGACGCAGGATCGTCCCCCACCAAAATCACCGCAAGACCTATGGCATTGGGATAATTCAAGGCTTTCAATCCTTCCACTTCTTGCTTAATTTGCTCTCTTGTGACTTTTGCCACGAGTTTTCCGTCGATAATTTGCATATCACACCTCTTGATTGCATTATATCATCAATCAAATCGCATTGTCAAAACATACCGCATCGAATGTGCAAAGCATATAAAAAAGCATATTGACATATTTGAAATGTGAAATTATAATAAACTAACCAAATACATAACTAAAAGGATAAAATATATGGACAATTGGGCAGTGGTCGATTGGACAAAGGACGTATGGCATTTTGTGGTGAGGATGCTCATTGCAATTATCTGCGGTCTTGCAATCGGGTTTGAAAGAAAATCAAGAAGTAAAGAAGCAGGCATACGCACGCACGCAATCGTATGTCTTGCCTCGTGTTTGTTTATGATATTGTCAAAATATCTCACCGTACCGATTTTTAGTGACATCACGGGCGGCACATTCAACAGCGACGCAACGCGAATCGCGGCGCAAGTCGTCACGGGCATCGGCTTTTTGGGCGCAGGCATAATCATGTACAGGCGCGACGTTATGCACGGGCTTACAACGGCGGCAGGCGTATGGGCGACGTCGGCAATCGGCATGGCAATCGGTGGCGGATTTGTTGTGACGGGCGTTGTTGCAACGGCGATGATACTGCTTTTGCAACTCATCTTCCATCTCCCCATCAAAGCTTTTACGACAAGACATATCGCTCTTGTAAAAATGCAAATTTGGGTTGAAAACGACGACGTTTTGCCGCAAATCATGGAGAAATTAAGCTCTAAAAAAATCAGCTCCTACAAAGCGAAACAAGTGGGAGAAAGTTTGATTGCGACAGTGGAAGTCGCAACGACAGAGGAACTCGATCCTCTGAAATTCAACGCTTTGATGAGAGAATTTCCTTCCCATCTTCTCTCTATCGAACGCTCCGACGAATAAGAATGAATTGACAATCAAAAAGCAGTCGCAAGACTGCTTTTTCTGTGTGAAAATTTGGATGATTTTACAAAATTTTCAGGCTTTTAGTTGACTTTGTTTATCGGACTGTTTTGCAAAAACGCACGTACGTTGTCCTCGGTTGCGTGCAAAAGACGCACTCTCGCCTCAACGCTTGCCCATGCCATATGAGGAGTAATAATGCAATTTTTTGCATGAATAAGCGGATTGTCAGCTTTTGGTGGCTCGCATGTCAAAACGTCGAGTCCGGCACCCGCAATTTTACCTTGATTTAATGCGTTTGCAAGTGCTTCTTCGTCGATTAGCCCGCCTCTTGCGGTGTTGATGAGATATGCCGTGGGCTTAAACATCGACAAACTTTTTTCGTTTATCATCAGTTTCGAGCCTTCGTTCAAGGGGCAATGCAATGTAATGAAATCCGCATTTTCAAACACTTCTTCTTTGCTCACGCAGCCGTCTACGGGGGTTCTTGTACTAACAAGGATATTCATGCCGAATGCCTTGCCGATTTGCGCCACTTTTCTTCCTATGCTGCCATAGCCGATAATACCGAGCGTCTTGCCGTTAAGCTCATGCAACGTATCGAGAGTATATGCAAAATCTGCGCAATTTTGCCAATCTCCTCGCGCAACGGATTGAGTGTGCAAAGAAAGTTTGTTTGCAAATTCGAGTATAAAAGCAAACGTAAGCTGTGCAACCGAATTTGTGCTGTAATACGGCACGTTGCAAACGGTTATTCCAAGCTTCCTTGCCGCATCGATATCGACAACGTTATATCCCGTTGCCAAAATAGTGATAAGTTTGAGTTTTTTGCACGCCGAAAGCGTTGCTCTGTCAAGCACGATTTTGTTGATAACCAAAATATCGGCGTCTTTTGCGCGCGACAAAACCTCATCGGGATACGTGACGTCGTAATAAGTCACTTCACCGAATTGATTGAGGAAATCGAAATTCAGTTCCCTTCCCTTTGCCGTAGCTCCGTCAAGTATAACAATCTTCATAGCAAAAATTTTAGCTGTAAAACGTTGCGCTTTATTCTTCAACGAGTTTACGCTTTCTGTCGTTGATGATGCCGAGGCTGTCTTTCATACTCTTTTCCGCACTGTCGAGAATGTTGAACGCAAGTGAACGAGCCTCATAATCCATTTTGTGATAGTTTTCTTCCGCTTCGCGTTGCATAGCTTCGGCTTCTGCTTTTGCACGCGCGTAAACTTCGGTTTCGGTCATAAGGCGTTTTGCTTGCTCTTCTGCCTTATCCATGGTTTCGTTTGCGTACTTTTCGGCTTTTTCAATAATCTCGTCGCGCTCTTTTTTGATTTGCGTTGCCTCGCGCAAAACAAGCGGATAGCTTGCTCTGAAACGAGAAATAAGGTCGAGCAATACTGCCTTGTTGACAACGATGTCGGTGTTGCTGAACGCCGCTTTTTTCGCTTTGAGAACTTCGCTTTCGATTTCGTTGATGAGCATATCGATGGTTTCCATAACGCACCCCTTTTGTGTATTGATAAATCAAAAATTATTTATTTTCAAGGACTTTTGCCCTTTACGTTCTTTTTCTTTTGGTTACATTCGCTTATTCGAGCGAGGCAAATTCTTTTGACGTCATAAGCGGCACGCAGCAAGCAGGCACGGACGTGTAGTCACCTTTTGCGATTTGCTCTCGCGCTTTTGTCGAGCTTAAGTCTGAAAAAACGCTCGGCTCGATAAACAACGTTTCGAATCCGTGCTCGCGATTGAATTTCGCCATTTCGTTTTCATATGCCTTATCCTCGTCGCCGCGAATTCCTCTCACAAGAGAGCTTGCTCCGACGTCTTTTGCCACTTCGACGGCATATTTGTCCGAATATATAGCCTTTGCGCCCTTCTTTTGCGCACATACGCACTCGACTATTGCAAGGCGTTGTTTTGCGTTGAACGTGTATTTTTTGTCGGGGTTGACAAGACACGCAACCCATACCTCGTCAAAATCGCAAAGAGCCTCGTCAAGCACCGCTTCGTGCCCCTTGGTAAACGGGTCGTAACTGCCTGCCATAAGCGCAACGCTTTTGTGTGTTATAAACTCGGCAACAACGGTTCCCATCTTCTTTGTGCGTTGTTTATAGCGCGCGTCGCTCAATTCATAGGTCTTTTCCGCGCCGTGCTCGAACACGACTACGCCGTCTTTTTCAAGCAAGTCGAAGTCGAAAATCATGCCGAGCGCAAGCTCGCCCAATCCGCTTGCATACGGCGGATCCACAAAAATCATATCATACTTTTTGCCCATAACGTATGCGTTGCGGAGCGCACCCGAAAAGTCGGAATTGACAACCTTGAAATTGCCCTCGATTCCTTGCAAGTTTTTGCGTACAAGTTCGATGCTGTCCTTGCTGTTGTCAACGAACACGACTTCTTTTGCGCCGCGCGAAATGCACTCTATGCCCAACGCACCGCTGCCGGCAAAAAGATCGAGCACGACGGCGTCCCGACTGTAACCTTGCAGAACGTTGAACAACGTTTCTTTTATTCTGGTGGTCGTAGGACGCACTCTGTCATCCTTCGGAGAGGCGAGATTTTTGCCCCTGTATTTTCCTGCCACAACTCTCATTTTTATCTCCGATTATATTCAAAGAATATAATTTTTTTTCGAATAAACTATTTTTGCGGACAATCGATTGCAAAAAGCAATCAATCTTGCCGTTGACAACTATCGGCAAAGTACGGATTTTTTCTTTGTCCGTTTTTGTCCACGATTCTTTTTTCGGTCACGAGCATATCGAGAGGCACGTCGAAAGCGTTTGTTTCGAGCCCTTCCACCTCTTGACAATCAAATGCCAGACCGATGACAAAACAATCGTGTTCGGCAAGATACCTGTCGTAATAGCCTTTGCCGTGTCCCGCGCGTTTCAACCCGTCAAAAGCAACCATAGGCACAACCGCAACGTCGATATCCTCAACTGCATACGAGCCTACGGGTTCGAGGATACCCCACCTGTTCGTTTTGAAGTTTGTGAAAGGCGAAATCGCAATCGCTTTCATATCTTCACCGCGCACTCTAGGGACGCAAACCACTTTTTCCATGATCAAAGCAAGTCCGACGATTTCGTTGGTATCAGGCTCGTTTTGTGTGCCTAGATACACGAAAACTTTGTGTGCATGCGTAAATTCGTCAATCGAGGAAAGTGCGTCGGCAATAGCTCCGCTTGCCCACTCTTTTTGCGCATCGTCCATATCGGATATTCGAGATTTCGCAAGTTTTCTCGCCTGATTTTTGTCCATAGTTTCCGTTTAGACGTACCCCCTCTTAACTCTGCCTTTCAGCGAAGTAAGAACGGTATAGTCGATAGTGTTTCGCTCTGTTGCAACATCTTGCAAAGTTTTTTCGTCGAACAGCACGACTTCTTCACCGACTTTAGCGACGTACTTCTCGGTGTCGACTACAAAACAGTCCATGCACACGTTGCCAATAACTCGACATTTTTGATTGCCGATATATACGCAAGACGGATTTTCTCTGGCTATTCCGTCGGCGTATCCTCCGAAAACAACAGCCGTATTCGTATCTTTTTCGAGGATAAAGTCGCCGTAGCTCACCTTTTCGCCCGCTTGCAGAAATCTTGCTTCAACAACTTGCGAGAATGCGCTCATCGCACCCTCGTACGCTTTGATGCCAACTCGCACCATATCGTAACGCAAATGCGGATTTGCAAGCGAATGGCTGGACGCAAGATGTTTTTTTGCTTGCGGGTAATATGATTTGACTATGCCTGCAAGTTTGTCAAACTCATCTTTTTGGTCGTTGCCCGCATCTCGCAAATGAGAATACACTCCCGATATCCGAAGTCCGATTTCTTTTGCCTTTGGCAATAATTTTTCGAGATCCGCTACGCAAAATCCCAGCCTGTGCATGCCGCTGTCAACCTTGATATGAATGTTGAAGCGCTGCGGATTTACGCGATTATGCCCTATTAGATATACGATTTTGTCAAATTGCTCAGTGTTGTGCAATCCTATTGTGATGCCGTTGCGATACGCCGTTTCGATTTCGTTTGGCGAAACGGCAAGCGCAAGAATTTCTTTTGTTATTCCCGCCTTTTTCAGCCGTAATGCCTCTTCGACATTTTCTACGCCGAAAGCGTCTACGATGTCATCGACATACGTTGCAACTTTGCAAAGTCCGTGTCCGTAAGCGTCGGCTTTCACCATCAGCATAACGGGCACACCCGCTTGCTCTCTTATCAAAGCGACGTTCCGCTTTATCCTATTCAAATCAACTTTAACTACGATTTTTATAACCCACCTCGGCTAATCTTATGCGACGAAGAACGCTCTTGTGACATTTTTCGTCGGATTTCCGATTTTGATTATAAAATGCAGTTTTTGTTTATGCCCGACTAGCCTCTCTTATAATAATTGATAAGGCACCCGTCGAGAATGATTTGTTTTTCCGAATCGGTAAGTGCACCTATTTTAAGCACGATGCTTTCCTTCTTTCCTCCTCGCACCAGATACGCATTAAATTCGCTTTTGCCTTGCAACAGAGTATCCCTGATGTTTTCAATGACGACTATATCGCCTTTTTTGTATTCCGTTTTGCAATCGATAAGCGGCAACATTCCCCAGTTTATAAGGTTTGAACGATAACGTTTTGTAGCATATTCTCTTGCGATGTTTGCACCGCCTCCGAGAAAACGTTGACAGCTTGCCGCTTGTTCTCTTGCGCTACCGTCACCGGGTTTAACCGCAAAAATACAAGAGGAAATCGTCGTGTCGTTGAAATCAAAATTCAAATCCGATAATACCGATTTTATATCTGCGTTGTCACCGTCGCGAACACATTTGCTTGCTCCTACATAAAGCGGATCTTTCCTCGACAACGCAAATTCTGCAAGACGAAGCGGATTGCTTCTAAATGACGATGTTTCGCCCGAAGGTATCAGTTCGTCTGTCGTTGTGACAGGATCGTTTATCACGCTACACAGTTTTAGCGCAAGATTCTTTTTTAACGGCTGAATTGTCGGAATATCGGTAATGTTCGGCCCGTACACGAGTTCAATCGACGCATCTGCTTTGACGAATCCGTTGAAAACTCGTGACGAATATGCTTTATTGTCATATTCGAACGGCAAAAAGTTCTCTTCGAAATCCACATCGAACGCCGAAGTTAAAACACCGCCGTTTACTGCGGTTGCGGCAATCGAGCGCGCATCCATCAGTGCAACCGATGCGATTTGGTTGTCCGACGGCTTGCTTCCCTCTCTTCTTTCGAAATTTCTTGTTGTATGTCGTATGCTGAAACCGTTGTTGCACGGCACGTCGCCCGCACCGAAACACGGACCACAGAAACATGGTTTTACGACTGCACCACTTTCTATCAAAGATGCGACCGAACCGTTTTTGACGAGTGCGAGATTCGTCGGTTGCGATCCGGGATAAATCGAGAGCGAAAACGACACTCTTCCCTTTCAAAACATTTGCGGCCACGGATATATTGTCATAAGTTCCGCCTGCGCAACCGGCAATTATGCCTTGAGAAACAATAATCTTTCCGTTTTTGATTTTGTCTGTCAAAGTGAAAGTTCCGTTTTTAAGTCCAAGCAGTGCGTTTCCTTTATTCTCGACTTCGGACAGGATTTCATAAGGATTTGCGATTACGTCGGCAAGTTTGAATACGTTTGACGGGTGAAAAGGAAGCGCAATCATCGGTTCGACTTCTGAAAGGTCTATAACTATGCCGCCGTCGTATCGAGCACCTTGTCGAGGCTTCAATTCTCTATAATCCGACTCTCTTCCGTAAACTTTGAGATACTCTCTGGTTTTTTCGTCGGTACACCATACGGAAGAAAGGCATGCGCTTTCGGTTGTCATTACGTCGATACCGTTTCTGAACTCCATCGAAAGATTTTCAATTCCGTCACCGACAAACTCCAACACGGCGTTTTTGACAAAGCCGTTGCCGAATACTTTTCCTATAAGAGTAAGAGCGACGTCTTGTGGTCCTACGCCTTTTCTCACTTTTCCTTTGAGGCAAACGGCAATGACACGCGGATAGTCGATATCATAGGTGCGCTTCAAAAGCTGTTTCACAATTTCAGGACCGCCCTCTCCGATTGCCATAGTCCCGATTGCCCCGTAACGCGTGTGAGAGTCCGAACCCAATATCATTTTTCCGCAACCTGCAAACATCTCGCGCATATAGCTGTGTATAACCGCCACATTTGCAGGGACGTAAATCCCGCCGTATTTTTTTGCACAAGACAATCCGAAAACGTGATCGTCCTCGTTTATTGTTCCGCCGACCGCACATAAGGAATTGTGACAATTTGTCAAAACATAGGGCACGGGGAACTCTTTAAGTCCGCTGGCTTTTGCCGACTGAATTATTCCGACATATGTTATATCGTGAGATGCAAGAGCGTCGAAACGCAGGTTGAGTTTGTTGTCATCGGAAGATAAATTGTGGCTAGACAAAATAGAGTACGCAATCGTTCCCTTCTTTCCGCTCGATTTTGTTCCGGAAACTTTCAATTCGTTCTCAGATACAAGTTTGCCGTTTAAATAATATGTTGTGGCATCGATAAGTTCTATCATTTGTTTCGGTATTATGTTTATTGTAAAATACAATATTATATATACTTAATTTATTTCTTGTCTTTGTTTTTCTTTTCGGGAGTGAAAACCTCAACGATTATTTCGCCGATACGGTTGCGCATTTCGTGAATAAAAGCGTCGGTTTTTTGCGGTGCGACGTTGATCTTGAAACTCACTTCTCCGTCCTGTTCTTTAAGTCCCTTTGTGATGAGATAAATCTCGCCGGTAAGGCTGTTTTGCTTTATGCAAACGATATCTTCGTACTTGATTTTGTCAACGAAAAATCCGAGTACAGACACCATTTTGTCCTCTTTGAATCCGTAATAACTGTTAAACAGCACAAGCAACGCGGCAACTGCGATTATAACTGCCGCAACTATTGAAACCCATGCCACTGCGGGCTGTTGAGTTGCAACGCCGTTTGCACCCGCGAGCATTGCTATATCAAGTGCCGCAATCGCAAGCGCACCCACAATTATCACTGCGACAATGACGGTTTTGATAACGCCGAAATTCATTCTAAACTTCATATTCACTCCTAAATTCAGCTCTTAAATTATCGTCTTTTGCAACAATCAGTCGTCTTTTCTTTTGTCTTGCACGTATTCGTCTATCGTGATTTGAGATTCGCCTGACGCGTCGTAATCGAAATCTTCCGCTTGTTGCTCTGCTCTGAAACCGTACTCGACGGTGTTGATAACCGTCGTTGCGTCGGTGTAGAAACTAAATCCTTTGGTCTTGTAGTAACCTATAAGCTCGATTGCGCGGAGCATAAAATAGTACATGCTCGGAAGCACTAGGGACATAAGTCCGCCCGTCGGAATCGCAAAAGCAGTCGTAAACAAATACACAATCGTAAACGTCACCGCATAGGACTTAAACAATCCGTCAACGTTGCTCTTGACGTAGGTCAAACTTCTTGTAAAACTCGTATAAACGCTCTCTTCGGGATGGAAAAGCATACGAGGCAACCACCCTGCCAAAAGCGTTGCGCGAAGAGAACAAATCACGATACCCACAAAAAGAAGAATAGGGAGCACAAAATAGCCGATTTCTCCGAAAAGTCCGAATAGTATGGCAAGCATAATCGCGGCAAAAACCAAATCTATGGGAAGAGTTATCGTAAGCCGCGCGGCGGAATACTTGCAGCACTTTTTGAAGTTGAGAGCCATATTGCTCGCAAATCCGTATCTCATGTTGGACGCCATAAGGTTGTTGATAACGTCTGCGTTCGTATAATACGAAAGTCCGAAAACGAAGCAATAAAAAGCATAAACGAAAACAGCGGCAAAAATCAATCCCAACGTTGCGCCGACGTTTTGCGAGAATATGCAAACAAATCCGTCGCGAAGGTTTGTCAAAACATCGCTTGCCGCCGCTCTTATAGACAAACCTCCGTTCCAAACCGCAGACAAACCGTCCTTGATTGCGACCATGCAGGAAGCGACCTCGGTTGTCGACTCGATTACGTTCCATATCGGCAATACTATCGCCGCACCGATTGCAAGCGATAAAACGAGGGATATAACTATCCAAAAAAAGATTTTGACTGCATGTCCCATATTGGAAAACAACAGTGAGAGCGAATACTTAAATTCCATACCATTCTCCGAGGCACAGCCTCATATTATTTGCAAGGTCAAAGCTGCAAGTTTTATTACTTTGACCAAATATCCTTTTTCTTTTGCTGCAAATCCATACGCTCCGTACCCGTAACCTCGTAAAAGACGTTGTACATAAGCGTGATGTAAAACGGCACGACGCACAGATACGCAATGGCGTCGAGCAGAACTTCCGAAACGACTCCGCAATGCAACGCGCCCGTGATTATCATACAAAGCTCGACGGGAACGATTGACAAAAGAATCGTGAAAAAGGTTTTTGAAACTTTGCCCGATATACTGCGCACCGCTTGTCGCAACGCACTTCTCATCGGAAGTCCGGTGTGCAAGCAATACGGCGGCCACAATATGACGATGGACATAAGCAATATCATCAAAAACTGCATAAGAACCACGGTTATCGACGAAAAGACGAGCCACGTCACCCTACTCTTGAAAGTCACCCACCAAAGATAATACAGCACAGTACCCAAAAGATTGAAAAGCTCGAAGGACACAAGCGCAAGCACACAGAACGTAAGCGACGTCAACAGGTTGAAATTAAGCCTCGTTTTCACCCTATCGGGAGCGATCGTAAAAACTCCGATGCGCATATGCGTGTCGATAACGCCGTACATAATCGCAACGAAGAATACGAGAAGGACAAGTCCTATTATACCGAGATACCAATATGAAAAAGGCAACTCGCGCATGCTCACGTACATATCCGCAAAGTTCTTGGGGTTTATGGTCTTATAATCGAAAAGATAATAAAGCGTCGAGGACGGAGAGAGTAAAAAAGGCAACAGCAAAGCGGGCGCAACGCTCAAAAGCATCAGATATGCGCCCTTATCGAAAAAGTATTTCCACGCTTGCTTGAAGCACCGATTGCTTCTTGAACTGTCCTTAACTCTCACTTTGCCTCCTTAATCGAACATTGCAAGTTTGTCTTTGAGTTTTGCAAGTTTCTCGTTTGCTTTTTGAAGTTTGTCTTTCTCGTTGTCGATGAGCTTTTGCGGAGCTTTGGACACGAATCCCGTGTTTGCCAAAAGTCCTTCCGTCTTCTTGATAATTTGAAGAGTTTGCTCTATCTCCTGATTTATACGCTCTTTCTCTTTATCCTCGTCGATAAGCTCTCCGAGCGGAACGAGAATTTCCGCGTCGTGCGTGACGATTGCGCTCACTTTCGAGCCGAGGCCGCTTCTGTCCTCGACAAGCGTGATTTCACCGACACCGGCAAGTTTTTGGATATATGCGCTTGCCGACTCGATAAATTTCGGATCTTTTGCAATGACGTACGCATTTATCTTCTTTGAAGGCACGACATTCATTTCGTTGCGGAGATTTCTTATCGAAGAAATTATTTCTCTGAGTCCTTCAAATTGAGCCTCTTCCTTTCTGAACACTCTGTGTTTGTTGTACGACGGCCACTCTTGCACCATAAGCACACTGCCCTTAGGAGCAAATTTGGAGTAGATTTCTTCGGTTACGAAAGGAATGAACGGATGGAGCAATTTGAGTATTTGCGTAAGCACGTATGCAAGCATTGCGATTGCGTGATTGTGTTGCTTTTTGTCCTCGGAATAGAGCATCGTTTTGCTCATTTCGATGTACCAGTCGCAGAATTCGCTCCACACGAAATCATAAAGTCTTGCGGCGGCAAGTCCGATTTCGTATTTGTTAAGGTTTATCGTAACTTCTTTTACGACGTCGTTAAGACGTGTGAGAATCCACTTGTCCGCTCCGTTGAATCTGGACGGCAAAGTCAAATCGTCGTCGTCTTTTATGTTCATGATGACAAAACGAGAAGCGTTCCAAAGTTTATTGACAAAGTTTCTGCAACTCTCGATTTTGCCGTCGGTAAACCTCGTATCGCTGCCCGGTGCAATGCCCGTTGCAAGAGAGAAACGCAAAGCGTCCGCGCCGTATTTGTCGATGATTTCAAGCGGATCAATACCGTTGCCGAGGCTCTTCGACATCTTTCTGCCTTGTGCGTCGCGCACGAGTCCGTGGATAAGCACTTCGCTGAAAGGCACTTCGCCCATAAACTCTATGCCGCTGAATATCATTCTCGCAACCCAGAAGAATATGATGTCGTAACCCGTAACGAGCACGTTGGTGGGATAAAAATAACTCAAATTCTTCGTCTTTTTGGGGTATCCGAGAGTGCTAAACGGCCAAAGCGCAGAGCTGAACCACGTGTCGAGTACGTCCTCGTCCTGATGAATATGATGTCCGCCGCACTTGGGACAAGTGTCAACCGCCGTTTTGGAAACGACCATTTCGCCGCAATCGTCGCAATAGTACGCAGGGATTCTGTGTCCCCACCAAAGTTGACGAGATATACACCAATCGCGGATGTTTTCCATCCAGTTGAAATAGGTGTTTTCAAATCTCTTCGGAATAAACTCCGTCTTTTTGGAGCGAACGGCTTTGATTGCAGGCTCGGCAAGCGGCTTCATTTTGACAAACCATTGCTTTGACACGAGAGATTCAACCGTTTCGCCGCAACGATAGCAAGTGCCCACGTTGTGCGCATACGGCTCGATTTTCACCATAAGACCGAGCGCCGTCAAATCTTCGACGATGGCTTTTCTTGCCGAAAGTCTGTCCATGCCCTTATACTTGCCTGCGTTCTCGTTCATAAGTCCGTCTTCGCCGATGACTTGGATGACGGGCAAATCGTGACGCAAACCGAGTTCGAAGTCATTGGGATCGTGCGCGGGGGTGATCTTCACTGCGCCAGTGCCGAATCCGATTTCGCAATAATCGTCCGCAACGACGGGGATTTCCCTGTCCGTAAGCGGAAGTTTGACGGTTTTGCCCACGTACTTTGCCATCTTTTCGTCTTTGGGATTGACGGCAACGGCGGTGTCGCCGAGCATGGTTTCGGGACGAGTGGTTGCAATCACGATTGCGTCGTCCTCACCTACGACCGGGTACTTATAATACCAAAGATTGGATTGTTGCTCTTCGTATTCCACTTCAGCGTCGCTGAGCGCAGTGTGGCAATGAGGACACCAGTTGATTATGCGGTTGCCTCTGTAAATAAGTCCTTTTTTGTAATAACGTACAAATGCGTCCAAAACCGCGTTGGAGCAGTTTTCGTCCATTGTGAAAGCGGACTTCGACCAGTCGCAAGAAATGCCGAGTGCTTTTTGTTGCTCGACGATTCTGCCGCCGAATTGCTCTTTCCACGCCCATGCGCGTTGCAAAAATCCGTCCCTACCGACGTCGGACTTGGAAAGTCCTTCTTCCTTCTTCATTCTCTCTACAACCTTGACTTCGGTTGCGATGGAAGCGTGGTCGGTGCCGGGCATCCAAAGGGTTTCGTATCCGCTCATTCTCTTGAAACGAATGATGATATCTTGCAAAGTTTCGTCGAGAGCGTGTCCCATATGAAGTTGCCCCGTGATATTGGGCGGTGGCATCATAACCGTGAACGGCTCTTTTTCGGGATTGGGATGGGCTTCGAAAAACTTGCCCTTCAGCCACATATCGTAGATGCGTTTCTCAAATTCCGGATTGTACGTTTTGTCCATATCCTGCATGCTGTTTATCTCCTTGCGCCTAAGGCGCGACTGTATTCGATTATTAAAACGTTCCGAGAAGGCGTCGCCGTCTCGGAACAAGATTTTTCAAAAGAAAATCAACCTTCGTAAGTGCCGTCTTTCTTTTCTTGTACGATTTTTTGATCTTCCGCCTTAACGGATTCCGCCGTAGCCGCTTGCAATTTGCCCTCTTTGACAAGTTTGACTTGTTTCATGGTCTCTTTCAGATAGCTGAAAGCGGCGCCGTAGCTGAGCGCGATACCCCATGCGAGAATACCCCAGTCGGCATATTGAACGTAATTGTGGAAAAATGCGAGTATAACGCCCACGGATATTGTGAACGAGGATACCTTGCCGAGCCAGTTCGCCTTGACCGTTGCGCCCTTTTTAAGCACGTAAAGCGCAATCATCGCCTGAATAAACTCTTTTGCGAAAATCAATATGACAAACGCATAGTGCACAAACCACGGATTTGAAAGCGTGCCGTTTGCAACGAGGTTTTGACCGAGAGGGGTAAGTCCCGTGCAAAACGCGAGGCAAGCAAGCACCGATACGTGCATAAGTTTGTCCGCAATCGGATCAAGAACCATGCCGATGCCGCTTTGCATGTTGAACTTCCTTGCAATCCAGCCGTCAACCATATCGCTTCCCGATGCAAGGAAAAATACGCCGAGAGCAACGTAAAAGAGCGTGAAATCGTCTCTTACGCCGGCAAGAGCCATAAGCGTGACGAACACGGGTACGCACAAAATGCGGAAATAAGTGATGATGTTGGGGATTGTCCAAATCTCTTTGAAATCGATTTGACCGAGTTTTTTTGCCATATTCATTCTCCAAATACGCGTACGCAAGCGTGCGTATGCTCGTAATTGTTATCATTATAGCAAACAAATATTGTTATGTAAACAATAAAATTGGCGCAAAAAGCACAAAATATAGAAATAAACAATAAAATGCACCGAGGACATATATGAAAAATTGCCTTATTATAATCAACAAAAACGCAGGCACAAGCAAAAAAATCAGTTTTGAAAAAGTCGAAAAATGCTTGGGGAGCGAATATAAATACGAGCA
>OHQR01000810.1_pt1 | contig 19142 bp, 18 predicted proteins | sample 1578191 | NCBI WGS metagenome assembly OHQR01 (sample SAMEA3879577, study PRJEB24766) | human gut metagenome | biome: human-associated habitat; feature: feces | place: USA | collected 1985/1987 | reverse complement strand
AATCTTTCACCGTTATTAACATCAAGGATTTCAACTTTTTGCCATTCTTTAATGTTTGCGGCTTTTAAAAGAGTTTCATCTATTGTGATAGAGCCGACGTAATTAAGATTTGCATCTGTTACTGTTGCTCTGTGGATTTTTGAATATAAAAATTCTAATAACATAATTTTTTACCTCTGTTTATAATTTTTATTTTAGGGCATTGACAGCTTCAATAACTTTTTTAGCCGCTTCTTCAGGCTTCATAGCTATTTTGTCTCCGTTTTGACGGGTTACAAATTCAACATTGCCTTCCTGAATAGTTTTGCCAACTGTTATTCTGTATGGGAAGCCGATTAAGTCTGCATCTTTAAATTTAACACCCGGTCTTTCATCTCTGTCATCAAGTACAGCTTCTACCCCGTTATTTTGGAGCTCTTCGTACAATTTAGTAGCAACAGACATTTGAAGTTCGTCTTTTGTACTCACCGGAACAATAACAACATGATAAGGAGCTATAGCTAAAGGCCATTTGATACCCCAGTCATCGTGATGAGCTTCTACAGCTGCGGCAGCTGTTCTTGAAATTCCGATACCGTAACAGCCCATAATATATGGTTTTGCTTTTCCATCAGCATCAAGATATACGGCATTCATCGGCTGAGAATATTTTGTTCCCAATTGGAAAATGTTACCGACTTCAATACCTCTTGTAACCTTTAACGGTTTACCGCATTGCGGGCATAATTCACCGGCTTCAGCGAGTCTTATATCAGTGATAATTCCCGGTAATTCAATTTCAGAACCAAAGTTTGCGCCAACTAAGTGCTTATCTGTTTGGTTTATACCGACTACAAAGTTTTTCAATTCTTTAACTGTTTCATCGGCAACAACTGTAACCTTATTTTCGCCGTATTTTGATATAGGCTTTTTATTAGCTCCAACCGGTCCGATAAATCCGGGAATTGCATTAAATCCGTTCTCTGCCATCATTTCTTCTATTTCACCTGATGTAGCAATTCTAATATCAATTCCGCCAACTGCATTCATAAGTTTTGTTTCTTCAACTTGTTTATCCCCTCTAATTAGGGCTAATACAGGTTTTTTATCAACAATATAAACAAGTGTTTTTAAAATAATTGTAGCCGGTATATTTAAAAATTCGCTTAATTCATCAATAGAATGCGTATTTGGCGTATCTACGACTTCGGCTGTTTTGAAATCACCTTCAACTACTGCTGGCGGCAGTTTTGATACTGCGTGGTTTGAGTTTGCGGAATAATCGCAATCATCACAGTAAAATACGTCGTTTTCCCCAGAATCAGTGTCTGTAATAACCATAAACTCATGAGAAACACTTCCGCCGATTGCACCTGAGTCAGATTGAACCATTTTTGTATTCAATCCGCATCTGTTGAATATGTTTGTATAGGCTTGAGCCATATTTTCGTATTCTTTTTCAAGTTCTTCTTGAGAGGTTCCAAAGCTGTAAGCATCTTTCATAATAAATTCGCGCCCTCTTAAAAGTCCGAATCTTGGTCTTACTTCATCTCTGAATTTTGATTGAATTTGATAAAGATTTGTCGGCAATTGTTTGTAGGATTTTAGTACATCTCTTGCGATTGCTGTGATAATTTCTTCGTGAGTCGGTCCAAGGCACATTTCGCGATTGTGACGATCTCTCAATCTCATTAGTTCTTTACCGTAAGCTTCCCATCTGCCTGATTCAATCCAGAGTTCTTTAGGTTGAACAAACGGCATTAAAAGTTCTTGAGCGCCTGCTTTGTCCATTTCATCTCGTACAATGTTTTCAACCTTTTTTAAAACTCTCCACATAAGCGGCAAATAATTGTAAACGCCTGATGTTAATTTTTTTATATAACCGGCTCTTGCCAGCATTTTATGAGAAACTACTTCTGCATCAGAAGGAAATTCTCTCAATGTTTGTACAAATAATTTTGACATTTTCATAATTCAATTATCCTCTTTGTCTTTTTTGATAATTAAATTTTATCACAAACATGTTATTTGATTTTGTTTAATTCATCTTTTGCCAGTTTGACAGGTATTGAAAGTGTTTGGTAATTTTTTATGGCATTGCTTAGGTAGCTTTTATAGTTAGATGTATTTCCATTATTTTTATAAACCATTGCTGCCAAATAATTCAAATCTCCGGTCTCTTCGCATTGAGAAAGAGCCATTCTTATTATTGATTCAGCTTGCTCCGGTTCATTTTGTTTTAGTAAAATTTTTGTCAAAATTTTATAAGCCTCAACGTCATACGGATTCATTTCTATAGTTTTTTGAAGATTTTCAGCGGCCTTTTCAAGGTCATTTTCTTCGTTATAGATTACCGCTAAATTATAATATGCCCAACTGTAATCCGGTGATAGCTCGATTACTCTTTCAAATTGCTCTTTAGCTGATTCTAAATCTCCGAATTCTTTTAATATATTCCCGATATAAAAATGGGCGTATAGGTCCTCATCGTTTAAATCTATCGTCTTTTGAAAGTTTTCAATAGCCGGAAGGTATTCTTTCTGCTTAAAATATACCAGTCCTAGGTTAAAATATGTGTTTGAGTCTGTGGAATCCTCTTTTAGAATTCTTTTAAAACACTTAATTGCGTTTTGGTATTCTTTCAATTCTGTATAAACCAGACCTAAATTATATATGGAATCTATAGAATTCGGTTCAAGCTCTATGGCTTTTAGGTAAGATTCTTTTGCTTTTGGAAAGTTTTTTAGTTTTTCATATACAATTCCCAGGTTGTAAAAAATGCCTTCATCATAGCTGAAGTTTTTTGACAGATACAGAAGATGCCGCAGGGCTTCGTCATTGAATCCGCAGTCCATTAACAAGACAGCAAGCTGCCGTCTTGTTTGGAAATCTGACGGATCTTCTTTTATAAAACGTTGTAATTCTTCTATTTTATCAAGTTTTGACATAATATTGTCTTTTAAATAACTGGAACATCAATTGGGTCAGCAAGGATTACATTAATAATCTCGTCCTTTTCGATATTAACGTGTTCCCCTCTTTTAATCATATCAGCAATACTTCCGTAAACGAAATAACCGGCAGTCCCGATAGCTCCGCCAAAGGCACTGATTGGAACGGTTACGTATTTCCAGCCGGATTCATTGACTACATCTTCACCCCATGAGATTGCGTTTTTAGTAATTTGTCCGGATTTAGAACAAGTCTTTTTCCAGGCATCAAAATAACCTTTTGATGTTGTTATTCCGCCATCATAAGTCATATCAGATCTGTCTGTTAGGTTTAATGTAAGCGGCAATTGTCTGCCGTTTGGAGTTACTACATGGTCAAAATTCATATATAAAACTGCCCCTTTTGACATTCTTTTCGGATCAACAACTCCTTTTACATCACCCCTAATGATTGAGCCTGCAGGTAATATAACATCATCTTCTGCAGTTTGATCAGTTAGAAGCATAGCAGTAAAATCATGTCCTGAACGGCTGTATGATGTATTTAGTCTATTTAGCATTTTTAATTCAAGTTTGGTACCGGCAGGGATACGTTTTGTTTTAGCATTTCCGTTAAACGGTGCTGCTAAACTTACCTGAGATGCCAGTAATACTGTTAATATAGATGCAATAATTTTATTTTTCATAATAATACTCCCTTCATTATCTTTCGTATTTTAACATATTATTTTGGATTTGTTAATAGTTTGAGTCAAGGTTGTCGTTATTTTTTATTTTAATAATTCCTATTGTTAAACCTGTTTCATATTTTACGATAAAAAAAGAGCCTTTTAAAGGCTCGTTAGAATTAAGAATAGCTGGAAGTATGAAAAAGATTAATTATATTAAACGTATTAAATACCCTTTTTGAAATTGCATAGGTGTATAGTTTTGTATTGACTGTATGGTCTACGTCTTTATGAAGTTTTATTTAAGGTTTGAAAAATTTTTTGGCTTAATGTAGAATACCTGTATTGTATTATAATAAATGATGCTGTAATATCGGCAGTCAGACGGAAGGGTGGATATAATTATGGAAATATTAAACAAAGCAGATATCGGGGTTTTTGGAGGTTCAGGTTTTTACAGTTTTCTTGAGAATATTGAAGAAGTAAAAGTTGATACACCGTATGGTGAAACAAGTGACAGTGTATTTATCGGTAAAATCGGTTCCTATAGAGTTGCTTTTATGCCAAGACATGGAAGAAAGCATTCAATTCCGCCTCATCTTGTAAACTTTAGAGCAAATGTTTGGGCAATGAAACATTTGGGTTGCAAAAGAGTTATTTCACCATGTGCTGCTGGAAGTTTGCAAAAAGATGTTAAACCCGGCGATTTTGTTATTTGTGATCAGTTTGTTGATTGGACAGATGGAAGAAAAACAACTTTTTTTGAAGGTCCTGTTGTTCAGCACCCGTCACCAGCGGATCCTTATTGTCCGGAATTAAGAAATCTTGCGATAAAAACAGGTAAAGATTTAGGTATTACAATTCACGATAAGGGTACTGTTGTTGTTATTAACGGTCCTAGGTTCTCTACAAAATCAGAATCAGCTTTTTTTACAAATCAAGGCTGGCAGGTTATTAATATGACAGCTTTCCCGGAAGCTTACCTTGTTAAAGAGTTAAATATGTGTCCGTTGAATATTTCACTTATCACAGATTATGATGCTGGACTTGTCGGTGATGTTCCTCCGGTTTCACATGAGGCTGTTATGGAAGTGTTTAATAATAATGTGGCTAATTTAAAATCTTTATTATTTACTATGATTGAAAATATTCCGTCTGAAACAGCTTGCTGTGAATGCGGGAATACTACAAATCTGGATATATAATGAGGCAGTTATGGCAAGGTTTATTATTTTCCTTAACAGTTTGATTAATTTGTATTTATATTTTGTTGTGGGCGCGTCATTAATGTCGCTTGTACCTAATATAAATCCGGATTATCCGCTGTTTCATTATATTTTTACAGCGACAGGATTTTATATATTGGATCAACCGTTTATATTCCCGCCTATGATAATTATGATGGGCTGTGTGCTTGTTCAAATTGCATTAAGGAAAATATATGATAAATACTATAAGTCAAATGAACCAAAGGTTGTTATATTGACGCCTGAGGAACTTATTGAAAAATTAAAAGAACAAAAAGAAAAGGATATCAAAAATGATAGCGATAAAGATAATAGAAGCGATAGCTAATTGTTTTTATGTATTCTTACTGATGATTTTCGTAAGATGCTTATTAACATGGATTCCGGGTTTAAATTGGAATAATCCTATTTTAAGGGCTTTGAAAGAGTCTGTTGATTTATATCTGGATTTGTTCAGGAAGATTATTCCACCGTTAGGACCGTTTGATTTTTCACCAATAGTTGCTTCTTTTGTGTTGATATTTATTCGTAACGCAGTTTTGTATGGTGCAGTCTTTATAATGAGTGCTATGGGACTTATAAGGTAGTAAGATTATGAAAATAGTAATATATGGTGCAACTGATATTGGTTGTCTGCTTGCAACAGAATTTTTTGAAGATCACGATATAACGGTTATTGATAAAGAAGAGAATCGAACCGAAGATTTTGATAAACTTGATATCAGCTTTGTGCATGGTAATGCCACAGATATGAAGATTTTAAAATCTGCAGATATTTTAAATGCTGATGTTTTTATTGCATGTACGACTCTTGATGAAGCTAATATTGTTGCTTGTCTTTCTGTTAAAAAATTAAGCGGAATAAGGACAATTTGTTTTGTTTCAAGGGAAGAATATCAGGAAACTATGGCGCTTGAGCATAATCAGGATTATCTTGGAGATTTCTTTATTGATTTTGTAATTTGGCCTGAGGCGCTTTTGACGCAGGAATTATTCAGGATTGTTACGGTTGCGCATGCACTCGATGTTGAAAATTTTGCTGACGGGAGAGCTAGGCTTTTGGAATACAGAGTTAATCCATCATCTTCTATTGTTGGGAAAATGGTTAAAGATTGCGGATTTACACCGGATACAATTATTGTTGGGATAAAACGTGACAGTATGTTGTTTATACCAAACGGCTTAACTGAAATTAATGCTGATGATAAGCTTATATTTATGGGGACATCTCATTCTTTGGATATTTTAGCGGGAACGTTTTTCCATGAAAGGGAACAGGTTAAATCTGTTGCAATTATCGGAGGCGGTAATGTCGGTTATATGCTTGCTAAAAGCCTTGAGGATATGAAGATTAAAACAAAAATCATAGAAAAGAATTATGAGCGTTGTGAATTTTTGTCTCAGGAGCTTAGAAAAACTCTTGTTATCAATGGTGACGGCACAAATTTAAAATTGCTTGATGAGGAAGAAATAGGAGCTTGTGATGTTGCTATTGCGGTTACCAATAATGATGAGCGTAACCTGTTATGTTCTCTTTTGGTTAAGCAGCTGGGAGTAAAAAGAGTTATTGCGCGTGTATCTAAAGTTTTAAATATTCCGTTGTTTGAAAAAGTCGGAATTGATATTGCAGTTTCTCCAAAAACCTCTGCGATAAATGAAGTACGTAATGATATTGATGAAACTAATGTTGATATTCTTGCTACCGTTGAACAAGGGGAGGCAGAAGTTTTGGAAATTCTTGTTCATGACGAATTTGACGGAAAATTTATTAAGGATTTAAGGTTCCCGGCACCTGCTATTGTAGGTATAATTCAGCGCAGAGCAGGGGTTATTATTCCAAAAGGTGATACTCAGCTAAAAGTTCACGATATTTTGATTATATTTACTATGGCTGACAGTGTGGATAAAATCAAGGAATATTTTAAGGTAGTGTAGGAATTATGCGTTTAAGTTACATTGCATGTGCATTAAGTTTAATTTTAAAAGATTTCGGATTGGTTACTTTCATTCCGGTTTTTGTTGCATTATATTATCATGACTATGGTTCTATGCTTCCATTTTTTGCCGCAGGCTTTAGTGTGTTGTTTTTGGGTGTTCTTGTAAAAAGAATCCTTAAACTCACTTCCGGTCTTGAATCTTTAAATGATATAAAACGCTCGGAGGCATTGTTTGTTGTTGCTATGGCATGGGTTGTGTTTGGGATAATTGCAGCAATTCCTTATTTGTTTTATGATCTGTCATTTATTGATGCACTTTTTGAAGGGGTATCCGGAATTACAACAACAGGAGCTACTATATTTACTAGGTATGATTATCCGAAAGCCTTGCTTTTTTGGCGTTCGTTTACTCAGTGGCTTGGCGGTATGGGGATTATTGTATTGTTTGTTGCTATTTTGCCGCAGTTCGCTGTTGCAGGTCGTCAGATGTTTTATGCTGAGGTTCCCGGACCTACGAAAGATAAATTCACTCCGCGTATAAAAAATACTGCATCAGCTTTGTGGATTGTTTATGCCGGGTTAACTGTAATTTGTGCTTTGTCTTTGTGGCTTGCCGGCATGAATCCGTTTGATGCAATTTGTAATTCTTTTTCTACTTTATCAGCAGGCGGGTTCTCCCCAAATCCTCAAAGTATAGGCGGATATCATTCAAATCTTATAAACTGGATTATTATAGTATTTATGTTTGTATCCGGTACAAGTTTTGTGCTCCAATCAAGAGCGCTGACCCGAAGAAAACTTTCAATGTTTTGGAAAAGTGAAGAGTTTAAATGTTATACAATTATAATGACGACTCTTTCCCTGCTTGTTGCGGGTGTTTTATATGTTCAGCATAATTGTACCTTTTTGCATTCTGTTACAGCCGGGTTTTACAATGTTTTATCGCTTGCGACTTCAACCGGCAGTGCCAGTGAGGATTTCCAGTTGTGGACTGTTGATGCAAAAATTCTTCTATTTATAACTATGTTTGTAAGTTCTTGTTCCGGGTCTGCTGGCGGCGGATTGAAAATGACAAGATGGATTTTGCTGTTTAAGTATATGAAGAATGAATTATATAAAATCCTTCATCCTAAAGCTGTTATTGCAGTCAAGATAGATGGGAAAGTTGTTGCTCCGGAAGTTTTGAGACAGACCTTATTTTTTATCTTTTGTTTCTTTGGCTTGTGGGCGCTCAGCGCTGCTATTTTAACAACTTTGGAGCAAAGCTTTGTTCTGGGGTTGAGTGCTTCAATATCCTCATTGGGTGACGTTGGTCCGGGGTTAGGGCATGTGATAGGTCCAATGGGAAGTTATGCTTCCCTAAAAACTGCATCAAAAGTTGTTTTTATTATAAATATGCTTGTAGGCCGTTTGGAAATTATTCCGTTTTTGGTAATGTTCCATAAGGATTTTTGGAGTATAAAGAAGTAAAATTAAATTAGTTTTTCTTTAGGCAAATGGATAATTGCTGTGTTTTCTATGTGGCAGGTGTGGCAAAACATATCAAACGGTTGTATTGATTCTACTCTGCAACCTTTTTCACATAGGTATTTTAAATCTCTTGCAAGTGTTGCAGGATTGCAGCTAACATAGATTATAACACCTTTAGACAATCTGTAGGCTTCGTCCAAGGATTCTTTACTGCAGCCCTTTCTTGGCGGATCAAGAATTATTGCATCAAATTTTCGTTTTTCTTTTGCAAAGAACTTACCTGCATCCATATTATGGATTTCAATATTGTTAACGTTATTTTCTTTTGCAACTATTCTTGCAAGCTCGCAAGAGTCTTTGTTTTCTTCAACACTTACTACCTTTTTGCAAACATCGGATACGCAGATTCCAAATGAGGAAATACCGGCATAAGCGTCAAGAATTGTTGGAGCTTCAAAGTTGCCTTTTATATAGTCTTTAACGTATCTGAAAATATTTTCGGCACTTTCCGGGTTTATTTGAAAGAAAGTATTTGCACCGATTTTAAAAGTTTTATCAAGGATTTTCTCCTGTACAAACTCATCACCGCAGATACATTCTGTTTTGTGGCCTAAAATTACGTTTGTTTTTTTAGAGTTAAAGTTTATGCAGACTCCTGAAACTTCTTCAAATTCGTCATATATTGCTTTTGCAAAGTCGTTGAGTCTGTCAAAGTTTTTTGTCGCATTTATTACAAGGACTACGAGGTTTTTGCCTGTATGCGCTGAGTTTCTTATAACTATGTGCCTTAAATCGCCTGTGTGTTTTTTCTCAACAAAGCCTTGTATTCCGAAATCAAATGCTTTTTCTCGAATAAATTCTATTATTTTATCGCAGATTTCAGGCTGAATCGGGCAATATTTAATATTAACAATATCGTGAGTTTTTGGTTTATAGTAACCTGCAAGGATTCTTCCTGAATTTTTAGTTCTTGATACGGGGTATTGAATTTTTCTGCGGTAATTCTTTATTTGCGGGCTTTCTATTATTTCTTTTATGGGAATATCATGCCCTGAGATACTTTTAATCGTTTCTTGAGTAATCTGCTGTTTTATCTTTAATTGAGCATTGTAATCAATAAATTGCATCTGGCATGCTCCGCATGCTTTAAACATTGGGCAAAACGGTTTTACTCTATCAGGTGATGGGGTTATTATTTCTAAGATTTCACCTAGTGCAAAATTTTTGTTTATTTTTGTTATTTTAATTCTTAATTTATCTTTTGGACAGGAATTTTCAATAAAAACGACTATCCCGTCTACCTTTGCAATTCCGGCACCCAGGTTTGTGATTTTTTCTATTTCAACTGTATATTCTTCATTTATTTTCATATTTAGATTATACCTTAAATATTCTTTATAATTTAACATATTTTAAAAAGTATGGTATTATATTGATATTACGACAATGGGGAGAGTAATTTATGAAAAAATTTCTAATATCGCTGGTTTTACTAGTACCGCTTTTAACCGGGTGTGCTAATGTTGATACCAGGGTTACGCTGAATGATGATAAGTCGGCTTCAGTAGTTACATCATTAACTTATCAGGGTGATTTATCAAGTAAGTTTGACCCTGCCGCAGTTACTATGTATGAGAACTATGCGAAGTTTTTAGATCCTTTATATAAGATTGAAACAGCTTATGGTGCTAAGTTGTCAACGGTCACAGCAGCCAAAAGTGTCGAAAATTTAAGAACGGCTGATTTAGATTTGTCATCACTTGGTTTTGTTTCAAATTTAGATAGCAAAAAGTTTATAGAAATTAAGAAGAATTTTATAATAACATCTTTTAATATTGATTGTACTTATGATTTGCCTTTAAAAATTAAAGAGTTCAAAAAACTGGAAAAGCAGACTGAACAAAATAAAGCTGCGGCTGCAAAGACTGGCTTGTCTGCAGAATATTACCATAAATATGGAGATATGGCTGAATTAGAACCTCCTGTTCAGGATAATTTTATAAGTGAAAACTTAGATGAATCAACTAAACAGCTTGTTAAAGACTCTATTGTTGAACCTGATAAAGCTGCCAATACAACAGGGGCAGAATTTAAGTCTTCTTTTAGTATTCAGGTTCCGTCAATAGCTTCTTATAATAATGCGGATTCAGTTTCCGGAAATGTTTATACGTGGAATTTAAAAGAAGATTCTCCAACAGTTATTAAACTTCAATATGTTCAATATAGCGGATTTGCAATTTTGTTTGTTATAGCTTTGGGTATCTTATTATTGATTCTTTTAGCAAAAAGAATTATTAAGCATGATTCACAAAAACGCATGGATAATGTTGATAATATTGTTTAGAATCGGACAAATAAATATAATTAAAAAGGACTGCCGTTACTGGCAGTCTTTTTTTGTGGTTTTATGCTGTCGCTCGCAGTGATGTGCAATTGTATTATTTTTTAGGCGGCGGGACATCACATCTTATAGAGCCGGCCCAGGTTAATCTTGAACCTGCCTGGCATTTTCTGTAGTCCATATTTTTGTTTTTTATTGCCCAGGCTGAACATGCCAATCCGTTATATTTGTCCGCTTTTGGAACTTCTCTTAAACAATTGTAATCAAATGAGAAATCATCACCGTAAAATCCCATAGGTAAAACAGTGTTACCGGATAAGTAAAATCCAAAAACGTCAACTCCAAGCATATTAGGAATTGATGGTCCGTTTACATCTACGTATATAACTCCGCAGAAAGGTCTTTCTAATGGATCTGTTGCAGGTATTATTCCGTTACAGTGTGCGGAACTTGTTTTTATGACGACAGAGCCACCATCAAGCATTGATATATATGTTGATGAAAATTCAGGTTCAGCTTTTTCATATTCAAGCTTTTCTTTCTTTTTTGGTTCTTCGTTCTCGTATGAAGAGTCAGAATATTCGTCGGAAGTTTGTTCCTGCGATACTTCTTCTTCATATGTTTCAATATCTATAGTTTTTCTGTAGGGGTCCATATTGTCAGTGATTACATTTGTTTTAACTCCGTTAAGGGTTCTGTAGTTTGGCGCAAAACATCCCTTGTAAGAGTTTCCACAGTATGACATAATTTGCAGTTTTTTACCAATTTCTTTAATAATAGCTTCGGATTTGTTGCTGCTTGTGCGGACATTTTTCCAATCTAAAGGGTACTTATTATTGTTTACTTTGGCAGTTTCATCAAAGGCTGTCTGTAATTTTTTTTGCGCTGTTTGAGCTGCTTCGATGTATTTTTGAGACCCTTGTTTCTGGACTAAATTAGGCAGAGTAAGGGTGAATAAAAAACCAACCAATGCGATTACTACCAAGACTTCTGCCAATGTAAAAGCTTTCTTTTTCATAATACCTCATATTTTATATCTACGTATATATTTTAACACTTTTTTGAAGTTAAGTCATCATGCTCTTAGTCTATTTTAATTTTATGCACAAAAAAAGAAGCTTTCTTAAGCTTCTTATATTAAATGGTGGGTGTTGAGGGACTTGAACCCCCGACCCTCTCCTTGTAAGGGAGACGCTCTACCAACTGAGCTAAACACCCAAATTACTATTTAATTTTCAACCAGTGTATAAAAGACTTTCGTCTTTTGCATAAAGGGTTTAACCCCCCTCGCAAGATTTATATTAACAAGAACATATTTTAATGTCAAGGCTTTTGTTGAAACTTTTTTTATTGTTTTGCGTCTTTTATTTTAGTAGAAGGATTTATTCGATTTTTATTGGAGGTTAGAATGAGTTTAAATACCGGAAGTGTAGTTGAAAATTTAAGGCTTGATAATGCCATTTGTGATAACGAGCAGGAAGAGATAAAAACATTTAGCGCTATAGCGCATGAAGATGATATTCTGCAAGCATATTTAAAAGAAATTGGTAAAATTAAGCTGTTAAAATCTGATGAAGAAAAAAAGCTTGGTAAATTAATCAAAGAGAAAAAATGCGATATTGCAAAACGTAAGCTTATTCAGGCAAATTTAAGGCTTGTTGTTAGTATAGCAAAAAGGTATGTCGGACAAGGTGTTCTGTTTATGGATTTAGTCCAGGAGGGTTCAATCGGATTGATGAAAGCTGCAGAAAAGTTTGATTATTCAAAAAATTTCAAATTCTCGACTTATGCTACATGGTGGATAAAGCAGGCAATAATAAGAGCAATTGCGAATAATTCAAAATCCATAAGAATTCCTGTCCATATGGCTGATAAAATCAGAAGATATAAGAAGGTATTTACAACACTGGCTAATGATTACGGCAGGGAACCAACTGACCAGGAAATGGCTGATAAATTGGATATTTCATTAAATAAACTAAGGAAAATAAAGCAGTCTATTATTCTCGAACCAATTAGTTTAGAAACAGCAGTTACTGATGACTTGTGTATTGGAGATTATATTGAAGATAAATCGTGTAACTCTCCTGAAGAACAGACAAAAGACGAGTTTATGAAAAAAGGTATTCCGCAGTTGTTTGATGAGCTAACAGAACGAGAGAGAAAGGTTCTTATAAACAGGTTTGGTATAAATTCTGTTACTCCAAAAACTCTTGCGCAGCTGGGAAACCTTTTAGGGTATTCAAAAGAAAGAATTAGGCAAATTGAAGAGGGGGCTATTGCAAAATTAAGGAAACATTCAGGAATTATTCATTTTAAAGACTATATTGAAAACTAAATCTTATAATTAAAATTTCATCATCTTTCATTGCTGATACTGAATCGAGCTTGCTGTAACGGTATCAGTTTTTTCTTTGTCTGCTTATATGTTAACAATTCTTAATGTTTATTAAGTGTACAAAATACTATTATAGTAGTATTTTGGGTAGTTTTTTTAAATTTTATTGCTTGCTATATCTGTTGTATTTCTTGACATTAAGTCAATATTATTATAATATACTACAAGTGTAGTATCTAGTCTAATGTATTAGTATTTACCTTTAGATGATAGTTATTAAACAGGTATGTGTAAACAGTTGTGAGGCAGAGTATATGAGAATAAATCAAGTTCAGGGGATTACATTTAACCCAAATATTAGTAAGAATAATTATCAGACAAAAGATAGTAGTAGCTCGGTCTTAAATACTCAAAATATGACGGCAATGCCTGATTTTGGATATGGGCGGGATTTGGTTCATAGAAAAACTTCTTTTACCGGCAGCGAAATTAATAAAGCGGCAATTGAACTTGCAAAACAGTTACCTTTAGAAGATAGATTGGCTTCTTTGTTTCAGGTAATGCAGCATGGTGATTTTGTATTGCTTGGGGCAGATTTTAATAAAGCTCAACTTGCATTGAAAAAAAATTTATCAAAACTAAGACAGGCTATTCGAAAAGAAATATTTCTTCCGGATGGAAATATTCACAGCAATTTCGGGTTTATAAAGAATATATCCGGTGATATTGAGATATTGAATATTAATGATAAGAATTTGTCATTGATAACTGGCGGCAGGACTTATAAACTTGAGCCTGGTAACAGTTTTTATGTAATAAACAATGATACTGTTCAGTATGCAGATGATGTTTTACATATAAAGGATAAGCCAAAAGTTGATTTGAGCTTTAGTCGTCCTATTTTTTCTCAAGTTTTAGACTTTGATAAAGAAGTTCAGGAATCTTTAGCTAAACTTAATGAGAGGACTGTTGCCAAGCAGATTTCAAGAGTTCAGGGTGCACCTGCTAAAATAACTTTTGCGGATATTGGCGGGCAGGATAAGGCTATAGAAGAATTGAAAAAAGGTATATTGTTCCCTATCAGATATCCATCTGCATACACAGGTGATGATATTACAAGAGGTTTTATTTTGCACGGTCCTGCCGGTACTGGTAAAACTGCGCTATGTAGAGCTTTAGCTAATGAATCTGATGCTAATTATAATTATATAAGCGGTACAAGTTTCCAGAATAAATATGTTGGGGAGTCTGAGGCGAATGTAAGAGCATTTTTTGATGAATTAAAACAAAACCAGCCGTCAATAGGGGTAATTGATGAAATTGATGCTGTTGGGGCTGAACGTGGTGATAATGATGTTTACGGCGCAAAGTTAGTTGACCAGATTTTAACTTGTATGACAGATATTTATGATTCTAATGATAATGTATTTATCCTTGGGCTAACAAATAAATACAGTGCTCTTGATAATGCGTTAAGACGTGCAGAAAGGTTCAGTAAACACATTCTTATAGGGGAACCTGACAGAGCCGGAGTTGATGCGATATTAAGAATCCATACAAAAAATAAACCGCTTGATAAGGATATAAATTTTGATGAGCTGGTTGATAAGATTTATGAAGCTAAAGCCGTTGGCGGAGATATCAAGTATATGACAAAGCTTGCTCGTGAAAACATGATGAAAAGACTTGGCATATATGAAAAAATGGAAAACGGAACTTTTAAAGAATCCGATATGAAAAATGCCGGTATTACGCAGGAAGATTTCCTTGCTGCAATTGCTGATTTTAAATCTCAGCATAGAGCAAACGGCAGAAAACCAATCGGATTTGGAAAATAAAAACACTTATCTTCTTCTTTTAGTACAAATATACTTACTATGACACGCTGAAAAGCCCTCTTATTGAGGGCTTTATTTTTGTTATAAATTTATTATTCTCCAAAAACGTCTTTTTGAACTTCAAGTGCTGTTTTTGTGGTTGCAAGTCCGGCTTGCGAACTTTCTTTTAGAGTTGGGGACATTAGTGCTCCTGTTTGTTCCATCGCGTCTATTATTTCGTCAAACGGAATTTTAGATTCAACACCTGACAATGCTAATTCAACCGCTGTGATTGAATGAATTGCCAGGAATGGATTTCTTTTAACACAAGGAACTTCAACTAACCCTGCAACCGGATCACAGGTTAAGCCCAGTATATTTTTGATTGCAAGAGCTGAAGCGTTAAGAATTTGAGAAATTGTTCCGCCGCGTAATTGACATATCGCCGCAGCACTCATTGCTGATGCTACTCCGCATTCTGCCTGACAGCCTGCAACTGCTCCTGCTAAAGCTACTTTTGCAGATATAATTCGTCCGATTTCGCCTGCTGTGATTAGAGCATTGATTTGTTCTCTTTCTGAGTAATTGTATTCCTCACTCACTGCAACCAGAGTTGATGGCAGGATTCCGCAAGAACCTGCTGTAGGGCAGGCTACAATTTTGCCCATTCTGATATTTTCTTCGCTTGTTGCCAGTGCATATTCTATAATCTTTTCAAATGTTTTTCCAAACATTGCAGGATCGTTTTTAAATCTTAGCTGAACCCTGTTACAGTCCTGCCCGCACATTCCGCTCATTGAAAGCTCTTTGCTGTTCATGCCTGTTTGAATGGCTTCTTTCATGGCATAAAGGCTTCTGTTTGAAAATGCACGAACCTGTTCTACTGAAATTTCTGCATTTTCTGCCATATTTTCCTGGGCAATTTCATATATTTTTTTGTTGCGCGAAACGCATTCGTGATGTAATTGTTCAAATGTATTTATACTTATTTCCATAATTAATTTTCCAGCTTTTCTATATAACTAACAAAATAAACTTCCGGTACTTCTTCTATAATTTCAACTATTTCCGGACTAATTTTCCCATCTACGCTAATAATCATAGATGCCTCTTTCCCTCTAGCATTTCTATCACACAGTAGTGAGGCAATATTTATATTATGATACTGCAGGACTGATGAAACCTGTGATATCATACCCGGCATGTCTTTATAAACTATTAAAATAGTATTGTATTTTCCTGTTAATTTAACAGTAAAATCGTTGATTTTTCGGATTGCGATTTCTCCGGCTCCAACTGATTCCCCTGAGATAAACATGTTGTTTTCGCCAATAAATGTCATATCAACAGCATTTGGGTGGTATTTGAAGTTATCGCAGTATTGAAATTCGTAATCAATAGTTTTTGCAAGTTCCGAGCCAAAGATATTTTTAATTCGTCTGTCATCAACTCCTAGTCCTAAAACTCCTGCAAGCAGCCCTTTTTCAGTCCCGTGCCCTTTGCCGGTATGTGCATAAGAGTTGTATAATTTAAAAATAACTTTTTTAGGAGTATTTTTGTAAATGTTTCTTGCTAAAAGCCCAAGTCTTACAGCTCCTGCAGTATGAGAACTTGATGGACCTACCATTACCGGTGAAATTATATCAAATAGTGTTGACTTTTTCATTTAATTCCCTTCATTTAAGTTGTTTTCAATTTTTTGTCTTAAAGCTTTTGCGTTTTCTATTTGTTCGATTTTTTCATCAGCAAGTTCTTGAGCTGAATTTAGCTGCGCGTTATCATCAAACGGATTAGGACGTCCGTATCCTGAGTGGAAGCAGGTGTAATAAATTATTATAATTATAATAACGACTATGAGTAGTTCTAAAACTCCAAAAGCTTTTTTCATTTTACTTCAATCCTTATTTTAACCTATTTTTTGTGATAAACATCAAAACCGCTTCATCTTTATCCGATGGTGTGCGCAATGAATCTCTGCTTAATTTGTAATCTTTTATTTGAGAGGCTACAAAAAATCTGTTATAAATAGATAAACCGGCTGTAATTATTATAGAAAAAACTATAACTCCTGCCATTGCAAGTGAAAATTTAACTATAATTGTTTTCATTTCAGGGGTAATTGTTGGGGCGGCATAAGCAAAATTAGCAGTGCTAAAAAGCACTACTAAGATTGCATATATTAAATTTTTGAAAATTTTATTCTTCAACTGTTTCCTCTGATTTCTTAGCTCTTGACTTTCTTGGAGCTTTTGCTGATTTTGAAGAACCGCGGTTTGGTCGTCTGGTTTTCTTTTTAGGTTCTTCTTCTGTTGTTGTGGTTGCCTCTTGCGGTTGGGCTGTTTCAGTTTCAACCTCAACAGGAGCCGGTGCCGGTTGTTCTGTTTGTTCAGATACTGCTTCAGCAGCTTTTTCTTCAACTTTTTTAGCTGCGGCTTTTCTTTTTCTTGATTTACCTTTGATTTTAGGTTCTACAACCGGTTCTTCAATTGCCGGAGCTTCTTGAACTTCCGCAATTACTGTTGTCTGTTGTTCTGTGACTTCTGTCGGTTGTTGAATATTTTCAACTGTAGTTTGCTCAACCGGTGTTTCAACAGCTGCTTCATTTGATTGTTGTTTATTCTTATCAAATTTGTTTCTTCTGTTATTTTTACGTCTGTTGTTTTCTTTTTTTACAATTTCTTCAGCCGCTGCAGCTGACGGTTCTGTTTCAATAACAACTTTTTGCGGTTGTTCTTGAATATTTTCTGCAGCAGGTTGATTTTGCTGTTGATTATTCTTGTTAAACTTATTGTTATTGTTTTTCTTAAAATTACCTGTTGGAAGTTTTAACTTAGCTGCTTTTGCACGGTATTCCCCTTCAGCTGTTGGGGTTGCAAAGTTAAAATCTATCATTGAGTAGCCGCTTCCTTGACAGTGCGGGCATCTTTTTGTAAATATTTCAGATAAAGATTGACCCTGACGGTGTCTTGTTAATTCGACAAGACCTAAATCTGATAATTGACCGACTTGTGGTTTAGCTTTATCAGGTTCAAGTGCAATCTCAAGTTCTTCCATCATTGCAAGCTTATCTGCGCGTGACATCATATCAATAAAGTCGACAATAATCATACCGCCGATATTTCTTAGTCTTAATTGACGGGCAATTTCATGAACTGCTTCAATGTTTGTTTTTAGAATTGTTTCATCTTGGGTTGCAGAACTTATGAATTTCCCGCTGTTAACATCTATTACCGTCAAAGCTTCTGTTTGCTGGATAAACAGGTATCCGCCTGATGGCATATTAACTTTGATATTCAATGCAGCTTTGATTTCTTTATGAATATCCATAGCAATCAATAATGGCTCGGTACCTTTGTATAAAGTTACTTGAATACCTTTTGACATGTGCCAGTTCTGTAAAATTGACTGTACTCTGTTAAGTGCAAACGGGGTATCTACAATAATTTCTTTAACATCATCAGTGCAGGCTTCTCTGATTACTCTGTATAACAAATCTTGATCACGGTAAATCAAGTTTGGAGGAGTAAGAGTTTCTGCAGAAGTTATGATATTGTTCCATTTTTCAAGAAGAATTTCTAAATCTTCCTGAATATCAGCTTCTGACTGGCCTTCTGCTTCTGTTCTGATAATAACACCTACACCTACAGGTTTAATCAGATTAATAATAGCTTTTAGTCTTGCGCGTTCTTTTGAGTTTTCGATTTTTTTACTAACGCTTACACCCGGTTCGTTTGGCATAAGTACAAGAAATCTGCCAGGAAGGCTTATTTCTGTTGTAACACGCGGACCCTTGTGTCCTGTTGGTTCTTTAACAACCTGAACGACCAGTTTTTGTTTTGGGGATAATTTTTCTTTTAGAGTTCCTTTGCCCATAACATCTTGAGCGTGTAAAAAGCCCATTTTATCTGTGCCGACATTAACAAATGCCGCATCAATACTTGGCAGAATATTGTCTACCGTTGCAAGATAAACGTCGCCTAATAAAACTTCACCTCTGTGAATGAAAAAATCTGTAACTTTTTTGTTTTCCAAAACAGCTGCAATGTTATCTCTTTCAGCTATTACAATCTTTTTTTCTACATTCTGAATTGAATTTCTGTTGTTTTTCTCGTTCATAAGAATTCCTTTACTATAACTCATGCAAAGACTCGGTTAAAAACTTAACCCGTGTAATATCAAATACCACCTCAGGCGCAATAATATTCATTAATACATCGGCTCTGAGCGGCGGGATTTCTGATCCTTGACCGGTCTTTAATACTATGTACAGACAATCACCTTCAAATCGGTGAGATCCTATGGATTTTTTTATGTCTGTTTCTTTTACTAAACCTTTTTTGTTTTTCTTCTCGACTAAAATTGCATCAGAAGATAAAACTTTTTCTGTATTATAT
>OHQR01000787.1_pt1 | contig 19507 bp, 15 predicted proteins | sample 1578191 | NCBI WGS metagenome assembly OHQR01 (sample SAMEA3879577, study PRJEB24766) | human gut metagenome | biome: human-associated habitat; feature: feces | place: USA | collected 1985/1987 | reverse complement strand
CTTCCGATCTGAATGATAGCTTGCCGTAGTCACCCATGACTGGATCGACGATAACAAAATTCTTCTCGTTTTTAAAGTATTTGATAAAGTCGATAACTATATCAACCTGTTCCTCAGAACCGAGAAATCCTGTTGATATGGCATCGAACTGCAGCTCCAGATCTTTGTAGGTCTGGATGTAATCCCGCATTTTGGGTGTGTAGTCATCAAAGTAAAATATAGGAAACTGTGTATGTGTAGATAGTATTGCTGTTGGCACAGTGACAGCCTGGATCTTCATGGCGGACACTATCGGCGCCATGACAGCGATGGAACATCTTCCGAATCCTGTAACATCATTTATTAGAGCGATTTTTTTCTGCATCTTAGTTCTCCAAATTCAATAAATATAGTAGATTTTATCATCAAATACAGGTGTGTTCAATATTTGAATTCCGTCAGACCAAGTGAAATTTATGTTCAAAAGGGAGAGAATAGGTAAAATTTCCACATTGCCCCATATCTTGATACGTAGTAAAATATAACCATATTTTGCTGCGCTTCAGGAGGAATGAGTATGAATGAAGTCGTTTTGAAGATATATGTCTTTTTATCGATCATAATAGCCGCTACAGATATTATACTGGCGATGAAATCCATAAAAAAGAATAAGACGACGGGAAGGTTTCTGGGGCTTGCCTGCATAGGAGCAGCTATAGTCGATATCAGTTATCTTATCAGCATTATAAGCGATTCGTATATGGCCATGTCCGTCATGTCGAGTATATATTTCGTAAGCATTGATTATATGCTGGTATGTCTGCTCATATTTATTGTTTATTTTACAAAAGGACGTTTTTCAAAGTATGGAAGAGCAGCGATAGGCGTCTGCTTTTTTTACTGTTTGTATGAGCTTGTAATATTTGCCATAAACCCATTCAAAAATATAGCGATAGGGTATGTCAGAAGAGACACCGTGATAGCAAAATACAGCTATGATATGAAACCGCTGTATGATATGCATCTGGTTTTTTCATATGCGCTGGTGGGAGTGGTACTCATACTCCTTTTAAAGAAGCTTTGCAAGATTCCACATGAATATCGTTTGCAGTACAGCAGTGTCATCCTGGGAATTCTTGCGCTTGTCGGGATAAATGCAATATTTCTCTACGTTCCGGGAGCGGAGGTATACAAACTTCTGGATTATTCCATCTGTGGCTACAGTCTTACATCATATATTCTGTACTGGAGCTGCTTTAATTATTCAACCCATGGAATGCTCAACAAACTAAAGACAAACATATTCGAGAATATAGGTCAGGGAATAGTTTTGTTTGATTATGACAATCATTTGATCCTGCACAATGACAGGGCGGATGATTTCCTTGGAAAGGAACTCCTCTGCAAATGTGAGAATCTGCAGCAGTTTCTTGAGACGTATGATCTGTCCGTTGATCTTGCAGCTGATGACGACAGTTTTTCTCTGCAGTGCTATATAAAAGGTGATGATGGAGACAGACCTTTAAGGTGCGATATCAGAAGGCTTGACAACAAGGAAGGCCGCAGACTTGGTCAGATGTTCGTATTTTCTGATATATCTCTGGAGACGGATATGCTTACAGGATTTCAGAAATGGGATAGCTTTCAGAGACTTGCCATGGAAGAGGTGGACCATTTTACGTTTCCGGTTGGAGTGGCAATATGCGATATCAACGGATTGTCTGTGATCAACAGCACTCGTAGTAATCAGGCGGGTGACCAGAGGATAAATGCACTTGCGGGCATCATGAGAAAGAACTTTCCAGAGAGAACATATTATGTCAGGGGTATTGATGCGCACCTGATAGCACTTTGCAGTCACAGCAGTGAGGAAGAGATGGCGGCGTGTGTTGAAAAGGTCAAAGAACAGTATGATGGAAGTATACAGTATGCAGTGGGGGTGGCTGCGGATGAGGGACAGAGCATCGTCGCTGCAATCACTGATGCGGCAACAGCCATGAAGACAAAAAAGCTTGTGGACAGTGAATCATTGCACTCAGATATGCTGACATCGCTTATAAGGGCTCTTGAGGAGTGCGACAGCGATACGGAACAGCATGTGCGTCGTACACAGGAGATGGGGGCTGAGCTTGGCAGACGAATAGAGCTGTCAGATATCCAGCAGAGCAAGCTGGCGCTGCTCTGTCTGCTCCATGACATAGGGAAGGTAGGAGTTCCTATGGAGATACTCAACAAGCCGGGAAAACTCACGGATGAGGAATGGAAGATCATGCGTTCTCACGTTGAGAAGGGTTATGAGATCGCCATGAGCAACACAGAACTCAGACAGATCGCGGAGGAGATAAGGCATCATCATGAGAGATGGGATGGAAATGGATATCCGGATGGACTGAGCCGTGAAAGCATACCGGTTCTGTCACGTGTGATCGCGGTGGTCGATGCATTTGACGCAATGATCAATGACAGACCTTACAGAAAGGGTATGCCGATATCAAAAGCGATAGAAGAATTAAAGAGCTGCGCGGGCAGCCAGTTTGATCCATATATAGTTTCGGAGTTTATCAGGCTTGTATCAGAGAAGTATGCAGATTCGCTGGCAGCTGACTCAAAGCAGAGGGCTGCTGATGGTGGTGTCGGTGCAGATGGTAATGAAGAGAATGTTGGTGATCGAACTGCCCCAGGAGATGGTCTGGCGGACGCTGATGGTGATGGCGCCAGCACAGACGACGAACAGACAGAGATCCGGATTATGGCGCGCAGACAGATGGTGGATTTTACTGAATATGGCAAGGATGCGTTTCGTGTACATACAGTCAAATATAGCAGATATCTGGTGGATGAAAACTGGAGGATCATATCTGTAGACGATAATTTTGAGGAGCTTACGGGTTACAGCAAGGAGGACATAGAGAATAATATCATAACCCAGATCGACCTTATACCGGACGAGGATAAAACAGAATATCTCTGTCAGGTAAATGCGAATCTGGCAAAGAGCACATTTGTATTTCAGGAACACAAGATACATAGGAAGGATGGCAGGGATATATATGTATTATGTACTGGAAGAATGTTTTATGATTCGGCACTTCAGAAAGACAGAGGAGAAATAGTAATAGTGGATGTATCAAGTACATATGCTTTGAAGATGCTGACAGATGCGGAGCAGAATAAGGCGGATGTGAGACTCAGAAACTGGGAGAATACCTATCGTACAGATCCCCTCACAGGACTTTTGAACCATGCGGCATTTAGAAGTGACATGGAGCAGAGACTTCTTGAGTGTACGCACACAGCGGTGATGATCATGATGGATGTAGACAGATTCAAGCAGTACAACGACACCTACGGACATCACAATGGCGACAAATATCTTGTCCTTGTGGCACAGACACTGCAGGCAGCACTCCGCGGTGATGACCATGCATGCCGTATGGGCGGTGATGAATTTGCAGCCATGCTGTTCTTCAACAAGAGTGTGTCTGATGACGTGATAAGGGAACGTGCCCAGCAGATATTTGAAAAGGTGAACCTGACTGTGAAGGCCACAGAGGGAGGAACAGGAATCTCCATGGGTGCGGTGATCGCAAGAACTGAACTGACATTCAACGAGATGTATGAGGAGGCGGATAACGCCCTCTATGATGTTAAGGAGAGTGGAAGAGGCAGGATTGAGGTGAAGAGGCATGGGGAGTAGATCGTATATCTTCAACATACTTCATAAAGATCTTCACAAAAAACTCCACAAAGAACCTTTGCTTCCTATGAGTCTGATCTTGTTTGCCGTAATTTTGGCATATTCTTTTCGACTTATTGGAAGAGGAAGTTTCTATCCTACTCTGTTTTCTTATCTGCGTAGTTTCATTTATATCGGGCTTTATGCCGCCTGGGGAATTTCAATCCGCCAACGTATCGTGCAGAAACAGGTCGGACAATATCTGGTAGGCGTTTCGGTGCTTTTGATTTTGTGGTTTACCTTTCGCTCAGCAAAATACTTTATATTCTGGCAGCCGGTTGCAATAAGATACCAGTGGTATCTATTCTATCTGCCAATGCTGTTTGTCCCCATGCTTGCACTGCTGATCGCAATGTCTCTGGGCAAGCCCGATGAATATAAACTGCCAAAATCTGTCTGGCTATTGTCTGCCGTTTCGGGAGTTTTGCTTATTCTAGTGCTTACGAATGACCTACATCAATTAGTTTTCACATTCCCTAAAGATGCGGATGTCTGGTCTGATGCAGATCATGGCTACGGTGTGTGCTATTTTGCCGTGATCGTATGGCAGGTGTTTTGTGCCGTAGCAGCACTTATTTTTATGCTCTTTAAATGCAGGTCAAAGAACGGTAAGCATCGTTATTTGCCCGTAATTCCATTTGCGATATCGCTGGCTTATCTTGCATTGAACTATGTTGGTACGCCATGGCTGAAACATTTATTCGGTGACGTTACGGCATTTCAAAGTCTTATGTATATGCTCGGTTTCGAGGCTTGCATTGCCTGCGGATATATTCATTCAAACAGCCGCTACGCAGATCTTTTTGCCTCATCTGTCGGCACATCGGCAGAAATTACTGACAGAGACTTCAACATTCGCTATGCAGCGTTAAATATTGAACCTATATCAAAGGAAACAATGAGAAAAGCCGAGAAAGCTCCTGTCACAGTAGACGGTGGGTTGACCGTACATACTATGCCCATCGGCGGCGGTTATGCGGTATGGACAGAGGATGTGTCGGCGCTGCTTGCCATTAAGGAAGAATCAGAATGTCTTGCGGAAGAGCTTGCCGAAAGAAATGAGATCCTTCGCTATGAATACAGGCGGGAGTCGAAACGCCGCAAGGTGGAGGAGCAAAACCGACTGTTCGATCTATTGCAGTCGGCAACACAAAAACAGATCAACCGCATTTCGGCATTGACACAGGAATACCGCCGAATCTCAAAATCTGATACAAACAGAGTTAAAATGCTACTTGCCGAGATTGCCGTTTTATGCAGTTATATCAAACGTCGTAAGCATCTGACACTGCTTGCCGACCGAGATTGTAAGGTTGCAGTCAGCGAGCTTGAGAGAGCTTTTTCCGAATCGTTACAGACATTAAAGCTTTTAAATGTACGCAATACTCTGTATGTGGACAGTGAACTTTCCGCGCTTTCGGGCAAAAATGCTGCTGCGATATTAGATTTTTATGAGGAAGTAATAGAAGCAGATCTTGAAAATTTAACAAGTGTGCAGATAAGCCTCGCAAATATAAATGGATTGCGGCTGTCGCTGAATGTCTGTTGTGAAGCCGACCTGTCGATCTTTTTAAATAAAGGTAACGTTCTTTATGAAATGGACGATGACGCAGGCTACCAGCATCTTGTATTTATTATTGAGGGAGGTGCCGCCGTATGAGTGCCTTTTCTTCACTTCCGGTCTTTTTGCAGACCTTAATACCACTTCTGCTGTTTGTGGAAGCTGTGCTTGAATTGGGACTTTTTATATATCAACTTTCGCATCGTTCAAAATTGCATGATAATTTACCGAGTCTTGTGATTTTTGCGTTTTTGCTTACGCTTTTGTTCTCGGTAACACAGGGGGATCCGTTCAATGGCAAGGATGCATTTTTATTAGATGCGCCTTGGCTGATTTTCATTACAGTAATTTTCGTTGTTGTTGTTCATTTTGCCTTTGCTATGACGAGAGAGTATCGCCGCCGAAAGAACATGCTATCTCCATTTTCCGTTAAAGATGCCACAGACAAGCTGCCTATGGGGTTGTGCTTTGCCGATCCGAACGGGCGTATTGTCCTTTGCAATGACCGTATGCGTCATCTGTCGTTTGCACTGAGCGGGCATGAGTTTCAGATTACCGAAGATCTTGAAAAAGCGTTGGAGTACCCCGATAAAAGTATTATCGTTAATGGCGATTGTTACATACTGCCCGATAAGACAGTTTGGCAATTCCGCAAGCAGCATATAACCGTTGACAATGATGAAAAATGGCTTCAAATGACAGCGCATAATGTCACTGAACTTTATAATGGCAATGTTCGTCAAACTGCTATTAACGACGAACTGAAAGAGGTCAACCGAAAGCTACAAAAAATGTATGAACGAATGGCCGATGATATAAAAGAAAAAGAAATTCTTGACCTGAAAATACATATTCATGATACAATCGGAAGAAGCTTGCTGACAATTCGTGACATAATTGAAAGCGATGAAAACACTGATAAAAAGCTTGAGGCTTTACAGGAAGCAACGGCAGTGCTGACAAGTGATCGAGTGACGGCCAGCGGAACGATGGAAGAGGTTGTTCAGACAGCGGAAATCCTCGGTGTAACTGTAATGACGGACGGATGCCTTCCAGCCGATTCACTTGCCGAAGAGCTTACTGTTGTCGCTGCGAAAGAATGTGTAACAAATTGTATCAGGCATGCCGGAGGCAATGAGGTATATATCAGCGTAAATGGGCGAAAGGATGTGTTTGATATTACGATAACGAACAATGGCGCTGCACCGTCGGGCCCTATTAAGGAGGGCAGTGGACTCTCGTCGATTCGCCACAGCATAGAATCTGCCGGTGGAGAAATGCACACTGTATATAAACCACGATTTGAATTGCTGCTTATCATTCCAAAGGATGCGTCAAGTTTTATATGATGTTCAATAAAAGGAGAACGATATATGATAAATACAATACTGGTTGAAGATGATTTATATATTCAAAAGCATTTTGCGGCTGAAATCAAACGAAATTTTTCGCCTTGTCGGCGTATATCGTGACGCTTTTGATGCAGAGAGAAACTGCAATAGCTCAATACAACTTATTCTTATGGATGTGCAAACACAGCACAAGCACTCTGGTCTTGCCGCCGCAAAACGTATAAAAAAAGTTTTTCCAAATATCAAAATAGTAATCGTAACCTCACTTGTCGACCCGCAGGTATTGGAACGAGCAAAGACAGGTGCAGCAGACAGCCTGTGGTATAAAGACCACGGCACAGAGGAGCTGATAAGTGTGATAAGGCGTACCCTTGCAGGCGAAAAAGTATTTCCTGACACCTCTCCTGCAATTGAAATGGAAGGCACAATGTCCGATACATTCTCGCCCCGACAGCTTGATATTCTCCGCTTATACATAAAGGGCTTTACATATCAGGAGATTGCCGATAAACTGGGCATTTCCAAAAACGGTGTGCGCTGGAACTTAGACGATATGGTTGAAAAAGGTAGATTTGAGAATCGAGAAGCGTTGGTTGTGACAGCTATTGAGAACAAGCTCATGGTGACCACTTTAAAAGACGAATAGAGTAAATGAACCCCTTGACTGACACGGTCAAGGGGTTTTTATGTCCCAAAGTCAAAAAAGTTTGAAAATAGTTTTTTCTGTCACTGGCACTTGTGCCAGTGACAGACCTCAAAAAATCCGTACAATAAAATGTGTAAGACTATAGTTGTAGTAGAAAGGGGGAGCAATGAATGTTGAAATATAACAAATACATTATGACCCTGTTGATGGTTTTAATTATGCCAGCCTTGGTTTCTGGATGTGAGGCAAAACCGTCAGAGGATTCTAATCTGACCGAAGATAAAACAACCACAGAAGCAACCACAGAGGCGACTACAGAAGTAACCACAGAGGCGGCTACAGAAGCAACCACAGAGGCAACTACAGAAGCGACCATAGAAGCAACCACAGAAGCATCGGTACAAAAAGACACAGATTTATCAAAACTTCAAAACACCATTCTTGATAACAAAGAATCGGTTGGGATTGCCTATATCGGTTATGTCGGTTACGAGGCTGATGAGGAAGAAATCATAAATTTCGTAAAAGACAGTCAGTATGCGGATAAATATGATTTTCTCTGCGGCGCGCCCCTTGTAAATGTAGGCGGTGCGGAGCTTTATGCGGTAGTTATTGCCGATACAAAATACAGTGTGTCTGTTTATCGGGCGGAAATAACTGATAATGGTGAATATTCTGTAAATACCGACAATACACTCTATAATTACAACGGAAATGGAATTGATTATTTTTTACTGCGCTGCAATGAAAGTGAAATACATTCAAATGTATCGCTGAGCTTTAAAAAAGGAAACGACTCTTTTTCGGTATTCCCGATGCTGTCAGGAATGGATGGGCAGCTTGTTGACGGAAATTACTATGATTTTTCAATATATTCCGATTATGGCGGCAGCGGTGAGTCCGAGGATAAGAATGTAGCAATAGCAAGGGAAATCCTTTTGGAGTCTCAGGAGGTGCAATACTACATAAGCATGGGTATGAGTGTACAGTATACGGGCCAGATTGATGAAATTGAGGGACGGTCGTAATCAACCGTGTGAGTTAAAGCACGGAATAATAAAATAAAAAAGGGAAAAAGAAAAAAAGGAGGGAAAAATATGGTAGATATTAAAGCAATGGCAGCTGCAACAGCCCCGAGAGAGTTTGAACTCTCTTATACAACCACAATTGAAGATGTATACGAAAAGCTTAGCACACATGCCTCGGCTTTTAAAATGCCTTTCAAAATCAAAGGGGGCATCCCAGGAAAGCGCATTTCCTTTGAGAAAGAACCGAACCTAGACGTTACGGTCTGGGTCTTTGTTAAGGATGGCAACAAAATTAAAGTCATGGCAAACATCCAGGAGAACACAACAACCGTCAATGGTATGCGAGTTGACAAAAACAGCGTAATTCAAAAAGGTGTAAGCGGAGTAGCTAATCTTCCTATTCAAAGAGGTGAGTATCTTGATGAGGTGACCGAAAATGTTAAAAAGATACTCAACGGCGAGCAGGTTGAAAATTATGTAGCACCCGTTGGTGTAAACGGCAGCGGGCAGACGGAAAAGGATTGGCTTGTAGCCCTTCTTCTCTGCCTTTTCCTCGGCGGAGTTGGTGGCCACCGTTTCTATGTGGGTAAAGTAGGATCAGGCATTCTCTATCTTTTTACCGCCGGCGTTTTTGGAATCGGTGTACTTGTTGATCTGATAAAGATAATTACCGGCAAATTCACTGACAAAGACGGAAATCCTATTCAAAAAAAATAGACAGGACTTCTTGACAGCCTTTAGACAAATATGGCTTAAAATTGGGAACTGTGCCTGAACTCTTTCGGGCACAGTCCTGATTGCGAAAGGAGAACTTGTTATGAGTAAAAGAAAAGAGCACATCAAAATGACCATATTTATTATGGTCGTCGGCATAGCATCGATGGTTGTGGGTGTATTCGGAATTGTCACAAGCAGAATTGAAAAGAAAGAATATGCAGCCTCAACTGATATACGGAAAGTTTCCGCTGTTATTGTTGACTTTTCAACCTACGATAGTAAGGATGACAATGGCGATGTAGATTATACAACATATAAATTCAGAATTTCATATGAAATTGACGGAAAGACCTATAAAGGAAAGTGCGAAGAACGCGTTTGGCCAAGAGATATCGCAAAAGGATACACATACGATAAATTGAGAAAAGGCGATACAATAAAAGTAGAGGTCTATAAAACTACAAAAGGAAATTACAAGCTTTCCCCGGAGGGGAATCCCGTTGATTTCCTTCTCTATTGTGCGGCGATCCCCTTTGGCTTTTTCCTCGTTGTTATAATGATATGTGACATTGTAAAAGACAAACGGAAAAAGAAGAACGAAAATGAGGTGGTCAGCAAGGAATAAATCAGAGGTGATTTTATGGATTTATCAGTATCGCTGTGCATTGCAGCCTCTTTTGCTATATTATGTACATTCTATATCGGTAAAAGTATACTTGTAATGGATTTTTCGGAATATCTTCCCAAGAATTTGAAAAAAGCTAAGCTGAAAAGATTGCTGGCAAAAAGGGAAACTCCTCTACAGAATTCTAAACTCCGAAAGGATATAAGAAAAGCATTTGAAAGAATACTGATTCCGCTTGGAAAAGCGGATCAAAAGCTTCTTACGGCAAGAATGGACCTAGCTTTTCGAAGAAAAATCGTCAGTCAGATCGACGTACTTAATAAGAATAAGCTACGCCGCAAAATTTACGTCACGGATGTTGTTCCAATTCCTAAAAATAACTTTGAAACATGGAACGATGATGGCAGAGAATGGCGGGAATCGGTTTTGAAGTGCAGCACCCTGGAGCGTTTCGAGTCAATGCAAGGTAATAGGGTTCAGCATGAGATATACCGTAAAAATTCATATCTCAGAATACTCCAGTCGAGACACGTTCGCCGAACAGACAAAAAAGAGAATAAGAAAAGCTATTATCACGATATGTTGAGAATAACCTGCCCATCATGCGGTGCAAGAGTCAAGCTGAACAGTCAGCAGGTTACCTGTGAATATTGCGGCGCCGTTATAAAAAACGAGTTTTACGATTGGCAGACCGAATCGTTTGAGATTTATGAAACTATCAGTACAAATATGAAAAGATTTTTACAGCTTCTATTGTCCGGTTTCATACTTTTCTTAAGTGTCTTTCCATGCTTATACTTGATCGAGGATACGGAGATTTCCCTTGCAGCCGGCGTCGGTGCAGCGATTCTTGCTTTTGGAACGATTGTTACACCTATTATTTGTGGAAAAGTTAAACAAGACAATTTAGCGAAAAAGATCGTAGGATATTCAGAGAACTACCTCAGATCCTGCTTAAACGAATACTTTAGCAAAAACGAAAATGACAATGATCTGCTTGATTTCAGTATCGGCACGATCAAGCTTTTAAAAGTCTCTAACACAGATGAAATAACAACGGTTAAGTCTGAAGTTTATGGAACAAAAACCTTTCTTCCTGAAAATAAGAAACCGTTTACAAAAAAATTCAAAAAGAAACTGACCATGCAAAGGGTAAGATATCCAGAAAAAAGAAAGTCTGACGGTGAGTTTTTTGTTGAAAAGGAATGTCCGAGCTGCGGAGCAACATTCTTGCCAGATGAAAACGGATGCTGTTCTTATTGTGGTTATAGCCTTCACGGAGATAGCGAAAAGTGGAAAATAAAAAGCTGAATCCTGTTAAAATCCTGCAATGCCGATTAGGGTAGGGAAGGGAAACATTTACATATTATTAATTTTAAAAGGAGGGAAATCTATGAACAAAAAGAAAAAACTTTTGACTGTCGTAACACTTGTCATACTGATGCTCGAGGCATCAGTATTTACTGTTTCGGCAGCGGACAATCATTCGGTTGACGAAAACACAACCTATGTAACCAACTTTGCTGAGCTTGAAAAAGCTCTTGAAGCCACCTCGAACGAGACAAACCCGCCAGATAAGCTTGTTGTTCTCAAAAACAACATAGATTACGAAGAGCAAGTTCCGAGCGATTGGAGCTATCAGGATGAGCAGGAGTGGTATTCCGAAATCACAGTTAGCTATCCTGGAAAAATCACCCTTGACTTGAACGGAAAAACCCTGAAAGTTACAACAGATATTCGTTCAGACGAGGAGACAAGGGATCTGTTTGTGGTTTTTTCAGGTTCCAAGGCAAACACCGACTTCACAATTACCACAACCCAGTCCGGCGGACAGATAATCTTTAACTCAACAGCCAACGAAACTTCAATGATCGCTGTGAATAATCCGAACGCAGATGTGAATATTCTTGGAAAAGCAGGGAAGTTTATCAACTATAATCTCACTCTTACAGCACAATCCGGAAGTGACACTTATATAAACGATAAGAACAGGCACCACGTTATTTCCTTCTATGATATAAACAATCTCTATATCACCGGTACTCTTATTCAGAATAATGCACGCGTCCCGTCTTGTATATATTCATACGGACCGGAGCCGCAGGGCAATGTTACAATAACAGGAAACTCAGAAATAGAAGTAATTTCAAATCAGCTTCTTAATGAACAGCCGTTCAGCACAATATATTTCCAAAACACCCCATCCAGCAGAAAAGTAAGGCTTGGCGGCTGTTATATTGGACAAAAGGGAAATGTAAATTCAATCTATTACGGTGGCCAGCCTCCTCATTTCTATGACATAGTTCTATCACAATCTCTGGAAAAGCCGAACTATGTTATTATGCACAACGGTACCAGGGCATACAATACCTGGCCTGACTTTGTTAAGTTGGATGCGGATATAAAAATTATCTCCTCCTGTCACGATTCTGAGCCTGAATTAGAGGAAAGGACATCACTTCTTGGTCACTACAAGTACTGTAAAAAGTGTGATGCTCTTGAAAGCTTCCAGGAGCATCAGTTTGGCAGAACTCTCGCTGCTAAAGAGGCAACATGCATCAGAAAGGGAAGAACGGTCGGCTATGAGTGCTTCGGCTGCAAATATTATGAGGGTTACACCGAACTGCCAGCACTTGGACACGATTTGAGCGACACCTATACGGTTGACTGGCCGGCAACCTGCGACAAAGATGGAAGGGAATCCAGACACTGCAAACACACTGGCTGTGAGTATGCAATTCAGAAAGTCATTCCGAAGCAGCACCAGAGCCTTGTATGTAATGGCACATACTGCCAAAGCTGCAAGCAATATGTTAACCCGACCAAAATAGGTTACGGTGACAATTCCTGTAAAAACATAACCGCTTACTTCTTTACTCCGACGGAAACGAAGGTTTATCTTATCACCATAACTTCGCCAAATCTCGGCAACGGAAATATTCAGGGAACAGAAGTAAACCTTGTTGAGAATAACCGGCTTAGTGAATCCGTCTCTAGTAACAATAAAGGCAAAGTTACCGAAGTCAGACTTGAAAAAGACAAAACCTACGATGTTACACCGTATATCACTAATTCAGAAAGCCAAGACTGCATAGTTAACATCTCCTGTAAGGAACATAATGCGGTTATAGATAACGAAATTAAAGCAACCTGCACAAAGACAGGTCTCACCAAAGGTAAGCACTGTTCGGTTTGTAACACCGTTATAGTCGCTCAGACCAAAGTCAAGGCTCTCGGTCATAAGTACTCCAAGTCTGTTGTCAAGGCTACTCTTACCTCAAATGGCAAGATTACCAAGAAGTGCACTGTTTGCAGTACGATAGAACCAACAATTTCGATAGCGAGAATTAAGTCAGTTTCGCTGAAAAAGTCGTCGTATACATATAACGGAAAGGTTCAGAAGCCTTCGGTCATCGTTAAGGATGCAAACAAAAAAACGCTTAAGAATGGAACAGATTACACCGTTGCTTACAGCAAAAACAAAAATATCGGCAAGGCAACAGTAACCGTTACCTTCAAGGGCAATTACAGCGGCAGCAAAAAGCTGAGCTTCAACATTCTTCCCGCCGCGACGAGCAAGATCAGCGTTAAGCAGACCACAAACTCAATCACGGCTTCATGGAAAAAGGTTGCCGGTGTAAGCGGATACAGAGTATACATTTACAAGGGCAAAAAGCTTGTCAATAGAGCTGATACAACGAAGCTCTCACACACATTTAAAAAGCTTTCAAAGGGTACGGGGTACAAGATTGTTGTCAAAGCCTATAAGAAGATTGATGGCAAAAAGGTTCTTTCTCTCGTTTCAAAGGAGCTTCTGACCGCAACAAAGCTTTCTGCGCCGACTTCGGTCAAGGTCAAAGCAGGAAATAAAATGGCAACCGTCAGTTGGACAAAGGTTAAGAGTGCAAACAGCTATACGGTATATTACAGCACAAAGAAAAACAGCGGCTTCAAAAAGCTCACTGTTATCAAAAACAGCGCAAACATCAAAAAGCTTTCAAGCGGCAAGACCTACTACTTCAAGGTTGTTGCCAACAAGAAGGCTGGAAAGGCTGTTGTGGCTTCTGATTACAGCAAGCTTATAAGCGCAAAAATCAAGTAATGGTGTTATCTGAACCGGTCAACAGATAACCGCAAAACCCCGAAGCAGAAATACTCTGCAGCGGGGTTTTTTGTGGCAAAAAAACGGTGTTTCTGTTATGCTAGATATATTAAGAGATTGATATGTAGTGATGTTATTTTGACATTAAGAAAGGTTCAAGGTACTGCTTATGATAAAAAGGAAATTAGCAACATTTATGTTGACATTAATACTGGTGATGACAGGTGTATCGACGATTCGTGTGATAGGCTATGCGCAGGAAGAATCTTCTGGTTCATCAACAAATCCCCAAGAGGGAGTTACAGAATATAAGTACAGTGCTGAAAGTGATTCTCAAAAAGGTGTCGCATTAAAGGTTGAATGGAACGAACCCAAATTAGGAGAGGATACAACATTCCACGTTTCGGCGGATGGTGGCAGTGGTCGGTATTTGTTTAGAATGGATGCACCGAGTTATTCCAACCCGGGTGAGTATAGTTTTGAATCCGTGGCGGATCCAAGCCGCGGAGCGTGGATTCAATATACAGATGAGTGTGAATCTCACGACTTTGAATTCACAATGACTGCTTCGGGAGTCTATAACTTCAGGTTTTATGTAATGGACAAGATGTCAGGTGTCTATTATATGCGTGTGAGCACAAATATACAGGTATCTGACAAGGCTTATCCGAGCGTGGGTGACATTGTGAATGCTGTGGTAAAAAAGTGCAGCAAGGAGACTGATGGTTCAGACTATGAAAAGGCATTGTGGCTGCATGACTGGCTGTTGCAGCAGCTTGATTACGATCATTCCCTGAAATGGTCTTCGGCAGAGAGCGCACTGACACGAAAGCTGGGGACATGTCAAGCCTATGAGAGTGCCTATTCAAAACTGCTTACTGCAGCCGGCATAACAAATGCTGAGACAAGGGATACCTATGATGGACATACCTGGAATGCCATGAAGCTGGATGGCAAATGGTATCAGGTGGACTGTACATGGGATGATACAAAAGACAATTATTATAACTTTGATCCTACGCATTTGTATTTTGGACTGACGGATGAACTCATGGCGTTGGCACACAACGGTCATAATAAGATTTATACGGCAAGCGGTTATGGCACACGTTCCACAAGTCTGGCAGATAACTATTTTGCCAGGAACGGAGATGCCGCAAAGTGGGCGCGGGCTTACGCTGACAGGATTCAGAAAAATCTCAATGCAGGTAAAACCAAATTCGAAGTCAGTACTGACAATGCGTCATATCCGCCGAGCATTTCTGGTATTCAAAATGGGATTATCGCATATGCCTTAAATCAGATGACGTGGAAGGCGGGAAGTAAAAAAGTTACATTGCGTGTGGCGGGAGCATCCACCAAGCTTTCTTTTACTGCAAAATACACGGACACAGTAAAGCGCGTGAGAATAGCATTTGCTCCAAATGGAGGGCGAGTGAGTTCCGGAAGTAAGACAGTCATTTGTGGAAAAACCTACCAGAAGGGGATATACATTTGCAGGCTGGTACACAGCAAAGAGTGGCGGCAGCAGGATCGGCAGCAGCTCGGTTGTGAGGACCACCAGGAATCAGACATTATACGCAAGGTGGAAGCTGGTAAAGTATAAGATCCAGTACAGGCTTGGCAAGGGGACAAACAGCCGGTCCAATCCAGCCGGTTATACCGTCAGATCTAGGACTATAGTCTTGAAGAATCCGGTCAGAAAGGGTTATACATTCAAGGGGTGGTACAGCGATCCAAAATTCAAGAAAAAGGTTACGAAGATTGCAGCCGGCAGCACCGGCAGCAGGAAACTCTATGCCAGGTGGGTGAGAAAATAAATTCGTATAAATCGATGCAAAACGATGAATAGCCCCTTTGTTGTCGAATTGTGGATAATAAGTGCTGGAAAATATTTGGCGCCAAGGAGGCATAAAGGGGATTATGGCAAAAATTGCGACGAGGGAAATACAATGAAGTAAAGGATGCATTCCTTGAATATGCGTTTCAGAACAGGCACAGGCTTATATAACTGGAATCTGTAAGGAGATTGAGACACAGAAGGTCCAAATATACTGTGAAAATGAGGCGGTGAATCTGATCCTATCTTCATTTGCGGGAAGAGCCAGGAAGAAAGAAATTGAAATAAAGATACAATGTGCAATTTCCGCAGATCTTTCTGTGCCGAAAAGCGATCTGTGTGTGCTCTTATCTAACGCTTTGGAAAATGCCCTGCATGCATGTGTGCCTTTGGCTGCAGAGGGAAGATCATGCGAGATTGATGTGAATTTTTATGAAAGAAATAAAGGCGTTCAGAGCATATGTGCGATCGTGCAGCGTTACGGCGGGGTTTTCAGCTTTGCGGAAAAGGATGGCAAGTTTACGCTCAGACTGTCATTGTAAAAGAGTGTCGATTCGATACATTTTTGGTACGATTCGTGCATTTAGACCTCACTGATTGCAAATACATAATAAAATATACTCAGATTATGTGATTGCAATAAAGAGGAGGAAATTATTATGAAAAAGACAATGAAAAAACTGATGGTTCTCATAATGACCATGATGATGGGAATGTCTCTGGTGGCATGCGGCGGTGCAGATAAGCAGCCTGCGATTGATGCGTTCAATAAGACAAGTACATCTTTTAATGAGGTTGCAAACATTATCAACGAAAATCCACAGGCTTATGATCAGGATTTGGTTGATACAATGGTCGACATGGCCGGTGTGCTCAATGAGCATAAACAGATCTTAGAGAGCGATGATGATGTTGAGGAAGAAAAGCTTCAGGAAATGATCGACTGGTATGGTACGGTTGATGAGTGGGTTGCTCAGGTTAAGGAAGAAATTTCAAAATAGTTTATTATTAGATCATGTGGTGAAGACTGCATACCAGAGGGGCGGGCGCATTGGAGTGCCTGCCCTTTTTTAATAGCAAAAATTAAATTTCTCTTGCTATATTGCAAAAAGACGTATAAAATGCATGTGTATTTTTATGTTTTATATCTCAGTCTGGACTCTATCTTCGACGGAGATATACACTCCGTGAGGATTGCTGAGCCGCTGATATGATATATGTCAGCAGAGCTGACTGGCAGCTTGCGGCAAGATTCGCCAGCGAATCTTAAGAAGAAAGACATTCAAATAAGAATATGGCAAAGGAAATAGTGGAATTATGAAAAAGGTAGTAAAATTTGGCGGAAGTTCATTGGCAAGTGCAGAGCAGTTTAAAAAGGTTGGAGCAATCATCACATCAGATGAGAGCCGTGTATACGTTGTTCCTTCTGCACCTGGAAAGAGATTTTCAGATGATACAAAGGTAACAGATATGCTCCTTCATGTGTATGAAACTGCGAAGGCAGGGAATGATTTCACAGAGGAAGTGAAGGCGATCAAGGCCAGATATGATGAGATCATCACAGGCCTTGAGATTAAGGATTTTTCACTTGATAAGGATTTTGAGGAGATTACAAAGCAGTTGGAGGATCTTACCAATCCGGACCCAATGTGCACACTGGACTATGTGGCATCAAGAGGAGAGTTCCTCAATGGTAAGATTATGGCTGCATATCTTGGCTTTGAGTTTATAGATGCTGCAGAGGTTATCTTTTTCAATGCAGAGGGCAATCTCAATAGCTATAAGACGGAGAAGGTACTTGGTGAGAGACTTGCCAAGACACAGCATGCGGTTGTTCCAGGATTCTATGGACTTGGCAAGGATGGCAAGGTAAAGACATTTTCCAGAGGCGGTTCAGATGTAACGGGCTCGATAGTCGCACAGGCAAGCAGAGCCGATGTATATGAGAACTGGACAGATGTCTCAGGCTTCCTTGTAGCTGACCCACGTATTGTTCCAGATCCAAAGCCGATCAAATATATTACTTACAGAGAGCTTCGTGAGCTTTCATACATGGGTGCATCAGTTCTCCATGAGGATGCGATATTCCCTGTACGCCACTGTGGTATCCCAATCAATATCCGCAACACAAATGCGCCTGAGGACGCAGGAACATGGATCGTTGAGAGTACCTGCCAGAAGCAGGATTATGTTGTAACAGGTATTGCAGGTAAGAAGGATTTCTGCACAATATTTATTACGAAGGCTATGATGAATTCAGAGATAGGATTTGGAAGAAAGGTGCTTCAGGCATTTGAGGAGAATGATATCTCATTTGAGCATATGCCATCAGGTATTGACACGATGACTATCGTAGTTCATGCTGATGAATTCGTACACAAGGAGCAGAGAGTTATATCTGCCATCCATAGACTTGCAGAGCCGGATTCAGTTGAGATTGAGTCAGGACTTGCGCTTATAGCTGTTGTAGGCCGTGGAATGAAGTCAGCAAGTGGTACAGCAGGCAAGTTGTTCAGCGCACTTGCAAAGGAAGGCATCAACATAAAGATGATAGACCAGGGTTCATCAGAGCTGAATATCATAATCGGAGTAAAGAACAGTGATTTTGATACAGCTATAAAGGCAATATATAACACATTTATAACAGACAAGTAATAACAGATTGCTAAGCATCGTAGGGGTGGGCACGTATTGATAATGCATACCTTTGCAGAATGGTGCAACACAGGGCAGAATATGGCGGAAAACCTCCAAACTGATGTAAGATAAAATTACTCAGTTTGGAGGTTATTTTTATGACAATAAGAAAAGACAGCCCACAAAAAGCAGCAATGAGAGAAATGACGGTAGAACTGTTCACAAGTGTTATTGTATAATTTGAATGCAAATTGAGCAACAAATCTGGGAAAACATAACTATCAATGTGTAAAATGTGATAGTCATGAGGAAAAAACGAGAATTACCGAAAGGGTGTGGGAGGCATTGTGCGGGAAGAGGACCAAACAACCAGTAGCCTTGGCTGTATTATTTGTTCTAATGTTTATTGGTGGATGTTTTTGGGTGAAAGCCAATCAAGCAAAGGAATTTGAGAAAAACGATTATGGGGTGTTTTTAAATGCGGACGCCTCATCTTTGGAACGATTTAAAACGTATGAAACGATTGTAATTGATGCACAGTATTTTACAAAAAGGGATATTGAATTGCTCCATCAAAATGGAACAGTCGTATATACATAACTAAATATTGGGTCGATTGAAAACTTCAGGGAGTACTATACAACCTATGCGGAACTGGCAATTGGTGAGTATGAGCACTGGGAGGAAGAAGAATGGGTAGATGTAGCAAACCCAGACTGGCAGAAATTTATAGGACAGCTTTCTCAGGAACTATATGAAAAAGGTGTTGACGGATTCTTTATAGATAATTGTGATGTATATTATTACAATCCGCACGAGAGTATTTTTGAAGGCATTACAGCGATTCTACAAAATATAATGACGTTTGGAAAAGCGGTCATCATCAACGGTGGAGATACTTATGTGGCGGAATATAGGGAACGCTATGGGGCGATTGATCAGATTATGACAGGTGTAAATCAGGAATCAGTATGGAGCAGTATTGATTTTGATAGCGGAACTTTTCGTGAACAAACGAGCGAGACGAGAGATTATTTCTGCAAATATTTGGAAACGTGCAAGGCGGATGGGGTAGAAGTGTATCTGTTGGAATATACAACTAATCAAAAACTGATTCAAAAAATAAAAGAATACTGCAAGAAGCAAGATTTCCATTTTTATATTTCCAGTTCCCTTGAACTTAGATAATGAGTGTTGAGAAATACGAAAAAGATGAGCAAATTAAGTTTCGTCACTTCGTTCCGTCAAGGTGGCTACACCCCCTTGCGCCGCTAAAGCGGCTAT
>OHQR01000774.1_pt1 | contig 19823 bp, 24 predicted proteins | sample 1578191 | NCBI WGS metagenome assembly OHQR01 (sample SAMEA3879577, study PRJEB24766) | human gut metagenome | biome: human-associated habitat; feature: feces | place: USA | collected 1985/1987 | reverse complement strand
TTATTAAATATATACTTTATACATATAAGAGACGAGTATAAAGGATGATTCTATGAGTTATAATGACGGAAAAGCATCAATAGACGCAGTAAACAGAACAAGTGCTATGAGCAACCCGCAATATGTTCAAACTGATCTTGGAATAAAAAAGACTGACCAAAACACTCAAAATATTATAAGTTCAACATTTGGTGAAATTAAAAGATTTAGTGATGCAATGTGGTATGCCATAGGTTTTGATCCTAACGTAAACCAAGCTTATCAAAATGTGATAAATGATCCAAATACACAAATCGTTGTGGGAGATAAAGTTTACCACCCGCACCCCGGAATCGGCAACCTGCAGCCATACAACGAAGCAGGTAACCCGGCTGGCGGAGCTTTTTCACTACACACACTTGCATAAGGAGATAACAAATAATGCAACAAATCGGCGGAATACAATTAAACCCTAAACCTGGCACTGATTTTAATACACAATACAGTGTGCCTGATACCGGTTTGACTAACAATACAACCCTTTCTAAAAGTTCTCCGCTTTATAACCTTTTACAAGTCATGTTTCAAGGAAAACAAACAGACAAAGTCGGAGAGTTTGCTAACAGTGACGTATTCCAGCAAAACGGATTAAAACAAAATCCGGATAAAGGTGAACATAAATTATTTACACAAGCATAAAAAAGTCCTTTGAGAATTATTCAAAGGACTTTTATTTTAATATTATTATTAACTATTAAAATCTATACAGCTGCAACAGATTTTGATTTTTCAATACAAGAAATCAAAGTGCTGGCAACAGTATCCTGTTCTTCTTTAGTTAATTCCGGGAACATAGGAAGTGAGATTACAATTTCTGTATTCTTTTCAGTTACAGGAAGTGAACCAGGTCCCATGCCAAGCCATGCATTAACTTTTTGGAAGTGAAGCGGAATCGGATAATACAACATAGCGCCAATACCATTTTCACCTAACATTTTGTGAACTGCATCTCTGTTTGGAATTTTAACTGTATATTGGTGATAAACACAATGAGTATCATCTAATTCAACAGGAGTTTGGATATCTGAACAGCTTGCAAATAATTGATTATAATATGCAGCATGTTCTCTTCTTTTTGCATTCCATTCTTCAATATATCTTGCTTTAATTCTTAAAATAGCTGCTTGAATTTCATCAAGTCTGCTGTTTACACCCAATTCATCATTATGGTAACGAACCATTGAACCGTGGTTTCTTAAAGCAATCAATCTATCTCTGAGTTTTTCATCATTAACAGTACAAAGACCACCATCACCCATTGTTCCTAAGTTCTTAGTAGGATAGAAGCTATAGCAGCCGATTTCACCAAATGTACCGACTTTTTTACCTTTATAAGATGAACCGATGGCTTGGCAGCAGTCTTCAATAACTCTCAAATCATGCTTTTTAGCAATAGCCATAATTGCATCCATATCACAAGGTTGTCCATACAAATGAACCGGGATAATAGCTTTTGTCTTTGAAGTAATAGCAGCTTCAATTTTAGCAGGATCAATATTATAAGTATCTGCATCAATATCAACAAATACAGGTTTTGCACCAACCATGCCGATAGCTTCCGCAGTTGCTACAAAGGTAAATGCTGTTGTGATAACTTCATCGCCTTCACCTATATCTAAAGCTCTTAGGGCAATATGCAAAGCATCTGTACCAGAGTTCAAAGCTACAGTGTAATTGCAGCCAATGTAGCTTGCAAGCTCATTTTCTAACGCTTTAACATTCGGTCCTAAAATATAACAACCGGATCTCATTACTTCACATACAGCCTTTTCAGCTTCTTCCCCAATTTGTGCATATTGGCGTTTTGAATCAAAAATAGGAATCATATTTATCTCCTTTATTAACCTACCAAACTATATAAGATTATTATACCATAGCTTTTTACGTCTTAATATAAACTTTATATTAGCGCATTTAAGAATAAATATTTACAAAAAACATAATAATTAAGGCAAAAAATATTATTTTTATGTTTTAAATAGAAAACTAATAAGGAGAAAAACATGAATATATCAGCAATAAATTTCAACTACCAAACCCCAAGCGTTAACTTACAACACTCAACCCCAAGTTCTAAACAAAATCTAGGACAAATAAACTGCGATACAGTTTCATTCAGCGGCACAGCTAAAATTTCCAAAACATTGGCAGATGCAATAAAAAGTAAAAACTACGAAAAAATTCTTGAAGAATTAGAATATTCATTTGAAAAACTAAAGAGCGGGAAACTTGCAGTTCTTGAATACGGACAGCCAGAACCGGGCAAAACCTTTGCAGCTTTCGGAATAGATGAGGTTAAATTATTTAACGCAATAAGTAATTTTGGAGAAGCAGAAATGAAAGATTCCGCAGTAACAAAACTGGGAAATCAAACCTTTGATTTCATAAATATTTCCGGTTCTAAAGTTACAGATCTTGGAAACGCAAAAATCGGCACACTTTCCCTATCTCCGGAACAAGCCCTGACTTTAAACTTCAAAAATGCAAAAATCGAAAGTTTGATGATTTCTGAAAACGAAAAAACTGCCGAAAAACTTGGCGAACTGATGAGTAGAGTAAAAGGAGATGTTTTATACTTCCCTGGAGATGATAATGTTTATAAACTAACTAAAGAATTTTAAAGCTTCTTCACTTTACACTTTTATTCAAAAAAACACCTCTGAGATAATACTCTCCGGGGTGTTTTTAAATCTTATATATTTGTAAAAAACTTCTCCGCAAGTTCAATATATAAATACAAATTTGACACATTACGACATCTGTAGTACAATAGACCCACTTACCTATTATTTATCCGTTTATGCACTGGCTAATTTTTGCATCTGAATTATTCTAACTTGGGAAGAAGAAAGAGAGGTCTTATGTAAAAAGTTTTAAACGAAATATATTTAGCAAAATAAAAATTTAATATAACACTATAATGCAATTATCAAATAATTGCTTTTTAAACTTTAAAGTTTTAATTGGTTTATCTTGTTACAAACCACAAATAAAATAACAGGTATAAAACAGAACTAATTATACCCAACCAAAACAAAATATTATATGTGTATCTTATTTTTTCATTTTTGAATGCTATATCTATAATAAATTTATTATGCGCAATTTTGTGTATAAACATTTCGATGGGCAATATTAAGATAATCAGGGGAATAATTACAATATAATATCTAAAACATATATCTCCTAAAAAAGCAATCAATCCCATTAAATAATTATAGTCAGAAGTGTACATGAATAATGTTATAAATAACATGCATAATAAAATACTAAAACCAACATTTCCTAATATGGATAAAATATTCATACATATATATTTTGTCATATTCATATCGTAATAATAAAACAAACAAATTTGCAAAAGAAATGCTAACCGATACGCTAAAATATCAAAAACAATACGGGCTTAGTAAAACTCCCGCAAGATGGATTTCAGCTCAGATGCAGGCGAGATTCGAGCCGTGCAGATGAGGGTACCCCTTGTGGGTAGAACCTCCGGTGTTTTTAAAATAAAAACACCGCGGTGAGAAGACTTTCCGGGTGTTTTCTTTATTCTTTTATTTCTTACATAAATCTTTGGATAAAACTCCCGGAGATGGATTCGAACCACCGTTAAAAGAGCCAGAATCTTTCGTCCTGCCACTAGACGATCCGGGATTACATGTTTTATTTTAGCATTTGAAAACAGAAATACAAGCCCTAAGAAGTGATTAAATTAAAAAATATTGATATCATTTAGGGTATTGATTGTATATTCAGAGGTTTTAGACAATTCATCTTGTTTAATCTGTCCGGTTGCAACCAGAATTGTTCTATCTAGCCCGGCATTTTTTGCTGCAAGATAATCCATTGGAGCATCACCAATCATGATTGTGGATTGAGGATTTGCCCCGAGAATCTCCAGCGCCATTTTTACGGGGGCACCGCTTTCTTTTGTTTCTGTAGTTGATTCTCTGCCGATAACAACATTAAACAGAGGCTCCCAGTTAAAATGTTTAAGAGTCAAGTGAGTTGATTCAACAGAATCAGAGGTAACTATTCCGGTCTTTACCCCGCGGGATTTAATATTTTTGATAAAATCGATTGCTGAATCAATCGGCTTTGTATATTTAATCATATCTTGATAAAAAATTGTACTGACACTATCAAAAATATTTTCAAGTTCATTTTCACTGATATTAACCCCAAAATCTTGCAAATCCTTACAAAAAATTTGAATAATAACAGGTCTTGAATAAAGCGCTGTAATCCCATCTGATAGCATCCTAGCGCAAGAAGTATCATACCCGAGCTTTAAACAAAGTTCAGGGAACAAACCTTCTTTTAAGCCATAAAGCTTGATAATTTCATTTACCCTAAGCTCTGTCATTTTGCCCCAAAAATAGTGAAGGTCAATAAAAGTTCCGTCTTTGTCAAACAAAACAGTATCAATATTAGAAAATTCGTGATTATTAAATTTCAAATTAATCATTATTCACCATAACATCTACAAGTGATTTGGCAATTTTCACAGCCTTGGCAAGCTTATCAGGATTTGTAAATAAATCATCAGCAGTTAGATATTCTTTTACGATTTTTCTGGCATAAGAACCAACTGCAAGGCAATGCGGCTGAATCCCGCACAATGAAGCTAATTCTATTGATTTTGTATTTGTACCGCCAGACATCATAATATAAGCAGACATATCAGCATTTTGAAACAGTTGTGCGGTCGCAACAGCCTGAAGCGTTGTTCCGTATTCATCATTATTCCCGCTCATTGCAACTCCGTCAGCCTGAATAATTGTGGTATAAGGTTTTCTAATTTCCAGCATTTTTTTGACACGTTCTTTTAACTTTTTGTCCCCAAGCTCCGAGCGGTCAAGCGATATACACAGCATTCCGTCAAAATAATCATTGATTTGCAGCCATTTGTCCATAACATCATTTTCATCAGTTGAAATAGCATGAAACTCAATACAATCAATACCCTTAGCAATAAGTTTAGGTAAAACCTCTTTATAATCCTGAAGCTGAGTAACCATCTGGACAGCATGTTTCGGGCAATTATTCGCGCACTGAGAACAGCCTATACAGCGGACTTGTTTAACCTTATACTTATCAAGTTCAATAATCGCATCATGCGGACAAACAAGCTTACATCTGCCGCATTTTACACATTTATTTTGATCAATAACAGCTTTTGTAATATGAGGATCACCATCAATCCCTACACTGACACAAAGATAGCGATTCTCTTTTATCCCTGCTCTTTCAAGTCCCCGTTTTGCAGCATCGACAATCTCAGGTTTTGCGCATAAATCAAAAAAATTACAGCCCGCAAGAGAATAAATCAGAACAAGCTTTTCAACTTCCTGAGCATCTTCATTCCCGGCTCCGCATACCAACTTAAAACACTTTTTATTATCTAACAAATCTTTTAGCATAATATCAATACCTTATTAAAATATATTCCACGCTGATATTTTATTACAAAAAAAGAAAAAAGATTTAAAGACATTAGCAAAATTTTTTTTGAGAGGCTTTATAATAGATACAAAAGGGAACACTCGGGAATGCAAATATCTCCAATTAGTCCGGTAAAAGTTAGTTTTAACGGCTGGACTCCAAGAAAAAATGAAAATAAAAAACAGATTGATTTGATAAAAAATGTTGTTGAAGATGCTTCAATCAAAAGAATTGCAATATCAGGTCACAACAATCCTGATGCTGATTCTATCGGAGCATGTTTTGCAGCTGCATATTTACTGAACAAAAAAACCGGACAAATGATTGATGTATATATTTTTGGACGGGTTCCAAAAAAATTTAAATATCTTCAAGACAATAATGTTATGAATGTTATTGAGCTTGAAAAAGATCCGCAGTATTTAAGAATTCCACCAAAACAGTACGATTTGGCTGTTTCTGTTGACACATCTGATATCAATTTGATGGACAGAGATTACTATAGAGATGTTTTTAAGCCTGCAAGAAAAACTATTAAAATAGATCATCACAAACTACCCGAGATCATGAATAATAATTTACAGAAACGAATGATTTATGCTGATATTAATTTTACGGATAGTTCTTGCCCATCCGCGTCAGAAATTATTATGCAACTAACAAAACCTCTGGGACTATTACCGTCAGAACTTCCGGCAGGGTTTAACAATTCTATCTATACGGGAATACTTGGAGATACCGGAAATTTTAATTATGCAACAAACACTATGCCATTTTATGATACTGTTTTGTTAGTAAAAAACGGATTGAACCCCGAAAAGGTTGCCCGAAGAATGAATGCAAAACTTTCGAAAGAGGGTCTGCAGGTAATGGCTATGGTTCGAGAGAGGGTAAAATTTAAAGGTAATGTAGCTGCGTTGTATATAGATAACGATGTCCAAAAAGCAATTGATAATATACAAGATGATGACATGCGATACGAGGTACAAAACAGAATTAAAACATATTCGGCTAACCTTCGCAATATTGAAGATATAGAGGTCTCCTTACTTATTACACCAAAAGAAAATAACTGCTTATATGTAAGTGCCAGAAGCAACCATATCAATGTTCGAAAGATTGCTTTAGCTCATAACGGCGGCGGACATGATAAAGCTTCAGGCTTTATAGTCAGAGCAGAAAAGAAAGATGAATATGTTATAAATGATGTAATCAAAGAGTTTCAAAAACAGGTTAATGCAAGAAAAGAGCAAATTCAAACAGCCGCCGAAAAGAAAAAATCATTTGATAAAAAATTTTAATGAAAATTTTACAGAAGTTGCAGCCTTGAAGTTTCAAAAATTCATCCGACAGACTTAAATTATATTACTTTCCGGAAATTGAATCAATATCAGTTCTTTCAATTTTAAAAATTACAGGGCGGAGTCCATCGTTGCAGCTTACAATTGCAACACCTTTTTCTTTAATCCAATCACCGTAATAGAACAATTCATCAACACCATGAGAAAGTGCAAAAACATATTGATAAATAGCTTTCCAAGCCTCATTGCAAAATCCTTCAGGGCATTGCCAATCAGCATAAAAAACTTGCCCTTCTTTTAACATAGGACAAGGAGCTAAGCCATCAACACCGTATTGTTTTGCTAAATCTTTTTCAAAGCCCCTTTTTAGAACAGTTATTTTACATTTTTTCATCACAAACCTCTGCTAAATAAAAAATAAAAGAGATGCCTGATGACATCTCCTTTATGGCTCCCCAGGCTGGACTCGAACCAGCAACCCTTCGATTAACAGTCGAATGCTCCGCCATTGAGCTACTGAGGATTATGTGTCTATCCTACAACAAAAAAATTTTATTGTAAAGCCCTTTTTTTATTTTTTTAGAATAATTGAGATTTTTGTTTTATATGTTATTATGTCTTGTAGCTTAGGTGATATTTTTGAAAGGAGTGTGTATTATGTCTAATCCGGTTATAAGAGAAAATATACTAAAACCATCTTTTAATTCATTAGATGAAAATAACACCATGACAATTAATGGTACAATCCTGAAAACGTGCTTTTTAGGACTTTTAATGAGTGCAACTTTTGCTTACACTTGGTATCTACAGCTTGCAGGGTTTGCGGATAAGGCTGCTATGCTTTATAAAGGTGGTCTTTTTGGCGGAATCGCATTAGTTTTATTTATCTGTTTTGCACCAAAAAACAAATTTTTAATCATTACAACACCGCTTTATGCCCTGTGTGAAGGACTTATTTTGGGATACATTTCAGCTTTGGCTAACAAATTTTATCCAGGGGTTGCTCCGCAGGCGGCATTAGGAACATTCTTTGCTTTATTTGGCATGTTCTTGTTATACAAAACCAAAATAGTAAGAGCAACCCAAAAATTCAAAATGGTTATATTTAATTCGACATTTGCAATTTTTGGAATTTACTTATTACAATTTATTTTAAGCTTTTTCAATATTACTATTCCCGGAATATTTTCAAACAGTTTAATTGGTATCGGTTTCAGCGTACTTGTTGTAGCTATCGCATCATTTAACTTAATAGTAGATTTTGACAACATCGAAACCCTATCAGGGCAACTTGATAAGAACTTTGAATGGTATTTTGGATTTTCCCTTCTTGTTACAATCATTTGGATGTATATAGAAATTCTGAATTTATTAATGAAACTCCAAAGCAGAAATAATTAAATATAAATTTTAATAGATTTACTTTTAGGAGGCTGCATAAAACATGCAGCCTTTTTATACTTTGATTTTAACCTATCATCTAATACAAATAGAGGAGATTTTATGACAACAATTAAAGATATAAAATTTACCCCCGACATGTCATGTAAATCTATATATAATGTATTGGAGCTTCAAAATGTCAGAACAAGTTTTAATGCCGATGATAGGCACAGACAACATAGAAAATAAAAAACGAGCAAAAGATTCACTGGAAAAAGCCAGACTTGCTCACGAAAAATACCTGCTCGGGCAGAGAAACAATGACCTGCAAGAAGCCGTTGAATTTTATGTTGATGCTGTTAAATATGACCCGACAATACCTGAAACGTATTATCGATTAGCATCATTAATGTGGGAACAAGGACAAATCAGCGTTAACACTGCTATCGAACAGTGCAAAACTGCAATTTCATTATCTCCGTCAAATAAAGATGCACATCTTTACACCGGATATTTCATGCAGCTTGCTCAGGATTTTGGCTCAGCTGAAAAAGAATTTAAATCAGCAATTTCCATGAATCCACTCTCTTCCGGTCGCCCTAGAATGATTTTATCTCAATCACTTTTGCAGAAAATTAATTCTCAACAAGGAACATACAAGGATTACATTGGATTCTTATATTATTTTTTAACAGGAAGCGTCATGCTTGCCTGGGATCGCCCGACTATGAAAATGTTTTATAAAAACATGACAAATGATGTTTCTATATTTTCATACAACACCGTCGGAAAATTTCTGGAAAACTTTAAAATGTACGATTCTGCCGAAAAATTATATAAGCAAGCAGTTAACAAAACCACAAACAGCGAATATTTCTATAATAAAATCGGAGATTTAGCACTAAAAAGTAAGGATATTGATACTACCGTAGAATGCTACAGAAAAGTTCTTGAAGCAAATCCTATGAACCGCGAAATTCTGGTAAAACTTGCAACAATCATGCAAACGTATTTCCCTGAAAACACGGAAGAAGCAATTGATTGTTATGAAAGACTTTTGGAATTTGATGTGGATACAGCTCAAATTTACTATGAACTGGGTCATTTATACTTGTCAAAAGATGATAAATTAAATTCAGTAAGCGCGTTTAAATTAGCAGTAGACAGAGATCCTGAAAATCCGTTTTTCAACAACTCTTTAGGATATGCTTATGCAAAAGCAGAACTTTATGACGATGCAATTGAGCATTATCAAAAAGCAATTTCAATCAACCCTGATGCTGAATGGACTTCAATAGTTTGTCAGGCACTGGGCTCGATTTATGCCGAAAACAAAGGTAATGTAGAAGCGGCAGTTTCAACATATCAAGCAGGTATAATTCTTGACCCGAAAAACTATGATTTATATATTGCTCTTGGTGATATATATATGGCAGATTACGACTTAGACAAAGCTATCCGCTCATATTGCGATGCAATCACATTGAATCCGGAAGACTTCCGGGCATATTCAAAAGTAGGAATTGCTTTATGGGAAAAAGATTATCTAGAAGAAGCACTTGTCGCTTATCATAAAGCCGTAGAATTAAAACCGGAAAATGAATTTGCGCAAAACAATCTGGGAATTCTGTATTTAGACGGGCTGGCAGATGCAGAAGAAGCTTTGGAATACTTTGAAGAAGCGATTGCTCTGAACCCTAATTACACACTTGCATATTTTAACGCAGGGCGTGCAAGCCAAGAAATGGGCTTTACTAACGATGCTGCGCATTACTACCAAATGGCAATAGATTTAAACAGACTAACAGAAGAACTTGATGAAACAGATATTCAAGAAAGACTTCACAGCCTGTTCGAATTATAAGGATATATTTATACATTATATTAAAGAGGTAAAGGTGTTCATATTTTGAACACCATTTTTTTCTTTTTATAAATTACTTATAATTTTGCCAGTAAATTCAGTAGTCGAAAGGTTTCCACCCAAGTCCCCGGTTTTATAACCTTCTGATAAAGTTTTAAACAAGGCTTTTTCAATTCTTTCAGCATAAGGATTTTCACCGATATACCTTAGCATTTCAATTGCAGACATCAATAGAGCTGTCGGGTTTGCTTTATTTTGCCCTTTTATATCCGGGGCAGAACCATGAACAGGTTCAAACACAGCGCAGTCAAGCCCAATATTTGCACCTTGAGCTACCCCAAGTCCGCCGATTAAACCGGCAGTTAAATCTGAAACAATATCTCCGTATAAATTAGGTAAAACCAAAACATCAAACCTTGACGGATCCTGAACAAGCTGCATACATAGATTATCTACCAAAATTTCACGGGCGGAAATTTTATAATATTGTGATGCAACTTCTCTAAAGGTTTCAAGAAATAATCCGTCTGATAACTTCATAATATTTGCCTTGGTAACACAGCAAACCTCATGCCTGTTATTTTTCAGGGCATATTCAAACGCAAATTTGCAAATACGTTCTGATGCTTTTCGGGTAATGATTTTAATACTGTGTGCAGTATCATTATCTACCTGCTCCTCAACCCCGGCATATAAATCTTCTGTATTTTCACGCACAACAACAAGGTTAACATTGTCAAAACGAGTTTCAACACCGGGTAAATTTTTACAAGGACGAAGATTTGCGTATAAATCCAAAGTCTTTCTCAATTGAACATTAACGGAGCGAAAACCTTTACCGATAGGAGTTGTGACAGGAGCTTTCAGGGCAACCTTATTTTTTCGAATAGAGTCTAAAACCCTGTCCGGTAACGGTGTTCCTTCGGCTTCAATAACATCAGCTCCGGCAGTTTGGATATCCCAATCTATTTCCAGCCCACTTGCTTTAATAATTTCTACAACACTATCAGATATTTCAGGACCAATCCCGTCACCATTAATTAATGTTATTGTACGCATAATAAAAACCTCCATTTGATAGTTTGATTATACTATAAAGTGGAGGGGTTGTGTAAAATTGTAGGGGAAAAATTATATAAATTATTGTTATGAGAATGTTTTAAATGATCTATCTATATTTTTATTCATTGCAGACTTAACTGACTCATACTCGGTTTGAAGTGAAGTATGCTCTGTATCTAAAGTTTTAATCTTGTTTTCATACTTTTTGTCTTGTGCTGAAATTTCATTATTTTTTCTTTGGTATTCAGCTTCAGCCTTTGCAATTGCAGAATCATCATCTTTTTCTGTAAAATCTATGCAAGATGAATATGTTGTTGTTCTCCAGCTAATACCTTGTAAAAGCACACTTGTCGGATTGTCCATATCAGGGATAAGATTAGTAGCATCTTCATTTGAAGCAACTTCTAATGTAATTAATCCCTGAGTTAAGGCATCTTGAATCCATTGCTTGCTTGAAGCCAATTTACTATCTAACTCTGTATAATTTGTAGCGTTTTTACCTTGAGCTGATTTGTCGGAAGATTCTCCATTCATTCTGTACCACAAGTTTTTATACCAAGTTGCCTTTGTTTCATCTGAATAAACATAAGTTTCTTCAAGAGTTGAACAACCAAGATTTTCAGCCTCTTCTAACATTTCTTCTAATATTACATAATACTGTTGAACATTTTTATAAACTTCGGTTTCCTTCTTTTCGGTTTCACCGGTTTCAGGATTCTCAACATATTCATAAGCCGCCTTTGATTTTAACCAGTTATCAAAAGTCATGCAGTCGGAATATTCATTCTTTGCCACAGACAAATTTGCCATCGGCTCATCAATATCCACCGTCAAACCTGAATTATGTTTTGCCAAAGCATCATTATACACATCTAGAGCTGTTATATATTTAGCATAACTGGTAGCTTTTTCAGCCTGATAAGCTTCATCTGAAGATATATCATTGCCGGCTGCGTCTTTATATGTGTTCATTTTTGCAGTCTGAATAGCAGCCTGCCAATCTGTATAATAATCTTTAACTCCGCCATCTGCAACAGGAGTTTCCAATTTCAGAGCATTTGCAGCTATTGTTTCTGACTTGTATTCTTTTGTAATACCATATTTACCCAAGAATTCATCTAAATTTTCAGATTCTTCAAAGTTTTTCTTATCAGCTGTCGGAACAATCAGCTGACCGCTTGTGTTTATCAATGCATACTGATTTTTCATATCAGAATATTGATACAATGCATTAGGAGTCAAATTTTCGGTTATAGCAGATCCTTGAGCGTCATAAGTTGTAAATTGTAATGCCTTAGTATTCAGCGCTGCAATATATTCACTGCTGGCTTCTGATGAACGATTTGCCAATCTCATTTTTGCATTAGAAATCTGCTGAGATTCATATTCATTTGAAGTCAGTCTTGCAGTTATGGTTAATAATCTTGCCTGTGATGCTGAAATTCCCATTTCTTACAACATTCCTTTCATAACTTATTACTATCTCTATCGGCATACTTTATGGTTAACTTTAGCTTTTTTAGGCATTTATTAAGTAATGTAACAAAAGTTATATAAAGTGAATATAAAAAGTCAATAATTTTTTACAGGAAGTTTTTATATATATGTAAGAGATAAATAAAGAAAAAGAAAATTAGTTTAAATAAGATTTTAATAAGAGAGGATTTAATTATGGCTACAATGCTGTTATTTTCTGATGCTGTTACAAGTGCATATAAAGATACATCAAAAGCAATCAAAGAAGTTGATTTAAGCGATAAAAAAGTGGTTAAAAAGACATTAACACAGATGATGAAACAATCATTTTTCCACGGAGCAAACCGTTTTGGAACAAACTTTATCGCATAAACAACTCAAGGTTCGTTGGAACTTAGGAATACAAAAGGAAAGAAACAATTAAGGAATTAGGATTTATTATTATAAAAGACCTCAATGGTCTTTTTTTTTGCTTAAAATTCATTTACAATAGGGCAATTTTTTCATTCAGCAAACTTTATCTCTTCAAAGAAGGAAATGAACAATGACCGAAATTAATTTCACCTCCAGATTCGTAGCAATAACCGATAAGGAATTTTCACAACTCGCAAAAAAAATCGGGAAACAGCAAAGTGTAAATTATCCCTGGACACTAAAAGAAAGTGTTCTGGCTCAAGACACATACACAAAAGGAGTTTGCGACTGCACAGCTTGTTTAATTTCTGACGGGGAAAAATCTCTGCTTATGCATCTTTGCCCTACAACATCATCAAACAATCATAGCCAATACGCTATATTAGAATTTTTAAGAAGCAAAATCAACCTTAATAACGAAAATCTGCAAGCTGTTCTTATCGGTTCAAAAAAAGACAAGAAAAGCCAAAACGTATATACAAACCTGCAAGAACTTTTAAAGCGTTTAAATATCCCAGCTTCAGAACTAAAAATAGGCAAAGGCTCTGTCAATCTTGCTTACCGCTCAGATACAGACGAACTCTATATCACCAATAGGCAAATCGAAGACTCTCTAAAAAAAGGGCTCAACAACAGAGAATGTCTTGAATCCGGATTTGAAAAAATTTCTATTACAGACTACGATGAAATCTAAATTTTATTTTGACAGAGTTCTCACTATATCAGAAACAGCATTAATTGTTTGAGTTCTGTTTCTATAATCGATATACTCTTGATGAGATTGCTGTCTTGCCATTTCTCTTGCTTCGACTTTTGTATTCCAGATACTATTTTTCTTCAATTCAGCTTCCCGAACCTGTGAATAACAAGATTTCAAATCATCTCCTTGGTATCCGTTGCATCTTGCTAAAGATTCTTCAAACTGAATACGTCTGTTAAACCAGTAATCGCTATCACTATTCCATTTTGAAGCTTTTGCATTAAGGTATGATGAAGGACATAACTCTGCCCACTGCGGCGCCAAAATCACTTCCGCCATAGCACAACCTGAAGCAATAACCATCACAGATAAAATCATTAATAATTTCTTCATACATACTCCTTTTGGTTTTATTTTATCTTATACCGTGAAAATGTCAATATAAAACTTTCATCTTCAAGCTTTTAGATTTTTCTCGAATGGAGCGGCAAATATAATCCTTGTTAGACGACCCGCAATCAAAATTATTACAAATTTTATATATTGTTCTGGTAAAAATATCATTAATTCTTAAATATTCTTCTATGGTTATATTTTTTTTGGAAAACGTTGATGCATATATTTTTAATAAGCCTAAATCATTCATACCTAACACTTGCAGCATATTACCAAAAATCATAATTTGAGAATTAAAATATTGCTCAATATCATTTTTAGATGAAATACTGTTTTTATGTAATCTATGTAATACCAAAGGCTCTTGAATATTAGACAACTTTGAAACCTTACAAAAATCAAGCCACAACTTATAATCTTCTACATGCAAAAAATTTTCGCTATACTTCAGATTATTTTCATCAATAATTGATTTCCGAAACATTACTGATGGATGAATTATACAATTTGCACAATAATTTAAAAAGACCTCAATATCAGACGGTGCTGTTGGGGGACACAAATTAACCCTTCCAGGAAAACTATAGCCAAAAGTTCCAACAAGCCCAATTTCGGGATTATTATCTAAAAATTTGACCTGATGCTCAAATCGTTTAAATATTGAAATATCATCAGCATCCATTCTTGCAACATATTCACCCTGTGCCAACTCCAGCCCGCGGTTTAAGGTTTTTATAATTTTCAAATTTTCATTATTTCTATAATACCTGATCCGATTATCAGTATAAGAATGAATTATTGATGCAATCTCCGGACCTGAACAATCGTCAATTATAATAAATTCAAAATCGGCAAAAGTCTGCTTTAGAATACTATTTATCGCCGCTCGCAAATAAATCTCAGGTTCATTATATACAGGCATTATGACAGAAATTTTAGGCATGAATATCCTTTCTTTGCGGCAAAACTTTCTCTCCGCCTTTAATGTTAAACATATTATTATAAAAATCCATAACCGCAGTATTAGTTTCTGATAAATGTGTATAATGGATTTCAGGTCTTGAACAGTATAAAAACGCATTCAAATTCACTTGATAAGCTGCTATCATAGCCTCTTCTACCCATTTATTATTCTCGATATTACCGGGTTCATATCCGGGTAAATTTTCACGATAATACGGAAGGTTATCAATACATTTATTCAAAAAATTCATACGCCCGTATTTTTCTAAAAAAGCGGCCCTTGGTGTCATTTCGCCCAAGTGTTTAAAGGATTCATGAATGGTGTCACAAAAAGATTCTACTGAAAACTCCGGAGCAAAAAATCCGCACCCTTCCGGTAAAACACTATCTGCACCCCTTGTAAATTTAGATAAATCTTTAAAAACCACAACAGGAGTATTACACAAATTTGCCTCACTTATGGCTCGATTTTTACCCTCATATATAGAGGTTAAAACAGTAAGCTTTGATCTTGTGTAATAATAATTTAGTTCTCTGCCATAGCGGACATACCCTAAAATTTCTATATATTTTTCAAGCTCATCATGCCCGCCGGCAGCCTCTTCCATTGCCTGTAATACAGCTTGCTGCGGCTTGATATATTTTTTATCTTTTATTCCGGTTATTAAAACAGCCTTCAAAATTTTATTATATTTTTCATGGTAAAGTTTCAAACACTTGACCAAAAGCGGGAGATTTTTGCCCTCAGTCAGATTTGAAACACACAATACATCAATATCTTTCTCCATAATCTGCGCAGGTTTTACAATAAATTCATTCGTAAAATCCGCGTCCTGAAGCGGTAAAAATATCTTATCCTTTTTATCGGGATATTCGTTTTTAAACCATTTTTCCCTCTCAGGATAATCAAAACAGGCTAAATAAACATCAGCCTTATCAGATGTTGGCAAGGAAGACCACATAGACCAAGCCATTGAAATAAACAGTTCATTTGTACGGGGGAAAAGGCTATGAATATAATCAACCCCCTGCGATAAAAATAGTCCTTTTATAAATCTACCCTTATAATATAGTGGAGGCAAAACGCAAATAAATTCGGTACCCTCGCGAATTTTTAAAACATCATCAATTCGAAATTCTCCATTGTACCCTTGAATTTCTTCCCAAATATCTTCTATAAACTTTTTCTTATCTAACTCCGGATCATTATACAAATATTCCGGACACCAGCCTTTTGGCATAACTTCACCCTTTTTTATCTATTATATTACATAATATATTAAAATAGCAAAAATATTTATATTCCGGTTTTTAGCAAAATATGCAGACTAATGTTAACATCATAAACACAAATTATACGTATCTTAAAACAAAACTCTCCGATATAAGAAAACCTTTATCCCACCCAAATGTATCATTCGGGCAAAGAGATTTGTTTGAAAAATCAACCGAAGATATTATCAATATAATTAACCAATCAAAGACAGATGCAAACAAGCTGGGAACAGGCGGCGAAGCTACCGTATGGAAAATCCCCGGAACAGATTACTGCCTGCGAATCCATCATAACAGCCCCAATTCACTGCTTAAACTAAACCTAAACCTGACAGAGCAAGACCGGATTAACCACGTTATTGCAAAATTATCAGATTCTATTGAAATAAAAAAATACATCAAAGGTTCCCCTGTTTGGAACCCCGGTATGTCATACCTAAAAGAATATGAAATTGCACAAAACATTGCAGATATGCCTGTTTCAGCATTTAACAAACTTTTAAAACAAATTATCCACGCATCTGATAACAACATGGATTTTGATTGCTGCAACAGAAACATTATCGTTAACTCAACGGACAAAACTCTGACTGCAATTGACTTTCACAAATCTCAGGGATTTATAAAAAATTACCTGAGCAAACTTTATCCAGCATTGATAAACGATGCATCAAACCAATCACAAAAGAAAACCACAGCAGGAAAACTCTATCTGGCAGCCCTTGAAGAGTTTCAGCCAGGCAAAAAAACTGCATTGAACATTTCAGAAATAGACTTTTCAAGATTTGCAAATAAATTATTCACAGCCTACGGTTTAAATCTTAACCACAACTACTATGATATTTTCATTTCAACATTTGAAGATATTAAAGATCTAAAATACGAAGAACTAAAGCGGGGTTCCAGCACAGCCCTTTACGGCAAATTGAAAGTTGCAAAAGCTTTGATTAAACAATTATTTAATACTGTGTAAACTATATAAACAACGATTAAATACCAGCCAGACCAACTGTTCTATTACTTTTAAACACTTTTATATCTAAAAATCAAGTAACTCAGAGAGTTTTATCCCGAGTCCGTCAGCTATTTTGGCAAGAATTTCCAAACTGGGATTTCGTTTTAAATTTTCAATTCTGCCGACATAAGTCCTATCAATACCGCATAAAAGAGCAAAAGCCTCTTGGGATAAGCCGCGTTCATTACGAATTTTCTTTATTTTATTGGAAAATTTGTATAATATATCTGACATTTAATCAATGTACGACACCGAATGACAATAGTCGACAGCCAAATGGCACAAATAGTGAATTATCAAATACAAATTATAATTACCATAGAATTAGCAAACCCAACCAATAGATACCCTCCTAATATTAAGTTTTATAAACGTGACTTTTAACATAGTGGAAAAGAAGTAGATTTACCGCCTGGAAAAGGTTTCGTAATTTAGCGGCTTTTGGGTTAAACCCAAAAGCCGCTTTTTAATCCTTTTTAAATAAAAAATTACTGCTCTTCAGGATATACTAAACCACAAGATTTCCTTATTTCAGTCATTACAGACATTACATCTACGGTATAATCAAGGTGCATTTCATTCACTACACCGGATACAGCATTTTCCATATCTATAACTTCATAAGTCAAAGCATCTTCATATTTACCCGCGGTAATAGTTTCTGTATGTTTATCTGAGGTATATGTTATTGTTGCACTTTCCGAACGTGGATACTGATAGATCTCAACATAACCGTTTTCAAATGCTAAAGTCCCTCGTTTAGGCTGTTTGGCATGAAGAGTGAGTGCAACAGTCGCCATCTCTCCTGCCGGGTTCATAAGCAAAATTCCCGACTGTTCATCAACCCCGCTTGGTGCAAATTTCACCTGCGAAAGTACTTGATTAGGAGCCTCTGACATAAACCACCTGACAAATGACAGTGCATAAACCCCGATATCTAACAATGCACCACCCGCCAAATCAGGGTTGAAAAAACGATTACTCATATCATACTCTTTGTAACTGCCAAAGTTCACTTGCGCCATTCTTAATTTGCCAAGAGCTCCTTTTTCAATCATCTCACTATAAATAATCACTAGCCAAGACATTAAATTAACTTTAGGATGAGATTTTTTATTCTAAAACTTGACTTTTTACAAAATCTCGACTATTATAGAATAGTAATGCATAATAGTCGGAGAAATGTATGTACAAAGCAAGAACCTTGGAAAAACAAGTTATTAAATTAAGTAATCAATTCAAAGTTTTGCTTATTACCGGTGCAAGGCAAGTAGGTAAAAGCACCTTGTTAAAACATTGTGATAAAAAACGAGATTATGTAACTTTAGATGACTATAAAGCCAGAGAATTGGCAATAAATGAGCCGGAATTATTTTTACAAAGATACAAAGCTCCAATTATTATTGATGAAATTCAATATGCACCAAATTTGCTTTCTTATATAAAAATTGCCGTTGATAATAGTGATGAGAAAGGGCAATATTGGCTTACAGGCTCACAGCAATTCCACATGATGAAAAATGTTACTGAGTCTTTAGCAGGTCGTGTAGCTGTTTTGGATTTAAAAGGTTTTTCATTAAAAGAAATCGAAAACGAGGAGCAAATTCCGTTTATTCCGACAAAAGATTTTATTGAACAAATGAGAAAAAACTCTAAACAACAAGATTTAACAACCATTTATGAACTTATTTGGAAAGGTTCTTATCCTGATATAAATGTTAATAATTCTAATTGGGAAACTTTTTATAGTTCGTATCTTCAAACATATATTGAAAGAGATATAAAATATTTAAATGCAGTTAAAAATGAGATGGATTTTTTGAAATTCTTAAGAATTTTAGCCTCAAGAACTGGGCAAATGCTTAATTATACAGATATTGCAAACGAGGTTGGTATAGCTGTAAATACTATAAAATCTTGGGTTTCGATTTTAGTTTCATCAAATATTGTTTATCTTTTACAACCATATTTTTCTAATCTAAATAAAAGGATTGTTAAAACCCCTAAAGTTTACTTTTTAGACACCGGATTATGTTCTTATTTAACAAATTGGGAAACTCCAAAAACTTTAGAAAGTGGTGCAATGAGTGGTGCTATGTTTGAAACATTTGTTGTGGCGGAAATTATAAAAAGCTATGTTCATAATGCAAAAACTCCAAATATTTATTACTACCGTGATAAAGATAAAAAAGAAATTGATGTAATAATCGAAAAAAATGATAAATTATACCCAATTGAAATTAAAAAATCAGCAAACCCTGATAAAAGTATGCTAAAACATTTTTCTGTTATTCCGGAAGAGAAACTGGGAGAAGGAGCTATAATTTGTCTTTGTAGTGCAGATTTTCCAATAACAGAAAATGTAAACGCTGTACCTGTTGGGTACGTGTAAAAGACAACATTAGAATGATATGTTGTATTTTTTGAGATTAAGATTGGTTGGCTAAATTGGATTGTATTTAAAATTCTCTTTTCTTTAGTTTATCC
>OHQR01000771.1_pt1 | contig 19968 bp, 15 predicted proteins | sample 1578191 | NCBI WGS metagenome assembly OHQR01 (sample SAMEA3879577, study PRJEB24766) | human gut metagenome | biome: human-associated habitat; feature: feces | place: USA | collected 1985/1987 | reverse complement strand
CTCTTAATTTGTATGAACGCAAAACTGATATAAATAATTTTACGCGTCTTGCATTGTCCGATCCTGAAAATAATTCTCACAATGATATTGTTGATGAGCTTTTTGGCAGTGAAAATGTGGTTGATCCGTTCAAGGAAGATGCAATATTCAATTTGTCTGAAAATGAAAGATTTTTAAAAGATTTAGGTTTGAAAGATTAATTTTATAATTGAGTCTGAAATTTACCTGTTTTGTTTTATTTTATCCCTCTTAACATATTGAAACTTTTTATGTTTAATGTATAATTTTGGTATAAGAAGAGATAGGAGTAAAAAATGTTCGAACGTTTTACAGAAAAGGCAATAAAAGTAATTATGCTTGCCCAGGAAGAAGCTCGAAGATTAGGTCACAATTTTGTTGGGACTGAACAGGTTTTACTTGGTTTAATCGGAGAAGGTACAGGGGTTGCTGCTAAAACCCTTAAATCTATGGGGGTTAACCTCAAAGATGCAAGAACCGAAGTTGAAAAAATAATCGGCAGAGGTTCAGGTTTTGTAGCGGTAGAAATTCCATTTACACCAAGAGCCAAAAGAGTTTTAGAGCTGTCATGGGATGAAGCAAGACAATTGGGTCATAACTATATCGGAACAGAACACCTGCTTTTAGGTTTAATCCGCGAAGGTGAAGGGGTTGCCGCAAGAGTTCTGGAAAATTTAGGAGTTGATCTTAATAAGGTTAGAAGTAATGTAGTTAAAATGCTTGGAGAATCAAAACCTTCAGGAGCAGCTGCAGGGACTTCAACTTCATCTGCTTCCGGTTCATCATCTTCAACAGGCGGGAAGACTAAAACTCCGAGTCTTGATGAATTTGGAAGAGATTTGACTTTAGCAGCTCAGGAATTAAGACTTGATCCTGTTGTCGGCAGAGAAAAGGAAATTGAACGTGTTATTCAAATTCTTGCAAGACGTACAAAAAATAATCCAGTTCTGTTAGGTGAACCGGGTGTTGGTAAAACTGCTGTTGCCGAAGGTCTTGCAATTAGAATTGTTAATGCTGAAGTTCCTGATATCCTTGATGGGAAAAAAGTTATCCAGCTTGATATGGGGCTTTTGGTTGCAGGTACCAAGTATCGTGGTGAGTTTGAAGAACGTCTTAAAAAAATCATGGACGAAATTCGTCAGGCCGGAAACGTTATTCTTGTAATCGATGAAATGCATACCTTGATTGGTGCAGGAGCAGCAGAAGGTGCTATTGATGCTGCAAATATCTTAAAACCCGCTTTATCAAGAGGTGAAATTCAGGTTATCGGTGCAACTACATCTGATGAGTATAGAAAATATATCGAAAAGGATTCAGCCCTAGAAAGAAGATTCCAGCCGGTTATGATTGATGAGCCGTCTATTGATGAATCTATCGAAATTATTAAAGGTTTGAAACCTAAATATGAAGAGCACCACAGATTGATTATTTCTGATGATGCAATAGTAGCAGCCGTAAAATTGTCAAGTAAATATGTAAATGACAGATTTTTACCGGACAAAGCTATTGACGTAATTGACGAAGCAAGTTCAAAGGTTAGATTGAAAGCATCTCACATGTGTCCGGAAGGTAAAGAGCTTGAAAAACAGCTTAAATCTTTGATTAAGGAAAAAGAAGATGCTATCAGAAACCAAGAATTTGAAACAGCTTCCCAACTTCGTGATGATGAAGCTGATTTGAGAGATAAAATCAGAGAAGTTTCAGCAAAATGGAGAGAAGAGCATGAAGCTAACAAGGCTACAGTGACAGCTGAGCATGTGGCGGAAGTTATTGCGATGATGACAGGTGTTCCTGTAACAAAACTTACAGAAGGCGAAAGTGAAAGGTTACTTCGTTTGGAAGATACTCTTCACCAGAGAGTTATCGGTCAGCACGATGCCATTGTTGCTATCTCTAAAGCTATCAGACGTGCAAGAGTTGGCTTAAAGGCTCCAAACAGACCTATCGGAAGTTTTATCTTCTGCGGTCCTACCGGGGTTGGTAAAACAGAGCTTGCTAAGGCATTAGCAGAAGCTATGTTTGGTTCTGAAGATAATATGCTACGTGTTGATATGTCAGAATTCATGGAAAAACATTCAACCGCGAAACTTATCGGTTCACCTCCGGGGTATGTTGGTTATGATGATGGCGGACATTTGTCTGAGCTTGTTAGAAAAAAACCTTATTCTGTTGTTCTTTTTGACGAAATTGAAAAAGCTCACCCAGATGTATTTAATATCATGCTACAAATCCTTGATGATGGTCGCTTGACTGATTCAAAAGGTCGTCATGTAAGTTTCAAAAATACAGTTATTATCATGACTTCAAACGTAGGGGCAAGCATGATTACCAATACATCAAAATTAGGCTTCTCAACAGCTGATGATGAGTCAAAAGATAAGTACGAAAAACTTAAAGATACAGTTTCTGAAGAAATGAAAAAAGCTTTCAGACCTGAGTTCTTGAACAGAATTGATGAAACAATTGTATTTGCTCATCTATCTAAAGAAGAAATCAGACAAATTGTTGATTTAATGTTGAAAGACTTATTCAAACGTTTGGCTGAAAAAGAACTTAATGTTGAAGTAACAGATGAAGTTAAAGATCATCTTGCAGAAAACGGATATTCTGAAGCTTACGGTGCAAGACCATTGAGACGTTTAATTCAACGTAAAATGGAAGACAGTCTTGCTGAAGAAATTCTTTCCGGAAAGTATGCTAATGGTGACACTATTAAAGTTACATTAGTTGACGGAAAAATCTCTTTTGAAAAAGCTGCAAAGGCCTCAAAAAGGGTTAAAAAAGAAAAAGAAACAGAAGAAGCTCCGGCTTCATAGTAAGTATATTTTATAGTGCCGGAATCATTGAGGTTCCGGCATTGTAAACAATTATTAAATTTTTCTGCATAAGCTATTAAAAAATATTTTTATGAGTTTTAAATATAAGTAGATACAGGGGTAATATAAAGGCAGGGACATCAATGCAAGTAAGTAGAGTACAAAGTTCACCTTTAGTTTACAGTGCAAAATCACGTGTAAATATGGGAACAAAGAGTTTGGCTGCACCGGTAAAATCACCATCAATGGTTCATTTGGCATTTACAGGAGGGGGAAAAAATCTTGGACAGGTTGCATCTTTAACTCCGGAAAATAATGGTTTAGGTTTACCCGAAGCAGCGCAGGGCGGAGAAGGTGTTGTAGGTAAAGAGATTGCTGCCAGCATGCGCAATGAAGTTTATAAAACCGTTAAAAAAGCTGATGGTACAATTGAAAATGTGAATTATGATGTGAGAAGTTTTATGCCTTTCTGGAATTACAACAATCCGGAAGGCGGCTTTAAGTTTTTAATTCATACTAAAAAAGATTTTCCTAACGGATTTAATGCAATGGAACATAAAACAATGCCAGCAAATAAATTTTACAGTGCAAAGCCTGGTGAGACATTGGAAGTTGTTGCAAAAAAACTTGGCTTAAAACCAAGTGAATTAAGTTATGTTATTCAAAGTGCTCCAAACGGTTCAGCGTTTGATGCTCCGTCAAATTACTGTATTTTAGAACCTACAAGTGTAAAAGGCAGTATTTCAAGAATGTCTGATACTGTGCTTGGCGAAATGCGTGAAGTTCCTTATGCTTTAATGAAGATTTCTGCGAATAACCCTGAATATAATGAATTAAAGTCGTTCCCGAATTATTTTGTTTATACACAAGATTTAGCAAAGGCTGCAAAGCCTTATTCTTATGATTGCTGGGGCAACGGCTCATTTGATGCTGAGATTGTAAACTCTGATGAAATGCGGGCTTTGGTGAAAATTCTTAATTCTCAGATGGATACAGAAGAGTTTGGATATTATAACCCTGGTAATGTATTAGCTCATGACAGAGTTTCAAATACCTATGCCAACCATGTTATAAATGCCTCAGCAGCCGGTGATTCATCTGTTGACGGTGTGAAAATTCATATTATCGATCATAATACCGGCAGAAATTATCAGGGAACGACAAGTGATCCGTTCCAAATGTTAAGAGTTGTAGCAGATGAAACCGATGTTGAGGCCTTGAGAAGGCTTCCTGAATTTGAAATTCTTAAAAAAGCTCAAATGTATGGTATTGATAACCTTGAAAAATTATCACCCAGAGAACACCAAATCGCTTGGTCGATTTTAGAGCCTGCGCTACGAGGTTACCGCGATGGTGCCGGAACTTACAATATATTAAAAACAGGTATTTCATCAGCTAAGCAGAACCCTGATAATGTTTCGGTTGGTACTGTTTCTTATACATTCGATAGTGAAATGAAAAGTGCAGAAACTCCTGATGCTGCAAAGTTTTTAAGCGGAGATTTTGCAAGTGTTGAAACTAAATCTGTCGGTAACGGTGTTACTCCTGCAAGTTTGAAACTAGATAAACAAGATGCAAATTTCGGACGAGGAAATAATGGACTGACAAGGGAGGCTGTAACAGGATATACTCCGTTCAAATATGATGGTACTAATATAAAAGAAGTTATAGCTGCAAAAGATAAAAACGCAAAATGGTTTTCTAAATTAATATGGGAAGCCGGGGAAAAAGGTCCTGATGCTTTAAAAGAGCTATTCTTTAATAAAGGTCAAATCGACGGTGGTCATAATGTTTTAGGTTATATTTCTCCTATAAAAGATGGTGAAATCTTGGTATTTGGTTTTGGCAGACCGGATGAACAAAAAGGTTTTCCTATGTCTACAGGCGGATATTTAGACTTTTTGAAGCGTGAAGATATTTCGGCTGATGTTAAGAAAAAAGTTAAAATAGTATTAGGGGCAGGACCTTGGAACAAAGATGCTTCTGATTATAAGGCTATTGTACGTGATTTGAACGAAATCTGGGCATTAGATGGCGGAGCGTATAAACATAATATTATGTATATTGATGGTTTTACACCAAACAGGCTTGTTGGTTGTGCTCATTATGGTATTTTTACAAGCAGACGTGAAATGTACGGTATTACCCCTATCGAATGTAAAGCGGCAGGTACTCCATATGGTTCAACAAAAACCGGCGGACCTGTTGATTATACCAATGCCAAAAACGGATTTTTGACAAATGAAGCTGTTGAATTACGTCCGGAGCGTTACGGCTTAACCTGGAAAAATTCTGAAGCTGAAATTGATGCGGCTCGTATTGCACGACAAAATCCGCAGGTTGGTGATATCTATGCTTCAATGATAGATCAATATACAAATCATTATGATGATTATGTTGCAATGAGTAAAAAGAATATTGAAGAAAAGGTTGATTGGCATGAAAATGCTGAATATAACCGCGGTAAATCTGCAAATAGACGCTACCTTGAAGATATTCTTGAAACGGATAAACCTCTGGAAAGCAGAAACAAAAATCCTATGAAACGTATTATGGGAAAATTTGGCGAGTTGAAAGAATCCGCAGAGGAAATGATTGGTGTTACTGCAAAATCGCGTTCAATGAAGGCTATATTTATGATAGTTGGCGGTTTGGCGGTGGCTTCCGGAACTTACTTTATTTGGAAAAACTCAAAAAAACTAAAAGCGGCAAATAAAAAACTTGATAATGTTGCATAAAATAAATGAAAATTACGGGGAATATGTAAATATTATTCCCCGCTTTTTAGATTGCTTTTTGTTTTGTTTTTGTTTATAGTTGTAAAAAAGGAGGAATTATATGTTAGAAAGAATTGAAAAACTGCAGATTGCCATATTGGGGTTATTGTTGGCTTTTGGGTTGATTGTGGCTGTTAAATCAGGGGTTTCAGTGTTTTCTAAAAACTCTGTAGCTGTAACCGGTTCAGCTTATGAAATTGTGGAATCAGATTCCGGTAACCTCGAGCTTTCTTTAAATGTTAGAAAAGCTACAAAATCTCAAGCCTATGCTGCAGCTAAAAAACAATTACCGATTGTTTTAGATTATTTAAAATCAAAAGGGTTTGATTTGGAAAATGATGTCGATATTAAAGCTATTAATGGCTATAATACATATAAATACACTTCAAATGGGATGAGTACTAATGATATTGCTTATTTCAACTTATCTCAGCCGATTTACATTAAGTCTGATGATGTTAATAAAATCAAAGATGCATCTTTAGATGTATCATCTTTAATGGAAAAAGATATTGACATCGAGGTGCGTACAACAAGTTATTCCTATTCAAAGTTATCTGATTTGAAAGTCAGATTACTTGACAAGGCTACAGAAGATGCAAAACAAAGAGCTGCTGCAATGTTAAAATCTACAAATAATAGAGTCGGAAAAATTCAGGCAGTTAGAATGGGAGTATTCCAGATTACTCCGGTTGACTCAACCGCAGTATCTGATATGGGCATAAATGATACTTCTACTATTGTCAAGAAAATTACAGCAGTATCAAATGTTACTTTCCAGATAAAATAGTTTATAAAATCTATATATAAAAAGCATTTGCAAAAGCGGGTGCTTTTTTTATTTGTATTTCCGGCTGCTTTGTATTAGATTATAGTTATGGGAAGGATAATAGGCATATCAGATATACATGGTGAATATGAAAAACTTTGCTCCACTTTAGATTGTGTTAACCCGCAAAAGGACGATATTATTGTTTTTATGGGGGATTATATTGATAGAGGAGCAAAATCAAAAGAAGTTGTAGAACATATTATTGCAATGAAGAGTGTTTGTGAATGTGTTTATTTAAAAGGTTCGCACGAATATGCTATGATGCATGCCGATTCTGATGATTATTTTCATTACCTTTTTTGGAATTACGGCGGTGATGCCACTGCAAAAAGTTATGGCGGTTTTGATAATATAATGAAAGTCCACGGTGAATTTTTTAATAGTCTTAAATATTATCATATTATTGGGGATTATTTGTTTGTACATGCAGGTTTAAGGATTGGTACCCCTATTGATGAACAAAATCCTATGGATATGGTTTATATCAGGAGTGAATTTTATAATAAAAAGCATAATTTCCCATATAAGATAATTTTTGGACATACAGAATTTGATACCCCGCAAATTCAAGAGGATAAAATCTGTATAGATACTGGTTGTGGAAAATATAAGGATTCACCATTAACAGCTATTGTTATTGAAAATGGTACAGAAGCTTTTGTAAACTCAAATTTTGAAGTCTTAGATATGTAAATATATTTTAATATACACGCAAAATTTAATATTTAGGTGCATTCTAATTAAAAGTATAAACAATAAAAGGTAGGATAAATAATAATGAGTTTTAGAATTACACGGAAGCCTTTCACCAGAGCTTTTGTAGATATCTCGGAAAAAAATAGTGTGTTGGAATTACTTCCAAAAAAGAATTTTAACGTGACAAAAGGATTAAAACCTTTGACAGATTTAGATGATCAGATAGTTTCATATTCTTTAAAAACAGGCAGACCTTCTTCTTGCGAGCCGAAATTATATGATACTTTAGAGGATACATTATTTGAAAAACGAATTGCAGGGACTTATGTTAATCCTGATTTTTATCGTGAAAATGAATTATCAGCGATGATGGCGGAATCTGCTATTTCTCATTATAGTAATTATTCTGTAGATGATGTGCCTTTGGCTTTGCATTTGGAATACCCTGATGGGATTGATAGATTTTTAAATTCATATTCTCTTGATACGGATTTAGATCAGAGAACTCTTGATAGAGTGTCTCATGATTATCTTGCTTCTGATATAGTTCCAAGTTCATTTAGTTTTGTAAATATGTCAAATGTTCCGGTATTAAATTATGCCTCTTTAGGTGTCGGACTGCTAAAAGATGGCTTTTCAATAAATCGAATTATTGAAGGGCTGCAGAAATGTATTTTAAATACGGGTAGTTATAAACGTGGAATTCCTGACTTAAAATTATTTGAGTTCCTGGTAAAGAATCCTAATGAAAGAAATCTTGCTGTTATTGTAAATTCAAAAGGTGAAGAATTTGTTGATGATTTGGCAATGACCTATTTCCCGATATTTAAAAAATTATTCCCGGATACGCAAACGGCAAGAGACGTTTTAAAAGAGTGTAAAACAAAAAATAAATACCAGACAGAGTCTGTTGATGCTAATTTGGCTCGTTTAATTTCTTTTGTAAGAAGATTAACTGCAACCGGAACTACCGAACGTCGAATTCGTAATAATACTCCTTGGACTAAACCTGAGGCAGAACTTTTATCAGGTTTAAAACAAGATGGCAGGTTGAATTTATCTAAATTTGATGTTGCTGAAAATTTGTTAAGGTATGATAAATTACCGGTTGAAATTGTTACAGCTAACCTTGATGAGGCTGTTAAAAGGCATGAACGGATTGAGAATATTGAAAATTATTTAGGCTCAAATGCTGCTAAAAAACTTATTAATACTCTGCGTGATGAATTTATGGTGCAATGTGCTGAGTTGGGATTTAAGGCTGATAACAGCGAACTTCTTGGAAAAGCAGAAGCTTTAATTAAAAATAAAGACAATATGTCAGGACACGATTTGTCAGAAGCCTTAAAAGCTTTAGTAACTGTTTAGTTTTGTTGCTCCAATTGTATTCTTTCGTATAAGATTGTATAATATTTCTTATTCAGAGTTAATGGAAGAAGGTTATACAAATGAACCAAGAGCAATATTTGGAATTGAATCAAAATTTGAGCGAATTTTACTTAAAAAAAGTGGAGTCTAATCTGGTTCGTTATAATGAAATTCGCAAGGCTAAGGCAAAGTTAGTTTATCTTAACTGGGGTCTATTAGCCGCAGTAGTTTTTTCCATTGCTTGTGGTTTTATTTCTCAATTTGTTCCTTTTTTTGCGAATGTGGCTCTTATAAGTTTTATATGCGGTTTTGTATTATCTATCATTTTGTCAAAAAAAAATAAAAATAATGCTCCTGTTTCCGAAAATTTTGAACAAGAGATAAAATCAGAATTAATGGATGGTTTTGTAAAGATATTTGGAGATTTTAATTGGAAGAACGGAGCTTTTATGCACAATAAAAAAATTGCAAGAGCTTCAGAACTTATGCCGTATGTTTCAAAAAGACATAAAGATAAAATTATTTATGAAACAACGTTTAATCCTGAGTTTTATAAAAATGTGCAAGAGGTTGCGGCATTGAATTTATTTAATTTTGCATCTTTGGATATTGATGATTGTATTTATGGAGTTTATGAAAATGTGAAGGTTTCAATGTTAGAAACCCGAACAATTTCGGGGATGAAAATGCTGCTTTTTATTTTACCGTTATTATTTACGTTTATGATTCCTATTGCTATAATCCTGTTGCTTTTTATTTTAGTTTTTGGTTTCTTTGGCTTTTTAAGTATTCTTTCCAATTACTATGATATGATATATGCACTGATGAAGTTTGGTATCCCGAAAGTCGTTTCTGTTCTAGTTACAGCTTCTATCTTTATTTTAGTTGTAAAATTTATTTTGCAGCTAATTATAAATAAGTTTATCAAGCCTTTGTGTGGTCATTTTAGAGGGGTTATTGTTGAATTTACAATGAACAAAAATTTTGAAGGTCAGACTATTATTTTGGATAATACAGCAGATGGCCGCTGTGTAAGAGTTAATAAAAAGAAGTATAATGTAGTAAACCTTGAAGATGTTGAATTTATGAAGGATTATACTGTTTACTCAGATAATCAGATTGAAGCTCGTTATCTTATTACAACCGCATTTATTGACAGGCTTAAAAATATAAAAAATCAATTTAAATGTAAGTATTTAAGGGTAGCTTTCAAGGATAATAAAATTGTTATTGCTGTTCATACAGACAGAGACATGTTCAAGATGGCAGATATGAATTCTGATACAGGTAAAGAAACATTTATGGCATTGTTTAATGAAATTCTTTCTGTTCTTGAATTTATTGAGCAGCTTAAACTTAATCAAAAATTGGGATTGTAATTTTAATAGTTTTATAACTACTCTTGTTTAAAAATTAATAATATGCTATAATAGTAATTATGTTTATTGTTTTTCGGTATAGAAAATTCCTATAACGTAGCGGGATTCTTTGGAGAGATGTCCCGCAGTCTAATATTTGAATAAAATAAGCATTTTTTGTGCTTATTTATTTTGTTATTAATTTTAAGAGGAATTTTATTATGAAAAATGTTACTGATATTCAAGAGCTGATAAAAAATCAGGAAAAATTATGTATATTTGTTGATTATAATCATTTTGCTGAAAACTTTGAGCGAATACATACAACAGAGGCAAGAGAAAGTCGAGATTTTAGAATTTTACAAAATTTTCTGGATTGCGATTTTTTGAAAGCTCATGTAATTACTAAAAAAAATACCCCGCAGAAAGCTATTAACAAATTGGAAACAAAATTTCCGCGTCTTGAGTTTTTTAAATATGACAAAAATAAATTCCAAGATATATGTTCTGCACATAAGGATGATTATACTTTTGTGTATATTGGAAACAACGAAGATATTATAAATATGTCAGATTTTCAAGACGGGTACACAATTCTGTTGGACTGGGCATTAAAACAAAAGAATAAAAAGGTTGATTTTCAATTGAGTATTACAGAGCTGTTAGATTTGTTTGTTGAAACTAACAATCTATGTTTATAAAACTTTTCCCCGAATTGTAGATCAATTCGGGGTTTATAAAAGAGCTGGCAGGCATATTTTTGTTCGCTTCTGTCAAACACAAAGTTGTTCTATATCTTTGCCAAGCTGTTATCAAGGTTTTAGTTAAAAATAAGCAACAAAAAATGCGCTTGGCGCGATTCGAACGCGCGACCTATCCCTTAAAAGGGGAGTGCTCTACCTGCTGAGCTACAAGCGCAAATGTCTATTCATATTTCCTTGGCTTCGCGGTTTCAACTTCCGCGTAAACTTATATTAGCAAGAACATTTTTTATTGTCAACAGTTTTTTTATAAAAAATGACTGGTAATATACAACATGTTTACACTAAATTTAGCTAAAACAAGGTCATACTGAGCGGTAGCGAAGTATCTCATTAAATTTTGAGATTCTTCTGCTAAAGTCTCAGAATGACACTGATTGAGAAATCCTTGTGTAAACTTGTTATACATTACCAAATGACTCAAAGCAATTTGAGTCATTTTATGTGCTATATATCAACATGTTTTCTTGCACATTCAAACATTGAGTTTAATAAAGCTGCGTTTGTGTTTAGGTTCATGCCGTTGGTTTCAAGAACCTGTTTTATCCTGTCTTCCCAAATATTGTAAATGTCATTTTTATCGAGTTCCAAAATCTGTCCTATCATTGATAATTCTTTGAAATCTATTGGTATAGGATAAGCTCCGCGCAGCATGTCTACTATTTCAACCCGTTTTTTGCGAGGGAAAGCTTTTAAAAATGTTACGATACTCATCTTTTTGTCTTTTATGATACTTTTTAAAAGCTCTATTGTGTCATCTTTTAGTATTGGTTCTTGCGGAATTTTATATTCTTCAAATTCTTCCGGTTCAATATCCATGACCGTTGATATTCGTTCTAATGTTGTGCTTCTTGTTGAAAAGGGGATAGTTTCGTCGATAAGGTTATAAACATAAGAAAGTGTTACGCCTATCATTTCTGCAAAATCTTTTTTGTGTAGTGAATTTTTTTCAAGAAATTCAGCGACTTTTTGTGAACTTTTTTGAGTTTTAATTTCGTGTTTCATATTTTCTTTCACCTCATTTATTTTACTTTAATTTAGTTATTATTTATCTTTTTGTTAAGCTTACATTTGGTATATCATTATGGTAATATTTATTTACGTTAAAATACTAAATATAAGATTTGTTTAAAATTGAAGGATTTTTGAAATATGAAATTGGTTGCAGGATTAGGCAATGTTGGAGATAAATATTGTTTTACCCGTCATAACGCAGGGTTTATGGTAGTTGACAGAATGGCAATTGTCCATGATGTTTCGTTTAAAGAAGATAAAAAGTTAAAATGTTTTATCGGTAAATATAAGCATGGTTTTGAGGATATAATGCTTATAAAACCTACCACATTTATGAATTTGTCCGGTGATGCGGTTCAACTTGTCATGAATTATTATAAGATTGATATTTCGGATGTGCTGGTTGTTTATGATGATATTTCATTAGAACTTGGTAAGATGCGATTTAGAGCAAATGGTTCTGATGGCGGGCATAACGGGATTAAATCAGTTATAAAGTGTGTTGGAACACAAAATGTCGCAAGACTTAAAATCGGTATAGGGCCTCAGCCTCCGGTACCTTCGGAAGTTTTTGTACTGCAAAATTTCTATAAAGATCAGCTAGAAACTTTAAAACCTGTTTTAAAAAGCTCTGTTGAAGCTATTGAGTATTATTTCGATAATGGAATTACTAAATCCCAAAATCTCTATAATTAGATTTGAATAATGTTGGATTTAATGCTATAATGATAGGGCATAAGTATATTTAAAGGAGCAGAGCAGATGAGTTTACAGTTAGCTGAACAGTTTGAAGCAAATGAACAATATGAACAAGCGTATGAGCAATATAAAAAAGCTTATGAGCAAAGTCCTGATGATATAGGACTTTTAGAAAGATTGGGGCATATTTCATTAATTCTTGAACGCCCTGAAGAAGCTTCAAATTATTACTACGAAATTTTAAAACGCGATATGACAAATACTTTAGCTTACGAACAGCTGATGTCGATTTATGAAAATACTGATAAGTATAAATATTATATTTATAGAGGAAATAGAAACTCTCTTGATGGTAAGTTGGATTTTGCAATTAATGACTTCAAAAAGGCTTTAGCTCAGGTTCGTGATGATGAAACTCAGGTTATTATGACCCGTTTGACTTTAGCTAATCTGTATCGTCAGGTTGGTCAGAATATGAAGGCTATTGATGAATATAATTTGATTTTAGAGTATGACAATCTTCATGAAGAAATATTTATGCAGCTTGCAGATATTTATATGCAGGACGAAGCTTATTCAAGTGCACTGGATGCTTTGAACCGTGCAAAGCAAAAAGGTTTTGATACTGTAAAAATAAACGAAGCTCTTGCTGCGGTGTATTTAAAAAGCGGAGACCCCGCTCGTGCAATTGAATGCACTCAGGATGAACTTTTAAAAATTCAGTGTATGCTTGAACTTGGTGATATTGATAATGCTTATTCGAAATTAATTGCACTGCCGGAGGAATATAAATCATCTCCAAGGTACTTTACTTTACAAGCTCAATATTGTTATTCTTCAAAGAGTTTTGAAAAAGCGCTTCAATATATTGATGAGTATAATAAATTGCAGCCAAATTCCCCTTTGACATACCAAATGAGGGCTCTTGTGTATGATGAATGTGGAAATGAATATGAAGGGCATGTTAACTGGGGTAAATATAACATGCTCAGAGGAAATCGGGATATTGCAATTAATGAATTTTTAAATGCTGTCCAATTAAAGTCTGAAGATACAAATGTCTTATTTACCCTTGCAGATTTGTTGACTGAAAACGGCGATATAAACCATGCCGCAGAATATTATGAACGCATTGTAAAACTGGAGCCCGCAAATAAAGAAGCCTTAAAAAAGCTTGCCGCATATAGGGAAGGTATAGGCGATTATGGTATGCAGGTTGAATATTTGGAAAAGCTTTCTAAAGCTGATCCAAAAGACCTTGATACTTTAAAAAATCTGGCAAAAGGTTATGAAAAAATAAAAGATAAAGAAGGTGCGATTGCAGCTTATAATAAATATTTGGAATTGGTAAAGGATCCTGTAGATTACAAAATGGCTAAAGACAGACTGGACAAACTTGATAATCTGGGTTCTGGTGATGCCGAAGAATCTGTCGGACTTATTGATAAAATTATGGGATTTTTTAATAAGGGGTAATAACATTAACTTTTATCACATTTTATTAAAAAGAAGTCTTTATAGACTTCTTTTTTTGTATAATAGAATAGTAAACAGTGAAGAGGCAGTATGAGCAGATTTATAGGAATTTTTGGGATCATCGTAATCTTTGGGCTTGCATATTTAATGTCAAACAATAAGAAGGCGATTAATTATAAAACAGTTGGTATGGGATTTTTACTGCAGGTATTGTTGGCAGTTTTTATTTTTAAAATTCCATTAGGGCAAAAGATTTTCATGGCAATTGGGTTATTTATCCAAAAATTGTTGGTATTTGCCAAACAGGGCGGGGAATTCGTCTTTGGAGGCTTAATGAATTCAAGATTTGCTGAGCTTTTTTCGGGAAACGGCGGTTCTGTATTTGCTCTACAACTGATAGCTTCAACTGTGTTTATGATGATATTGGTAAATATTCTTTATCATTACGGAATTATGCAAAGGGTTGTTGCTGTATTAGGCAAGGGAATGAATAAACTTCTTGATGTTTCTGGTGCAGAGGCATTATCAAATGTTGCAAGTGCTTTTGTCGGGCAGATAGTTGCACAGATTATGATTAAGCCATATTTGGCAAATTTAACCAGATCTGAATTGCTTGCATCAATGTCAGGATCATTAGCATGTATTTCAGGTTCAATCATGCCTATTTATATAGGTATGGGCATTCCTGCCGAGTATATTCTGGCATCATCAGTTATGGCTGCACCCGGAGCTCTTGTCATCTCAAAAATTGTTTATCCTGAAACCGGAGATCCTGAAACCAGTAAGGATTTTAAATTATCTGTCAGCAAAAGAAATCGTCAGCATGTAAACGTTTTTGATGCGATATCTTCAGGGGCATCTGAGGGAATGAAGGTTGCAATTAACGTTGTTGCAATGATTTTAGCGTTGGTTGCGCTTGTTGCTATGATTGATTGGTTTTTAGGTGGTTTTGGTAATTTTATTGTTAAATATCTTCACTTTAATTTAACTTCTGTCGGGTTTGATTTGACCCAGCTTTCAATGAAGATGATTTTAGGTAAAATATTTGCATTATTTGCAATTGTAATGGGTGTTCCTCTTAACGAAGCTACGACTGTCGGGGGCTTGATGGGAACTAAATTAGTTCTTAATGAAATGGTTGCTTATATGGATTTGACATCTCCAGCTATGAGTCTTTCTCCAAAAGCGTTTCTTATTGCAAGTTTTGCGCTTTGCAGCTTTGGAAATTTCGGTTCAATTGCAATTTTATTAGGCGGTATTGGTGAACTTGCACCAAACCAACGTAAGAATCTTGCTCGACTTGGTGTGCGGGCTTTGATTTGTGGAACTCTGACTTGTTATATGTCAGCAACAATTGTTGGAATTTTATTTAATTAAAGTTTTAACAAATTTAACAATTTTTACATTTGAGATTTTTAAGGTATAATTATATCATGGAGATTATTAGAGAACTTAGGCAGATACCGAATTTATCATTAGCACTGGGATTTTTTGATGGTGTGCACGTAGGTCATCAATCTGTTATTTCTTGTGCTGTAAATTTTGCAAAAGAAGCTGGGACAAAATCTGCTGTTGTAACCTTTCAAGAGCACCCGTACTGCTTTTTCAAAGGTGAATCTCCAAAATATATTCTGACTCTTCAGGATAAATATAAATATATGGAAGAGTTAGGTGTGGATTATGTTTTTGAACTGGACTTTGCTGCAGTCTGCCGTATGACTCCGGAGGAATATTTAAATGATGTTTTAGTCAGATATTTCAACCCTAAGGCTATTTCAACAGGTTTTAACCATAAGTTCGGGGTAGATAAGTCCGGTGATGTTATGTTTTTATCTGATTGCCAGATGAAATATGACTATTTGTATTTTGCGACTCCACCGCAGTCAATTTTTGGTGATGTGATTAGTTCAACTGCTATTCGTCAATTCATAAAATCAGGTGTTGTTGATATGGCAACATCTATGCTTGGTAGAAAATTCTCTGTATCAGGTACTGTTATAAAAGGCAGGGAAATAGGCAGAACTATTGGATATCCTACTGCAAATATTATTTATCCGCTTGATATCGTTGAGCCGCCTTATGGGGTTTATGATGTTGATGTAACACTTGATGATGGTAGTGTTCATAGAGGTTTGGCTAATTTTGGAGTTTCTCCGACTATTTCAAATGAAGATATTGCTATTCTTGAAGTTTATTTGCTTGATTTTGACGGTGATTTATATGATAGAGAAATAAAAGTAAGCTTTAGTAAGATGATTAGACCTGAAATCAAATTTGATAACTTAGATGAACTAAAGACTCAAATTGATTTTGATGTTCAATCTTTATAAAATATGTTAGTTATAGAATTTTTTCAATAAAAAGCGGATAAGATTTAATCTTATCCGCTTTAAAGTTATTTCTTAGAAATTATAATTCAATATTATTTGAAAGAATATCCATTTCTTCCGCAGAAGCATAAGCTGAATGACAGCCGCAATCTACGTAAAGAACTTCTCCTGTTGTTCCTGCAGAAAGGTCTGAAGCCAGGTATAAACCGGCGTTTCCTACTTCTTCAAGAGCTACGTTTCTTTTTAACGGAGAACGAGCAACCGCAGCTTTAAGCATTTTAGAAAAACCGCTGATACCCATAGACGCAAGAGTTTTAACCGGACCTGCAGAGATGCAGTTAACTCTGACTCCTTTAGCACCTAAATCAACTGCCAAAAATCTCATAGCTGATTCTAAAGCTGCTTTAGCAACACCCATTACGTTGTAGCTTGGTACAGAAAGGATAGAACCAAGGTAAGTAAGCGCAAATATTGATCCGCCTTCATTCATTAAAGGTTCTGCGTGGCGGCAGATTGTAACAAGAGAGTAAGCACTTACGCCAAGAGCAGTATTCCAGCCATCAGCAGAAGTTTCAACAAACCTGCCCATTAAATCTTCTTTTTTCGCAAAAGCAACAGCGTGAACAACGAAATCAAGTTTTCCGTAAACTTTTTCGCATTGCGCAAATACTGCTTTAACTTCTTCTTCATTTGTAACATCGCAGCTCATAATGACTTTAGCATCCATACTTTCAGCAATTGGGCGAACTCTTTTTTCCATTGCTTCGCCGGCATATGTAAAAGCTATATCTGCACCTGCGTCGTGAAGTTGTTTTGCGATTCCGTAAGCAATTCCGTGAGTATTAGAAACTCCGAAAATTACCCCTTTTTTACCTTTCATTAAATCCATATTAAAGTCTCCCTAATATTTAATCTACTCAATCATTTTATCAAAAAGAAAATATTTAAGCAAATTTTAAGCATATCTTTTTTATTGTAAACATTTGTAAACAAAACCTAAAGTGCTGAAATTGGGCAATTTCAAAAGTTTTTATATATATAAGAGAGATTTAATTTGGAGAGCTTTAGACAGTGAGCGTAAATGGCGTAAATCAAAATACCGATATTCAAAAGCTATTAAAGCTGATGAAGGGTGGACAGGCTAAAAAAGCCGGTTTGTCTTCAAAGATGCCTGCTCATATGACAATGAACGGATCAATTTTTAATGCTCCGGGTAATGCTAATACTATTTCTTCAATGAAATCAAATAATAACGTTAGTGTTAATACTCAAAATACAACACAAAGATCAGCTACTGAAAATAATGTTGTAAAAGCAAATACTGCAAAATCTGTAGCAAACGCATCACAAACAACAACAGCAAACAAAGCTGAAAAAACTGATTCAACAAAAGAATCTCAAAATGATAATAAAAGAGTTGATTTAAGTAATTATGATTTTGATAATTTAACAGCAGTTCCTGATGGTGATTTAAAAGTATTAAAAGAAGATTTATCTGAATTAAAAGATTCAAATTTACCTAGATTTATTGAAATTAGTATTGATAAAAAACTTGATAAAGTTAATTCTGAAATGCAGAAAAGAGCTTCAAATGTAGCTGGCGGTGAAAAGAAAGATGAACTTCAGAATCAAGAAGTTTCAACTCAAGATGGTGAACAGTCAGTAAGTGATTCACAAGGCAGTTCAAATGAAGCTAAAGCTGCAACAAATCAAACTGAACAAGGTACTCAGCAGATGGAAAAAAGTCAGTCTGAAATGAAATCTTTAGATAAAAAGATGAAAAAAGACGACAAAACTTTCCAGAAGAAAATGAAAACTGAGCAAAAAGCTATTGATAAAGCTCAAAAGCAAATGAGAAAAGAAGCTGCAGAAATGGATAAATTAGCAGTTCAGATTGATACAATTAATGCAGAAAATGAACAACAATCTGCGATTTTATCATCTGAATCTATCTCTGATGATGAAAGAACAGCTGCTCAAACAAGACTTCAAGAAAATACAACAAAAATTCAAACAACTCAGTCTGCAATGGGTAAAAGCCAGGTTAAGTTGAAAAAAGTTCAGGTTGCAACAAATAAAAGAGTAAGAACTTTAACAAAAACTTCAAAAGCTTATCAAAAAGCAGCGAAAGCAAATGTTCAAAATGTTGCACAAGAACAAACAAAATCTGATAAAGTTTTGAAAGTTGCAGAAAAAGCTGACCAAATTGCAGGATATACAACAATGGCAGGTCAAACCACCCAATACGTTGGTAAAGGTTTGATAATTGCAGGTAAAGCTTTAGCTTCAACCCCTTGGGGCGCAGCTGCAGGTGCTGCAATGATTACAGCAGGCGGCGTAACTGAAAAAGTTGGTATAACTGTTGAAACTGTCGGTAACTATGGTAAAATGGCTGCAAATATTACAAAAACAGCTGTATATGCAGCTCAAGGTAATATAGTTGGTGCGTTATCTTCAGCAGGTGCTGCTGTTATGTCAGGTGCTTCTGCAGTTAAGGGCACAAAAGAAATCCAGAGCGGATTCAAGAGTGTTAACCAAGAAGTTGCAAATGCTTCAAAAGAAGCTTCTGAAAAATTACAAGCAAAATCTCAAGATGCTGCAAATAAAGCTTCAGAAACTGCTGCAAAAGGTGCTGAAGGTGCAACAGAAGGAGCTAAAGGCGTAACTGATGGAGTCAAAGGTGCTGAAGGTGCAACAGAAGGTGCAACTGAAGGAGCTAAAGGCGCAACTGAAGGAGCTAAAGGTGCAACTGAAGGAGCTAAAGGCGCAACTGATGGTGTTCCTGCTACAGATGCTCCAAAAACTGAAGCACCTAAATTAGATACTAAAACCCAAGCAAAAGTTGATAAGTTAAATGCTCAAGCTGAAAAATACCAGGGTAAAGTTGATGCAGCTAATGAAAAAATGTATGGTGCAAAATTCGATAAAGCTAAAGTAGATGCTAATACTGATCTTAAAGCTGCTGATAAGGAACTTGAAGCTGCTAAATTATCCGGTGATGCTGATAAAATTAAAGCTGCTCAAAATAAAGTAGATAAATTAAACAATAAAGTTGGTGAATTAAACAAAGGACTTGGCAGTTTTGCTGAAAAACAAGATTCAAGCTTTATGAACAAAGTTGGTAAGGGTATGCAGTTTGGCGGATTCTTACAATCAGCAGGTTCTCAATTAGGTTCATTAGATACAGCTCGTTCTACAGGTACAACTCAAAGAAAAAGAGCTCACGTTCAAAATATTCAAAGAAGAAGTTTTAGATAATTTTCTATTTAATTACGGTACATATTGTTCCGTAGTCAGTAGTCTTCTACAAACAAGTTTTATTATTACAATTATCTGAAACGGGTTGCCAGCATATCATTATCAGCTTCAAGTAAAATATTTAAATAAAGCAGTCTGTTTGCCATAGTTTTGTCAAGATCGACAAATTCTGCTCCTGCTCTTGTAGAATTTGCAGAAACTACTTTTATATTTGTGTTTATATCCAAATCCTTGTATTGAATATGAACAGGCAATACGTCTCCGACTTTTAACTGGTTGTTATGTTTTACAGCAATTCCGCCGCGTGAAATATCAATTAAGTTATTTATTCCGTTATTAGTTTTTTCCATAAGTACCGGATTAGATATTTCTGCTACATTAAAGCGCATATATTGACGCTTATCTATTGCTGTAATTGCATTATCAATATCTTTTCTTTGTATATATGTAACGCTGCCATCCCCATCAACTTCAATGTCGTCGTCAGTATCAGTATCAGTATCTGTATCTGTATCAGTATCAGTATCAGTATCTGTATCTGTGTCAGTATCAGTATCAGTATCAG
>OHQR01000767.1_pt1 | contig 19993 bp, 8 predicted proteins | sample 1578191 | NCBI WGS metagenome assembly OHQR01 (sample SAMEA3879577, study PRJEB24766) | human gut metagenome | biome: human-associated habitat; feature: feces | place: USA | collected 1985/1987 | reverse complement strand
AGTCGGGAATTTCCCGAATGCTCTTGGCAAGTGTTTCTTTGCTCATAATCAGTTTATTTAATACGTTTATTGAATTCTTTGTTTCACGTGGAACTTTGCGCTCTATCGTCCGCAAAGTACCAGTAGCACGTTGATGTCGCTTGGAGATACTCCCGGAATCCGACTCGCTTGGGCTATTGTTTCCGGATCTATCTTCATCAGCTTCTGTCTAGCTTCGGTAGAAAGGGATTGAATGGAATTATAGTCAAACTTACCTTTTATCTTGATGCTTTCCAATCTTGCCAATTTATCCGCAATAATCCGTTCGCGTCCGATGTATCCCTCGTACTTGATGAGTATTTCTGCAGCTTCTACAATTTCTTCCTTTCTATCGGATATTTTATCCAGTTCTCGTTTAAAGGCACTGACGTGTTCGGCAATGTTCTCAATCGTTATCTGCGGACGGTTTATCAAATCTATCAATTTGCATCCTTGGCGCAGTGGAGTTGTGCCGAGCTGCTCCAATACCGGATTGATTAATGCCGGTTTCATCGAGTAATTCCGCGCGAAGTCTATAATCCGGTTCACGGCTTCACGTTTTTCTGTCAGCAGCTTGTACCGCTCTTCCTTGGCGAGTCCCAGCTTCCAGGCTTTTTCCGTGAGTCGCATGTCCGCATCATCCATACGGAGCAGGATGCGATATTCGGCACGGGAAGTAAACATACGGTAAGGCTCGTCCACACCTTTTGTTACCAAGTCATCGATTAAAACGCCGATATATGCTTCATCCCTTGCAAGGGTGAACGGTTCTCCGCCGTGGCAATTGATGTGGGCGTTGATACCTGCCATGATTCCTTGTCCAGCTGCTTCCTCGTAACCGGTTGTTCCGTTTACTTGTCCGGCAAAGAACAGATTCTTTATATTCTTCGTTTCCAGCGTATGTTTCAGTTGGGTGGGGTCAAAGAAGTCGTATTCGATGGCATAGCCCGGGCGGTAGATGACGAGGTCTCTGAATGCCGGTATCTTTTTCAATGCTGCAATCTGGATGTTCATGGGCAATGAAGAAGAGAATCCATTCAAGTAGAGCTCTTGGGTTGTTTCCCCTTCGGGCTCCAGGAAAAGCTGGTGCTGCGGTTTGTCGGGGAAAGTCACAATCTTGGTTTCTATACTGGGGCAATAACGTGGGCCGATACTTTGGATTTGTCCGTTGAAAAGGGGAGAATCCGGCAGACCTTCCTGCAGGATGCGGTGTGCTTCTTCGTTGGTGAAGCAGGTCCAGCAAGGGAGCTGTTTCAAATGGCGTACATGAGTGTCCATGAACGAGAACTTGTGGAAGTCACATTCTCCATCCTGCGTTTCCATGTATTCATAGTGCACACTCCGTCCGTCTATGCGAACAGGCGTACCGGTTTTCATGCGTCCGTATTCAATGCCATGTCTTGCGATGGATTCGGTTAATTCGTAAGATGCAGGTTCTGCCATACGTCCGCCTGGAAGCATGGTACGTCCCACGTGCATCAGTCCATTGAGGAAAGTTCCTGCGGTGAGTACTACACATTTGGCATGGAACGTTACTCCCCATAATGTGACTACTCCCGTAATCTCACCGTTTTCAACGAGGATTTCCTGCACGGTATCCTGCCAGATATGCAGGTTGGGGATATTTTCCAGTATCTCTCCATGCCCAGATGAATTTGTTGCGGTCGCACTGCGCGCGCGGACTCCACATAGCGGGACCTTTGGAACGGTTCAGTATACGGAACTGTATGGCTGTCTGGTCTGTCACCAATCCCATATATCCTCCCAAGGCGTCTATTTCGCGTACTATCTGTCCTTTGGCGATGCCTCCCACTGCCGGGTTACAACTCATCTGTCCGATTTTGTTCATATCCATTGTGATAAGACAAGTCTTCGAACCCAGGTTTGCAGCAGCGGCAGCGGCTTCGCATCCTGCGTGTCCGGCGCCGATTACAATAACGTCATACTTAAACTCCATTCGTTCAGTGTATTTTAAAACTGTGCAAAGTTACGAAAAAAGTTGTATGCCGGGACGTGTCATATCTTAAAATCCGGATATATCTTCTTTGGCATTGCTTATATTTCCGTATCCAGCATCATACTTATTGCTTGGAATGCTTAGACTATAGACATATTGCTTGTATTTGGCTTAAAATACAATCAAAATGAAGCTTTTTGAATACTATTGCTTTTCTTTTTGAAAAAGATACATACCTTTGCAGCGTTTGGATATTAAAAAGTGTTTTGATTGACTAATTTTAAGGAAGAGAAGCATGAGAAAGAAATTCTTCTTGTTAATCATTGTCTGCCTGGTTATGGGGGCAGGAGTGATGGCTCAGACGTCTACGGTCTCGGGAACAGTATTTGCCGAGGACAACAATGAGCCGATTATTGGGGCATCGGTATTGGTGAAGGGTACAACGCTGGGGGCTGTGACCGATATCGAAGGTAAATTTACAATCTTGAATGTGCCGGGCACGGCAAAGACAGTGATTGTCTCTTTTGTAGGTATGCAGAAAGTAGAAGCTGCCATAAAGCCTGCTATGAAGGTGGTGCTGAAATCGGATTCGGAACTGCTGGATGAAGTGATGGTGGTGGCTTACGGCACGGCCAAAAAGAGCAGCTATGCAGGTTCGGCTTCTTTAGTGAAAGCGGATGCGCTGAAAGACATTCCGACGACCAGCTTTGAAAACGCGTTGAACGGTAAAGTGGCGGGCTTGCAACTGACGAATAATTCCGGCCAGGCGGGTTCCGCACCGGCCATCCGCATCCGTGGCATAGGTTCTATGAATGCCGGGAATGAACCGTTGTATGTAGTGGACGGTGTTCCGGTCTCTTCGGGCAATACGGGGCAGATGAGCGGTGAGCTCTATTCTACCAACAACATCATGAATACGTTGAACCCGGAAGACATCGAATCTATTTCTGTATTGAAAGATGCGGCGGCCAGCTCGCTTTATGGGTCGCGTGCGGCAAACGGCGTCATTCTGATTACTACCAAAAAAGGACAGATTGGCAAGCCGGTGGTGACGCTGAAAGCCGAAGTGGGCTTCACGCCCTGCTGGGCAACGGACAACTATGAAACGGCCAGCGTACAGGAGAATGTGAATATGCTCTACACCGTATTTCACGATGCCCGTACAAGCGGTAAGGGCGAAACGGACGAAAAGGCGGCAGCCTATGCCATAGGCCAGTTGAACAGCCGTTTCAACAAACATGGCTACCAATTTACCACAAATGGTACGGGAGCTTACGAGAACGTCAATATCCTTGAGTACGACAACTCCGGGCGTGGAGGCAAATACTACGATTGGGACAAGGCATATTTCCGTACCGCCATTTATCAGACCTACGATATGTCCGTCAGTGGTGCTACGCAGAATACCAACTATTACACTTCCCTTTCCTATACCCAGGACGAAGGACGTTTGAAGATGAACAGCTTCGACCGTGTTTCCGGTCGCCTGAACCTCACCCAGAAGGTGGGGAAATTCCTTGAACTGACCACTAATGCCAGCCTGGCGCGTACCAAGAAAAGCGGTTATAATGATACACGCAACACGGGCAGCAATTACTTCATGCAGACCCGTAACTTGCTGTGGGGACTCTACTGGCCCACTGATTACAAGACCGGCGAGCTCTGGACCGAACGTTACGGTAGCTACGCCTACAATGGACTTTATTATGACAAAGAGTGGGAGAACGGTTCTACCAGTACCAAAATCATGGCTGCGGAGACGCTCACCCTGCATCTGATGCCGGGCCTGGACCTTCGTTCTATCTACTCTTACGACAATACTACTGTAAAAGACCATATCTATTACAGTGCCAATCACTATAAAGGCTCGGCAGACAATGGGAATGTCAACGAATACCGTACTACATACGAGAAGATGGTTACCTCCACTACCGCCAATTATACCGGCACCTTCGACAAACACACAGTTGGCACCATGGTGGGTTTCGAAGCGGAGAAGAACAAGACAGACTATGTGCGTGCCACAGGAAGCAATCTTGCGGTCAGCACCATTCATACAGTTTCTACTGCCGGAACGCAGACTTCTGCCGGATATTCCTGGGGAAACTCGATGGTGTCCGTGCTCTCCAAGTTGGATTATAATTACGATGAACGCTACTTCATTTCCGGTTCTTACCGCCGCGACGGTTCTTCCCGGCTCAGCAAGCAGGAACGTTGGGGAAACTTCTGGTCAGTGGCAGGAGCGTGGAACATCATGCGCGAGGGTTTTATGAGCAAATATTCTTTCCTGAGCAACCTGCGTATACGTGCCTCTTATGGTATTAACGGTACGCTGCCTTCGGACAATTACGGCTATATGAGCTTGATGAGCTATACCAGTAAGTACATGGGTAACCCGGGCGGTACAATCACTACCGTCACCAATGACAAGCTATCTTGGGAGACGAGCTACAACACGAATGTGGGTATCGACTTCGGCTTCTTCGGCCAGCGTCTGCGCGGTACGGTGGAATACTTCAACCGTGATTCGAAGAACCTGCTCCAGGATGTTCCCATTTCGATGGTTACGGGATTTTCCTCTACGTTGCGGAACGTAGGATGCATCAACAACCATGGGGTAGAGGTGGAGTTGAGTGGTGACATCATTGATAGTAAAGGATGGTTATGGAGTGCCGGTGTCAACGCAACCTTCCTCCGTTCTGAGGTGAAAGAGTTGTATGGCGGTGCGGACATTATCTGGTACGACCCCACCAGTAGCGACAGCCGTGCGCAATATGTATACCGGGAAGGTCAGTCCACGCTGGCTTTCTATGGATACGAATGGGCAGGTGTGGACAAGACCAACGGCAAGAACGTCTACTATGTAAATGACCCCAAGAATGGCAAGGCCGGAGATTTTGAGTATAACGGACGCGGAGCTACTTATGACTATAACAATGCCAACTACACCATCATCGGCAATGCCGTTCCCAAAGTGTATGGGGGCATCAATACCTCGGTCTCCTACAAAGGCATAGCCCTTTCGTTGGGCTTTACCTATAAGATAGGAGGAGACTTGTACGATGGAGCCTACATGGATGTGGCCGACGACGGTTATTATTGGGAGCGTATCCGTGCTAAAAGCTACTACAACAACCTTTGGACGCCAGACCATACGAACGGTACAGAGCCCCGTATCGAAGGTGTAGACCTCGATGACCCGCAACAATACAGCAGCCGCCACTTGTTCAATGCCAGTTATCTGCGCTTGAAGAATCTCTCATTGGCCTATACGCTGCCCAAAGCCATGACCCGCAAAGCTTTCATCGAGAATGCCCGCCTTTTCTTCACTGCCAGCAACCTTTGGACAATAGCCAAATACAAGGAGGCAGACCCCGAAGTGAGCGAATACGGCACACGTGGTTGGGAAACCCCTATCGGAAAAACGTTTGTCGTTGGCGTTGAATTGAAATTTTAATGAACTGGAGGAACTAACAATGAAAAAGATATATCATTTATTGGCACTTGTGATACTTGGTGCCTTTACATTCACTTCGTGTGACGATTTTCTGGATATGCAGCCCACCAACTCCGGAAATGCAGAAGGTGCTGTCGGTACGGTAGCCGATGCGCAGGTGGTTATCAACGGTGTGATGAGTGCGATGACCTCATCGTCCTATTACGGCAGAAACCTTTTTATGTACGGTGATGCCAAGGGCGGTGACCTCACGATTTTTGCTGCCGGACGCGGACTGGATGCATTCTATACGTTCAACCACACTTCCAACAGCAATACTTATTCCGGTTTCTGGAGCCGTGGATATTACTGCATTCTGCAGGTCAACACCTTGTTGAGCAACATTGAGAAGCTGGAAGAATCGGGCAGTATGGAAGACTTTTCCGAAGCCAAAGGGCAGGCGTTGACTCTGAGGGCGCTGTTCTATTTCGATTTGGTCCGTCTCTACGGGCTTCCTTACAATTACAACAAGACCTCTTATGGAGTTCCCAATGTAACCGAGCCGCTTACGGTGAACGCCCAGCCCACCCGTGCTACTGTGGAGGAGAACTATCGCCAGATTCTGCAGGACTTGTCGGACGGGGCGGCCCTGCTTGCCAAGAAGAAGACAAAGCAGAGCGGATATGCGGACTATTACACCAACATAGCCCTGCAAGCGCGTGTGAAACTCTATATGGAAGATTATGACGGTGCTTTGAACGCTGCCCGGGAGATTATAGAAAGCGGTGTGTACAAACTGTATGAGCCTGCCGATTGGACGGCTTCCTGGAGCAAGCAGTTTGGTTCCGAGTCCATCTTTGAGCTGGGCATCACCACTGAGGAATCAGACCTGGGAACTTCTTCTTTGGGCTTTTACCTGATGCGCTACGGACAGTTGAAGAATGCCATGGGCTGGTATCTTGCCAGCGATTATTTCCTGAACCGTCTGGGTGAAGACGAGACGGATGTGCGTTGGGGAATCATGGACAACGATGAATACTGGGTGGACAATGAGATTGAACGCAAGGGAGCCTGCTACAAGTATATGGGCAGTACCACTCTGGCAGGTGACGGCAAGGCAACCAATACAGCCGTCAATATCAAGATAATCCGTCTTTCCGAGATATATCTGATTGCCGCCGAAGCAGCCTTGCACTCCACGAAGCAGGAAGCAGGCGCAGATGCCGCCGCCGGTTACCTGAATGAAATCCGCAGGCGTTCTCCCGGACTGGCACCGGCCACTGCCGCTACCATTACCGATGATATGATTCTGGACGAGCGCAGCAAGGAGCTTTTTGGTGAAGGACAACGCTTCTTCGACATGATGCGTATGGGCAGAACCATCGAATTCAACGACGATTTTCAAGATATTCCGGTGAGTCACCGTGGAAAAACAATCGACCGTACTTTCGAGAAGATTGTGCTTCCTATTTCGCAGGATGAGATAAATGCCAATCCGGCATTGGAGAACCAGCAGAATCCGGGATATTAGTCGTTCCCTGCTGTCTATTGTTTGCTACTCCTTGTATATCAGGGAGGTATTTTGCCAACAAGTTGTCACTGCCTTGGCAAACTTTTGCCACGCCTATGGCAAAGTTTTGCCAATGCGGTGGCAAAGTCTTGCCAATGGGAAGGCAAAGCCTTGTCATTGGCGTGGCAAGAAAAGCGGAAAAAGGTGCCTTTGATGAATTTCTTTGATAAAATGAGATGGTAATACCTTGATATTCCACAAAAATACTATTTATTGGTTCGAAATTTCTATTCTTTTTTTCTGAATCGGCTTATCTTTGCTTTCGTAGAAACCAATAAAAAGTTATAATACTATGAGAAGATTTTTCCTCATATCGTCATTCTTGACGTTGTTTGCAATCGGAAGCTCGGCGCAATGGAAGCCGGCAGGTGATAAAATCAAAACGGACTGGGCATCCCAGATCAATCCCGCGAATGTGTTGCCCGAATATCCTCGTCCCATCATGGAACGGAGTGACTGGAAGAACTTGAACGGACTGTGGAATTATGCCGTTATAAATAAAGGTGAGCATCTTCCGGCAGAGTTCGAAGGGCAGATACTTGTTCCTTTTGCCATCGAATCCTCCTTGTCCGGAGTTGGAAAAAGAATCAATGAAAACCAGGAACTGGTCTACCAGCGCAGTTTTGAAATTCCTTCTGCCTGGAAGGGAAAACAAGTGCTGTTGCACTTTGGCGCTGTCGACTGGAAAACGGATGTATGGGTGAATGATGTGAAAGTAGGCAGCCATACGGGGGGATTTACTCCGTTCTCCTTCGATATTACTGCCGCCCTTTCTGGCAAAGGCAATAATCAGTTGGTCGTAAAAGTTTGGGACCCAACGGATAAAGGACCTCAACCCCGTGGAAAGCAGGTCAGCAATCCGGAAGGTATCTGGTACACTCCCGTAAGCGGTATCTGGCAGACGGTATGGATGGAGCCGGTTGCCGGAAAACATATCAAGAACCTCCGTATCACTCCCGATATTGACCGTAATCTGTTGACAGTGAAGGCTGAATTGAATAGTGCATGTCCTTCCGACTTTGTGGAAGTGAATGTGTATGACGGCAATCAACTGGTAGCCACCGGCAAAAGTATCAATGCAGAGCCGGTGGAGGTGTCCATGCCCCGGAATGCCAAGTTGTGGAGTCCGGATTCCCCCTTCCTCTATACGCTGAAAGTGACTCTGAAAAGCGGAGGCAAGGTAGTGGATAAGGTGGACAGCTATGCTGCCATGCGTAAGTACTCCACCCGTCGTGACGCGGATGGCATCGTACGCCTGGAACTAAATAACGAGGCTTTGTTCCAGTTTGGACCGCTGGACCAGGGTTGGTGGCCCGACGGACTGTATACAGCTCCCACAGACGAGGCTTTGCTGTATGATGTACAGAAGACGAAAGATTTCGGTTTCAATATGATTCGCAAGCATATCAAGGTGGAACCGGCACGTTGGTACACACATTGTGACCGTTTGGGTATCATCGTATGGCAGGATATGCCGAGCGGTGACCGTAATCCGGAATGGCAGAACCGCCGCTATTTCGACGGAACAGAACTGAAACGCTCCGCCGAATCCGAAGCCTATTATCACAAGGAATGGAAGGAAATAATGGATTGTCTCTACTCTTATCCGTGTATCGGTACATGGGTACCGTTCAACGAAGCCTGGGGGCAGTTCAAGACGGTAGAGATAGCCGAATGGACGAAACAGTATGACCCGACCCGTCTGGTGAATCCGGCAAGTGGCGGTAACCATTATACTTGCGGTGACATGCTCGACCTCCACAACTATCCCCAACCGGAGATGTATCTGTATGATGCACAGCGTGCCACGGTTTTGGGTGAGTATGGCGGCATCGGCCTTGTCTTGAAAGACCATATCTGGGAACCGAACCGCAACTGGGGATATGTTCAGTTCAACTCTTCCAAAGAAGTGACTGATGAGTACGTGAAATATGCCGATATGCTGTATCAGATGATAAAAAGAGGTTTCTCGGCAGCCGTCTATACACAGACCACGGATGTGGAGGTGGAAGTGAACGGTCTGATGACTTACGACCGCAAGGTGATAAAGCTGGATGAGAAACGCGTGAAAGAGATAAATACACGTATCTGCAATTCACTTAAGAAATAGGGGCATTTACAATTTACCATTTACAAAGTACAATTTGGCTGCGCTGTCATCTGCATAGTTAAATTGTACTTTGTAAATGGTAAATTGTACATTAAAAATGTTGTTATGAAACGATTGATTATAAAGCTTTTCCTTAGTCTGTGCCTATGGGCGGTATTGCCGGTCTGTGCGCAGGATGCTGTTCATTACTATTTCAGAACGATGGATATCCGGAACGGTCTTTCGCAGAACACCGTGTATCAGATTTTGCAGGATAGGAAAGGCTTTATGTGGTTCGGAACCAAGGACGGTCTGAACCGTTATGACGGATTGTCTTTCCGTATTTACAAGAAAGAGAACTCCGGTTTAGGAAAGAACTTCATAACTGCGCTCTACGAGGACCGCCGGGGAAATATCTGGATTGGTACCGATGGGGGAGTCTTTATTTACGACCCGGTACTGGATTCCTTTACCGCTTTCGATGAGGCCAGTGATAACGGCAGTATCATCAGGGATTTCGTCACCATGATTGGAAGTGACGAGGACGATAATATCTGGATATCGGTAGAAAACCAGGGGTTGTTCTGCTATAAACCGGATGAAGGGAGGTTGCTGAACCATCTGCACGATTCGGGACTGCCCAATGTAACCCGCTTTTGGCTGAATGGGAATACGTGTTGGCTGGCCTTGTATGCGGATAATCTTTACTATACGAAAGCTGACTTTGAAACTCCTCTGCAGCCTTTCAAGGACGCGGAAGGAAATGAGATTTTCAAGAATGATATTATCAACTGGCAGGTCAGCGGACCCCATAACTGCGTGTATATCGCTTCGCTGAACGGGTTGACAGAGATAAATCAGACTACAGGCAAGACGCGGAAACTGCTGAACACCTATGTGAGGGCTTTGCAGTTCAAATCTGACAACGAGCTGTGGGTGGGCGCAGAGTCCGGCTTGTATATTTACAATCTGACGAATGACAAGATTACCCATTTAACCGTTCCCGACCAGGATGATTTGTATGCATTGTCGGACAATGCCATTTATTCGCTCTGTTGCGACAAGGAGAACGGCATGTGGATAGGTTCTTATTTCGGTGGAGTGAATTATTGTCCTTATCAGTGGACTTATTTCGAGAAATTCTATCCGAGAGACAATCTCAGGCATTTCGGCCGTCGTGTACGGGAAATCTGTGAAAGTAATGATGGCACCTTGTGGATAGGTACCGAAGACAAAGGCTTGTTCAATTACAATCCGGAAAACGGAAAGATAGAGCCTTTTGAGCATCCGGCCATTTATCAGAATGTCCACGGCCTTTGCCTGGACGGGGATGATTTGTGGGTAGGTACGTTCTCCGGTGGTCTGAATCGGGTGAATCTTCGGACCAGGCAGGTGAAACATTATGCCAAGGGTGAGAGTGAGAATTCCATGGTCGCCAATGACGCCTTTACCATTTGCAGGACCACTACGGGAGACGTGTGGATAGGCACCACGTCCGGTCTGTTGAAGTACAATCGCTCCACAGATGACTTTACCCGGATTCCTCAGCTGAAGAATATGTTTACTTATAACATTCTGGAGGACTTCAACGGAAATCTGTGGTTTGCTACTTTCTCCAATGGAGTGTTCTGCTACAATGTAAGAAGCCAGCAGTGGAGGAATTATCTGTCTAATGAGAATGATTCGACCTCTCTTCCCTACAATAAGGTAATCAGTATCTACGAAGACAGCAGGAAGCGTCTGTGGTTCATGACGCTGGGTGAGGGCTTTTGCCGCTACAATCCGGAAACGGACAATTTTACCCGTTATGACATGTCGAAAGGATTTCCGAGCAACACTATCTACAAGATGGTCGAGGATAAGCGGGGTAACTTATGGATTACTTCCAATTATGGTCTGGTCTGCTTCAATCCCGATACGGAGAGCAAACATGTCTATACCACGGCAAACGGGCTGCTGAGCAACCAATTTAATTTCCAGTCCGGTTACATTGACAAGAAGGGACGCATCTATTTGGGAAGTATCAACGGATTCATAGCCTTTGACCCGGAAACTTTTGTGGAGAACACTTTTCTCCCTCCCGTAGTGATTACAGATTTTTATCTGTTCAACAAACGGCTTTCGGTGGATAGTCCGGATTCTCCTTTGGAGAAGAGCATCACCTATGCGGATGAGATAGAGCTGGATGCCGACCAGAATTCTTTCTCTTTTCAGGTTGCAGCCCTGAGTTACCAGGCACCCGAAATGAATGGTCTTGAATGTAAGCTGGAAGGCTTTGACCGCGACTGGTATACGGTAGGGCGGAATTCCATCATCAACTATTCAAACCTTCCTTATGGAAGCTATACATTGCGTATAAAAGGTTCCAACAGCGATGGCAAGTGGAACGCGACGGAACGTGTGCTCGACATCCATATTCATCCTCCTTTCTATCTCTCCACTTGGGCGTATGCTGTTTATACGGTATTGGCGTTATGTTCACTGGCTGCTGTAATTATCTATTTCAGAAAACGGACCCGGCAGAAGCATCAGCAGGCTATGGACAAGTTTGAGCGGGAAAAGGAACGGGAGTTGTATACTGCGAAGATAGACTTCTTCACGAATGTGGCGCATGAGATACGTACACCGCTTACACTGATAAAGAGTCCGCTCGAGAATGTATTGGCTTCCCGTTCTGTTTCGGATGACATCAGGGATGATTTGGAGACCATGGAACTGAACACCAACCGACTGCTTGATTTGGTGAACCAGTTGCTGGACTTCCGGAAGACGGAGACACAAGGCTTCCAATTGAATTTTGTGGAATGTGACGTGTCTGAGCTCTTACAAAAGACGTATAAGCGTTTCAAGCCTTTGGCACGTGAAAGGGGGCTGGCATTGAGTATAGAGACTCCCGAAAGCTTGTATGCTTCGGTTGATAGGGAAGGGCTTACCAAGATTATCAGCAATCTGCTGACCAATGCGATAAAGTATTCGGAGACCTATATACGCATCAGGCTATATTCGGAAGGTGAAAGACTGCTGCTTTCTGTATGCAATGACGGCCTTGTCATTCCGGTAGAGATGCGCGAGGAGATTTTCAAGCCGTTCATCCAGTATAAAACCGGTACCTTGCGCTCTGTACCCGGCACCGGTATCGGGCTTGCACTTGCCCGTTCATTGGCCGAACTCCATGAGGGTACGTTGTACATGGAAGATTCGATGGAGAACAACTGTTTCCTGCTGTCACTTCCGCTGAAGCACGAGCAGACGGTGGCTATGGAGCATAAAGAACCGGTAACGGGCGGGGAATCCTCTGAGGAAAGTGGTGCAGGTACTGCCTTGGAACAGCGCCGGTATACTCTTTTGGTGGTGGAAGACAGTCTGGAAATGCAGGCATTTGTTGTGAAACAGCTCTCTTCGGAATATCGTGTGCTGACTGCCGTGAATGGGGTGGAAGCTTTGAAGGTGTTGAAGGAACATACTGTAAATCTTGTCATTTCAGACATTATGATGCCCGAGATGGATGGATTGGAGCTGTGCGAGCATCTGAAGTCCGAGCTTGACTATAGCCATATACCGATTATCCTGCTTACGGCGAAGACGACCCTTCAAGCCAAAATAGAGGGAATGAAGCTGGGGGCTGACGTATATATAGAGAAACCTTTCTCCGTGGAATATCTGAAAGTTTGTGTGGCCAATCTGCTGAACAACCGTGAGAAGCTACGGGCTTCTTTTGTCAATTCTCCCTTTGTGCAGACGGGCAGTATGGCAATGACAAAGGCAGATGAATCTTTCCTTAAAACATTGAAGGAAGTGGTGGTTGCCAATATGCAGAATCCGGATTTCTGCCTGGATGATATGGCAAGCCTGCTGAACATGAGCCGGTCGAGCCTGAACCGGAAGATAAAGGGCATATTGGATATGACTCCCAATGACTACATCCGTCTGGAGCGGTTGAAGAAAGCGGCGCAGCTTTTAAAGGAAGGAGAGTGTAAAATCAATGAGGTTTGCTATATGACCGGCTTCAATACTCCTTCCTATTTTACCAAGTGCTTCCAAAAACAATTTGGTATTCTGCCCAAAGACTTCGTGAAATGATAGCATGGAATGCTTGCTAAATATAACAATCCAATCAAATGCCCCTGAGGTGTCTCTCAGGGGCATTTTTTGGATTTATAATTGCATAGATTGAAGCGATATTTGCATTAATTTTAGCTTTATGCGGATATATTTGCATCCGAAAGCCAACAATTTATAATACTATGACCCCTATGCCTATGACGTAACAAATCCTAATCAATGTTCTATGATTGGCAGAAGTGACTAATCACTTTCTGCGGTGTATTTAAAAAGCGGGCGTTAGTTTCCGCATAGTTTTAAAATCTAATTCTATAAAAAATGATCAAGAAAATCTTATTCTTATTCTTTGTTGTGTTTGCAGCTACCGCTTATTCACAAGATGTGACCATAACGGGAACGGTGACGGATGCAAATAGTGAGCCTTTGGTGGGCGTGAATGTATTGGTGAAGGGTACTACTACGGGTGCCATTACCGATATTGACGGTAATTTCTCAGTGAGTGGAAAAAAAGGAAGTACACTCGTTTTCTCTTATATCGGTATGCTTACGCAGGAAGTTGTCTATAAGGGAACTGCCTTGCGCGTGGTGATGAAAGATGATTCGAAAGCACTGGAAGAAGTGGTTGTCATCGGTTATCAGACCGTGAAGAAGTCCGACTTGACTGGAGCGGTTGCCGTTGTTGATACCAAGGAAATGAAGAAAAGCGCTGCAGGAACACTGGTCAGCCAGATGCAGGGTTTGGCAACCGGTATTAACGTACGCAGTAGCGGTAGGGCGGGCGAAGATGCCTCTATTGAAATTCGCGGTGTCGGTTCTTTGAGTAATAACTCTCCGTTGTGGGTAATTGATGGTATGATTACAGATCCGGGAGTTGACTTCAACCCTGCAGATGCAGAATCCATCCAGATTCTGAAGGACGCTTCTGCTGCTGCCATCTACGGTTCGCGTGCTGCCAATGGTGTGATTATCGTTACTACCAAGAAGGGTACGAAAGGTCCCATGAAGGTGAATGTAAGCGTAAAGGAAACATTGGAATGGAGCCCGAAATTTGATTTGATGAATGCGGCAGAATATATCAAGTATAATGATATTGCCTATAATGAAGCTATCAAAGATGGCATTGCTACTGTAAACAGCACTCAGAAACACTCACAGTATGATACCAACTGGCAGGATGAAGTGTTGAAGACCGCATTGGTGCAGGACTACAACGTATCACTCTCCGGTGGCGGTGACTCCGGTAGTTATTTTGTATCAGCCGGCTACTATAACAATGACGGCGTTTCTTATGGAAATACTTTCGACCGTTATAGCTTCCGTGTCAATACACAAGGTAAAAAGGGCTGGTTCTCTTTTGGTGAAAACTTGGCTTATTCACTCACAAACACAGACCCGAACCAGACAAATACCTACAATGACTTTTTGCGTATGATGCCTACTATTCCTATCTATGATGAGAATAATCCGGGTGGATATGGCTATGGTGATGCTGCCAAATACAATACTTTTGGTGTGAACCCGATTGCCCGTGAAGATTTGGAATACCGTCATTTCCGCCAGAATCGTCTGAATGGTTCTTTATGGTTGGAATTCAAGCCATTCGAATTCCTTTCCTATAAATTCAATGGTGGTATTGACCTTTACTTTTATGAGAATTCATGGTTCCGTGGAGAAGGTAACTGGACTCAGAATCAGGAACACCGTGATCCGGAAAGCCAGAAGGCACGCGACAACACCTACAACATGTTGATTGAGCACACGTTGAACTTCAATAAGGATTTTGGTAAGCATCATGTGGATGCCGTGGTCGGTACTACTTACCAGCACCATGAATGGGAAGGCTTGTGGGCTTCCCGTCTGAACTTCCCGATGTTGGGTAACGGTGATTATCTGACAGTATTGAATGCCGGACAAAGCAACCAGCAGAATTCAAACAGTATCAGTGAGAATGCGATGATTTCTTATTTGGGACGTGCGAACTACATTTATGATGATAAATACTATCTGACTGCCACCTTCCGTCGTGACGGAACCTCCCGTCTGGCTAAGGAAAACCGTTGGGGTAATTTCCCGTCATTCTCCGGTGCCTGGAGAATTTCAAAAGAGGAATTCTTTGATGTGCCTTGGATTAATGATTTGAAGATTAGAGGTAACTGGGGCCGTCTTGGTAACTCTTCCATTGGCGATTGGGATTATATTGGAACTATCAATCAGAGTATTGTAACTGTATTCGGAGGTGCTATTGTTCCGGGTTCTACTCAGGTGAAACTGGTGAATGCAGGTCTTGTTTGGGAAACAAAAGAAACGGTGAATGTAGGTTTTGATGCCAGCTTCCTTAACCAGCGCTTGACTGTCAGCGCAGAGTATTACAACTCAAAGACCAGTGATGTATTGGCAGAGACTCCGATTGCCATTTCTACCGGTAACCAAGGAGGTTCTCCATGGAAAAATGCTGCCAGCTTGCGCAACAAGGGCTTCGAGTTTACACTTGGTTGGAAAGACCAGATTTCGGACTTTAAGTATAGCGCTTTGCTGAATGTGACTACTATGGATAACGAAGTATTGAGTTTGGGTCGTGATGGTACTAATAGAGACTATATTGATTCTGGTCAGGCAAGAACTGAACCGGGCAGATCTTTGGCTGAATTTTATTTGAGAAAAACAGACGGTATCTTCAAGACGCAAGAACAGATTGATAATTATGTGACATCTACGGGTACCCCCATTATGATTGAGGGAAAGCGTCCTCAATTGGGAGATGTCAAGTATCTCGATTTGAATGATGATGGAGAGATTACTGATGCCGACCGTGGTTATTGTGGTAGCCCCTGGGCCAAGATGCAAATGTCATTGGTATTCAATGCAGAATGGAAGAATTTCGATTTCAGTATGATGTGGAACGGTCAGTTCGGTAATAAGATATATAACGTATCCCGTTGGCAAGGACGTCTGTTTGCAGACAACTCCAACTATATCCGCTTTGAAAAGGGTGAAGAGCCTTACCAGGTGAATCCTAACTCCAATACCCCGCGTATCATTTATGGTGACTTCCGTAACTCCCGTGATGCCGACCGTTTCCTGGAGAATGGCTCTTACTTCCGTATGAAGAACATTTCCATTGGATATAACTTCAGACAAGATTGGTTGAAGAATTTGGGAGTCGAGAAGCTCCGTCTGTTTGCTACCGGCAGCAATTTGATTACCATCACCGGATATTCCGGCTTGGATCCTGACTTCAAGGGTGCGAATTCCGTTTGGAACAGTGGTACGGACAGCTTTGCATATCCCAATACCCGTTCGGTAATGTTTGGATTGGATTTGACCTTTTAACTTATAAATCAGCTTATAAATTATGAAAAAGATATATTATGGATTAATGCTTGCAGGTGCCTTGACGTTGTGCACCGGATGCAGTTCGAGTTTATTGGATATTGATAATCCCAATGAAGTGACCAATGATACTTATTGGAATAAGCCGGAAGATGCGACAGCCGGTGTGAATGCCTGCTACAGTTTTCTTTATAAGGAAGGTACTTGGATGCGTTGGCTCTCTTTCCGCTATGATTTGACTTCGGACGAAGGATGGAGTTCTTCTCCTTGGATTGAATTGGGCGACTGGACACGTTTCCTTTACAACAACTATAATTTTTATGAAGGCAACAACATACATTGGGAGCATTTCTATGTAGGTATTTTCCGTTGTAATCAGGTGTTGGCTCATGTTCCTTCTATTGAAATGGACGAGACGACGAAAAACCAGGTACTGGCACAAGCTTCTTTCTTGCGTGCATTGTGGTATTTTCAGGTAAATCTGTTGTGGGATAAAGGAACTATGCCGTTGGAGCCTAAAGATGCTTCCTATATACCGGAAGATGCTTCTGAACAGGAAATATGGGATCAGATAGAGAAAGATTTGACTTTTGCCATGCAGTATTTACCGGAATCTTGGGATGCTGCCAACCTGGGACGTGCTACCAAAGGTGCTGCCAAGGCATTGTTGGGCAAGGCTTATATGCAACAACATAAGTATGACAAGGCAAAGGAACAGTTGCAATGGCTGATTGATAAAGAGGGCTCTTTGTACGGTCTTATTGCCAACCGTGAGGATAACTTCACCGACTTGGACGAGAACAACAAGGAAGGCATCTTTGAAATTCAGTTCGATGACCAGAACAAGGGTGGCACGGGTAATGACGCCAGTATGGCATTCGGTTTCCAGCGTACTCAGTTCTATGCTCCGAGTGGTATAGGTTGGGGAGACGGTAAGGCACGCCGCTGGCTGGTAGACGAGTTCTTGAAAGAGAAACGTGTGGACGGAAAGAACGACTTGCGTTTGTACGGTAGCATTTTGTACCGTGGATTCTCACAAGACTTCCCCGACCAGCCGAAAAGTTACTATAGATTTGAAAATGCCGATTGGAATGACGGTTGGGGAACTGACCCGGAAGACTGCTATATCCGTAAATACAATACTTCGTACTATCGTAGTGCAGAAGATTATTTTGCCCGTAACAACTATCGTATCATGCGTTACGCAGATATACTGATGAACTATGCAGAGTGTCTTGTTGAAACGGGAACCAATCCTGCCGATGCTGCTGTTTATGTGGACAAGGTAAGAGAACGTGCCGGTCTGGCCAAGTTGGAAGACAGTCAGTGGAAAGACTGCTTGAGCTCTAAAGATGCCTTTATCAAGCGTCTGCAGATGGAACGTACATTGGAACTCTGTTTTGAAGGTTGGCGTTGGGCTGACTTGAAGCGTTGGGGATTACTTGATTCCCAGGCTGGAATTGATGAACTGAAAGCTCGTGACAAGGACTTTGACAACTTTATTGTCGGCAAGCACAGACGTCTGCCTATTCCAAGAGATGAGGTGGAAAACAGCACAGTAGGTGGTGTTGCACATCTTACTCAGAATCCTAACTATTAATAACCGAAGAAGGCTATGCCCGGAAGCCTGTTCCCATTCAGGATGCTTCCGGCATAGCCTTTTCTTTCTTAAATCTTATACCATATGCTTGTCTGTAAAAAACTACTATTACCATTCGCTTTTGCCTGTTGCGGCGCTTTGTTTGCGCAGAACATCCAGAATCCGGTACTTCCGGGAGTGGCGGATGCCGGCGTAATGAAATACAACGGCAAATACTATATTGGCGGGGTCCGTACAAACGGGGATTTCTATGTGTCCGATGACCTGGTTCATTGGGGGAAACCTATCCATGTCGTGACAATGGACAATGACTGGACCAGAGGCAGCGGAGCCGGAGATGACCAGATTCATGCCAATGACATGTTCTATCTGAACGGAGATTTTCATTTGTACTGGTCGGTCAATTATTGGGGGAAGGACAAGCATGCCGTTCACATTGTACATGCGCAGAGCAAAGATGTCTTGGGCGCTTATACAGAACCGAACAAGAAGACATGGATGGATAACCGTATCGACCCCAAAGTTTTCAGAGATGATGACGGGCAACTATACATGTATATGGTACGCTTTACCGATGGGAATACCATCTGGGGACGTAAAATGAAGAACCCGGCAGAATTTGCCGGCGAACCGGTGTGCCAGTTCGCCTCATTGCCGGACACATGGGAAACGATGGATAACAGAGTGGCGGAGGGACCGTGGGTCATGAAGTATAGAGACCGCTACTATATGATGTACAATGCCAACCACACCTCTACAGAGTGGGGCAATTATCAGTTGGGAGTTGCTGAGGCAGACTCTCCTTTAGGTTTTCAAAATGGTAATAAATATAGCTATCCGGTTGTAGGCTGCAATCAGACACAACTGGAGGAGAAGCAAGTGGATTTATTGCGGTATGGCCGCACGTATGAGCCGTTGTTTGATTATACGGAGAGCAAGCCGGAGGGCGACTGGACAAAAGTGACCTACGATGACTCCGGCTGGGCGAAGGGGGAGACCGGCTTTTCGTCCCGTGAAGTGAAAGGTTCCACCACCCGGCATCTGGGCACCTTGTGGAATACGCCCTCCTTATGGTTGCGAAAGACTTTCTCTGCCGGTAGCGAAACCGGCAATCTGGCACTGCGTGTCGCTCACGACGGAGATACCCGGATTTATCTGAACGGAACAATTGTCTACGAGAAGCAGGGGCGTGATTATTGCATCGTAAACCTGGACAAGAAGCTGCGTGCTGCTTTGAAGGAAGGCACGAATCTGCTTGCCGTAGAAACAAACAAGGGACGTTCGCAATTCTTCGACGTTTCTCTGTTCGATATGAAAGACGGTATTGCCGATGATATTCTGATGACTCCCGGTCAGCCCAATATTTTGAGAGGCCCCAACGGATTTGAATGGTGGCTGATTTATATGGCAAACAAGAACGATGAGCATCGGGGGCAATATATCAACCGTGTCCAGTTCTTCGACAAGACGTTGTTTGTGGATGGTATCACCGGCCCTCGCACGGCAGGTTATCATCCCGAACCTTCGATGCCTACCTTTGCGGGTAAAGGCGAGACAGCTTCGTTCGGTGTGTTGCAACAAGTACAGCCGTCCGTGGCTTACTTGTTCGAGACGGGAGTCAAGACCGAGGGTGGAGCCGGCGTCATTGCCTGGTGGAAGGATGCAGATAACTGTGCCTATGTAGGTTTGGATGCCGAGAACCGGAGCTGGTACCTGCGTACACTTGTCGGCGGTAAGGAAAATAAGGAATCCTATGCCCTGCCTGAAGATTTCCGTTGGGGTGTGTACCATCATCTGCGCATTGAGCGTAATGGTGGCTGTCTGAAGATTTGGCTGGATGAGATTCCCGCACCGGGAAAACATGTCTTTGCAGAAGCTGTTCCGGCAACAGAAGCCGGTGTTCCCGGAGTGTTCGACGAGACAAAGGCCGC
>OHQR01000714.1_pt1 | contig 20837 bp, 16 predicted proteins | sample 1578191 | NCBI WGS metagenome assembly OHQR01 (sample SAMEA3879577, study PRJEB24766) | human gut metagenome | biome: human-associated habitat; feature: feces | place: USA | collected 1985/1987 | reverse complement strand
ATTAATCCTTACGACGTGGGAATTATGGGGTCTTCGGCAGGTGGGCATCTGGCTTCTACGGTAGCGGTCAAGGCACCCTTCGATTGCCGTCCCGATTTCCAGATATTGTTTTATCCTGTTATTTCAATGGAGCTGAACCAGACCCATAATGGTTCCGTTTATTCTTTTATCGGGAAAGACCCTTCGCACGAGGAGCAGTTGCGATACTCCAATGAACGGCATATCCGTCGTCACATGGTACCTCCGGCATTGCTGTTGTTGAGCGGGGATGATACGGTAGTGCCAGTCTCCAATTCCATTAAATATTATACGGCTTTGTCACAGGCGGAAGTGCCTGCCGCGATGCATATTTATCCCACGGGCGGACATGGTTGGGGCTATAACTCTTCTTTTGCATGCCACGAACAGATGTTGGCAGACTTGAAAGCTTGGTTGGAGGGATTGGATGCCCCGGACGGGGATGCGCTCAGGGTGGCATGTGTGGGAAACAGTATTACGGATGGCTATGGCATTTCTTTGAGTGAAGAGTATGGTTATCCGGCTGTCTTGGGCCGGAAATTGGGAAACAAATATCGGGTCAAGAATTTCGGGGTGAGCGGCCATACGATGTTGCAGAAAGGCGATTGCCCTTATATGAAGAATGACGTGTACCGGTGGTGTAAGGAATTTAATCCGGATGTCGTGGTCATTAAATTGGGTACGAACGACAGCAAGCCGCAAAACTGGAAATACAAGGATGAATTCATGACGGATGCACAGCAGATGATAGACGAATTAAAGGCTTTGCCTGCCCGTCCGGATATTTATCTGGCTTATCCGGTAAAGGCGATGAGTTCGGCTTTTGACATCTCGGACAGTGTGATTGTCAATGGTGTCATCCCTATGATCCGGAGGTTGGCCCGGAAGAACAAGCTGAAAGTCATCGATCTCCACTCCGTGTTCGACGGCCATCCCGAATGGTTGATTTCGGATGGCATCCACCCCAATGACAAAGGTGCCGCCGTGATAGCTGAAGAAGTAAAGAAAGCTATTTTGGAAAATACGGGAAATGAAAAGAAATAAGTAAATAGAAACAGAAAAGGTTGCCTCCGGACAATTCCGTGCAGGCAACCTTTTCTCGTTAATGTTTGATTTCAATTTCTTCTTTCATATCTATTTCCTGCCCGTTCTTGTCGTAGAACTCATATTGCAGGAAACCCAGTTTCTGACTGGGGATTACTTTGAGTCCGAATCCGTATTTGACTTGCCACTTGCGTTTCAGGGAAACGATGCCCTGGTTGATGTAGGCTGCCACATACGGGTGGACATGAAGCGTGAAATTCTTAATCCCTAATTTATTGGCCATCGTGCTGATCTTGCTTTCCAAAACATCTGTAAACAGAAAGCTTGATTTCACGGTACCCTTACCGAAACAAGTAGGACATACTTCATCCACATTTACATCCATGACCGGACGCACGCGCTGGCGTGTAATCTGCATCAAGCCGAATTTGCTTAATGGCAGGATATTATGGCGGGCACGGTCTTTCTTCATGTTTTCACACATGCGTTCGTACAATTTTTGCCGGTCTTCCGCCAGGTTCATATCGATGAAGTCTACCACGATAATACCTCCCATGTCGCGCAGTCTTAATTGGCGTGCCAGTTCGTCTGCCGCCCCCAGGTTGACATCCAACGCATTGGCTTCATGTCCGTCTTTCGACTTGGAGCGGTTGCCGCTGTTCACGTCCACGACATGCAATGCTTCCGTATGTTCGATGATCAGATAAGCTCCATGCTTATAAGATACGGTTTTTCCAAACGACGATTTGATTTGTTTGGTCACGTCAAAGTTGTCGAAGATGGGCAGTTTGCCTGTGTACTGTTTCACGATGCCCGCACTTTCCGGGGCTATCAGCGTCACGTAGTCTTTTACTTCACTGAAAATATCCGTATCGTTGATATAGATGTTTTCATACGAAGGATTGAACAAATCCCGCAGCATGGCTACCGTGCGGCTGGTTTCTTCAAATACCAGTTCGGGAAGCTTGCTTGCTTTTTGCGCTTTAATAAAGGCATCCTCGCATCTTTTGACTAATACCTTGAGTTCCGAGTCGAGTTCGGCCACGCGTTTCCCTTCGGCTACCGTTCTGACGATAACACCGAAGTTTTTGGGCTTGATGCTTTGAATGAGCTGTTTTAAACGTGCACGCTCCTCGGCTGATTTTATTTTGGAAGATACGGACACCTTGTCTTGGAAAGGCATCAGTACCAGAAAACGTCCGGGGAACGATAGCTCACAAGTCAGGCGCGGCCCTTTGGTCGAAATGGGTTCTTTTACAATTTGTACCAGAATCTCTTGTCCTTGCTGGAGCGTGGTTTGTACGCTTCCGTCTTTCTCAAGGTCGGGCAGGATGGAAGCCTTCGAGAATGGGTACAATTTCTTTTTGTCGCTGGTTACTTGTTTGAGGTATTTGGTGTAAGAGTTGAATTTAGGGCCAAGATCAAGGTAATGTAAGAAAGCATCGCGTTCATAGCCTACGTTCACAAAGCATGCGTTCAGCCCCGGCATAAGTTTCCTCACTTTTGCCAGATATATGTTGCCCACCACGAAAGAGGCCGACCGGCCTTCTTTCTGAAATTCCACCAGCCTCTTGTCCTCTAACAATGCAATGGAAATCTCCTTGGGCTGAACATCTACTATAACTTCGCTTGTCATTCTTTTAATTTTACTATTTGATTCTATACAGCCTTGTTTACACAAAGAACAAACTTGTCGGAATCTTTAAAGAGCCCGTCCAAGTTTGTTCTCTATTCTTTACTTACAGACAAGCGTTGGCTACTTGCTCTTATGTCTGTTCTTTCTTAATCTTTTTTTACGTTTGTGTGTAGCCATCTTGTGTCTTTTTTTCTTCTTTCCGCTAGGCATAGCTCTAATGTTTTATAAGTTAATAAATCTGTTTACTATCTTTTTCTGTTCGAATGATTCTTACTTCTTGATTGCATCAACAAAGACCTTAGCCGGCTTAAAGGCCGGAATGTTGTGCTCGTCTATGATTATAGTCGTATTCTTGGAAATATTACGAGCCGTCTTTTTAGCTCTTTTTTTAAGAATGAAACTACCGAAGCCGCGAAGATATACGTTATCCTCTTTTTGAATCAAAGATTCCTTTACTGATTCCATAAATGCCTCTACGGCAGTCAGCACGGTTGCCTTGTCGATACCCGTTTTTTTGGAAATCTCGTTTACAATTTCTGCTTTTGTCATCTTTCTGTAAAAATAATTGTTTGTAAATGCCTAATTCCTAATTTTTTGGAATGCAAATATATAGCTTTTTAGCAAGGAAAGAAAGAATATCATTGAAAAAAAACTCGTTTTTTTGCTTTTTGCCATTCCAAAACAGCTAATTTTGTACCGTTTATCTGTTTTTGCAAGAATGAAAGATTATAATTTTGCTCATAAGTTGTTGGCATGGTATCATGAAAACAGAAGGATTTTGCCGTGGAGAGACACTCACGATCCATATATAATTTGGATTTCGGAGATTATCCTTCAGCAGACGCGGGTCGTTCAAGGATATGATTATTTCCTGCGTTTTATGAACCGCTTTCCTGATGTGGATGCTTTGGCGGCAGCTTCAGAAGATGAGGTGTTGAAGTGCTGGCAGGGTTTGGGATACTATTCTCGTGCGAGGAATTTGCATGCGGCGGCTCGTCAGATTGTGGAGTGGGGAGGATTCCCTGAACGTTATGAAAATATCCGTCAACTGAAGGGCGTGGGGGATTATACGGCAGCCGCCATAGCTTCTTTTGCATTCGGGTTGCCGCATGCTGTGGTGGACGGGAATGTATATCGCGTACTTTCCCGTTATTATGGGATTGAGGAACCGATAGATACTGGGCATGGGAAAAAATATTTTGCAGCCATGGCGCAGGAGCTGTTGCCCGAGGGTAAAGAGGCGGCGGACTATAACCAGGCTGTGATGGATTTCGGTGCCATGCAGTGTGTGCCTAAGAGCCCTAAGTGCGAAGACTGTCCTTTGGTTGACGGCTGTGCCGCTTTCCGGGACAGGAGAATACAGGAACTTCCGGTAAAATCCCGTGCTCTGACCGTGACCGAACGCTATTTACATTATATGTATATAGAGGTGGGGGGAGAGGTTGCAGTGTTCCGGCGGGAAAGCAACGATATATGGAAAGGTTTGTATGAACCGTTCTTGATAGAAACCCCTGCGGCATGTGCTCCGGAAAACTTGCTGAACGATGAAAAAGTTCCTTCATTTATCCGGTCTGATAAGGCTGTGATGACTTATTTGTGCGGAGGTGTTCGCCACCAACTGACCCACCGAACGTTGATTTGTGATTTTTATAAGGTGGAACTGGCAGATAGACCCGATGATTTCGGACGTAGTGTTTGTTGGGTAAAAAAAGAAGAACTGTCAAACTATGCATTCCCTCGCTTGGTTGTAATGCTGTTTGAGAAGTTTGGTTTATGGTAGGAAAATGAAAGGATTGCAGAAAAAGTGACGTTATAGTTGGTGGAATATGGTTTATTTATTAATTTTGGAGAAATTTTAAAATGAAAAGCGTATGTCTTTAAATAAAGTGATGTTGATCGGAAATGTCGGGAAAGAGCCCGATGTCCGTTATTTGGATAACGGAGTGGCTGTGGCTTCGTTGACTTTAGCCACAACGGAAAGGGGGTATCGTCTACAGAATGGTACGGACGTGCCGGAACGTACGGAATGGCATAATATAGTATTGTGGAGAGGCCTGGCTGAGACAGTAGAGAAATACGTTCACAAAGGTGACAAGCTGTTTATCGAAGGAAAAATTCGTTCTCGTTCGTACGATGACCAGAATGGAGTGAAACGATACATCACGGAGATATTCGCAGACAATATGGAGATGCTGTCTCCCCGTAATCAGGCTGGCCAGGTTTCAGGCCCTTCTGTCTCTTCTTCACAGTCCGCTTCCGCACAGGTGCAGGGCGGAAAAGAAGACTTACCCTTTTAATGTGTAACTAAATTTGTGAATTTTGGACCCTGATACATATTTATCCCAGTTTATAGCGTTATTTAACCATATAGAGGTTTATCCTCCGGATTTGGGAGCTACGATTGCTCTTGTTTTGTCTGTGTTATTGTTGGGTTGTTCCGGCTTTGTTTCAGCTTCAGAGATTGCATTTTTTTCTCTTTCCCCTACGGATGTGGGTAAGATAGAAGAGAACAGGCACGCAGCAGACGGCAAAATTCTCGAGTTAAAGAAAGATTCGGAGCGTTTGCTGGCTACGATTTTGATATCCAACAATTTCGTGAATGTGGCTATCATCATGTTGCTGAATTTCTTTTTCAGTAAAACTTTGATTTTCGGTGATAGTCGTTTGTTGGAATTCCTTTTCATGACCGTCTTGCTTACCTTCTTGCTTTTATTGTTTGGGGAGATTATGCCGAAAATCTACTCATCCCAACACACCTTGAGCTTCTGTCGTATGGTGGCTCCTTCTTTTGTGTGGATTGAAAAGTTATTTTGGCCTCTTTCGTCATTGCTGGTACGGTCGAGAAAATTGGCTACGAAAGTGGTGCATAAAGAAAAACGGGCCATATCGGTCGACGAGTTGGAACAAGCCTTGGAGTTAACAGATAAAAAGTATATTGCAGAAGAACAGAATATGCTGGAGGGGATTATCCGTTTTGGAGGCGAGATGGCCAAAGAAATAATGACTCCTCGTATGGATATTGTAGACTTGGATATGAAAACGCCTTATCCGGAGGTGCTTCAATGTATCGTAGAAAGTAACTATTCCCGTATTCCGGTATATGCAGATTCGCGCGACAATATAAAAGGTGTGCTTTACATTAAGGATTTGTTGCCTCATCTGAACAAACCTGCAAATTTCCGCTGGCAGTCTTTAATCAGGCCGCCTTATTTCGTTCCGGAAACAAAGATGATTGATGATTTGTTAGGAGACTTTCAGAAGAATAAAGTGCATATAGCCATTGTGGTGGATGAGTTCGGAGGTACGTCGGGTATCGTGACGATGGAGGATATTATCGAAGAAATTGTAGGCGAAATAAATGACGAGTACGATGAAGATGAACGTCAGTACGTGCGGTTGAATGCGAATACGTATGTTTTCGAGGCAAAAGTCCTGCTTACGGATTTCTTTAGAATCATGAAACTGGATGATGATTTCTTCGAGGAGGTAGAAGGCGAGGCCGATACTTTAGCCGGACTTCTGTTGGAAATTAAAGGTGAGTTTCCGGAGCGTCATGAGGTGATCAAATATAAAAACTATTGTTTTGAAGTGTTGGAAATGGATGACCGGAGGATTCTGAAGATAAAGGTGACGGTGGAGAGTCCGGAAACGTCCGATGAGGTGTAAATCATAGAGAGAAAATATGCCGCTGTTTCGGAAAATAAATTGTGAGAAGGGCTGGGGAGGTATATGGAAAATTACCGAGACCTTTGATGAGTTGTGTGACATGTTGCCTCACAGCGCATGTTATCGGGAGCATGCCTTCCATTTTGCGGCTGAGCGGAGGCGCTTGGAGTATGTGGCGGTGCGTTTGCTTATCTTCACTCTGACAGGGGAAGAACTACAGGTGGAATATTTGCCGTCCGGCCGTCCTTTTCTCCGTGACAGAAGACTTCAGCTTTCCATTTCTCATACGTTCGGATATGCAGCGGTGTTGTTTTCGGAAGAATATGAAGCCGGACTTGACATAGAAGTCTTTTCAGAAAGAATTGTAAAGCTGAAAGAACGTTTGATCGGTCCGGAAGAAGCGGCAGAAACAACATACGAGATTCTTTTGCATTGGTCGGCCAAAGAGGCTGTTTTTAAGATTTTGGATGAAGAGGGTATTGATTTCAGGAAGAATCTGACGGTACAAAATTTAAGTTGCCCCGCGATGCCCGACCATACGGAAGCGAAAGGGGATTTTTCTTTATATTATCATTTGTCGGACGGGAAGACGGGAACCTTTCCGGTGCATTATGAAACTACGGCCGATTTCGTCCTGACTTATGCGTTTCGGAAGTTGTAAAATGAGGATGCAATAGCTGTTACCCGGTTTGAAATAAAAGTGAAGATACATCCCCCGTATGGAAAGGGAGACGTATCTTCACTTGTTTTTAGGCACGTACCACTTGTCTTTTCATCATTTGACAGAACAGTCCGTTTTGTTTTTTCAGTTCCTCCGGATTTCCGGTTTCTGCGACATGCCCGTCTTTCAGCACTACTATTTTATCTGCGTGTGCGATAGTACGCATGCGGTGTGCGATAATCAGTACCGTTTTATGTTTGATTAGTTCCGAGATACCAGCCTGGATTTTTGTCTCGTTCTCTACGTCGAGCGAGGCTGTGGCTTCGTCCAGCAACACGATGGGAGCGTCTTTCAATAACGCCCGTGCGATGGATATGCGCTGACGTTCTCCGCCCGATAAGGTTTCTCCGTTTTCCCCGATAACGGTTTGGTATCCTTGAGGCATTTTAAGGACAAACTCGTCACATCGGGCCAGACGTGCCACGCGCCTCACTTCTTCGTCAGTCGCTTCCCGTTTTCCGATTCTGATATTCTCCATGACGGATGTATTAAATAGGGTTACGTCCTGAAAAACGATGGAGAAGCATTTTAGCAGACTTTCCGGTTCAATCCCACTGATGTCTGTTCCGCCGAGTGTGATATGTCCGGACGTGGCATCCCAAAAACGAGCCGCTAATTTGGCTGCCGTACTCTTTCCGCTTCCCGAGGGACCGACTAAGGCCGTGATTTCTCCTTGTCGGGCAGTAAAAGATACGTTGTCCAAGACTTGCTTTCCCTTTTCATAAGAGAAACTTACGTGGTCGAACCGGATGTCATATCCGTTGGGATTGAACGATTTCTCTCCGTGTTGGACCGGCATGGCTTCCATTTCTTTCATCCTGTCTATACGGACGTCAAGGTAGAATAACGCCGCCAGATTGTTCAGCACTTCATTGATAGGAGCGTAAATACGTGAGCCGATAACCATGAATATCAAATACGTGAAAAGCTCCGTTTGACCGGAGGCTACCAAAGAGGCTCCGACAATGATGACACTTGCCAATCCGAGCTTCAAGATGCTTTGAGAGCCGTTGACGGCAATACCCATCAGCAATTCGCTTCGTGTCAGTTGGTGCTCGTATTTATCGATTTTCTCGTCCAATCCGTTCAAGTAAGCCGCTTCCTGGTGATAGGACTTGATTTCCTGAATCGTGTCCAGTCCTTCCTGTATTTGTTCGGTCACTTCCCTTTTGTTCAGGTAGTTCGTTCGGTTCTGCTTGTGCAGTTTTCTTTTGGAGAGGACGATGACGGCCAAGGAAATGGGGACCACCCAAAACAAAGCGAGTGTAAGTGCCCAGTCGTAGAATGCCATGCCTATCGTAATCAACAGGATGCTGAGCAGAGACGCAATGAGCTGCGGTACGGCATGCGAAAAAGTGTGTTCCAGTTCCGTACAATCGTCCATGATGGTGGCAGTCAAGTCGGACAGGTTCTTTTCTCCGAAGAACGCGAGCGGGAGTTTCCGTAGCTTTTCGGCCAGCGAGATACGCCGGTTGGCACTTTCGTCATAAACGCAAGTGTAGGTACTTCGGTACTGGAAGACGGCAATCACATACATGACAGCCATGAATGCGATTCCGAGTAGTCCGTAGTAACATATCCCATGTGCTATTGTGGTCTCGGGGTTGAAGACGGGACGAATCCAGTCTTGCAGGTATAGGAACACATATACGGCGGGCAACATCAGTGCGACATCCAGCCATACGGTCCAGAACACTCCCTTACAAAAATCCTTGGCACCTTTTTCCGAAAGGGCGAAACGGTTTCTTATTTGACTAAGCATGGTGAACCTCCTTTCCGATGGTCCAACTGACAGATTGCTGATATTCATTCCACATGGTTTTGTATATGCCGTTTTGTTTTAATAGTTCCTCGTGTGTACCTTGCTCGACGATTCGTCCTTTGTCAATTACCAGAATACGGTCGGCATCGGTAATGCTCGATAGCCGATGGGCGATGGTCAGCACGGTTTTCCCGGCAGTCAGCTCCCTCAGCGCTTGTTGGATGAGGTGCTCGTTTTCCGGATCGGCATATGCCGTGGCTTCGTCGAGTACGATGATGGGGGCATTTTTCAGGATGGCCCGTGCCAGGGCGATTCTTTGCCGTTCCCCTCCGGACAGATACGTTCCTTCCGTCCCGATTTTCGTATTCAGTCCCTCCGGCAGACGGTCTATGATTTCCCTGCATTGCGCAAGGTCGAGTGCCCGATTGATTTCCTCCTCTCTGGCTTCCGGGTTTCCGTATTTCAGATTCTCGCGCAGCGTCGTTTTCAGAAAATGAGGGTTCTGAAAGACGAATGACACGTGCTGCATGAGGTCCTCCGGTGCGATATGCTTGATATTGACGTGGCTAATTCGGATTTCTCCTTCGTCGGCATCCCAAAAACGGGGCAGCAGTCTGGCAATCGTTGTTTTACCGCCTCCCGAAGCGCCGACAAGGGCCACTTTCTTTCCTTGGGGGATGGAAAAGCTTATTCCGTCTACGGCTTTCTGCGTGGCATCGGGATAACTGAAACTCACGTGGTCGTAGCAAACATCAAAAGCCGTCGGCTTCTCCGGTTTTTCCGGCTGGGACAACGGCTTGTATTCGAGCAGTCGTTCCAAACGTCCGATTGCTTCTCCGGCCTGTCCTAAAGCTTCGCTGAGATGCATGCTTTTCATGATGCTTTGCGAGAAAAGCGGAGTAATGAGTACGAACAGGAAGAAGTTGAGCAGGGCAGAAGCATAGTCGCCATCGTGGCTTACGATGAGAATGGCGGTGGGAGCGAGGAAAAAGACGAAACTGTTGATGATAATCGTATAGCACGACATCGGTTTTTCCCACAGTCCGGTATAGGAAGAAGCCATTTGATTGTAGGCCATGATACTTTTATGGAAGTTCTTGAAAGAGTAGATGGTCTGTTGGAATACCTTGATGACCGGTATGCCCCTGACATATTCTACGGCTTCCGTATTCATTTCTTCCAGTGAAGTCATGTAGGCACGCATGAAGGCCTGTCCTTGCGTGTTCATGAGGTGTCCCATCAGGAACATGGCTACGGCTACAAATGATACAGACGAGCCCCAGTTTCCAATCGAACGTGAAAATCAGGATGACGGCCGTCAGCGGTACCAGGACGGAACCGGCCAGGTCGGGCATCTGGTGGGCCAGAAACGAGTGGGTGATACCGGCATTATCGTCGATGACCTTACGAATCTTGCCGCTGGTATTGAGGTCGAAGAATCCGAGGGGCATGCGGACGATTTGTCTCATGGCTTCTTTCCGCAAGTTGGATTCCACCCGGAACGCCGCCAGATGGGAGCACATCAATGCCAAGTAGTATAAGACGACACTTCCGACAGCCAGACCTGCCGCCCACCCGGCGTATGGTATGGTTTCGGCGGGAATCCCGTTGCCGTGTGTGTCAAAAAATCCTTTCACGATCAGCCAGATAAAGACATAAGTGAGCATACCCGTCACTTCGCTTACTGCCGAGATACACATGGAAAGCGGCAGCAAAGCTTTCCGGTTTCCCATATAATGTTGGAGTTTTCGTAATGTATTCATTGGTTTGAGTATTGAGTCGGTTCTTTTGTTTTTTGTGCCGTGACACAGATACTTTCTTTTTTCATCTTGTCTGTGCGGACGTGGACAAACCTACAATTTTCGAGCTTGTGTTTAATCTCTTCGGCGGTATATACGGACATCCCTTCGATGCGGTCGGTCCAAGTCGTGTTGTGAGGGTTGCTGGCTTCGCAGGCAATCAGAAAAATGCCTCCCGGTTTCAGAATGCGAAGTATTTCGCAAAAAGCCTTGTCCGGATCTTCCCAAAAATATAGGGTTTCAAAGGCCGTGGCGACATAGAATGTGTCTCTTTCAAAAGGCAGGTCCGAGGCCGTACCTTGGAGGATGAAACAACGTTCATCCAGAAAAGCCTTGTTTTTTTGCCGGGCGAAAGCCACGCTTTCCGGAGAGATATCCACACCGTAAACTTGTCCTTGCGGGCATCTTTTCAGCATGTGGGCGATGTTGGCTCCTCCTCCGCAGCCGATGTCGAGCACTTTCCAATCGGGGCACCAGTCCAAATGTGTAAACGCCCATGCCGCCAACGGAGCATGGCCTGTGTTCATGCTCCTTAGAATCATCCGTCCCCAGAAGCCTTGAGGCTTACGGGTGTTTTGCAGGATGCGGTTGATAAAATTCTTTTTCATTGTATGATGGATTGATTATAATACGTAATACGTTGATGTGTAAAAGCTTACTTTATTCTGTATCCCAATAAGGAACTGAATTTGCAACTGAAACGCGGAAAACGGGCGAAAAGACGCATGACGGTTCCCCAGCGTTCGGTGAAAAATTTCTGATAGCAAGCTTGTTCTATCAGTTCCAGTGCGGGCACCCAGATTTCTACTTCGTGCCCGTCGCTGATGCCGGAACGGATTTCGGCTGCCGATTTCCGCAAGGAGTCCGGTTTTGCTCCGGATTTTACCATCATCTTACCACAAACGTCAAACCATAATTCGCCGCCGCTGAAGCGTTCGGCGATATGCTTCAAAACCGTTTTTACCTGTTCCTCGTAGAAATACATCAGCACGCCTTCCACCACGAAGATGAACTGCCCCTCGGGGTGTTGTTTTTTCAGTGCGTCCATCCATCCGGTTTCAAGGAGCGACGCAGCGATGTAATGGTCTTCGCCGGTTTCCGGAATCAGTTTTCGGCGTAAGTCGATGACTTCCGGCAAGTCCAGTTCGTAGAAGACGGCCGCTTGGTCGTTGCCGATGCGTTGGTAGCGGGTATCCAGACCACACCCGACGTTGACCACGACAGGGTGGGGATGGCTTAGGATGAAGCGCCGGATGGCATCGTCGAAATACTTGCCGCGTACGACACATCCTACTTCACTCATTTTGGCTCCGTCGAATTGGGAATAGTCATATTCGATGCTGTCCACCAGTTGTTCTGCCATCGTGTCTTTCAATATGGCATCTCCTTTTCTCCGGCTTTCCTTGGCCCGCATGTAGAGCGGAATCAGCAGCGTTTCGGCCACTACATTTTTAAATTCATACTTTTGTTTCATAATCTTATTTTTATTAACAGTCAGACTTTCGCGGGAAGCAGTTCAAAAACGAACGCTATTCCGATTTGTTCAAAAAAAGAGGGAACTTATATTTTCATAAGTTCCCTCCATCCGGCCACCTCGATGGTCATATATTCGGTGACGACCTTTTCTATCTCATCCGGTTTGACCCGCCGCATGAGAAGTTCTTCAAACAAGGCAAACATCCACACCGTATGCATACGTATGGAAAAGTCCGAAATGTCGGTCTCCAGTTGCGGATGCTTATGTTTCATGAGTGTGAAATATTCTTTGACCAGTGCCGTCGACTTCCGTGCAAACTCTTCTTTGTAGTTCTCCAAGGAAGAGCCTTGCGAGCGGAAAAGCAACAGCAGCAGTAAGTCGCGATGCCGATGGATGAACGAAGTGTATTCGTCCACCATATATTTGAAGTAATCCCTGTCGCACATGGCCATGATGTCGGTTCCGCGCCGCCCGTGATGCTCGTCCAGCATATTCTCGAAAGTGCGCACGGCCGGAGTCACGATTTGGACAAAGATGTCGTCCTTGCAAGAAAAGTAATTGTATATATTGCTCAATCCTACCCCCGATTTGTGCGCGATTTCCCGCATCGGCACCTTCAGGTAACCTTTTTCCAGAAACAAGGTGGCCGCCGATTGCAGAATGTCGCTTTTGATATGGTCTTTTACCGTTTGCATAGGCATGTCTGTTTGTCGTACAAAATTAGAATGGATTATCAGTCGGTGCAATACCTAAAAAAGACGATTTTACCGCCGACCTTCTTCCTGTGGTGTCCGGGCGGGCCGTGAACGACGCTAATTTCCTATCGAATGGTGATTTAACCGATATTTTTTTGTACTTTTGTTTCCATAAAGCGAAGATGAATACCCCCTGTTTAATTTTATTTATGTCCTTGCGAGATGATGAATACGATACTGATTATAGATGACGAACCCATCATACGGAAATTGCTGGCACGCATGATGGAACTGGAAGGTTATGAAGTGTTTCAGGCGGCCGACCGTGCCTCGGGCCTGAAGCTGCTCACGGCCAAAACGCCGCAACTGGTATTGTGCGATGTGTTTCTGCCCGATGGCAACGGGGTGGAGATGGTAAAGGAGATAAAAGAACTGCAACCCGAAACAGAGGTCATCCTCCTGACGGCTCACGGAAATATCCCGGACGGGGTACAGGCTATCAAAAACGGCGCATTCGACTACATTACCAAAGGGGATGACAACAATAAGATCATACCGATAATCAGCCGTGCCATGGAGAAAATCAACAGCCGGCCGGTGCAGCCTTCGGGAAGCACCGTCGTGCCGGTTCGTGAATCGGCCTTCGACACCGTCTTGGGACATTCGCGAGGTTTGCAGCAAGTGATACAGTTGGCTCGTAAAGTGGCCGTGACAGACGTGCCGGTGCTGCTTACGGGCGAGACGGGGACGGGAAAAGAGGTATTCGCACAGGCCATTCATAACGGGAGCGCGCGTGCCAAGCAGCCGTTTGTGGCCATCAACTGTTCCGCTTTTAGCAAAGAATTGTTGGAAAGCGAGATATTCGGCCACAAGGCCGGGGCTTTCACCGGGGCTTTGAAGGACAAGAAAGGACTGTTTGAAGAGGCCAACCACGGCACGATATTTCTGGACGAGATAGGGGAGATGGCGTACGGCTTGCAGGCCAAACTCTTGCGCGTGCTCGAAACAGGGGAATATATAAAGGTGGGGGATACGAAACCCACGAAAATAGACGTGCGTATCGTGTCGGCCACCAACCGCAACCTGAAAGAAGAGATAGCGAACAGCAATTTCCGGGAAGATTTGTATTTCCGCTTGTCCGTTTTCCATCTTCATCTGCCGCCCTTGCGCGAGCGCAGGGAGGATATACCGGAACTGGCCGCAGCCTTCCTGAAGTTTTTTGCCGCCAAAATGGGAAAACAGGTCAAGGGATTTGCGGCGGACTGTCAAGCCTGGATGCAGTCGTATGCCTGGCCGGGAAACGTACGTGAGTTGCGTAACGTGATAGAGCGTGCGTTGATTATCTGCGACGACTACATCACGTTGGATGACATGCCTCTTGATTTCAGGTCGTCCACTTTATCCGGCTCGGCTGCCGACGGTGACGATTTTGAACTGGCGGAGGCAGAGCATCGTCATATCCAACGTGTATTACAGTACACGAAAGGGAATAAGGCCGAGGCGGCCCGGCTCCTGAAAATAGGATTGACCACCCTCTATCGAAAGATAGAAGAGTACGGTATTAATATCTAAGAGGCTTCACGCCTCTTTTTTTGTCTTATTTCTTTGTTGTTGACGTAACGGCACTTCGTACCTGTCGGAATATTCGTTTTTATGACATGCGATATAGAGTTTAAAATGTTTTATATCAGCGAATTAAATACTTCTCTGCGAATGTAAGATTTAGGATGGAAATCTTGTAAAATCAATCACCGCAGAACTGAAAATCATTCTCAAGAGATTGATTTTTCGTTCTCCTGAGAATGATTTTCAGTTCTGCGCAAGGTGATTTACGAATCAAAAGACGGTGCCAAACTATAAGAACTTTTTATCATTCCTTGGGTCTGGCAGCCGTCTTCGGGCTTAGTTCTACAGATTATATTGAGATGGGTCAGATGCTCATGGCACTATAAGCCTCGCGGAAGCGCGGAGCGACGTTTCTTTTCATGAAATCTTGTCCGGCGAAATTGTCCATCAAGATGGCCTGTGCTTTTTCGCCCATGTCTTTGCTCACGACAACAGACACGCTGTTGTTGTCGCTTCCGTATGAAATCATCAGGATGGGGATGTCTTTAAGCAGATCGATGACTTTGACTTCCATGTTTTCCTTTTCTTGGTCGAACTGGCCGATGATATGGATGACGGAAATGTCTTTTTCCACACTGACGGAAGCGAATTGGGACAGTTGGTTTTCCATTTGGTGGAAAGTCTCGGAACTCAGTTCCACGGCCATGGAGATATTGACACTGGAAGAGGAAATGAGGTGTATGGGAGTCTTGAAGTCCCCACAGACGGCCATCACTTTGGTCAGGAACTGAAACGGCATGAGGTTTCCTGATGAATGGATCTGTAAATAATCTGCATTTTTCCGTGTAACAACTGCTTTAATCTGGTTCATGGTTGATGTTTTTGTAATAGTGATTGTTTGTTTATTGGGATTATAATAATTGGATATACGTAGGTTGATTCCGTGTTGTCCGGCTAAATCCAGACTGGCTTTCGGAACCAGGTTGAAGCCGGCATTGATGATGCTTTTGGCTTCGTTATATGTGATGGTATAGTCTTTGAACTGACTGCATACGTCTTCGTCGGGTGAAGCCGAAGACATTTGTTTCGTGGTATAAAATGTAAGTTCCTCGGCATGGAACAAGGTTGCCATGTGGGTCGCATAAAGCGTATGGAGCTTTGCGGGCATCAGTATCGTCTCTTCGAGGCCGTTCTTGCAGATGCGGGCGGGGAGAATGCTGACGATTGCATCTTGGTCCTGTATGAGTCTCCGGAGGCATTCGGCGCTTTTTTCAGTGTCTATCTTTGAATTGCTGCCGATACATACGAAAAGCGAAGGGTCTAAGAGGGATACATTCACTTTCAGGGTTTTAAAGTAAGAATAGATGATGAGACCTGAAAGGCGTTCGGTGAAAGAGAGAAGCTCTTTGTCTTTGATTTGGTTTAACGGACGGTTGACGAATGAATGGAGGGATTGGAAGAGGTTCTCTATAATCGAGATTGTGGCAGGGCTGTTCTCCGTGGCACCTGTAAGTTGAGATGTGAACTCGAAGGTTTTTGTTTTCAGCGCGTCAATCAGGGTCGGGAGCTTTTCCCAGTCGAAATTGTATAGCGAAATGGCGATGTCCTGGAGTTTGTCTTTAATCCACGGAAAGGACGGAGGGATGAGAATAGACTGCTCTCCTAAAGGGACGTACGACGGTATTTGCCGGACATCTTCAATGGATGTGATAGTTTCAAAACTATAAATTTTCATATTTTTCTATTTATTAATTTCTTGTTTTGGTTTTATTCTTCTTTTTCTTTCTCAAATTGGAAGGGATTTTTCCAAAATGAAAGGGTGAAACTTTTTGCGGAATGTGTTCAACCTTTTGTAAATCAGTTCTTTTTTATCTTTTCATGCTCTTTCGTTTGATAACTGTTATTTCATATACATATATGATACCACCGTGCCGGAACATAAAGATGGGGAAGAAAAGCGGAGCGGGACACTGTGGGTCGGAATAAGTAGCGGTAGGGAGAGGAAGTGGAAGGTGGGGAGAGGCTTATATATAATAAGGTATATGAATATAAAGAGAGTTTATCCTTTTTCAAATCGGAGAGGTGTTTTTTCAAAATGGAAGAAGGTCTTCTCTGTATAGAGAATCATGATAAGACGTTATGTGTTTGTAAAACAGTATAGTAGGGGATAAACTATGTTTTTTGGCATACTTTTGGTCTAATGGTATGGCGATAAGTTATAGTATTAATTAAAAAACAAAAGTATTATGGAATTATTTTCATTTGGTTTTTTGGCCTGCTTGGTGAGCGGCTTTTTGTGTTTCTGGTTGTTCTGGAAATGTGTGGATTGGTTTGAGAAGATTTAATTTTTAAAAAGTAGGTATTATGTACACAGCGTTATTTGTTGTCAGTGTAGTGATGTTCGGCTATTTGATGTATGTGCTCGTCAAGCCGGAAAAGTTCTAAAAAACATTTTTTTGATTTAGCAGTATTATGAATACAGAAATTTTAGGTGTAGTTGCACAGATTGTACTGTTGGTGGTATTGAGCTATCCGCTCGGAAAGTATATCGCTAACGTATATAAAGGTAAAAAGACGTGCTTGGATTTTATGAAACCGATAGAAACGGCTATTTATCGTTTCTCCGGTATCAACCCCGAAGAGGAGATGAATTGGAAACAATTCTTGCGTGCATTATTAATCGTGAACCTCTTTTGGTTCATTTGGGGTATGCTTTTGTTGGTGCTTCAAGGTTATCTTCCGTTAAACCCGGATGGAAACGCCGGACAGACAGCCCATCAGGCATTCAATACTTGTATTTCATTCATGGTGAACTGTAACGAGCAGCACTATAGCGGTGAGACAGGATTGACTTATTTGACTCAGTTGTTCGTCATCATGTTGTTCCAGTTCGTAACAGCAGGAACCGGTATGGCTGCTATGGCCGGTATCATGAAGGCGTTGGGAGAAAAGACTACGAAGACTATCGGTAACTTCTGGAAATACTTGGTATTGAGCTGTACCCGTATTCTGTTCCCTCTTTCCTTAATCGTAGGCTTTATCTTGATTACTCAGGGAACTCCGATGGGCTTCGACGGAAAGATGGAAATTACCACAATGGAAGGTGCAACGCAGAATGTCTCACAAGGTCCTACGGCTGCTATCGTTCCTATCAAACAGTTAGGTACGAACGGTGGTGGTTACTTCGGCTGTAACTCTTCTCATCCGTTGGAAAACCCGACTTATTTGTCCAACATGACGGAATGCTGGTCCATCCTGATTCTTCCGATGGCTATGGCTTTCGCATTCGGTTTCTATATCAAGCGTAAAAAACTGGGTTATTCCATTTATGGCGTAATGTTGTTCGCTTTCTTGGTGGGCGTATGTATCAACGTATATCAGGAGATGAACGGTAACCCGCGTATCGACGCCATGGGTATCGCTCAGGACAATGGTGCCATGGAAGGCAAGGAAGTGCGTCTGGGCGCAGGTGCCACGGCTTTGTGGAGCATCGTTACCACGGTAACTTCTAACGGTTCTGTAAACGGTATGCACGATTCAACCATGCCGATTTCCGGTTTGATGGAGATGTTGAACATGCAGATCAATACATGGTTCGGCGGTGTCGGTGTAGGATGGATGAACTACTTCACCTTTATTATCATCGCAGTGTTTATCAGCGGTCTGATGGTCGGCCGTACACCGGAATTCCTTTGTCACAAGGTCGAGGCACGTGAAATGAAGGTGGCTTCTATTGTGGCATTGCTTCATCCTTTCGTTATCCTTGTGGGTACGGCGTTGGCAGCCTACTTGTATGTACATGCTCCAGCTTTCGTGGAGAATGAAGGAGGATGGTTGAACAACCCGGGCTTCCACGGCTTGAGCGAGATGTTGTATGAGTTCACCTCAGTGGCAGCAAACAACGGTTCCGGTTTTGAAGGATTGGGCGATAACACTTGGTTCTGGAACTATGCGTGCGGTATCGTTTTGATATTGAGCCGTTTCATTCCTATCGTAGGACAGGTGGCCATTGCCGGTCTGTTGGCAAGCAAGAAATATATTCCCGAAAGCGCAGGTACGTTGAAGACTGATACCGTTACATTCAGCGTGATGACTTTCGCTGTAATCTTCATCGTGGCAGCCTTGTCATTCTTCCCGGTTCACGCATTGAGTACGATTGCAGAACATTTCAGTTTATAAAAGATTATTTAAGGATAAGATAAAGTATGAAAACTAACAATAATACTTCCCTCTTCCAAAGGGATCAGGTAATGGAAAGCTTGAAACAGTCTTTTGTCAAGCTGAATCCCAAGATAATGGTGAAGAACCCGGTCATGTTCACCGTAGAGATTTCTACTCTGATCATGTTTATCGTGACCCTCTTCTCGGCTACGAACGATTCACAGGGTTCCTTTGCATACAACCTTTTGGTCTTCATCATCCTGTTGGTGACTTTGCTGTTTGCCAATTTCGCAGAGGCGATTGCCGAAGCTCGCGGTAAGGCTCAGGCCGACAGTTTGCGCAAGACTCGTGAAGAGACTCCGGCCAAGTTGAACGTGAACGGACAGATCAAGACCGTGAGCAGTTCACAGTTGAAGAAAGGTGATGTGTTTGAATGCGAGGCAGGCGACGTGATTCCGGCCGACGGTGAAATCATCGAAGGTTTGGCTTCTATCGACGAGAGTGCCATTACCGGTGAATCTGCTCCGGTAATCCGTGAGGCAGGCGGCGACAAGAGTTCCGTTACCGGTGGTACGAAAGTACTTTCCGACCATATCAAAGTCGTTGTGACCAGTCAGCCGGGCGAGAGCTTCTTGGACAAGATGATTGCTTTGGTAGAAGGTGCAAGCCGCCAGAAGACTCCGAATGAAATCGCCCTGACGATATTGTTGGCCGTGTTCACTCTGGTATTCTTGATTGTCTGCATTACCTTGAAACCGTTTGCCGACTATTCCAATACGGTGATTACCATTGCAGCTTTCTGTTCTTTGTTCGTTTGCCTGATTCCTACGACCATCGGCGGTCTGCTTTCTGCTATCGGTATTGCCGGAATGGACCGTGCTTTGCGTGCCAACGTGATTACCAAATCCGGTAAGGCTGTGGAGACGGCCGGTGACATCGACACTTTGTTGCTGGACAAGACCGGTACGATTACAATCGGTAACCGTAAGGCTACGGAATTCTATCCGGTTGCCGGCATGGATAAGCATGCGTTCATCGAAGCTTGTTTGATGTCTTCCGTATCGGATGATACGCCGGAAGGCAAGTCAATCATTGAATTGGGACGTGAAATGGGCGTACGTATGCGTACCCTGAACACCGAAGGTGCACACATGATTAAGTTTACGGCTGAGACGAAGTGCTCCGGTATCAACTTGAAAGACGGTACTGAAATCCGCAAGGGTGCTTTCGACGCTATCCGTCGTATTGCCATGGAGGCCGGTAACAAGTTCCCGAAGGATACGGAGGATATTATCCAAGCCATTTCGGCAAACGGTGGTACTCCGTTGGTGGTTTGTATCGACAAGAAGGTTGCCGGTGTCATCGAATTGCAAGACGTTATCAAACCGGGTATCGAAGAACGTTTCGAGCGTTTGCGTAAGATGGGTGTGAAGACGGTAATGGTAACTGGTGATAACCCATTGACCGCAAAATATATCGCAGAAAAAGCAGGTGTAGACGATTATATCGCTGAGGCCAAACCGGAAGACAAGATGAACTATATCCGTAAGGAGCAGGAAAACGGTAAGCTGGTCGCTATGATGGGTGACGGAACGAATGATGCTCCAGCTTTGGCTCAAGCAAATGTTGGTGTGGCAATGAATAGTGGTACACAGGCTGCCAAGGAAGCTGGTAATATGGTTGATTTGGATAATGATCCAACGAAACTGATCGAGATTGTCGAAATTGGTAAACAGTTGCTGATGACTCGCGGAACGCTGACTACTTTCAGTATAGCTAACGACGTGGCTAAGTATTTCGCGATTGTTCCGGCTCTATTCATGGTTACAATCCCTGCATTGGCCCCAATGAACATTATGCACTTGCATAGCCCGGAATCAGCGATCCTGAGTGCGATCATCTTCAATGCAATCATTATCCCGATTCTGATCCCACTGGCGTTACGCGGTGTGGCTTATAAACCGATTGGTGCTTCTGCATTGCTTCGTCGCAACTTGCTGATTTACGGTTTGGGCGGTGTGATTGTCCCGTTCATTGGTATTAAGTTGATAGATATGATTGTAAGTTTATTCATGTAAAAGTAAAATCAATATTAAAAACCTTCCTCCCTCTGTATGAAGATAGGAGGAAGGTTAAGAAAATAAAATAATAATTCATTATGATATCAAATCTTTTTAAATCATTAAGACTGACAATTGCGTTTTGTTTGTTCTTCAGTGTTTTCTACATCTTCGTTTTGTGGTTGTTTGCCCAAGTGGCAGGACCGAATAAGGGCAATGCTGAACTGGTTAC
>OHQR01000704.1_pt1 | contig 21051 bp, 15 predicted proteins | sample 1578191 | NCBI WGS metagenome assembly OHQR01 (sample SAMEA3879577, study PRJEB24766) | human gut metagenome | biome: human-associated habitat; feature: feces | place: USA | collected 1985/1987 | reverse complement strand
ATTTCATATTATAAACTATTTGTTACAAAATAAAAAATACTGCCTGTTTGGTTAATAGTTTTAGCCCCCCTTTCTTGAAACAATATTCTGGAAAGGGGTGGAAGAATGAAAAAAATATTAATTCTTGGAGCTTTAATTTCTATATTCAGTATAGGATTTGTAACTTATGACAAAATCACATACTCAAATCAAAGCCATAGTTTGACACAAAGAGGATGTTGCTCACACCATGGCGGAGTCTGCGGCTGCAGCAACGGCAGACAAAAATGCTGTGACGGTACACTAAGCCCGTCTTGCCAATGCTTTAAAGATGATAAAAATACCGGATTAAAAATTTAAAAACCTAAGGAGCGGTTTAAAACAGCTCCTTTATTTTTAAATCTCTCAAACACACTACTTCAACATCATTTGCAAAGTTTGGTACTGGTATTTACATACATTTGAAAATTTAGCTGCCGCATTAAGCGCCTGAGCTTTTGCAGCCGGTTGTTTTGACTTATCCAAAAGCATGTAGCCCGTAGCGAGCGATGTCATCTTTTGGCAATCTGGGGCTGATGTGGTCTTAAAATACTGTAGACAGTTTGGGAATATACTTTCCTGAAAAGCTGTTGCATCATCCAACATTTTTTCAGCAGCTTCTAGATTAGTAGAATTTGAAGAAGCCATATTCATAGCCTTTAGAGACATCAATTGGCTTTTAGACCGTATTTCTGCAGGAGAAAGACAATACCCCGCAGCAAAAGCACTGGTACCAACCGATATACATAACATTACCAATAAAAACCTTAAATTATTAAACATACAATCCTCCTTTAATATTCCTAATATAAAATATATTCAATCGGGAAATAACCTCTAAACAAAGGATATTATAGCAAGCTGACAAAATTTTAACATATCTTATCATAACACTTGACAATAATTAGATATCTAACTATAATAAAAATATGAACACATGCACAATAGCTCTAATTTCAAGAATAAGAGAAAATGCAAACCGCCTGATACTGGACGAGTTAAAAAAGTCCGGATTAGACGAACTTTCACCTTCGCATGGAGATATATTGATGATACTGTTTCATACAAATAGTATCCCAATGCAGGAAATTGCTAAAAAGATTCATAGAACGAAAGCAACAACAACCGTTTTAATTGACAAACTCGAAAAAATCGGTTTTGTAAAACGTACTAAATCACAAGAAGACAGCAGATACACAAACGTAATTTTAACTAAAAAAGGTGAAGAATTCAAAACAATATTTGAGCAGATTTCAAATAAACTAAATACAACCGCTTTAAAAGACATTGAAGAATGCCAAATAAAAGAACTTGAAAAACTACTAAAAAAAATAAGAGATAATTTAGAATAAAAAAATTTTACATAAACGGTTAGATATCTAACTATACACAAAAAGAAAAGGAGAACAATTATGGATTTAACATTTAACTTTGCAGAAAACTCAAAAAACTTAGCAAACTTGGAAGTAGAACAAAACTATTCAGTTTGCGATATCGGAGATTTTGAAGATATTACACAATATACTATGGAAAATAAAGAAATTAATTTACAAATACCTGCAAAAATTTTTCTAAATAAAGCATTAAACTTAACAGGTGCAGAAATTTCATTTGGTTCATTACCGGCAGAAATTGATTATGTATCAAACCACAAACACAAAGAGAATGAAGAAATTTATATTATATTATCAGGAAAAGGTAGTATTAAAATTGAAGAAAGAGAAATCAACCTGCAAAAAGGCTCCATTGTTAAAGTAAAAACCGGCGTAGCAAGAGCAATGAAAAGTTCTAAAAACGAAGCAATAACATATCTTTGCATTCAGGTTAAAGAAGATTCATTGGAAAACTACACCTTAACTGATGCAGAAATGCTTTAAAATTCATAAAAAATAACTGGCATGATTTACGCCATCATAAAAACAACGGTTAATTCCGACCAGCCAAATCATTTGAAATCAAGCGAAAAGATGTTTAAATCTGGGACTTATATACCAAATCCCACTAAATAAAAAACGCACGTCACAACAAGCGACAGCGAAGCAGTCCAGAAAATTTTATTCAATTCCAAAATGATACTGGATTGCTTCGAAAATCATAGATTTTCTTGTAATGACGATAATGTTGGTGGAAACATGTATATAACACCCTGAAGTTTTGTGTTGAGGTTTTTGCAGATTTTGTGTTATATTATAGATAAGGGAAAAGAATATGCGGGCATAGTTCAGTGGTAGAATGTCTCCTTCCCAAGGAGAAGATCGCGAGTTCGAGTCTCGTTGCCCGCTAATTTTACAAATTCAGCACCTGCGTGTGCTTTAAGGGTTATAAGGGCAACAGAGATGAGAACTATAATATAGTCTCGTTGCTATAGCTCTAGGCGAAGAATGAGCCCAAGAGATATAGTACCTACATGGTGCCCGCTAGTTTTTTTAAATTCAGCACCTGCGTGTGCTTTTTTGATTTTATTGATATTGTACAAAAATTCATGTTTGTGTCTTAATAGAAATTATATTGATGTTTATTAGGGGTATAATATGGAAATTAGTGCTATTAAATTTAGCAGTAATCGAAAAATTAATAAATGTTTTTTTAATTCTGTGTCGGTGGTAAATAAACCTAACACGTATAACTATAGTGTTGGTTCAGATACTTTTTATAAAAGCAGTTCGAATAATTTTATAAACTTTCCGTATATTACAATTAGTTTTTGCGGATATCCGGTTCATATTGTAGATGGCGGCAACCATGCCACAAATATGCAGCATTTTGCAAAAGCAGTCAGTAATGATATAGAAATTCAAATGTATGATGTTGAAGTTAATCAGCATGATGCAAATATGAAACAGTTAAGAAGTTTGGAGATGCAATTAAAGAATTTAAATTCTGAGCACCCTAAATTTTTGGATAATGATTATATTGCGGTTCCTGCGTTAGCTTCTGTTCCTTTGTTAAACTTGCAGGATCAGTACAATCGAATAATGAATGATGATAAGGTATTTACGTCAGAGAATTTAAAGGCTAATAAGCGAAATTTATTAAAGTTTTTAAAAATTATTTATGAAAATCCGAATAAGTATCGACAATATATAAATTATATGGATAATAACAGGCAGGGAATTGAGTACACTTATGGGGTAATCAGGGAGATAAATAAAGCGAAGGCACATGGTGCAAAAATCTATATTCCGTCAGGTCACCCGCAGGATTCAACATTGAAATGGCTGGCTGCTCAAAGAGGGTTTAAGCCGGAATTGTATAACTACATTGCAACCGGGGTAGATGAAGGTAATGTTATACAAAATATGTCCGGAGAAATAAAAAATAACAATTGGTACGATTTTAATTTATTATCTCTTTCAGAAGCAAATGTTGTCGGGGTAAAAGGAACTACCGGAGCTCAGGATTATATGTTTGCGGCATATGATTCGTGTGTCACAGATGGTGCGCGCGGGGTGTATAATTTTTCTCCTGTAAGAGATGGTGACAAGCTTGTAGGGTACAGTTATACCGATACAAAAACTAATGAATATCCTTATGAAGAATTTCCTGCAAATTTAGAGATTGCAAATCTTACAAAATTTGTTGGTAAAAACATAGATTCTGTTGTTGCCGGCAAAGAAGAGATTGAAGAATTAAAAAGAGCATTAAAATATAACAATACTGACAGCTGCGCAGATAAGTTATATCCGGTTCCGGCAATTTTTTCTAAAGATGAGATTATTGCTAAGAAAATAAACTTGCAAGGTGATTATGTTGATAAAACTTTGACATTATATTTTAGAAAAAATAAAGATAATAAAGTGATTTTCCCGAAATGTGACTGCGAGGGCAGCGGTAAGCCAAGTGTATTATCAATGTGGGGCAGCTGTTTTTCGGTATTTAATGCGATTGCGCGTGATATTAATAACCAAAACAGGCAATATCCGTTTATAAAAGATGGTAAATGTGCGTTTTCAGATTTAGATACTCACAAAAAAATTGTTGAAAAAACTTTGGAGCGAGGGATTAAATCCGGAGTTTATAAAGATGCTGAGCAGGCGTTTAACTATGCAATTCAACTAAACAAGGCATTTGAGGCTTCATATAATTTAGAACTTTTAGATTATAGGCCTTACCAGTTGTTAGGGGATTTACATTTCCAACATAAAAATTTTGATTATGCTGCATCTTGCTATAACAATGCTATAAATATTTTATCTAAAAAGATATTAGAACAAGTAAATGAAAATTCAATATCTGAAGTGAGGAAGGATTATAATTCATATATAAATGAATTGGCGCTCAGTGAATCTTATAACCATCAGGTTAAGGTATATAATTCTAAGAATATATTTAGTAAGTTTTTTGCTGAAAAACCGGTTAAACCGGAGCATTATTATGATTACAAAGATTTGTATTATGACAATTATGTGTTTTATAATACATTAATAAAACCTTGTGCTAATATGTATAAGAGGTTACATGCAATTTGTAGCAGTAAACATGAATTTTATCCGGCAGAAGTATGTGAACAAGCATATTATGACATTTTGAGATGTACGGATAGGGGACAGGATGTGATGAAATTGAGGTCTGAAGGTGTCTTATATATTGGGGATTTATATAACGAAATCCGAAGAGAGGATTATTAATAATGCGAATTAGTAATATTACAACTGTGAATTTTACCGGGAATTATGATATTCATGTTCATACAGGGCGCTGGTGGGGAAAGGTTTCTCAAAATACAAACGGAGCTGTTGAGCTTTCTCCCGGGAATTACCGTGCATTAAGAGATTTTGGTCCTGTGGATACCTTGGAAATTGCAAACAAGCTGATAACTAATCCTGATGATAAGATTGAGAAAATGTTTGTTTCCAATCTTGATTGTATGGTGAGAAATCATCCTGTAATTAAAGAGAGTTCTCTTACTGATAACGGTACCCCGTTTTTGCAAAATGAAATTGATGGGAATTTAGCATTGCTTAGTAAATATAGACGTAATAAAAATTATGTTTTGTATGCAGTCTGCCAACCTGGGTATGGGAATGTTTCAAATATAGAACAAGTTTTTAGAAAAGGTCCGAAAAAGTTTAAAGGATTAAAGTTTCACCCAAAACAGCTTGATATTCCGGCAGATGCCAAATGCTATGATGAATATATGGATTTTGCGCAAAAGAAAAATCTGCCGTGCTTATTTCATTCTCAGGTTAATGTAGACTATCAAGTGCCGGGCGGACGCCTCGTTGAAGATATGACTTTGTGGGACAAGTCTGATCCTGAATTTATTTATCGTTTGGCAAAAAGGCACCCGTCAGTGCCGGTTATATTAGCGCATACAGGTGCCGGTGGTACTTTGGCGCATAATAAAGCTATTGAGGTTTTGCTAAACTCAATAGATAAAAAAGATGCTAATTTATATTGTGATATTTCCTGGGTGGATTTTGAAAACGGCTTGCCGGCAGATAAACCCGGTTCTGTTATTGATTTAATCAAAAAATTAAAAGAGCGCAATGCGCTTGACAGGTTGATGTTTGGGACAGATTCTCCTTTAGGCTGCTACGGGGAAGCTGAAATCCCCGGTTTAAAGCCTGAAAAAGCTTATAAACTCACCGTAGAAAAGCTGAAAAATGCTATTCGTATGAATTTTGATACAGATTCAGAAAAAATTATTAGCAAAATCTTTTATGAAAATGCACGGGATTTATTTTTTGGAGCAGATAATGTTCAATCTGCAAAAAAGGGGATTAAAAAAAGTCACAAGATTATAGGGGGGATTATTTCTGCCTTTATCGGAGTCGGGGCTTTACTATCAGCTTTTAATTCGGGACATATTCCCGGACATTCAGGCAGACAAAAACCGGATATTGCTGTTATCCGGTAGTTTGTTGATTGATTTTTATAAAATTTTAACTGTTTGTTTTTGCTAATGTTTTTTGTTTATATTCAACCAGGCATTTGGCAAGTTGATCAGGGCAGCTGGTAGGTTTTGGACCGCAGGTTATTCCTTGAAGTCTTTCTATAACTTCATCAATTTCCATCCCTTTAATAAGACTTTTAATCCCTTTGAGATTTCCGTTGCAGCCTCCGAAAAATTCAGCATCAATAACTTTTCCGTCTTGGATTGCTACCTGCATCATCTGGCAGCATGTGCCGATTGTTTTATATTGAATTACTTCTGCTTCTGACATTTTATATCTCCTTTTGTTCTCTTCAGTTGTGCTTATTAATACTCTAGCACATATTTTCCTGATTAGATTTAATTATTATAAAATGTAAAATTTTTAATACCCGGGTGGCAAAAAAGTTTTTTTTCAGGTATTAAAACCTTCATACCAATTTATTGTGGGGATTACTATGAAAATTTATAATATAAATCCTATATCTTTATTTTTTAAGGGCAAAAGGGAAGACAAGAAGACTGTTACTCAATTAAAAACAGAAAACAAATATGATTTGAATGTTATGAACCAACGAAAAATTTCAAATGCGATTGAGAATTTGTCTGAAATTCCCGGTGAAGAGAACGTTGAATTTTTAATGGATGTATCTGAAAATTTAAAATATGGGACAAATATTAATCTTGGTAAGGCTTCATTTAATGATTGGCAGGTTAAGCTTAACAATGCAGCATTGAAATCTCTTTCAAAATCTCCAAAAGATGTTCAAGAGCGTCTTGGTTCAAGGTTAAACGATCTCATTTCCTCACAAAAACCTTTAACAGAAGATGAGAAAGAAATTTTAGATTTGAGGAAGACAATTTTATCACAGGTTGACCAAGAATCTTTAGAAAAAATCAAAGATAAGAATATTAAGCAATTAAACAGAAACTTGGACTATTTTATAGTTTCATCTGAGGTTTCGTTATCTCAAAAATTGTATATTATGAAACAGCTGGAACATTTTATGAGTCCTGAATATAAAATAAATCCTCAGCTTGAAGATAAGAAAACTCAGGCTCTTGCTGAAATTATTAATGATATTACGGTTGATACTCCGGAATCTGAAATCCCTAATATAAAAGCCGTAAACCAAAAATCTCATGGAATGTGTGCAGCAATTTCTATTTGCCGAAAATCTTTAGCCTATGAAGATAAGGCAAATTTTGTTGATATGGTAATGTCTGAACTGGATAGCAGTGATTATCTTCAGGTTTATGATATTACAAAATTGGGGACACACACTAAAGTTCCTATAAACAAGCCTGCAATAAATTATGATTATGCACTTTCAAAAGGGTATAGAATTCTTGATACAGCTGCGCTTAACTGGATGCATGTCGGTGATACTAACGCCGGTACAGCTAATGATTTTGTTGGGATGTATAGTTCTTTTGATAAAGACTTTTTTGATACTTTTCATGATTCCCATTTATTGCCGGATTTAGATGATACTTTAACCCCGCAGCAGGATTATTACAGAGCTTTGATGAAGGCTGAAACGGTGCTTGGTGGTTATAAAAAGTCAGTAAAGAAGAATAAGGCTAAACGTTTAGATAAACTCCAGAATAATGATGAGAATGTTAGAATGTATTCTAAATACAGCGGTTTAGCTGCCAATATCATACGTGAAATTTCACCTTCTATGTCTTTAGATGCGGCGCATTCAGTTTTGGTTGAACTTGACAGGCTTGAGGTTGTAAATTCTAAAAAAGCAAATGAAATTAAAGATTACAAGCGTGATTTTGTGTACTTGCCTAATGAAACCAAGGCGGCAAAATTAGAGAAAATAAAAGCATTTTTATCTATAGCTTTGCCGGAAAAAGATGTTTCAATCTTAAATAAAAAAGCGCCGGAGCTTCTTGAAATTATGATGCTTAGAAAAGGATTTGTTAAAGATGGCAGAACAACTTCTTATGCTGCATCTCAGATAAATAAAGCCAGATTGCTTTATGATGCTGCAGCGGCTTATAGAACCCAGCAGGAATTTAGTTTGGAAATTCCGGAAGTCGCAGAAGATATGCTTATTAGTATGAATCTTCCTGATAGGGAAACAAGGATTATTAAAAATATTGATATGCTTATTGCAAAACTTGAGAAAGGGAAATTAAATCCTAAAATAAGAGAAGTTTTGGCAAATAATTTCCAGACAGATAATGATCCGGAAGCTTTAATTGAAGCGCTAAAAGAAAATAAAGAAACGTTAAGCTACGTAATGACAGGGCTGCTTGATGATTTTTATAAATCTTGTTTATCAGTAAGTCGTAAGAACGTATTGCTAAATGAAATAACGTCTGTCCGTGATGCGATAAAAGAAGGCAGTGATAAAACAATTCTGCCTATTATGGCTAGTAATCTTCATGTAAAAGAAAATAAAAAAGCAGTTCTTGACTTGTTGGATAAATATATAAATGTTTTGCAATCTGAGGATTGTACAAACGAACAGTATATTGCTATTTATAACAAAGTTGGGAAAAGAAATCAGATGAAAGATTTCAAAGAGATATATGAACGTCTTGGCTCAGCTCTTTTTGAAAATGAAGATAATCAGAATTTAATTATGGGTTTCAATCTGGTAAACGGTTTGTCTAAAGATGCTCCGCGGGAAGAAACTATACGTGTTTTTGGAGAACTCGGGAATAATTTTAACAGTATATTTGCATTGATTACAAGTTTTCAACAAGCGCTTGAGGTTCAGGATAACGAGGATGTTTTGAATACTGTTGATACTAAAGAAACCATTATAAAGAAACTTGAGAATATGGGTGAAATTATTTCAAAGAAAGATTTGGAAGTTTTCCAAGAGAGGTTCTCAAAAATAGAGAATGCAAGATCTTCTGTGAATGGTCAAAGAATTACTGCAAAAGATTTACCGTCTGAATTAACAAAGTTTTCAAAACATGAAAAAGAAGTTTTAGATCTTATAGAATCCAGAATAAACGGCTGGTATTCTCATGTTCATAGAAGTCTTGAGCTTCAGCATAAGAATCTTCAAGAGCCTTTAGAAGAGTTAAACAGACAAGTTGGTGTAAAAACCGGACAAAAATGGGTTTCAAAAGAAGGCGGAACCGGACTTGCAAGTTATCAGGAAATTAAAATTATTGAACATATGACAGACCGCCCTTATTATGCAGAAAATAACACAAGACTTGCAGTAAATAAGCTTAAAGATTCGCCGTATTCAGGTATTTCCTGTACCTCAGTCAGTAATAAAGAGCCGGCTTGGCATGCTCAATATATTGTAGATATCAAACCTGTAAAAGTTAAGACTCCTACAGGTGTTGTCGATAAAGAGGCATTATTCCATGATAATACCTGGGGACCTATTGAACATGAAAACACTTGGGTAGATGATAGCAGCTTTATGCGAACTGATTATTCTGATAATTATGGCGGGGATTTAGGCTATATTACAGATGAGAAATTCAGGACGGGTAAGCTTCTTGAAAATCTTGTCGGAGCTGTAGGTGTTTCAATGTCTAACGGGGGAAAAGAAGAATATAAATTCCCGATGTTTTATGACGTTATAATGCCGGGTAAATCTCCTACGGCTGCTTCTTATGTAAGAAGAATTCGTGAAAATGCGATACTAAGCCCTATTCAATATTTTGAAGATTTAGAAAAATATACTAAGAATATGACAACAGGTGAAGTTAGAGCGGTAATTGCTAAAACCGAAACTTTAGGTGAGAATATTGATCTGGAGTATTCCGGTATAGAGGCTCGTATTATCGGCAAGGAACCTTTTAACAAGGGGATAAGAACTCTTGATGATTATAATAAATTGCCGGATGATGATAAGTTGAAACTTTTATTTGAAAAACTTGCAATTATAAAATCTTATCAGAATATTCCGGATTCAAAGATTTTTTATAAAGAGTTGTCGATGAAAGAATTAAAAGCCTTAAAACATGCAATTAGAAAAGAAGCACGTAAAAACTTTGATTACTCTTTTGGTAAAAATCCTGATATCGCAATTTATGGCACAGAAAGTTCAAGGGTTAAAGTATCGGAGCTTCTTGATAAGTTTGCAAAAGATAATAATCTTAAATTTACTCCGAGCGCTAAGATTGATTATGTTAATGCTCTAAAACGAATTAAAAAAGATGATTTTGACGGCAGTCTTGATACAACTGTTGATTTGATGATGAGAAGTTTTATTGAGCGGCTGGTTAAGAAAACTCCGGATTTTGATAAAAAAGATGTTAAAATAAAGGCTTTAGCTAATGATGTACGTTCAATCATTCGAACAAATATGGGATTCACATTAGCTGATTTGGGCAGTTCTTCATTTGAATCGCAAAATTTTGTCAAATGGGTTGATAAAACTTTTGCACCGGGTTCAGATGAAGAATTTGTTCAAGTCTTTAAAAAACTTCAAAATATGACATCAGAAGAATTTAATCGTAAATATGGTGATAAAATTTCTGATGAGGATATCGGATTTAAACCTGTTACAGGTTTTGATATTCTTTCTCAGTTCCGCTCTTATGATGAAAAAACTCAAAACAGTGTATTTAATATGCTGTTTTATCAAAAATTGGGTTACAGTCTGAAGATGAGTAAAACTATTCCTTATTATGATCATAAAAAATTTAAAAGAGTTCTGCGCGGAGCAAGGTATGTGAAAGGTGAAAGATCTTTTGATGATATATATCTTGATTATTTTTATTCGCTGAAATCATTAACTATCAGTAAGCAATATGACAAATACAAAAAACAAATTTTTGATAAGTATAGAATGTTTCCGGCATATCCAAAAATGGAAGTTGAATCTCCTGAAGAGATTCATAATATGATGCAAAACCTGTATGATTCTATTACAAATTCTATAGAAGCGATTGATGTGTATAAAGTTCAGGATAAATCATATAATATGGTAAATAATCTGTACAAGTATGCCTCAAAGTTAGATGCTGACAAGCCAATATCTGACAGGCAAAGAAAATATGTAATGGACAAAGTTAGCGAGTTCCTTGCAGTAAACGGTGAAGATACTTCTATAGAAACAACTATTAATGCAGCCAATGCGATTCTTTCTCTGCCGGAAAATGCTGCAGGCAGTGAATACAAAAAACTTATTACAAATATGTATGATGAAATAAGCTTGTATTCAACAACGGCTGATGGCAAAACCATGCTGGATGCGGCAAAGAGCGAAATAGAAAATATAAATTCCAGAAAACTGGAATTTATGATGAATGTTATTGAGCCGAAATACCAAAGAAAAGGATATGAGATTTTAAACAAATGGATTAGTGCAAAAGCTAAGAATCAGCCTGAAGCTGATGAATATTTCAGAGATTTTGAATTGTTCTTTAATAAACATAAATTATTAAACAGTCCTGAAAAAATGTTGAATGAATATCTTTTATTACTGGCAAAACCTGACGGGCATGAAAAATATTTATCAAAAGAACAAATTAATCAGCAGAAAGACGTTAAAGAGGTATATAGCACAAATCTTAAAGGTATGTTATATTCTGCCAATATTTTGGACTTACAGTACATATTGATGGATTGCGCCGGAGAAGCTAATTTGAATATTGTTCGTGATGAGTTTAAAAATTCTCAGATACAGCTCAGAGATGGCAGTGTTGTAAATCTTGAATCTGATCAGGCTCTTTCTATAATCCTGTCACCATTATTAGCTAACGGAGATTTAGATACTGCATTGATGTTTATTGAGCAGCTTGGTTTGACAGATAGAGTTGTTGATATGTTTACCAGAGATCTGGAGTTCAAAAAAGCTTATGCAAATATCAAGCGTATAGATAGTATATTTACTGCAGTTTCAAAACAAACAAAAATTGTAGAGCAAGAGCTCAAAAAACTTGGTGATATTGATAATGATCCGGATTATAAAGAGAAAGTTCTTCAAACAAAAGCTATAGTTGCTAAAAGATGCAGGAATACAAATTATCGTGCTACTGCAGGTGTTATAGAAGCCGCATTTGATACAGCTTTAAAAGAAATAGAAGCTCATCCGGAACATTCTAAAACCGCATTTTTAAATCTATATATGGTTCATGCTAAAGATGCTTCATTATATGTAGCTCAAAGGAATGTCCAGATGCTTAATAGTAAATTGCAAGCTTTTCAAAATATTGTAAATATGATGAGGAGGATAAAAGTACAAAAAGATTCTCCTTCAGCCGAGAAACTTCAAAAATACTTTGACTCTATCCAAAAGTTAGAAGATTTTGCTGCACAACATTCCGGGCGTTATGAAAACCTGAAAATGACAACTGTTGCAACTGATGAAGCTTAATAAAAATCTGAAAATAAAAACAGACAAGTTACAACTTGTCTGTTTTTTAATATGCTAAATCTTCAGATTAATCCTTTTTTAAGAAATCAGGAACATCTATATTTAATGACGGCATTTTTGGGAAGCCTATATCATTTGAAGATGCTGAAGATGTAGTTGATGCTGATTTATTCTGAAAAAACTCAGCTGCTGATAGTTGCGGAGTATTTAGAGAATTTTGGCTTTTTTCTGCAAATCCGGTTGCAATTACTGTAATTTGAATTTCATTCTGGAAGGATTCATTTATTGCAGTACCGATAATAACATCAGCATCATCTTTAACAACATTATTGATAACGCTTGTTGCATCATTTATTTCGTATAATGTCATATTAGAACTTCCTGTGATATTGACGATAATACCTGAAGCTCCATCAATAGAAGATTCAAGAAGTTTTGAATTTATTGCCATTTCAGCGGCTTTAATTGCTCTGCCTTCACCTTGTGCACGTCCAATACCCATCAATGCGGTACCTGAATCTTTTACAACTTTTCTAACATCAGCAAAGTCAATGTTAATCATACCAGGGATTGTGATGATATCTGAAATACCCTGAATACCTCTGTATAGAACTTCATCAGTTATACAGAAAGCTTCTCTTAAACCTATTTGACGTTCTACAACCTGTAGTAATTTGTCGTTAGGAACTACAAGAATTGCGTCAACATATTTTTTTAATTTTTCAATACCGGTTTCTGCTTGAGCCATTCTCTTTTTGCCTTCCCAGCAGAATGGTTTTGTAACAAAAGCAATTGTTAAAATACCAAGATCTTTTGCAATTTGGGCAACAATCGGAGCTGCACCGGTACCTGTACCACCGCCCATTCCGGCAGTAATAAATACCATATCTGCACCTTCTAAAGCTTTTGTAATCTCGTCTTTAACTTCAACTGCGGCTCTTTCACCTGTTGACGGGTCTCCGCCTGAACCTAAACCTTTAGTTGTAGTTGTTCCAAGCTGTAATTTGTTTTGAACATTACTGAATGTTAAAACCTGCAAATCAGTGTTCATTAGCCAAAACTCAACACCTGCAAGTTTAGCTTTAATCATTCTGTTGATGGCATTACCGCCGCCGCCGCCCACGCCGATTACTTTTATGCGTGTCGGGTTTATATCTGATCTCTGGTTACTTCCGTAACTTGATGATACTATATTTTCCATTATACCTCCTACGTTTTACTTATATTATATACAAAAAAACAAACATTTCACTTATTTGAATATTTTGTAATAATCTTTTTTTTGTAAAACAGGAGTTTTTTATTTTTAAACTTTTTGGAATACGAAAATATATTCGTGGGTAAATATGCTAAAACCGCCTGCTAGTGCTCTATAGCGCCATAGGTTTGCAGTTCTTCCTTTCCCTCTTTCATTGCCTTGAATATCTTTTACAATTGTGGATTTTAGTACAAAACCAAGTTTTCTCATTCTGTCCATACATTCAAAGCCCAGCGGTTGAACTTCTGAATTTTTATAACTATCGCCGATAATCAGACAGGCAAAACGTCCTTTTTCAAGTAAGTCATATCCGTTTTTGGCAACTTTTTCAAACATGTCATAAAATTCTTCGGTAGAAGAACAATTTGATAAATCTTCTTTTTTATCAGAGAATTTGATAATATCGTCATAAGGCGGGTGAAGCATCAAGAATTGAGCTTTTTCTTCGCCCATAATATCAAGTCTTGCTTTAACTTTTTCTGCGGCAAGTTCAGATGTTGAATCTGCGCAGATGATGTTTACATCTGTTACAAGCTGTTTCGGGGTGAATTTTTCAGATACGCTTTCTGCTAATTCTTCTTTTAATTCAACTCCGATACAACGTCTGTTCATATTTATTGCTTCAATTCCGGAGGTACCGGAACCAAAGAACAGATCAAGTACTACATCATTTTTCTTGGTGTAGCGTTCATACATTTGCTGTGCAATCTGCGGGATATAATTTCCGTGATATTCGTTAGAGTGCCCGTGTTGTTTTAATCTTGATGGGAATTGCCATAGAGTTCCTGTCAAAATGTGAGCGTAATCTCTCCAATTTTTTAAGTTTATATCACTGTATTTGGTTGTTTTAACGTCAGGTTGTTTTACAATCTGCAAGTCTGCTTGCTTTTTCGGTTGTAATTTCAAATTAGATATAGCTTTTCTTACCAAAACGTCCTCCCGCAATATTTTAAATTTTTTGCAATAATCCAAGTCTTTTATTTTACATATCAATCGTATAAAAATGTTTCAAATTTGTAATCAAACATTTAGATGATTTTGTGTTTGATGTAGATTGATATTGAGGTTTAGGGATTATGGCAAGAATAAAACAATTATCAAAGCATTTAATCAATCAGATTGCGGCAGGTGAGGTTATTGAGCGTCCTGCATCGGTTGTAAAAGAATTGACTGAAAATTCAATAGATGCCGGAGCAAAACGTGTAAGTATTGAGATTAATAACGATTGTCGTGATATTCGTGTCGCAGATAACGGCTGCGGGATTCATCCGGATGACATATTGCTTGCGTTTTCAAAACATGCAACAAGTAAGCTTAAAGAAGATGAAGATTTGTTTGATATTCACACGCTCGGATTTCGCGGGGAAGCTCTTGCAAGTATAATTTCCATATCAAAATTGACTTGTACAACAAGAACAAAAGATTTTGAAACCGGAACAAAGGTTAAGTGCGAAAATTCCGAAGTAACTCAAGTTGAAACGGGCTGTGCTATTGGGACAATTATGGATATTAAAGATTTATTTTATAATGTTCCTGTACGTTTAAAGTTTTTGAAAAATTCAAATACAGAGTTTTCTTATATTCAAGAAATTGTTCAATCTATTGCGCTTTCACACCCTGAAGTTTCAATTGAACTTAAAAAATTCGGTAAGACTGTGCTAAAAACAACCGGGCAAAATAATCTTACACAAACCATAAAAGAAGTATTTTCATCAGATGTTACAAATAATCTGAAAGAGGTTTTAAGGACAGATGAATTATCAGGGTTAAAGATTAGCGGATTTGTAAGCACACCTGATTATACCCGTTCAAGTAAGAAGAATTACCATATTTATATAAATTCAAGGGTTGTAAAATGCCCGGTTTTCCAAAAGGCTATTGATACGGTTTATAAACATTTGACATCTAACAGTAAATATCCGTTTGTTGTTTTGAACCTTGAAATCCCACCGCACGATGTTGATGTAAACGTTCACCCGACCAAAAAAGAGGTGCGTTATAAGAATCCTAACCAGATTTTTAATTTTATCTATACTTCAGTTGAAGCCGGACTTTCAAATTTTATTGAAAAGTCGTACACTCCGATTGGAGGATTTTCGCCTGTTCAACCGGAGATTAATAATAAAGATGAAGAAGAGGAAAAATCATCTTCTTCGGTAGTTCAATTCCCGTCAAGACAGAGCCAAAATTTCTATGTTGATAAAGACTCCGATACAATGTTTATTTCTGATTTTGATATGAAAAAGCTTGAAAAACAGACATCTGATACTGTTGAAGCTCATCAGACACAGATTTTTACCCCTCAGTCTGTGGCTGCACCTGAACCTAAAGATAATATTATCGGTCAATATCACGATACATATATTTTGATTGATACCGAAGAAGGCTTGGAAATTGTTGATCAGCATATTGCAGAAGAACGTTATATTTATGAGAAACTGAAGTCTGAAAAAAATATTATATCTCAAATGTTGTTTGTTTCAGATGTAATAGAAATTTCATTAACCGAGGGCGAATTAATAAAAGAAAATCTGGAAAAATTCGAAAAATTCGGTTTTGGAATAGAGTTTCTAAAAGATACTGAAATAATTTTCCGAAAAGTCCCGCAGTTATTGGCTAAAGTCAATCCTAAAGACATAATTGCAGATATTTTAGAAAATATCGAAGGTGATATTGATAATTTAGAAGAAAAGATACTTATAACAACGTCTTGCAAGGCTGCAGTGAAGGCGAATACAAAATTATCTATCTGGCAGATGCAGGAAATTATTTCAAAGTGGCGTACGACAAAAATGCCATACACCTGCCCTCATGGCAGACCGATTTCAAAACTTATTCCACATAAAGAACTTGCCGGATTTTTCCAACGTACAAAATAACTTTATGATTAGTATTGACAAACTATAATTGGCTTGTTACAATGATAGCAGAGGTGTGTAGTATGATAAATTGCATGTCAAAACAGGACTTAATTACCAGAAATTATAACCATATTTATGCTCATGAAATGGCTCATAAAACTGCCGGCGGGGCATTTGCAGGCGCAATTTCTATTGAAAGAAATGCTGATGGAATTCCGGTATCAGGACATGTTCCGATAAAAATGCCGGTTTTGAATAAAGCAAATCCGCAGCAGACAATTGATCATGCCAATACAGTTATACGTGCGGCTTTGGCTCCTGGCGATCCTTCTGCGCAGGATTACAAGGTTGCAAATCAAGCTTCTCAAATAAAAATGCAGGCACAGGCATTTAAAGCCCAGCATCAGGGTAAAAAGCTTGATTTAAATGCGTAACGGACTTATGCATCGTAACGTTTGAAGGATTTTTCTATTGCTTTTGTTATAACCTGCTTTGTAGTGTCATATTCTGTTGTCAGAGATGAAATTTCAGTATCCAGGTTTTTCATTTTCATATCAATAGTTTGTTCTTTGTTTTCTATTTTAGCTTTTTCGGTATTGTATTTTGCTTCAGCTTTAGAAATCGCTTCATCATCTGCAACTTCAAGTATGGCTCTGTCTGTAGAATAGGAGCCTTGATAGTAGAATCCGTCATCGCTTATTGTTGAAATAAATGCCATTCCGCCTTTAAGCATCTCAGCCATATAGTCTTCATCATCAATCTGATCATTTTCACTCCAACCGTTTAAACAGATGGTGTTAAACATTGCATCGTAGAAGTTTGCGTATAATTGTGTGTCGTCATCATCAATTTCTGTATCTACAGGGATTGTGAATTCAAAATCGTCTTTTTCACCGTCAAATAGCTTACAGTTGTTAATGTTCCCTTTTTGGTAGTAATAAGGGCTTTCTTCAACACCTTGCATATATTGAACGTATGAAGTCATAAATGCTTTAGCTATGTTGTTTAAGTTGATAGATATTGTTGTTTCTTCGTTACCACCTTTGTGGAACAAACCACCGGTTTCCTTAACATAAAAGTAGTTCATACCCATATAATTAGGAGATTGTTTTGCAGTATCCGTATGGAAACCGTTGTCCCAGCCTTTTTTTGAGCCGGATTCGGTTGCAGCTTCATTTAAAGCATCTTGGTTTGGACTACTATTTTGTTGAGCGTTTTTGATACCATCGCTTGGGTAGATTAAATCAAAAACGGAATTATATGCATATTGAATAGCTGTTTCGCTTGCGGCAGTACCGCCAAGTACTGTCATAAACTGGTTTGTAATCCAATCTAAAATATTTGTTGATCCTGATGGGTTTGTACCTGTAATATCTTGTTGTATTTGGTATGCCTGGTCATAAGGAATTGGTTCGGAACCTGATTCATAGGCAATCATAAATTGAGCATCGCCTGATAGGAGTTCGCTTATTGTTACTGAACCTGATTGAGATTGTTTATGGTGATCTTGTACGGTTCCGTCAGGTAAAACTTTTATAAAGTGTTGTTGCTGGTTGCTGCCATCATGTAATGAACAATTATTTTGTAAGGCGCTTGAACCTAATAGTACCCCTCCTACATCTGAAGCGTCTGCATAGTTATCAAAAAGATCTAATAATTGGTCGTATGAAACATTAGTAGTTGCTTGGTTTACTGAAATAGTATCACCAAGTCCGATAGTGTTTCCGTATGTTGTACTTTGAATAACTGCGGCTTTATTTGGAGTGATAATACCTTCGCTAGCAAGTGCATCAATAAATTTGTTACGTATAGTTGAAGATGGGGTTCCTGATAATCCTTCTGCAGGAATTCCTGCTGCTCTTGCTGCAGCAGCGTATGATGCATTTAATATAACTCTGTTTTTCTGGTCAGTGACAAGCTTCGGATAATAGTCGTTATAAACTGACGGAGTCATTAGTAATCCGTAAGTTAAAGCCATATCGCTGTCACCTGCACCATAATAATCGTAAACCAATTTTGTGGTATTTAAAGCATTTTGGTAATCGCTTGAGATATGTTCCATGTCACGAGAAAGCGCTAACTTTTGATGAGACAAAGTCATAGATTGAAATTCACAGTCAGCTTTTCTGGCTGTAATGGTTAATAATCTCGCTTGTGATGCTGCTAAACCCATTGTTTTCCTTTCAATTTAAGCATTTTTTCGTAACTTTATATGCTTTCATGTAGTATTACGGCATTTTGGCTTGTAAACTTTAAAAATGTGATAAATGTTTGTTACAAAATTTAACAATTTCAAAAGCTCATTGTTTGGGGTAGAATGAAAGATATATTATGAAATTTCGGAGTGATAAATCTCAAACGTCATCCTGAGGGAGGGACGACCGAAGGATCTAATAACTGATAGAATTATAGAAATATAAAGTTGTAAAATAAATAAAAAAGGGAGAGGAAATATGACAAAAAGAATAGGTATTGATGTCGGTGGTACAAATGTGAAAATTGCTCTTGTTGATGAGAATGGTAAAATCATTTATTCAAACAGTGTTCCGACTTATGCTCAAATGGGTTATGAATATACTGTTAATAATATTAAACAGGCAATAAGAGATCTTATGAAGGAAACTAATACTGAGTCAAAAGATATTCAAGGTATCGGGTTTGATTTCCCTGGTCAGGTTGATTATAAAACAGGTGTTGTAAAATTAGCCCCAAATATCCCGGGTTGGGTTAATGTCCCGATTGCTCAAATGATTGAAGATGAATTCCATATCCCAACACGTATTGATAATGATGTCAGATGTGCAGCTCTTGGTGAATTGAAATTCGGTGCCGGTAAAGGTTGTGAAAACTTTGTATGTATTACTGTTGGTACAGGAATAGGCTCAGGACTTGTTATTAATGGTCAATTGGTGCGCGGAGCAGCTAATGCAGCAGGTGAAATCGGACATATTAAATTACAAATGCACGGCGGACCGATTTGTGGCTGCGGTGATACCGGCTGTTTAGAAGCTTTTGCCTCAGGTCCTTCAATTGTTGCAATGGCTGTTGATTATTTAAAAAGTGGTAAATCTGCTAAATTCAGAGAAATGGCAGGAGTTGATGGTGAAATTACTCCGTATATCGTTGCAAAAGCTGCAGAAGCAGGTGATCCGGTTGCTAAAAGAATTTATGAAATTATGGGTGAATATATCGGAATGGGGTTAGTCAGCGTAATCAACCTTCTTAACCCTGAAAAGGTTATTATTGGCGGCGGTGTCGCTGAATCAGGGGATTTGTTATTAGCTCCTATTAGAAAAACAATCAAAGAAAGAGCTATGGTTATTGCAGGAGAATCTGTGGAAATTGTTCCGGCTCAGCTTGGAAACTCTGCAGGGGTAATCGGCGCAAGTATGCTTGTTGAATAATAATTTTGTTTGTTATAGATTAAGCATGTGTAAATAATATTATACGTAAAGAAGGAGAACTCAAATGAGTGAAAGAAAATTAGTTGGAACAAACGAAATGTTCAAAAAAGCATTAGCCGGCGGATACGCTATCGGTGCTTACAACGTTAACAACATGGAAATTTTACAAGGTATTGCAGAAGCTGCTGAAGAAACACAATCTCCAATCATCTTGCAAGTTTCTGCAGGTGCAAGAAAATATGCTAACCAAACTTATCTTGTAAAATTGGTTGAAGCTGCTTTGGCTACAACTACAGTGCCTATCGCATTACACTTAGACCACGGCGCAGATTTTGAAATTTGTAAAGCTTGTATCGACGGCGGTTTCTCATCTGTAATGATCGACGGTTCAAGATTCTCTTTTGAAGAAAACGTTGCAGTTACTAAAAAAGTTGTTGAATATGCTCACGAAAGAGGAGTTTCTGTTGAAGCTGAACTTGGTAAATTAGCAGGTGTTGAAGATGATGTAAACGTTGATGCTAAAGATGCTAAATATACTAACGTTAAAGAAGCTGTTGAATTTGTTAAACAAACAGGTTGTGATTCTTTAGCTATTGCTATCGGAACTTCTCACGGTGCTTACAAATTTGCAGGTGAAGCTAAATTAGACTTCGACAGATTAAAAGAAATTAAAGATGCATTAAAAGAAGCCGGATTTGGTGATTATCCAATCGTTCTTCACGGTTCATCATCAGTACCTGCTGACTTTGTTGCTAAATGTAATAAATATGGCGGTAACTTACCTAACGCTCAAGGCGTTCCTGAAGATATGCTTAACTATGCTTCTAAACACGGTGTTGCAAAGATTAACATCGATACAGATTTAAGACTTGCAATGACTTCAACTATCAGAGAATTTTTCGTTGAACATCCTGAAAAATTCGACCCACGTGAATACATGGGACCTGGTAGAACTGCTGTTAAAGAAATGGTTATGCACAAAATGCGTGACGTATTAGGTACAGCAGGACACGCTCAGGATTAATTTAAATAATTTAACCTAAAATGAACCGGCAAATTGCCGGTTCGTTTTTAGTTATTTACATTTACCTTCGTAATATTTTTTGCCACGGTAAGTATATGAAACAGTTACACAGATTTTACCTTTTATTGTTTTATTCCCAGCTTTCATTGTAATATATTTTCTATATGGACAAGCATTTACTAATCCATCGTGTTTTATATCTGTAGCACCTTTTGCTTGTAAATTTTTATATGCTTTCGCATATTTTTTATTCAAAATCATAGTTTTTTCATTCATACTATGATATAATGCCACTATGTA
>OHQR01000694.1_pt1 | contig 21283 bp, 21 predicted proteins | sample 1578191 | NCBI WGS metagenome assembly OHQR01 (sample SAMEA3879577, study PRJEB24766) | human gut metagenome | biome: human-associated habitat; feature: feces | place: USA | collected 1985/1987 | reverse complement strand
GCTGTCGGGGTTAGTAATTATATTGGCTGATATCCGGCTGCGAGCGGTAAATTCACAGATAAACTACCATACCAAACGCACCGGGAACATAAAAGAGTTCGTCTGTGCAGCGGGCAGTGTCCGCAGGAATCCAGGCGCTCCTGGGTGAGTTCGGTCAGCAGCATTTCCAGGGCGCATTCCACCATGCGCGTGGTATACATGTTCCTGCGGGAGCAGTCCACAAGCTGCCGGAATATCACGCCTATCCTCTGCGAGGAAGCCCTGCCGTACTCCGGCAGCGTGTAAGCCGCGCCGCTTTCTCCTTCGAAGAACGGCGTTTCCGGCGAGAAATGCGCCCACAGATAGGAAAGCTCCCCCTCGGACGGCGCAGTGCCGAAATGCTCCTCCCCGGGCTTCAGAAACAGCCACTCGCCGCTTGCCACCGAGCGGCAGATCCCGCCGGAGGAAATATCCAGCCTGCCGGAAAGCACGTAAATCAGAACCCAGCATTTCATAACGCGGCGCTGATGGATAAACTCCCCGCGGCTGACAAGATTGCCGGCGTTGAAAAAATGAAGTCCGCCGAATTCCCCGGAACATATCATGCGACCACCCCCCGGATATATTATAGCGCAAATCAAAAAACAGGTCAACAGGGTGGTTTACATTAATTTCGTTTACCCCTTGATTTTTCTATGAAAAAATGGTAGAATAGTATAGTAAATATCCAGAACATAATACGTGTTCATATACATCAATGAGGAGCAGAAATATGACCATCAAGACTTTTAATATCAACACCGACAAGACCGCGTTCGTCCGGGCATATCTTCCGGACTCCATCGCGGGGCTTCCGTTCTGCGAAAAGCGTCCTGCTGTCCTGATATTCCCGGGCGGCGGGTATGAGTACTGCTCCGACCGCGAGGGCGAGCCTATCGCGTTACAGTACCTCGCGCTGGGATACGCCGCGTTCGTGGTTACATATAGCTGCAACGAGCGCTTCCCAGAGCCGCTGATGGACGCCGCGTACATATTCTATAAGATACGCATGCGCGCCGAGGAATTCAAGATCGACCCGCAGAAAATGGCTGTTCTCGGCTGCTCCGCCGGCGGACATCTCGCGGGCTGTCTCGCCACCATGTGGAGCGACATCGCCCTTACAAAGACCATCGGCTGCGAGCCGGAGGATCTCCGGCCGAATGCGGCTATACTCTGCTATCCGGTGATCAGCGGAGTTACCGCTCCCCATGAGGGCAGCTTCAAGGTGCTCCTCGGCGAGGACGCTTCCCGCTCCGACCTGAGCAGGCTCTCGCTTGAGAACCGCGTAACTCCCAAGACTCCTCCGGTGTTCATCTGGGCGACTGCGAACGACGACTGCGTTTCCGCGCACAACTCGCTTGTAATGGCGAAGGCGTGCGTTTCCAACAAGGTCCCGGTGGAGCTCCACCTGTTCGACGAGGGACCGCACGGACTCTCCACCTGCGACAAGGCTACCGGCTGGAACGAGGCGTTTTATCTCCGCAACGTCCGCGAGTGGATACCCATGTCTGTGGAGTTCCTCGCGAAGTACATGAACGTCTGAGCTGGGAAAGGACGCAGAATATGGTACCAGACAAGGTAGCTTACACCTCCGGCGAAAAAAAAGCTGAGATACTGGGCGGGATAATGCTTGCGGTATTCGTGGCGGTCATCATCGCGCTGATGGCGCTGGGAGTTTCCGGCGGCGGGAACATCATAATGCTGGTGGTCTTGCTGATAATTTACGGCTTGTTCTCGGTCTGCGGCGTTTACCCGCAGGGAACCAACATAATGAAAAAGCCGGAATCCGCTTCCGACCGGGATTACCACCGGGTAAGGCGCGGCTGTATCATCGCGAAGTTCGTGCTGTGCGCGGCGGTGTTCCTGCTTTCAATGCCGATTTTCGGGTAAATTCAGATACTATACAGGCGGCGGAGCCGTCCGCGCCTGAATGCATAAACGAAAGGAACAAAAGAAATGAAGAAACCATTCGTAACCAAGGAGCAGATCGAAGAGATCGCCAAGACCTACCCCACGCCGTTCCACATCTATGATGAGAAGGGCATTCGCGAGACCGCAAGAGCGCTGTTCAAGGCGTTTTCCTGGAACAAGGGCTTCAAGGAGTACTTCGCTGTGAAGGCTACCCCGAACCCCTTCATTATGAATATCCTGAGAAGCGAGGGCTGCGGCTTTGACTGCTCCAGCTACACCGAGCTTCTGCTGAGCGGTCAGGTCGGCGCTGAGGGTCATGAGATCATGTTCAGCTCCAATGCTACGCCGGACGATGATTTCAGGCTTGCCTACAAGATGGGCGCGCTGATAAACCTCGATGATTTCACACACATCGACGTCCTCGACAAGCTGACCGGGATACCGGAGTTCATCTCCTGCCGCTACAATCCGGGCGGAGAGTTCAAGACCGACGGCAGCCCCAACGTAATGGACACCCCGAAGGACGCGAAGTACGGCTTCACGCACGACCAGCTCATCGAAGGCTACCGCATACTCAAGGAAAAGGGCGCGAAGAAGTTCGGTATGCATGCGTTCCTTGCGAGCAACACGCTTACCAACGACTACTACCCCACACTCGCGGGAATCCTGTTCCGCACCGCTGTGGAGATCAAGGAAAAGACCGGCGTTGAGCTGAGCTTCATCAACCTCTCCGGCGGCGTAGGAATTCCCTACCGCCCCGACCAGCCCGCTAACGACATCGCAGTAATCGGCGAGAAGGTACATGAGAAGTTCGACGAGATCCTCGTTCCCGCAGGTCTCGGAAACATAAAGTTGTTCACCGAGCTTGGCCGTTTCATGCTGGCTCCCAATGGAATGCTCATCGCGAAGGCTATCCGCGAGAAGCACATCTACAAGGAGTACATCGGTCTTGACGCGTGCGCTGCAAACCTCATGAGACCCGCTATCTACGGCGCTTACCACCACATCACCGTACTTGGCAAGGAGAACGAACCCTGCGACCACAAGTACGACGTTACCGGCGGTCTGTGCGAGAACTGCGATAAGTTCGCAGTCGACAGAATGCTCCCGAAAATCGACATCGGCGACTATCTCGCTATCCACGACGCGGGCGCGCACGGATTCTCAATGGGCTACAACTACAACGGCAAGCTCAGAAGCGCTGAGCTGCTGCTCCGTGAGGACGGTTCCGTCAAGATGATCAGACGCGCAGAGACAGCCGCTGATTATTTCTCAACGTTCGATTTCGCAAATTTCAACTTTGATCTTTAATTGTTGAAAAATACAGCCGCCGTGCGGTCAGGAACTGCACGGCGGTAATTTTACTGAGGTATTTCACATATGAGAATGAGAAAAAAGAAGCACCTTGAGGAGCGCCTTGAGGCCTGCGCGCCGGTAATGCTCAAAATGCAGAACCAGAACGAGCACGCCAACGACCCGCTTGACGACGAGCTGTTCTTCGACAGCATGAAGGTGTTCGGAAACAACAACCCGCTTCACCTTGAGGTCGGCTGCGGAAAGGGGAGCTTCATTCTGGAGCTTGCGCGGAGAAATCCCGATATAAATTACGTCGCGGTGGAAAAGACCCCTAACGTGCTTGTAACCGGCGCGGAAGCGCTGATGGAGAGCGGCATCAAGAACGTGCGGTTCTGCCTGGGGCAGGCGGAGTACCTGGAGCATCTGTTCCGTCCGCACACCGTGGAGCGGCTGTACCTCAACTTTAGCTGCCCGTTCCCAAAGGAGACCTATGCGCGCCACCGCCTGACCCACACAAGATTCCTTGAGATATACAAGCAGGTGATGAAGCCCGGCTCTGAAATACATCAGAAAACGGATAACCAGCGCCTGTTTGAGTTCTCGATAGAGCATTTCTCAAAGAACGGCTTCGCGATGAAAAATGTATCCCTGGACCTGCATAACAGCGGCTTTGAGGGGAACATTATGACCGAATACGAGAAGCGCTTCACGGAGCTGGGTCAGCCGATATACCGCCTGGAAGCGGTAGTCCCTGAGTGATCGGAGGTCAATATGAAGATAACCAGGATAACAGGAACATTCCCGAGTACGTCCGGGCTTTGCCGGTGTAGATATTACATGTATATTCCGGAAAATCCCAGGGCGGCGGTAATGCTCTCCCACGGCATGTGCGAGTACTTTCAGCGCTACTGCGGGTTCGCGGAGTTCCTCTGCAGGAACGGCATAGCGCTTGTCGGAAACGACCACATCGGCCATGGGAATTCCGTCAGCGACCGCGACATGCTGGGCTATTTCGGCGAGGCGGGCGGCTACATGTATATGGTGAAGGATCTCCACCGAATGCGCGCTATTCTCGACAAGAAGCTCCCGGATATTCCGAAGTTCCTGCTCGGCCACAGCATGGGAAGCTTCATCGCGAGGATCTACCTGTCCCGGTTCGACGACCGCTGGGACGGCGCCGTTATCATGGGCACCGCCGGCGGAGTTACAGGCTCCGCGCCGCTGCGTAGGCTGCTTGAGGTGCTGACCCATGCGAAGGACAGCCGTTTCCGCCCGCAGTTCAGCAGCAAGCTGGCGTTCGGAGTGTTCAACCTGCGGTTCCCAAACCACCGCACGAACAACGACTGGCTCTCCAGAGTGGAGGAGAATGTCGACCGCTACATTGCCGACCCGCTGTGTAATTTCACGTTCACAGTCGCGGGGTTCAAGGATCTGCTGAACGCGCTGATGTGCGCGAATTCCCGCAGCATTATTGAGAACACCCCCACCGATCTGCCGATACTTTTCCTGTCGGGTTCAATGGACCCCGTCGGCGAGTATGGCGCAGGCGTACGCGCGGCGTGCATGAAGTACCTCGAGCACGGCTGCAGCGTGAATATCCGGGTGTACCCGGAAGCTCGGCATGAGCTGCTGTTCGAGCTGAACGCCGATGAAGTCATGAACGATATCCTGGCGTTCATAAATAAGAGATTATAAAACAAAAGGCTGTGCAGCCTGATTGCTGTACAGCCTTGATATTTCGTACATTTTGAATATTTCGTAAACAATGCCGGTCATTGTTTCGACATCAGCCGGAGTACGATTATCGCAGCGAGCGAAGCCCCGCAGATTATCCAGTTTATAATGACCCTGCGGCGGTATTTCTGCTGATTTTTCTGTCTCTCTTCGTCACGTTTTGCCATGTCGCACCTCCGAATAACTTATACGTTTATTTTAACACTTTGTACGCCGGTTGTCAAGACCGAAGTTTCGGTGCGCGGCAGACCGGCTGAAAGGAACACACATGAAGCTGGTAATTGCAGAAAAGCCCTCCGTTGGAAATTCTATCGCGCGAATGATCGGCGCTGACCGTCAGCGCGGCGACGGGTTCACCTCGGGAAATGGATACATAGTAAGCTGGTGCTTCGGGCACCTTGTCGCGCTTTCCTCGCCGGAGGAGTACGACAAGCGCTACGCCAAGCCCTGGAAGCTGTCCAACCTGCCGATAATCCCGGAGGAGTTCCGCTGGACCGTCGCGGAAAGCACCGCGCCGCAGTTCGAGAAGCTCAAGGCACTGATGGAGCGACCTGACGTAGACGAGATAATATGCGCCACCGACGCAGGCAGAGAGGGCGAGTGCGTGTTCCGCTATGTATACTATCAGGCGGGGTGCACAAAGCCGTTCAAGCGGCTGTGGATAAGCTCCATGACCGACGAGGCTATCCGCGATGGGTTCGAACACCTCCGACCGGGCAGCGACTACGACGCGCTCTACCGAAGCGGTCTAGCACGCAATAAGGCGGACTGGATCGTCGGAATGAATGCGACGCAGCTTTTCACGGTGAAGTACCGCAGCCTGCTTTCCGTCGGCAGAGTCCAGACCCCGACCCTTGCAATGCTGGTGGAGCGCGAGAAGAAGATACAGCAGTTTGCCTCCGCGCGGTATTTCACGCTGGAGCTGAACTGCGGCAAATTCAGGGCTGAGAGCGGAAAAATCGAGCCGCTCCAGGCGGAGCAGGCCGCGGCGAAATGCGGCAAAACCGCCGTTGTGAAGTCCGTGGTGAAGGAGCAGAAGAACGCCAACCCGCCGAAGCTCTACGACCTGACGACTCTCCAGCGCGACGCGAACAAGCTCTACGGCTACACCGCGCAGCAGACTCTGGACTGCGCCCAGAAGCTGTACGAATCCAAGCTGATAACCTACCCGCGCACCGACAGCTGCTACATCACCGATGATATGGAGCAGACCGCCGCTGACATGGTACGGCGCACTGCGGCGGCGTTCAAGTTCGGCGCGGACTACGACGCGCAGGGCTGCACGCCGGATATAAAGCGCCTGATAAACAACGAGAAGGTCAGCGACCATCACGCGCTGCTTCCTACGAAGGAGATCTCCCGTTACGACTTCACAAGGCTGCCGGAGGACTGCTGGAACGTCCTGTCGCTGATTGCGATAAGGCTGCTGCTGGCGGTGTCCCCGGTGAACACCTGCGATTCCGTGACCGCTGTGCTCGAGTGCGGCGGCATGGATTTCACAGCCCGGGGCAAAACGGTAGTACAGGGCGGCTGGAAGCAGCTCGAGACCACAATAAAGGCGGGGCTGAAGGGGCTTTCCCAGGACGCGGACGAGGACGACGCCGAGGAAGCTTCCGGAGTGCTCCCGCCGCTTGTCGAGGGCGCGGAGATACCGGTGAAGTCGGTGAAGCCGCTTGAGCATAAGACAACGCCCCCGAAGCGCTACACCGAGGATATGCTCCTTTCCGCAATGGAGCGAGCCGGCAGCGACAGCTACGACGATGACGACGACGTAGAAAAGAAGGGGCTTGGAACTCCCGCCACAAGGGCGGCGATAATCGAGACGCTTGTAAAGCGGCAGTATGTCGAGCGCAAGGGAAAGCAGCTCATACCCACCGACAAGGGAATACGCGTGATAGACGTCGTGCCGGAGAAGGTGAAATCCGCCGCAATGACCGCCGAGTGGGAAAGCACCCTCCAGAAGATAGCGAAGGGCGAAGCGGACGATCAGCAGTTCCTGAGCGATATAATCGCGTTCACGAAGCAGCTTATCAGGGAGAACGCGGGCGAGACCTCGCGAAACGAAAATCCGTTCCGTTTCTCAAGGCTTACTGTGATAGGCAAGTGCCCGAACTGCGGAAAGAACGTCTACGAGTTTCCGAAGTCCTATTCCTGCGAGGACAGCCGCGGCGCGTGCGGATTCTATTTTCCTCGGGAGATATGGGGCAAGGAGGTCAGCGAGACCCAGGCGAAGCGTATACTTGACAAGGGAAGCTCCATCACGCTCAAGGGGTTCCTCGACCGCAGCGGAAATGCCTGCGCTGGAAAGCTTGTGCTGAAAGACGGCAGAGTCCGCGTGGAGCTTGAGAAATAAGCCTTGAAATTTCCGTTCAGTTGTGGTATACTGACATTGTTACGGAGGTGGAGCAATGAAAATAGGAGTATCGTCGGCGTCGCTGTATCCGCTGCACGCCGAGGACGCATTCGCCGAACTTGCGGCGCTTGGAGTGCGCTGCGCGGAGCTTTTCGCGAACAGTACATGTGAGGCTCGTGACCCGGTGGTAGGGGAGATAGAGCAGACCTGCCGCCAGAACGGCATGGAGGTCCTGAGCTTTCACCCGTTCTCGTCGCCGATGGAGTCGGTGTACCTGTTTTCGACCTACGACCGCCGTATTGAGGAAATGATACAGCTCTACAGCGAGTTTTTCGGAACCATGAAGCGGCTTGGCGCGAAAATATTCGTGCTCCACGGCGCGATACTCAGCAGCAAGTGCCCGCCGGAGCATTACGTGAAGCAGTTCAGACTGCTCGCGGAGACCGGCAGGAAATACGGCGTGACCGTCGCGCAGGAAAACGTGAGCTACTGCCTTTCCGGCGACCTTGAGTTCCTGAAAATGATGAAGCGGGAACTTGGCGGGTACGCGAGGTTCGTGCTGGACTTAAAGCAGGTTCGCCGCGCGCACGGCGATACGTTCGAGTATATCCGCGCCCTCGGCGAGAACATCGTCCACCTTCATATAAGCGACGGCTCCGTCGAGCGCGACTGCCTCCCGGTGGGGCACGGCGAGTTTGATTTCCGCAGGCTCATGCGGGAGATGGACGCGCTGGGCTACAGCGGCGCCTACATGATGGAGCTGTACCGCCAGAATTACGATGAGTTCGCCCGGCTCAGGGAGTCGGTGGACAGGCTCCAGGACATCGCGGACAGCCTGGGTATCAGATAAAATAGACCTCCTGATTTATCAGGAGGTCTCAATTGTATTTGCGGCAGGAGTTACTCGGATTCCTGCTTTTTCTTTTCTTCCTTGCGGGCGCGGTACTTTGCCATGTTCCGGCTGTTGCTCTCGCGTATCGCGGAGACCGCGGGAATGCTGCGGAACTTCTGGACTGCGTCGGTGACGCGGCTGATACCGGTGAAAAGATCCTGCTGAAGCTCGGTTTCCTGGTTGCTGGTGTTTCCGGTGCGCCATTCCTCAATTATCTCGCCGTAGCGGCGGTATGCGTTCTCAACCGAGGTCTGCCAGGACATGTACACCTCGTTCATTGCGTGGTCGCCCATCTGGCGAACCTCGTCAATGTGAGAAGCCGCGAACTCCAGCTCGGCGGCGATCGCCTGCGGGTCGTCCTCGGTGAGGATTCCGGTGCGCATGTGGGTGATCCCCTCTGCGGCGCAGCTTCCCTTTATCAGCACGGAGGCCACTCCGCAGGCTGCCGCCTCCCGGACTACGATTCCGTTCGTGTCGTAAAGCGACGGGAAGATGAACAGGTCGCCGGCGGTATAGTACACGCGAAGCTCCTCGCGGTCGTATATCGCGCCGGTAAATATCACTTTTTCTCGGAGCTTCAGTTCGTCGACGCAGGCTTCGATTTCGGCGCGGTCGGCGCCGTCGCCTACGAACATCATGCGGAAGTCGATGTTCTTTTCATCGAGTATTTTGAGGCTGTCGAGAATGTGACGTATCCCCTTGTACCACAGCAGGCGTCCCACGAAGATGAACACCGGGCCGTGACCTTCCACGCCAAGCTCTGCGCGGAGTTCCGCCGCGTCTTCGGAATCTGCCCTTCCGCGGGGGAAGTCAACGCCGTTTTCCATGATTCGGATACGGTGGTGCTCGTTCTCCTCGTAGCCGAGGTCGATAAGGTTCTGACGCGCGCCTTCGCTTACCGTCCAGACCTCGTCAGCGCAGGAGATGTTCGAGATGAGCATTTTTATCGCCTGGTCCTGCATGAGCTTTGTCGGCAGGGCGCGGCGTATGTCGATATCGAATTTGGTGTGATAGGTCAGCACCATCGGCACGCCGGTCTTGATCCTGAGGACTCTCGCCATCAGCATTGACGCAAGCGGGCAGTGGGTGTGGATAATATCAAATCCGCTGCTTGTGAGGGAATCCAGCTTGCTTGCGGAAAACGGATATCCCATGCGGTAGCTGCATATCTTCTCAGTGATGGACATGCTGGTATAGCGCACCACCGGGAACGGGAAATCGTCCTTTGCGCCGGGATATTCCGGGGTAACTACGGTTGCCTTGCCAAGTCCGTTGTTGATTATTTCAGCGTAATTAAGTATCGTCGTTGCAACTCCATCAATAACAGGAGGGAACGAGTCGTTCATCAGGCAGACATTCAGTCCGTCCAGTTTGTCTGACATTGGTTTTTACTCCTTCGGTTTAACAGAGGCCGTATCGGCGCCGGAATAAGGCGCCTGATTCTGAGAATATATAAATATATTATATAGCACGGCGAGAAATAAATCAAGTATTTTTTTAGGAATTTGCCACCCGATCATGCAGCATTTGTGGAATAAACTGCATTTATTGGGAAAAATACTGCTGAACCTGCGCTCAGACCATAGGGCGGCCGGGGAACTCAGGCGGGTCGGGGATACCGTCGCCATCCCTGTCCTCCATGTGCGCGGAGGCTCCCATCATGTCCCTGCCGCGGACGCTGTACTTGTCGCGCTGCTCCTGTATCGCGGAGTCGAGCAGCCTCTTTACATCGCGGGGGTGCTTTACGGATTGCATAACCTTTGTGGAGGTGTCGGAGTCCTTGGAAAGCAGCGTGATTGTTCCGCAGCCTACTATCCGCTGACCGAACGGCAGCTTCATCGACTTGTCGTAAACGCGGTAGAGCTCGATCTCGTCCTCCTTTAGGTTCAGCAGACCCACGCGGGTTATCAGCTTGCTGTCGGTGAGAATGTATCGTGTAAACGAAATAGGCATACCCATTATGCATTTCTTGCCGGTCCAGATGATCTCACCGTAGTCGCGGGTGAGCTTTTTCATATTTGCCATGGTGATTTCCTTTCTGTCAGCTAAGTGTTTTCAGCTTTTCTTCGATACGGCGGTACTCCGATGAGATAGGACTGGCGCCGGGCTGTTTGAGGTAAATTTCAAGGTAGAGCCGGTTAAAGAACGCGCTTCCGCTGAAGAACCGCTCCATGCGGCGTATCTGCCCGAAGGAGTACACCCCGGTGAGGAACATCAGCTTTTCGCGCTGTGTGGAGGCAGGCTCCAGCGCACGCATGAGCAGCAGGTCGCAGCCGGCGTCGAGCGCGGCTTTCCTGTCCTCGGTGGAGTAGCTCCCGGAGAACATCTGCTCGAGGAAGTCGAGAACGTCGTCGATACGCGCGTTGTCGTGGTTCCTGAGCCACACCGCGCGGTCGTATACATACACGGCGCGTATCAGCGTGTGCTTCGCGCGCTCGTCCGGGTGGTACTTCATTATAAGAAGCAAATGCCGCGCGAGGTTCTTGTCAGGCTCCGGAGGGTAGCTGCCCACCGCAAAACGGGAGGTCTCGTGATCCAGCCGCGCCGCGTCGGTGTAGGGCGCGTTGTCGACATTCACGCAGTGCGCAAGTATCACAGCCGCCTGGGTACGCAGCGCGGGGAAGCTGTCGCACAGCTCCTTGAAAAATCCGTAGGTGTACGCCGGGGAAACGAACCTTCCGCCCTTCGAAAGGAAGCGCTTCAGGATATCAAGCGAGTATTCAAGCGACTTCTGCGCCATGTTCCAGTCGGGCTGGGAGCGTATCAGCGCGGTGCAGTCCCTGAGGTAGGACTCCCAGTTTTCCACGTCGTTGAGTTTTAGAATTCCGGCGGTGAGCTTTCCACAGCACGCCTCGAAGTCCTTAGGGAGCCACTCCAGCGCGGCGGTGTAGTGCTTGAATGCGTTGGCGAAATCCCATTTTCCCATGTATTCCTGCGCCTTTGAGCATTCCATGCGGCATTCGTCAGTGCCGTAGACGTCGGTGTAGGCGTCGTCCTCGTCGATGAGTTCGCTGAGGTCGGCCTCTATTTTCATGTCGTCCGGAACGGCGCTTTTCAGCCCTTCCAGCAGGAACTCCCGGGAGTCCTGATAGGAAATGTGCGTGCCGCAGTACAGGCAGAATCCCGTTTCAAAGTCGGAATCCAGCATTATCATGCGCTCGCATTTCGGGCACATGCAGTAATCCAGCATGGTATCACCACCTATTATTTTTAAGTAAGGTACTATCATTAGGTAACCTCTAAAAACCTCTCGTGTCCCGGTTTTTAGAGGTTAACATTATTATAGCACACACTATTATAAAAATCAACAAATTTTTCCCCGCCGCTTGACAATTGCAAAACAGTATGCTATAATATGAAACTGAAAGTGAAAATCAAAATCAAATTCGCAGGAGTTGATCACTTTGGACAGAAACAATTACAATACAAAACAGCGTGACGAGATAGTGGAGTTTTTCAGCCGCCACCGCGGAAGCTGCTTCACCGCAAAGGATATAATCACGAGCGGCGAGGTGACGGTGGGCGAGGCGACGGTATACAGGACTCTCACCAAGCTTGCAAATCAGGGGGTGCTCAAGCGCTTTACCGGGGACGGCTCGGGTGCGTGCTACCAGCTAATGGACGAGCAGAAATGCTCCAGCCACTTCCATCTGAAATGCGACCGCTGCCAGAAGCTGATACACATGGACTGCGGCTTCATGAAGGAAATGCAGCAGCACATAGAGAAAAACCACGGCTTTGCGGTGGATGTCGGGAGAACCGTTATCTACGGACTTTGCAGCGACTGCCAGCGCGCCATTGAGTCAGAGGAACAGAAGAACAAGGAGAATAAATGAGATTCAGAAAGATAATTGCAGTTATTGCCGCCGCTGCGCTGGGAGTTTCCCTGTGCGGCTGCACCAGCCCGGAAAAATCAGAAAGCAGCGGGAAGCTGAAGGTCATCGCGACGATATTTCCGGCGTATGACTTTGCGCGGCAGGTTTTCGGAGATACGGCGGACGTAAAAATGCTGCTCAAGCCCGGTCAGGAGAGCCACAGCTACGACCCCTCCGCAAAGGACATCGTAGAGATAAGCGGCTGCGACCTTTTCGTCTACAACGGCGGCGAGTCCGACCAGTGGGTCGAGAGCGTGCTGAAATCCGCGCCGGAGGTGGAGACCTTCCGCATGACGGACGCGGTTTCGCTTCTTGACGAGGAAGTCACCGAGGGAATGCAGAACGCCGGGGAGCACGACCATGACGAGGAAGAACACAAGGACGAATACGACGAGCATGTGTGGACCTCCCCGGACAACGCCTCCGCGATCGTGAAGGCGCTCGGGAAGCGCGCCGCGGAGCTTTTCCCGGAGAATGCCGATTCGGTAACGGCGAACGCTGATTCCTATGCGGGTAAGATAAACGAGCTGGACGCGAAATTCGCGGAGCTTCTGAGCGGCGAGGAGCGTTATTTCATCTTCGGGGACAGGTTCCCGCTGCTGTATTTCTTCAGGCATTACGGGCTGAATTACTACGCGGCGTTCCCGGGCTGCGGAAGCGAAACGGAGCCGTCAGCGCAGACAATGACATTCCTGCTGGATAAGCTCCGGCAGCCGGATTCCGTTCCGGCGGTGTTCTGTATCGAGCTTTCAAGCAGGCGGCTGGGCGAGGTCCTTGCGGAGGATTCCGGGCTGCCGGTCGTGGAGTTCCACACCTGCCACAACATTTCGGCTGACGACCTCGCAGCGGGGGAGACATACGTTTCTCTGATGGAGCGCAATTACGAAGTACTATCTGACATTTTGTAAAGGCAAGTGACATATATGGGCGAACATCTGATAAAAGTTGAAAATCTCACGCTGTCATACGAAAACATGACGGTGGTGAAGGATCTGAGCTTCACCGTGGAGAGCGGGGATTACCTGTGCATAGTCGGCGAAAACGGCTCAGGAAAGAGCACGCTGGTGAAGTCGCTGCTGTCGCTGAAAAAACCAGTGGGCGGCGAGATAACCTTCGGCGGAGGACTTCGCCGCAACGAGATAGGATATCTTCCGCAGCAGACAGGCGCGCAGCATGATTTCCCGGCGAGCGTGGGGGAGGTCGTGATTTCGGGCTGCCTTAATTCGATGGGATTCAGACCTTTCTACACCGACCGCGAACGCAAAAAAGCCGCCGAAAACATGGAGCGGCTGAGCATATCCGACCTTAAAAAGCGCAGCTTCCGGGAGCTTTCGGGAGGTCAGCAGCAGCGGGTGCTTCTTGCGAGGGCGCTGTGCGCGACTTCAAAGCTGCTGCTGCTTGACGAGCCGGTGTCCGGGCTGGACCCGATGGTCACGGCGGAGATGTACGAGCTTATCGCGGACATAAACCGCAGCGGAGTTACAGTCGTGATGGTAACTCACGATGTCAGCGCGGCTCTGAAATACGCGGGGCATATCCTATGCATGCGGCAGGGTCTTACCCGGGAGAGCTGGTTTTTCGGCACACCGGAGGAGTTTCTCACGAGCAGTGCCTCGGATTTTCTGAAAGGGGGCGCGGTCAATGGGTGACATTATTTCCGCGTTTTTCAGTACGCCGATACTTTTCCGGGCGCTGGTGGTAGGTATTCTGGTTTCGCTGTGTGCGGCTCTTCTCGGAGTCAGCCTGGTGCTCAAGCGCTACAGCATGATAGGCGACGGGCTTTCTCATGTTGGATTCGGCGCGCTTGCGATCGCGGCGGTGATGAACTGGGCGCCGATGGCAGTGGCGGTTCCGGTGGTGATCGCGGCGGCTTTCCTGCTTCTGAGGATCTCGGGAAGCAGCAAGATAAAGGGGGATTCCGCGATAGCGCTTATATCCACGGGCGCGCTTGCGATAGGCGTAATGGCGGTTTCACTGTCCGGAATGAACAGCGACCTTGACAGTTACTTATTTGGCAGTATCTACGCGATAAGCGACGAGGACGTTGTGATAAGCGTGGTTCTGGCGCTGCTGGTACTTATACTTTTCGTGTTCTTCTATACGAGGATCTTTGCAATAACCTTCGACGAGAGCTTCGCCCGCGCGACTGGAACAAAGGCGGGTCTGTACAACATGCTGATCGCGCTGCTGACTGCGATAACAATTGTTGTCGGAATGCGCATGATGGGCTCGATGCTGATTTCAAGCCTGATAATATTCCCGGCGCTGTGCAGCATGAGGGTGTTCAAGAGCTTCAAGGCGGTCACGGTGTGCTCGGCGGTCATCTCAGTGGTGACGTTCATTGCGGGCATGGTGATCTCATACGAGTTCGGAACTCCCGGCGGTGCGAGCATCGTCTGCGTGAATATCCTGGTGTTTGCGGGATTCACGGCGGTTGGCGCGGTCATGAGCCGTAACAGAGGATAATCCAGATGTAATAAATGTCCCCGTTTTTTAGACGGGGATATTTTGCTTTGACCTCTTCACGTCAAATTATTCTGCCATTAAGCTGTATATCGAAAAAGCCATCTTTCGTTGAAAAGAAAGATGGCTTTTTGATACTTAACGTATTGATATACCGTTTGATCGTTAGTTCTGCTTTTTTCCGATAACGGCTCTTAGCAGGAACATCAGTCCGAGCATAAGAACTATCGAAATGCCCAGTACCACAAACACGTTCTGGATAAATCCAGAGATAAGGTAGCCCACGATGCACACTCCTGCGACGGTCAGCGCATAGGGGAGCTGTGTGGATACATGGTTCACGTGGTCGCACTGCGCTCCGGTTGAAGCCATGATTGTGGTGTCCGAAATTGGCGAGCAGTGGTCGCCGCAGACCGCTCCGGCAAGGCACGCGGAAATGCACACAATAACCATCTGAGGGATCTCGCCGGTCTCGGCGACATTGGCAAGTTCTGTGCTGAAAACGCTTGTAACTATCGGGATAAGTATACCGAAGGTTCCCCAGGAGGTACCGGTAGCGAACGCCAGTCCAACCGCAACGACGAACAGGATAACCGGCAGAAGAATGCTGATGGCGGTAGCGCTCTTTACGATGCCGGAAACGAACGCTCCAGCCTCAAGGTGGTTAGTCATGGTTTTGAGGGTCCATGCGAAGGTGAGGATCAGAATTGCAGGAACCATCTGCTTGAATCCCGCCGCAACGGAATCCATGCACTCCGTGAATGTGAGCACCCTGCGGCACATGAAGTATATCATTATAACCACGAGAGCCGCAACCGAGCCGAGCGACAGTCCGTAGGAAGCGTCGCAGCCTGCGAACGCCTCAACAAATTCGGTGCCGCTGAAGAATCCGCCGGTGTATATCATGCCGAGAACGCACAGCACGATCAGCACCGCAACCGGGAGTATCAGGTCGATGACCTTTCCGCGGGAGTGGGCGGGCTGAGCGTCCTCCTCGTAGACCTTGTTGCGGGTGGTGAAAAGGTCGCCGTTACGTGCGTTCAGTTCGTGAGTCCTCATGGGACCAAAGTCGAATCCGGTGACTGCGAGGAAAATTACCATCAGAATAGTCAGCAGCGCATACAGGTTGTAGGGAATGGTGCTGATGAACAGGCTGATTCCGTTGACGCCTTCGACGGTTCCGCTGACAGCCGCCGCCCATGATGAGATAGGCGCGATAATGCAGATAGGCGCCGCGGTAGCGTCGATGAGGTACGCGAGCTTAGCGCGGGAAACGTTGTGCTTGTCCGTAACGGGGCGCATTACAGAGCCCACCGTCAGGCAGTTGAAGTAGTCGTCAACGAAGATGAGCACGCCCAGCAGGAATGTGGAGAGTGCTGCTCCCTTGCGGCTTTTGATGTGAGCCGCCGCCCATTCTCCGTAGGCGCGGCTTCCGCCCGCCTTGTTCATAAGCACGACGATAACTCCTAGTACCACCAGGAACACCAGTATTCCCACATTGTAGGAATCCGCCAGGTTGGCGATGAGACCGTCCTGGATAACGGTGGTGAACATTCCCTCGAAACCGCCGTTTGTGGCTACCGCGTACACGATACCTCCGGTGAGGATACCGATAAACAGCGAGGAATATACCTCCTTGGTGATAAGCGCCAGTCCGATAGCGATTATCGGAGGAAGCAGCGACCAGAGCGACCCTATCGCTTCTGTGATCGGAGCCTGAATGAAGCAGCCTGCGATGAACAGAACGATGAACAGTGCAATAATTATTTTGCCGACATATTTTTTCATGTTTGAACTCCTTTTTAGTTTATGTTATTAATATACTATTAAATCAGTAAAAAGTCAAGCATTTTAACGCATTTTGTCCGAATGGGCAGAATCTTGCCGTTAAATTTGGAATAATTCACTGTTAATTCCGTGCCGCGGCACGGCTTGACAATTTCCCGGCTGCGTTATATAATATCTAACGGAGAAATTACAGAACAGAGAGGAAACAACATGAAACAGCATTGGGCAAGCGTCTGGGGCAACGCTATATCTATAGGAGAAAACCGCCCCGAGGGATATAACAGGAACATCACTTTCCGCTATCCGATTTATTCACAGTTCGGCGGAACCGCCGTTCGGCTGACGTTCGACAATTTCTGCGGTACCGAGCCGGTGACGTTCAACAAGGTGACGGCGTTCATCGGCGGGAAGTTCTACCCCGTTACATTCGGCGGGAATCGCGAGGCGACCGTCGGCGCGGGCGAAAACATAGTTTCCGATGAGCTTCCCTGCGAGGTGGAGCCGCAGAGCCTTATAACTGTCAGCTTCTGGTTCAGGGATTTCACGCTGCTGAGATCGGCGGTGTTCACCAGCGGACCGCTGACCGAGGGCTATTACGCCATCGGCGACATGACCGAGACCGAGCTTATCCCGAAGGAGATCGAGCGCGGCATAAGCATTATCTACTTCCTCAGCAACGTATCGGTGCTGACCTCCGCAGAGAACCGCACGGTGGTCTGCTACGGGGATTCCATCACCGCGCAGGACTGGCCGGAGTACCTTACGCTGCGCTGCAACCGTGAGGAGAAGCTCCATACTGCGGTAATACGCCGTGCGGCGAGCGGAACCAGAATGCTCCGGGAGTATAACTGCATAACCTACGAATCCTACGGGCTGATGGGAAGCAAGCGCTTTTCCCACGAGGTCCCCACCGACGGAGCGGACACGGTGATAATCCAGCATGGTATCAACGATATAATCCACCCGGTGGGCACCGAGGTGAATCCGTTCCGCCCGATGAGCGACATGCCCACCGCGCAGGAGCTTGCCGACTGCATGAAGTACTACATCAAGCAGGCGCGCGGCTTGGGGTATAAGGTGTACGTCGGGACGCTGCTTCCTATCGAGGGCTGGCGTACCTATGCGCCGTTCCGCGAGGATGTGCGGGGGCAGTTCAACGAGTGGATACGCACCACCGACCTCATCGACGGGTGCATAGACTTTGACAGAGCGTTAGCCGACCCTGAGCGTCCGACGCGAATGCTTCCGCAGTTCGACAGCGGCGACCACCTCCACCCGAGCAAGATGGGCTACAAGCAGATGGCGGATATCGTTCCCGGGGAGATACTCCGCTGAACGGTTCAGGCCGAAGGCAATAAACTAAAGGGGCTGTGAATCACAGCCCCATTTTAATAATATAAAACGTTTAAACCTTGAGCAGATCCTCAACGGTGACAGAGAAAACCTTTGCCAGAGAGATTATCTCAATATCTGTGACGAATCTCTGACCGGACTCGATTCTCTGAACTGCGTTCTTGTCGATATCCAGATTGATGACCTGCAGTCTGTCTGCAAGCTCACGCTGTGAAATCTTCAATGCCTTGCGCAGCTTTGCAACGTTGATTCCGCAGATGTTGTTTCTTCCGTCGGTTGTTCGGTTGTTAAACATGTGGACTCTCCTTACTTGATAAAAAAATTATGCGAAATCCATTCCAATAAAAAATGTATTGCACCTTATACTATTTTACAATATGGCGCGGGTAAAAATGACACCTAACAGAAATCAAAACGATAAATATTACATATTCAAGGAATAAAATGGAAAAACAAGCGCCGGTTGACCTTAATAACAGCCCAATAACCCCATTTTGTGGCATATGCTATGTTTCGTTTTGTTAATAATGCACATTTTCCGCTGCGATTTTTCTAATAATTATACAGCGTGATTGATTCCTCCGATTGATTCCTTTTGAAGATATCCGGGCATAATATAGCTGAACATGTGAACATTCCAGCCTGATCCCTGTAAATCTCTGTACATAGGATAATATAGCCTAACAATTGTGAAATATACGTGAATAAGTTAAAAATTAACTTATTCTCACATGTTCCGGTTGACATGTGTATTTAAATATGTTACAATAAGCATGATATGTGATTGCTTTTAGCAGGAGGACACGCTTTTGAAGATAAAATGGAACAAGAAATACACTACCATCGCGGTTTATTCGCTCATCGTCATTATGCTGGCGGTTCTGTTCGTAGTATTTGTATTTAAATTCGACTCGTTCAAGAGCGGATTTTCATGGATAGGAAGCGTCTCAGCACCTCTTATCTGCGGTATCGTAATAGCGTATATCGTGAATCCGCTCATGATGTGGATCGAGCGCACTTTTTTCCACAAGCTCGTTGAGAATCCGCCGCCTGAAAAAGGCATAGTTATGCAGAAACTGGCGGAATCCAAGGTCGGTTCCACTGCGGTGGTCCGCACGCTCGAGAAGCATGGTCCCTCGATGGAGAAGAAGTCACGCCGCCGTAAGATCGCGGCACGCGCGCTTTCGGTGACTATCGCGTATATCATAGTTCTTGCGGCAGTCGTGGGGATTTGCGTGGCTGTAGTTCCGAGCGTGGCAAAGAGTGTGGTCGACCTCGCCGACCAGATGCCCGGGTACATCAAGAAGCTGGACGCATTCCTTGAGGATTTCTTCGCGAACAATCCGGAGATCGCAAGTCTTATCTCCGACAGCTTTACTGAAATAGGGTCGATCGTAAATAAAATATCCGAGATGGTTCAGCCGATTGCCGGGGACATCATGAGCAGCGTTTCAAGCGGCGTATTCCAGTTTGCGGCGGGGCTGCTGACGGGTCTGAAGAATGTCGTGATCGGACTTATCATTGCGATATATCTTCTGTTCAGCAAGGAGAGGCTTCTGGCTCAGACAAAAAAGATCCTTTTCGCGTTTCTGAAGAACAATATATGTCAGCGGGTGTTTTATGTAGGCTCCCGAACCAATTCGATTTTCAAGAGCTACGTAATATCCAACCTCGTGGACGCGCTGATAATTTTTGTTGCGATGGCGATAGGCTGCCTCGTTATGGGAATGCCGTACCCCATGCTGCTTGCAGTAGTCTGCGGAGTCACAAATCTCATACCGTTCTTCGGTCCGTTCATCGGAGCTATTCCGTGCGGTATCCTGATACTGCTGGTTGATCCGGTGAAGGTCATCTGGTTCGAGCTGTTCGTGCTGGTGCTCCAGCAGCTCGACGGCAACGTTATCAAGCCGCACCTGTTCGGCGGTTCGATGGGACTTCCCGCGATCTGGGTGCTGGTTTCCATCACCATAGGCGGAGGTCTGTTCGGAATTCCGGGAATGCTGCTTGGCGTTCCGGTGTTCGCGGTTATCTACCTGCTGTTTGCAGAGTTCGTATCCTCGCGCCTGAAAAAGAAGAAAATGCCCGAGGAGACCAGGGAGTACGCCGGAGATACGTCGCTGTTCCTTGACGGCTATGAAGACGGCAGTGTATCTGAGGAGCCTGCGTTAGTTCGCGAGGAGAAAAAAGGCGACTGACGCAGCGCAATTATAATCGTGGGCAAATATGCGGAGATGCCTGCTAGATTTCAAATCCAACTGAATATATCGAGAAATCATGAAACCCTCGAAACCTTGAGGCAGCATTTTTGAAATGGAACGGCACGCTGCCTCAGCCGCAACAATATTGTTTGGGCTCAGAAGATCTGATTATGCCGGATAAGTAAATATCTCAGTAAAAAACGGTTCTATCCACAGATAGAGCCGTTTTTCTATGGGGAACCTCTAAAAACCGGTGTGAAAAGCAAAAATGGGCAGGGTGTGCCAGCTTCTAGGAAAGCCGACGAAGTAAGGCTGTATGCCTTACGAGGAGGTTTGACGACGAAGATGGTGCGCACTGCACATTTTCGCTCACATGAGGTTTTTAGAGGTGACCTATGCTTATTAATTAACTCCACAATTTACTATCAATGAATTTGGGTTAAAATCAGGCGTAATGACTGCACAGCCACTATACGTCAGCGGAAAAAACGTCCGCCGGCTTCTCTGTCAGGGCAGGGAGCCGGCGGACGTTCTGAAATTCCGGGTTTACAAAAGTCTGACGATTATCCCAATATCATGCGCAGGTCGTCTTCCGGAGCAGTCGCCGCCCGGAGCTTGAATTCATTCTGGAGCACTTCCAGCACTGCCGGGGAAACAAACGCCGGGATAGTCGGCCCGAGAATTATATTTTTCAGCCCGAGATAAAGCAGAGACAGCAGAATACATACCGCCTTCTGCTCGTACCATGACAGCACCAGCGTGAGCGGCAGGTCGTTTACTCCGCAGCCGAACGCCTCGGCGAGCGCGGAGGCGACCCGCACGGCGCTGTAGGAATCGTTGCACTGCCCCATGTCGAGAATTCGTGGTATCCCGTCGATATCACCAAGATCCATGTCGTTGAGGCGGTATTTTCCGCAGGCTAGGGTGAGTATCAGCGTGTCCGGGGGAGTCAGCCGCGCAAAATCAGAATAGTAGCTGCGGCTGGGGGAAGCTCCGTCGCAGCCGCCGATCAGGAAAATATGACGTATCTTTCCGGCTTTGATAAGCTGTATTATCTTTTCGGCATGCTTCAGTACGGCGTTGTGCGCGAATCCGGTAATGACCTTGTGTCCGCCGTTCATTCCGGTCATTTCCTTGTCCTCGTCGTATCCGCCGCATTCAAGCGCTTTCCTGATAACCGGGGTGAAATCCTTGTCGGCGCCGATGTGGGTTACTTCGGGGTACGACACGACGGAGGTAGTGAAAATACGGTCGGCATAGCTCTCGCGCAGCGGCATTATGCAGTTCGTGGTGAACAGCACCGGAGCCGGGATATTGTGGAATTCCGACTGCTGATTCTGCCAGCCGGTGCCGAAATTTCCCTTGAGCTGCGGGTGCTTTTTGAGCTCCGGATAGCCGTGCG
>OHQR01000683.1_pt1 | contig 21460 bp, 19 predicted proteins | sample 1578191 | NCBI WGS metagenome assembly OHQR01 (sample SAMEA3879577, study PRJEB24766) | human gut metagenome | biome: human-associated habitat; feature: feces | place: USA | collected 1985/1987 | reverse complement strand
AAACTTCATTCTTTATGCGGAATCCGAGATGAGAAAGGCAGATAACCACATCGCATCCCTCTTGTGCGCGCAGCCGGTCGGTCACTTCCTGCGCCGCGGCAATCGGGTCGTTGTAAACGACGCCTTCGCACTTATCGGCCTGTACGAGCCCCTCCATTTTTGCACCAAGCCCGAATACTCCTATTTTCAACCCGTCACGTTCCAATATGACGTACGGCTTCACAAGACCTTCGAGCACAGTACCCTCCATGCCATAATTGGCACAAACGATTGGAAAATCAGCCATTTTAAACAAACGCGCCATGTTTTCCAAACCAAAATCGAACTCATGATTACCGATAGTGGCTGCATCGTACTTCATCAGGTTCAACATTTTTGTTATTGTCAAAATAGAATATACATTCTCCAAACGGCATTATATCATTTGGCATAATATAAGATGAGTATGCAGTACAATTTTTGGCAGACAGACTGCAAACATTATCTACATGCTTTGTAAATACAATCTTATATACTTCATACTTCTGCCCTTGGGCTTTTTGAGAAAAATTAACAGCATTGCCGGCAGCAGAGGCATTTTTAAAATGTTTTGCAAAACTCTTTGCAATATCTGCATCTGTAGACTTAGTTGTATAAGAAACCTTTGGCAAACCTGTTTTTAATTTACCATAAGCCACAACACACTGGGCATTTTGAATAAGCAACTCCGGATTATTCGGAGATTTTTTAAGAAACATAGAAGCGATTGTTAAAATAACAAATGGAATGATGATATTAAGCGCAAGAGCAGAAATAGCCCATATTTGCTGAGTTTTACGGAAATCTCTGGGAGTTTTCCACCATTCTACCTGATAAGCCCACTCATTACCTTTTATACCGCAGTAAACTTGCAACGCGGTATATAAAATCCAGTTTAATCCAAACGGAAGCTGAAACCAGATCAAAGGAATAGCCAGCAAAGTAATCCAGGCCTTATGTTTTATACCCCAAATAAAAGTCAGTAAAAAGGCACCCCAATTAAATTCTTTCAATTCTTTTGGGATGTCTTTTCCTTTATATCCTGTGAAAAATTGTTTCAAATCCATTCTTATATTTTATACTTTTGAATACGCAATGTCAAATTTGACTGCATAATCTTACATTAAGTTCTATCTCCAAAGCGTGGTTATCTCTTCAGCAAAGGCTTTACAAGCATCAGTATCATCTCTAAACATCGCAGAAATATAAATAATTCTATCTATGCAGAAACCTCCTGCTTTTTAAACTGCATATCATACAATGATTTGTATACTCCGCCGTCAATTTGTAAAAGTTCATCATGTGTCCCGGATTCAATAATTTCACCCTGATTTATAACAACAATTTTATTGGCATTTCTAATTGTAGAAAGCCTGTGCGCAATTACAAATACAGTTTTATCTTTCATCAAATTATCAATAGCCTTTTGGACAATTGCTTCGGCCTTGTTATCAAGAGCAGAAGTTGCTTCATCTAAAACAATAATCGGTGCATCTTTTAAGAATGCCCTTGCAATTGCTACACGTTGCTTTTGACCGCCTGATAACAAAATACCGCGCTCCCCAATCTGCGTATCTAACCCATCTTGCAAGGTTGAGACAAAATCATCTAGATATGCCATCTTAATAGCCTTTTGAATCTGCTCATCAGTTGCATTCTCATTACCTAATAGAATATTTTCTTTAATCGTACCTGAGAATAAGAAATTATCCTGAAAAACAACTGCAATATTATCTCTTAGACTTTCCAGCGTATAATCTCTTATATCAACCCCGTCAATTGTAATTGAGCCGGAATTTATATCATAAAAACGCGGCAGTAAGTTAACAATAGTAGTTTTTCCTCCACCGGAATTTCCCACAAATGCAACAGTTTCTCCTTGATTAATACCTAAATTTATATTTTTAAGAACCGGAACATTTGGAACATATTCAAAACAAACATTCTTAAATTGAATATTTGTATGATGTCTTTCCATTACAACAGCATTCTCTTTATTTAAAATTGAAGGTTTTGACTCTAACAAATCAAAAATTTGCTCAATAGCAAAAAATGAAAATTGAACAGCATTTAAATTATTCCCAATATTTTTAACAGGAGTATATAGCAAAATTAATGCTGTAATAAATGATACAAAATTACCGCTTGTAATTTGCTCAGACATGATCAAATGTGAGCCATAACCGATAGCCGCAGCAATTCCGATAGACACAATTACATGCATCATCGGAGATAGCCATTGCGTTTTTTGAACCATTTTAATCTTTAAATTAAAGATGTTTTTCAAAATATAAAAGAATTTATTCGTTTCATTAGACTGTAAATTATAAGAGGTAATAGTTTTGTTTCCGGCAAAAACCTCATTATACTCAGTAATAATAGCTGCATCAGCAACGACAGTTTTGCTCATAACCTCTTTTATACGTTTTTGAATCTTAGCAACAGGAGCAAAAGCACAACCTAATACAACAACCGCGATCAAAGCTAACTGCCAGGAGTTATAAAATAATACTGCAACCAGTGATATTGAAGAGAAGATTCTCTGCATAAAAACACTCAAATTAGACAACAAGCCCGAACACGCAGTATCAGCCATATTATTAAACTGAAATACTACATCTCCGGAATTTCTTTTATCATAAAAAGAGGTTTCAAAAGTCAAAAGTTTTTTAAACAAATCATATTTCAAGCCGTTTGTAATCTTTCCGCCAACCCAAGTTGAAAGATAAGAGGATAAGTACTTTAACCCGCCTTGAATAGAAGTAAATGCAACGATGCCAAGTGGGATATACCAAGGTGACGTAATAGATTTTTCAACCATTACCAAATCCATATAAGGCTTTAAGGCAAGAGCGATAACCGCATCCAAAGAGCCTATCGGAATACAAATGAGCATAGAACATAAAGCTCTAAACCATACAGGCTTAACATACGGCCACATTCTGCCGTAATTTATTACAAACCTTTGCGACGATAATAATTCTCTAAATTTGCTTAACTTATTTTCCATTTCTACTTGCCTTCTCCTGGTATACTAACTGCCAAAACTTAATCAGACTTTCAATAGCCTTCGGAAGTTTTTTAAGATAAATTATAAATTGTTTTTTCCTCATTTAAAAACCTCTATTTATGGTTTATAAGCAATCAACCTTAATAGAAATACAAAAATTAAATTTTTTGTAAATCTTTCACTTGGCGTATTTTAGCTTTTAACCGTTTCTTCTTTTCTATATAATGCTTTCTTTTTCGCCCAAAAGTTAAATTACGCAAAAGTTTACACTTCCAATAACTTAAAACATTCTTTTTATAACTACTTACAATATTATAAAAATGCTTGTTTTCAGTTTTTATCTTGTAATTTATCATTGATGCAAATAGTTCTTCATAGAACGGAGATTCTTTTGCATAACTCCACCAAATATTAGCCATTTTTTCTGTAGGAATATTCCAAGGTTTATCTTTCCCTGCCCAATGAATTATATAAGGATTTTGCCTATCTAATTCAAATTGTTTCCTATACACCATTGGCATATACTTCATAACAACATCTATAGTTTTTGTATCCACTGTAAAATTCCATGCAGTATCTATAAACTTAATTTTTGATTGAAAATAGGAATTTATGCCATCTTGTTCTAAAATCCTAAAATAATTTTTATTTACAAAATCAATTATTTTTTCTGAATAATTATTTTTATTGAAGCATTCTACATTTAATAACATCACACCGGTATTAACATAGTCATACGGTTTTTCTAGATGTAAAATATCCTTACTATACGAAACCCAATCAGCAAATGTACAGTTATACATTGCACCGTAAACAAAATCCCTACATGAAGCCAATGGGTAACCTGTTACATCAGTATCAATTAGTAAAGCTGGATCCTTATTAAATATTAAATCAGCATCTGTAAAAAGTAATTTGTGACAATTATATAATATTAAAGGTGCACATAACCTGAAATAGCATTCCAAATTATAATGTGAATGATATTTTAAATTTACATGCTTTAGACAATTTAAAGGATTAACAAAATAAATATGCAAATTTTTCTTATTTGACAACATATTCTTTAAAATATCTTTATTTTCAGGAGTTATACTTCTATTAAAGACAAAAATATTATATTGCTTATTATCATCTGCAAATTTCATAAGTGAGACTAGCCAAACAGATAAATAAGGAACATACTCATTTGATGATGATACTCCAATAGAATAAGAGTTATCAAAAATATCCTTAGAAAATATATAATCATCATCAGCATTTTCTATATACGATATATCTAATTCTTTTATTCTAAATAATTTTTCAGATTTCTTTTTAAGAAGAAAAATTGTTAATATAAGTTCCCCGCAGTAACCTAAAAATCTAGAAGCTTGAGCTGAAAACATGGAACTATCAACAGATTCATCCATTTTTGACAAAATTGGATATAAAAAATTACAATACTCATTAAAAATACTTTTTTTCATTATAAACATATTACATAAATACTTAACATGCCCATTTTTTACAGATTCAGCAATTTCAGAATATTCTGGAAAAATTTGTTTAATAATATCAAAAAGCAGATAGAAATGTTCCATTTTTTGTTGGGGTAAAAAACTCCAATCTTTTTTTAAATTAGATATACTTGTAGAACTATAGTCATATATCTTTGGCACAATAATATCAGATTCTTTTATTGCATCTTCTATACTTGCACTTTTTAAAAATTCCATATAATCTTCAGTTATTGTATCATATTTATAAGCAAAAGAATTTTCTAGCCATTTTTCATTTGGCTTTTGCTTAGACTCATCAAATAAAAAATGTCTTCTATAATGCATAAAACCAATATATTCAGGATCTCCAATCTCTTCATAATGTTTCCATACCCAATACTGAGCTGAAAGTTCATTATAACGGGGATTTTTTGACGAGATATTATCACCGGTATCATCACCAATCATACCATCAAAAATTTCATCAGCAATTGCTCGACCAGTTTGAATTGGTTTTATAATATCAGTTTCAATGATTTTATGTTTATCTTTATACGTAACAAAAATTTTTATTTTATTTTCCATATACAACTCCTCTCTAACTAAATTTCTGCCAATAACATTGTTTCTAAATGAACTTTTTCAGTTTGTTTTATTATTTTAAACTTATAACCTAAGTTCCAACTTTCTATCATTGGTTTTATTTCAAAAAGGTCTGATGGGCTATGATAAATAGATATTAACAAAGTTGGCTTTTGAGTCTTTATAGTATTTTCAGCCCCTCTTAAAAACTCTTGTTCAGCACCTTCTAGGTCAGTTTTTATCAACCCAACCTCCAAATTATGTACATTCACAAATTCATCTAAAGTTATCATCTCTACTTCAGAAGTCCCAAGAATTGGAGAGTGACTAAAATCTTTAATTGAAGTCGATGAAGTATTAATATTAAATTTGACCTTTTTACATTCATCACCTAAAGCTTTATTCACAGGTATTACATTTGTTAAATTATTTAATTCAATAGTCTTATTTATTAGCTCAATGTGCTCAGGCAACATTTCAAAAGAGTAAACATTTTTACTAGTATAGTCTGACAAAACTAACGCAGAATCTCCAATAAAGGCCCCTGCATCAATTATATCCTTATCCTTAAAATATTCTGCATTTCTCAATACAGGTATACCATGTTTATAATAGAAAACACACTCTTCAAACCAATTAATCGGCAGTAAATATTTTTTATAAGCGAAAACATCTTTTCCTAATTGTACAATTAAGTTATTAAATGTTGCTTTCAAATTTTCAATATATGCTTTTTCTTTATCCGAAAAAATATCAATTGGAATATTCCCACAATCTTTGCATTTTTTTTGATAAGTAATAATTTTATTTATATTTAGAATACTTTCATCATCCAAACCTCTAACTAAATTCTTATACTTTAGAAAAAAATCTTCTCTTTCGTAATACGCAGGAAACTGCTGCAAATGAGCTATTTCCCCAGGTATAAGATATAAACTTTTGTTATAATTATTTTGAACAATTTGAGATGCTGCAGAAATTTGATCAAGTTTAGTAAGTTGCTCAAATTGCGATTGTTGGGCACTGAATAACTCATTAAATTTTGAGTATATTGATTGTTGCATATCTTTAAGACAAGAACACAACTCTATTATTTTTAAAATTTGTAGCTGTATTAAATTAGTTTTATTTTTGAATTTTAATTTAAATCCAAAAATATTAACAACTTTATGACTATTTACATTTTTTACAGAAAATATACTTTCTAAGAATTTTGACATAAACAAACCTTTCTTCCATCCTCAAATGCCTGATGGGTCCAGAAATATTCCCATTTGCCAAATCTTCCGATACTTTCTATTCCAATTGAATTTAAGTAATCAAGAACAATTTTGCGATTTGTATAAATATTTTTATCAAAAGTTATATTTGCATATTTTTCAAACCTAATATCTTTTACTACTATTTCAGCTTCTGCAAACAGCCCCATACCTACAAATTTTTCAATTGTATTATGCAAGACTTCTTCTTTTGTTGGAAGTTCTGCGTTACAATCAAAGAAAATTTCTGCTTGCAATGAACTACACCCATCAGGTACGTTATCGGACGACTTCAAGTTAGGAGAATAAACACGACTTGCAAGAATATCTTCATCATAGATATAAAACCACAAGTGTTTTGCAACATCAGGGCGTTTAAAACCTAATGAAACCATATAACCACAAGTGTTATGTAATCTACCCGCGGCCTGTTTGACCTCATCAGGACAGCCTTCAATCATTTTTACAATTTCAGGTAATGGTAAAGATGAAATCAATCTTTCATAAGTTTCACTTGTACCATCTTTAAAGGTTACAATTTTAGATTTTGTATCAATTCCAATCACTTCTTTGTTGAATCTAATGTTCAGCCCTTCTCTACATTTATTTAAAATAGAACGGAAACCGCCTTTTTTAGGATATTTCATATGAGATGTGTAATAAAAAATTTCATCTTGAACTTCATATGAACCTTTTAACACCTCATCAATACTTGGAGAATGCATTCTATTTCCAACCCATTTAGTTTCAAGCTCTTTGGATTCTAAGCCCCAATATTTTTTTGTATAAACCATTGGAAAGTTTTCCGCAAAATAATCCCCATATTGAACCCGAAGCCAATCCTCATAACTTTCAAGTTCTTCAAAAGCTTTTTGTTGGCGATTAATAAAACCTTTGACGATTTCTACTTTCTCATCAGATGGCAATGGTGCAAGATTATTCTGTGCTGGGTGCTTTAACCAATAACCTTTGTAAAAATTAGTAGAAATACTTGGATGTGCAAATGTTGGTGAAGAATTTTCAAAAATATTTTTTGTATAATCATCCGGAGCAAAAGTTAAATGCACAAATCTATCAAAACGAAAACCATCAATTGTGAAATTCCCACAAAGTCCACCCCAATCACCATCTTTTTCGTAAATTATAACATCTTTGCCCTTTTTCTTTAAATGATATCCTGCGGAAATTCCTGCAATTCCACTACCTAAAATTATTGTTCCCATTGAATTCTATCCTCATAATTTTTTATCTGTTCCATCGTAAATTCATACATCTTTGTATCTTTTTGATAAAAATGCTTATACCAAGCAACAGATTTTTTAATATAATTTTCTCTATTATACGTTGACATTACAACTGAAATTTTTGGTGCTGAATTCATTATACAAGCTCCTTCTCTTCCCACATATAGCCTTTATTTTCATGTGCTTGAATCTGTTTTTTACAGTATTCAAACATATCATCAGTTTTTAGCGCTTCTTTATACCAATCAACAGTAAATTCAATTGCTTCATAGAATGACAATTTTGCTTCCCAATCAAGCATCTTATAAGCTTTTGTCACATCAAGACTAAGCAGAGTATTTTCGTGTACCATATTAGGTGTTGAAGCATCAATAACTTTACCCTGTCCATAATATTTAACTAAATATTCCACAACTTCCCATACGGTTTTATTACATTCGATTTTTGGGCCAAAGTTGAACCCTTCAGAATATTTTACAGGTTCCTCAATAAGTTTTTGACCAACTCTTAAATAACCACTTAAAGGTTCTAATACGTGTTCCCAAGGGCGAGTCGCTTTAGGACTTCTAATTTCAATATCTTTTCCTTCTTCAATAAATCTAATGCAATCAGGTACAAGTCTATTATCAGACCAGTCACCACCACCGATTACATTACCTGCACGAACTGATGCAATAGCTTTCCCATGTTTTGCGTAATCTTTTGGGTTTAAGTAAGAATTTCTGTAAGAAGAAATCATTAATTCTGCACAACCTTTAGAAGATGAATATGGGTCATAACCTCCCATTCTATCTGTTTCTTTGTAACCCCATATTTGCTCAACGTTTTCATAACATTTATCAGATGTTATCATTACAACAGTTTTAATACAGTCAAATTTTCTTACAGCTTCCATTATATTCAAAGAACCCATAACATTTGTTTCATATGTATATTTAGGATTATCATAAGCAGTTCTAACAAGAGCTTGTGCCGCAAGATGGAATACTATTTCAGGCTGATATTTTGCAATAGTTTCTTCCAGCTTTTGACTATCTCTTACATCGCCTTTTACATCGGCATAAAGATGCTGTGCTAAATGAGAGGCTTTGTAATTTCCTCTTTCTGAATACGGTTCTAATGCGTAACCAACGACTTTTGCGCCAAGCATTGTAAGCCATATTGATAACCAGCTTCCCTTAAAGCCAGTGTGACCTGTAACTAATACAGTTTTTCCTTGATATACATTATTATACATTTACAATCTCCTTATTATGTTCTTCCCACCAATTAATAGTTTGAATTAGCCCTTCGTCTAAAGTATATTTTGGCTGCCAACCTATTAATAAAAGCCGTTCATTATTGCCGACAACAACTTCCTCCCCAAATGCGGCAGGAATAGCTCCCCACAGGATTTGACCTTCAAAATTTGTCAATTCAGCAATTTTATTTACAATATATCTAAGTTGTACAGGCTTACCTGAACAAATATTAACAGCACCTTCAATATCTGCTTCAAAAACATCTACAATTCCTCTTGCTGTATCTTCTACATGCAAGTAATCTTGAAATTTTAAGCAGTCACTAACTTTTACATCTTCACGTTTTAAACATGAGTTAATAACGGAAGGCATCAACCTCTGTGGTTTTTCATTTGGACCATATAAGTTAAATATTCTAGGCCATTTGAATTTACAATCATTTTGCTTGCAATAAGTTTTTGCTATTTTATAAATACTATTTTTGCATTCACCATATAAAGTTCCCGGGCTTGTTGGTGTTTGATCTTCAACCAAATAACCGTATTTATATTCGTATTCCGAGATAGTCCCTGCACCTACAAAACATTTTCCGTCATTTTCAACAAATGATCTAACAAGATTTAGAGTGGAGATTGTCCAGTCCATGTTGAAATTATGAACGTGACAACCTTTTCCAACATACCACGCTAAGTGGATTAAGTTTTCAAATTTATGTTCTTTTAAGAAAGCATCAACGGCTACATTATCCATAAGGTTCATTTCATATTGATACAATCCGTCTTGCTCAGGTGCAAATGGGGGGTACACTAAAGAATGTACTTCGTAGCCTCTTGAAATCAATTCATTAACTACATTTTTGCCAATAAATCCAGTACCACCTGTGATTAATACTTTTTTAGACATTATTTAACACTCCCCGCTAAACTTACATACGCATTTTGTTTATCCCAAACTTTCCAAGGAGCTTGATTATTAGACCATAATTCTTCTAAATCAAGTTTATCACGCAAGGTATCCATTGGTCGCCAAAATCCACTATGTTTATATGCATTCAATTCACCTGCATTTGCAATATTTTCTAATGGTCTGCGTTCAAATATTTCTTTTGGATTACCTTCTTCAATAAAGTCAAAAACTTCCGGTTGGCAAACAAAGAAGCCCCCATTAATCCAAGCACCATCACCATCAGGTTTCTCTTTAAAAGAGGTTATAGTATTAGAAGAATCAATATTCAAAGCTCCAAATCTACCTGAAGGTTGAACAGCAGTCATTGTCATTAGTTTACCTGAATCTTTATGAGCTTCTAATAACTTATCAATATTAACATCACTTACACCATCACCGTATGTAAGCATAAATGGTTCATTGCCCACGTATTCTTGAGCTTTTTTAATTCTACCACCTGTCATAGTATCTTGACCTGTATACAACATTGTAACTTTCCAAGGTTCAGTTCTCATTTTATGTAATTCAACAGAGTTATCCGTCATATCAACTGTAATATCTGAATATCTTTGATAATAATGAACAAAATAATCTTTAATCATATGAGATTTATAGCCTGTTAAAACTACAAAATCATTAAACCCATAATGAGAATAAATTTTCATAATATGCCATAAAATCGGGTAACCACCTATTTCAACCATAGGTTTCGGTTTTGAAACAGTTTCTTCACCTAAACGTGTACCTAACCCACCTGCTAATATTAATACTTTCATCTATATACCCCCTTCAAGATACTTATATTAAAAAAACTCTGTTTTAATGAAACAACTTTATTTATAAATTCTTTAAATTTATCTTTTTGAACTTTATGTTTATAAATTTTAAAAAACTGCTCCTTATCATTCATTAGCTTAAAAAATTCTTTACGCCTGTTTCGTTTAAAGAAATACTCCTGGCACAATCCAGAATCATAAATAATTTTAAAATCTCGCTGAAACCTATTAATAAACTCTTGAGCCAAAGACTTATCTATTCGTTTTAAATTCCACCAATACGCTCTATATCTGAGAACAGCCAGAAGTTCAGCATACTGATTAGTTTTTTCAGGATATTTTTGCATGTAATTTTGAACCTCATCATATTCATCACAAATGCAATAAATTTTACTTTTACATTTACAACTGGCATTCATATTATCCTGACGATAATGAACATAAGCAGAATTTGTTATTTTAACACTTTCAGCCATCATCATTGATTTGATATAAAATGAGGTATCCTGATAGCTAGCACCAGGAGTTTCAAGAAAACTAATACCATTTTGGGTAAGAAAATCTCTTCTATATATTGCGCTCCATACAGAAGGTTGAATACTGAGTAAAGCTTTATTAGTAGATGTATTTATAACTTTATCTGTCTCAAAGTTTGACAACATATTAGCTTTTATATTTTTATTATTTTCAGCCCAATAATTAAACCAATCTGATTTAACAATATCAGCATTATTATTTTTCGCCAGATTATACAATTCTTCAAACATATTTAGTTCGGCAAAATCATCTGATTCAATAATTCCAATATATTCTCCAGCTGCATTAGCAATTCCAATATTCATCGAATGACCGTAACCGGAATTAATCTTATTAATAATCTTAACCCGGCAGTCTTTAAGACTATATTCCTTCAGAATATCCAAACTATTATCTGTAGAACCATCATTTATACAAATTATTTCAATATCATGTAAAGTTTGATTTATCACACTATCTAAGCATTCAGATAAATAGGTTTCTACATTATAAACAGGGATAATAATACTAATTTTTGGATTTGTATAACCGTGTAGGCACTCCATTACAACCTCATTCTTAACCAGACAAAACAATTGTCCATAAATCTCTTATCTTAGGACAATCATAAGATGGTAAAAGTTAAACATACACAGAAAAACATTAAAAATAGCCCAGGTGGGCAATATTTTTGTTACATAAATTTATACTTGATTAACCATTAATCGCAGCATCAAATCCGCGCCAGTCAAAGTTTTTAAGATTAACCTGCGCCTGCATTTTTTCTAAATCTAAATTTTTCATTGCTGAAAACTGGGTTTCAAATTCTTTTTGTAAATCAATTATAGGTAAATCAAATTCTGAAGCAATTTTTTCTACTTTTATGTCATAATTTACGGCTAAAGTTCTTACATTTGCCAACAGACCTACAATTATCGCATGAAATCTCATTGCTATCAGATATTTTGATTTAGAAATACTTTCAACAATTTCTTCATCAGTTAACCCAGAATATAATGTCGTTTTTATATCAGGGTTCAAAAGGTTCACAGCCTTTTCAAACTTTTTGCAAATTTCTAAATCTATCGAATCCTGGAATGAATATATTTCAATCTTTTTATCAGAAAACTCTTTTACAACAGCAGCTGCAAGACGGTCAATAAAATCTTTATTCATAGTCTTAAAATCTCTTAGCTGCACTGCCAAAGTTTCAGTTTTTACAACCTCCGGAATTGTAGTTGAAAATACAGGATCGCATAAAAGATCTGAATTAACACCCCATTTTTTTAACAGCTCATAACTTTTAATATCTCTAACGCTCACATAAGAACAGTTTTTTAACAGAGTTTTTGTAAGTAATTGCCCTATTGGATTTTCAATTGGCCCAATACCTTGAGCAAAAATGATTACTTTTTTTCTAAACAAGAGTCCTAAAAATATTATGGACAAATAGTAAATTAGACTTTTAAGACTTGTTATATCTTGCAGTAAGCTGCCACCGCCTGAAATCAAATAATCGGTTTTATATATAGCGGGAACAATGTCTGAAAAATTAAAAGTATAAATACTTCTGCAGTATTTATATTTACCTTTTGTATATTCAGGGTCAGAGGAAATAATAGTTAATTTATGTTTATTCTGTCTTAATTTTTGGACAAGGACAGATAAAATAGCTTCATCTCCGAAGTTTTTGAATCCAAAATATCCTGATAGAACAAACCGTTGTTTTTTCATAATTAATCCTCAGCTTTATAAATTTTATAAACCTCATCTGAATACGGCACTGATTTTATTGCACCAATACCTTGAGCCTGTAAACCGGCTGCAATGGAAGCTATTCTAGCAGCTTCATTTGAGGTATAAGAATTTGCTATCGCATGTAAAAAAGCACCATTAAACGCATCACCTGAAGAAGTAGTATCAATGGTATTTTCTGTGTAAAAAGGTACAAAAGTCGTTTTACACAGATTGTTTAAATAGTACCCCTTATCATCACTTGATTTTATAACAATAGTCTGAACTCCTGAATCAACAAGATGTTTCATTATATTTTCCAAAGATTCTATTTCAAATACACTTTTTGTATCGTATTTAGCGCTCATAAACAAAATATTCGTAAGCGGAATAATTTCATCAAAATATTCTTTAGCATCTTCTTTTGTTGAAATTAAGGTAGAAAAATTAGGGTCATAAGCTGTTGTTATCCCGTTTTCTTTAGCAATTGTGAAGGCTTTTTTCACAGCTTCACGAGAGGCAATAGAAAGTGATTGGGTTATACCTGAAGCGTATATTATTGAAGCTTTTTTTATATAGTCTTCATCAATATCATCAATAGAAAGTTTTGCAGGAGCTATTTTATTTCTGAAATAGATAAATTCTTTTTCTTCACCCGGAGCTCTAGAAACCATATACAATCCGTTTTTACCTTCTACGATATTTACATGTTCAATGTCCAAACCTTCATTTTGCCAACTTTGAAGCATGTAATCTTTAAACGGATCGTTGCCTAAACATGTAATAAACCCGACTTTAGAACCTAAACGTTTAGCTGCAACAGCAACAACCAGAGAATCTCCGCCATAGTACTTATGAAGACATTCAGCCTCTTCTAATTTTTGGTTAGTAGAAAACTCGATTAAGCTTTCCCCGATTGTAATTATATCAAATTGTTTATCAGTCATTATTTATTTAATTGCTCCAATAGATTTTCTGTACGTTTAGTAATTTCGAGATAAGAATCCGCGCCTGTTAAATGTCTGCCGACACCAACAGCAACAGCACCTGCTTCAATATATGCCTTAACTTCATCTAACTTAACATTACCTTGCGGTATAACATTTAAAAACGGCATTGGTCTTAATAAGTTTTCTATATATTGGACACCGCCCATTGCTGTAATCGGATAGATTTTAACAACCGGAATACGTGATTTCCAAGCATTATAAGCCTCATTAGCAGTAGAAGTTCCCGCAATAAACGGCAAGCGTTTATCTTTTGATATCTTTAACAAATTTGCTTGAAATATTGGAGAGGAAATAATCTTAGCACCGGAATCCAATGCGGCTTGAGCTTGAATTGAGGTAATAATACCGCCTGCACAAATTATAGCCTTATCCGAGACTTCCCTTATGGCATTAAAGATGTTTGGAGTTTCAACATTAACCTCCATAACATCCAGCCCGCCATCAAGCAAGGCATTCACTTTATCAATAACATCCTGCTTATCTGTACTTCTTATAATTGGCAAAACTTTATTTGTTTTTAATTTTTCTATTAAGTTTATGTTCATAATCTACCCTTTTTTCAAAATTTATTATATCATAACATTAATATCATCAGGGGAGCATATTATGAAAAAGATTAAAAACAAGTTATTTTATTTGAATTCTTGTTTAATATACATATTTTTTGCAACAGCAGCCTTTATTTTGTCATTTATATACTTAGAACCGGATGTAAAAAGTTTTTTCATATCCACATTTGCAGCAAATAAAGTCGGCGCAGATAACATTGTAGAAGTAATAATTGATGATTCCAGCACAAAATACCCATGGCCATGGCCAAATTACATGTACACGGAAATTCTTGATTACTTTTCAGAGTATGCTCAGCCAAAAGTAATCGGTCTGGATATTTTCCTGCCAACAATCAATCAAATGAGCAAAGCTGACACCGATTTTGTGAAACAGGTTAGCAAAATGGATAATCTTGTTGTAAGTTTTCTGCCAAAATATGACACAGAAGAACTTACAACAGATGACATTGAATTTATGAATAAATTCAAGTTAAAACAATCACTTGAGGTTAATGAAGCGGCTTTAAAACTTCCGTCAAAATACAAAAAAATTTCCAGAATACAAGATTTTTATTATGATGCTGCAAAAAACTTCGGCTCTGTGAGAATAGACCGGGATATGATAGCCGGCAGAGTTTTTTCAGCTACAAATATATTAAAAATAGGTGATGCTTACTATCCATCATTACCTCTGAAAATGTATTTATATGAAAATTCTACAAACAAAGTAGAAATAACAGATACGCATGTAAAAATTCCAAAAACGGGGATTAAAATCCCGCATAATCTTATAACTGAAGGCTTGGTAAAAACTGATTTAAGATATTACAGCAACCGAATATTCAAAGACGGCGACAAATATGTCAATACAAATACAGCCCATTATATATGCCCAGCACACAAGATTATAGACTCATACAGGAACTTAAAAGCTGGGAAACCGCAAAAAGGGGATATCGACCCTGCAATATTTAAAGATGCTGTTATATTCATCGGAATAAATGTATCAGGGCCATCTGCAGATGTATTTAGAACCCCTATGGGTAACAGGCACCCCGGAGTTGATATTCAGGCAACAGCTTATGATAACATTGCAAACAATTATTTTCTAAAATCTGCAGGATTTTTACCGCAATTTTTGCTGCTTTTGCTATTACCACTATTCACATTCATTCTTATAATCAAATGCAGGTTTATAAAATCATTATTATCGGTATTATTACTTGATTTTGCATTTTTCATACTTTGCGCAGTTTGTGCATATTGCGGATATTTAATGAGTTTTATTAATCCTATTACCGTACAATTGGTAACCCTGATTTTTGGATACTCGTTCAAATTCATTTCAGAAAACAGAAACAAGGAAAAAATCAAACAAGCAATGGGCAAATATCTATCACAAGATATTATGAAAAACGTTGTAAGCAATATTGATGATCTTAAACTTGGCGGGAAACGTGCTGTGGTAACAGTTTTGTTTTCTGATATAAGAGGATTTACAAGCCTGAGTGAAAAAATGACAGCAGAAGAAGTTTCAATGATTCTGAATGAATATTTTGCAGAAATGGAACCTATTATTACAAAATATAACGGTGTTATAAACAAATTTATCGGGGACGCGGTAATGGCGATTTTCGGAGAACCTATACAAGATATTAACCATGCGCAAAATGCAGTCAAATGTGCTTATGAAATGCTTAAAAAGGTTGAATACCTCAGAGATAAATGGTTATATGAGGGAAAACCTAAAATTGAAATTGGTGTCGGAATAAACACCGGAGAGGTTTTTATCGGTAACATAGGAACAGAAACGCGTATGGAATACACGGTTATCGGCGATACCGTGAACCTAGCATCAAGAATTGAAAGCTATAACAAGGTTTATAAAACAAACCTATTAGTCAGCAACACAACATACTCACATATTGCAGACATAGCTGATGTTATAAAAATAAGCGAAGTTCAAATTCGCGGAAAAGCTAAAAAAATGAATATTTACGAGGTTTTAAGGATAGATAACAGTACAAAATAGAAATAACAGAAATTATGAACATATCAGGAATATTTTATAAGACAACAGGTCTTATGAGTAAAAAACACATAGCAAAGACAGCCGAAAATATTGGAACAGATTTAATCAATATAGGTTTATCAAAGCCTCAAATTGAAGTAAATGACATTAAACAAGTAATAAAAAGTAGAATTGGAGAAAAACAATCTTCACAAATTTTGATTTCAGATAACTTTAAAGATTTCAGAGATTTTACAATGACAAATCTCAAATTCACACAAGAACAATCCGAAAAGTTTTTTAAAGGGGTCTATGCCGCAGCAATCCCGGGTGGTGGAAAAATTAACAAATCACTATTACAATTAGATTTGAAAAAATTTGAATCTTTGAACACGCTTGTTAACGCTGTTTCTCACGAATGTGAACATTTGTTATACCAAAGATTTGGAATATTTATGGGCCTGGTTAGAAAGCTTGCAAAAAATAACAATGATGATCTGCCTGCAACCTTTGCTGGTAATATGAATGCCAAATTACTTGAATTTCAGCAAGAACTTATAAAATTATCAAACTTAAAAGCCCCTGTGATTGGAGGATTTACAAGATTTAAAAAAGGAGATTCAGGAATACTGGAACAAACAAATCTTAAAACGCTATCCGATCTTCATAAAAAAATAGAAGATATTTTAACATCCAAAATACTTGTAGTAAAAAATGACCAGGACAAAATTCCAATACTTGCAGGCTTACTGACAATTATTCCGGATGAAATACGCGCATACAAAGTAGGCGGCATTGTTGAACGGAAACTATTCCATAAAAATGACAGGCTAACTAGATCTGAAATGCTTGCTCAAGTATATTCAGAAGCGTTAAAAACCATAAAAAGTGTATTAAAAAAGGAAATTATATCTTCCGGAACCAATAAAAATACAAATGAAATATTTAAACAAGATTCAATAAAATTACTTTCAAAACAGCAATAAAAAACCGGCAATCACGCCGGTCCTTTTTATTATCTATAGTTTGTAAATTGAAGCGGATAATCATATTTATCTTCATTTTTGCGTAGAGTTTGAATAACCGCCTGTAAGTCATCTTTATCTTTCCCTGTTACACGAACCTGCTCGCCTTGAATTGATGCCTGAACTTTTAATTTAGTAGCTTTAATATCAGCAACAATAGTTTTAGCAAGTTCCTGCGTCAACCCTTTTTTTAGTTCAAAAACCTGACGAACATTTCCGCCTAAAGCGTTTTCAATAGATTTCGGATCTAAAATTTTTATACTAAGATTTCTTTTGATAAGTTTAGATTCAAGAATATCCACAATATTTTTCAATTTCATCTCATCATTTGTAGTAATTGTGATTGCCTTATCAGCCTCCAAATCGACTTGAGAATTAGAGTTTTTCAAATCAAATCTTGAAGTTAATTCTCTTTTAACCTGATCAATTGCGTTCACAAGCTCTTGTTTATTGTACTCTGATACAATATCAAAACTGCATTCTTTTGCCATAACATATTTCTCCTTATTTATAATATCAACCAATATAACATAAAAAAGCAGGATTATCAAATCCTGCCTGCTACACACTACTTTTACCTATTACAAGAAATTTTATTTTTTAAACATTGTTTTAATCTTGGAACCCAAAATTTTCATACCGTTCCAGATTTTTGAACCTAATTTTTTACCATACTTCCAGCAAAGAGCACCGCCGACAACTAAGGCAGCACCTTTAAATACGGTTGCCCAGATTTTTTTATCTTTTTCACGTTGAGTTTTAATTTCGACCCTATCTCCGGCCAATGAACCCATCATTGTAACACCGTTCATTGTTCCGGTAACACCGGGGATAAAACCTCCGCCAAGCCAAGAAGGGGCACCAGGTAACATACGGTGCATATTTGCTTCACCGATATCATCGGTAAACGCCGGATTTGTTAAATTATATTTAACACTGTCGAACATAAACAATTAACTTTCTATAACCTACCTGTATTTATATAAAGTATTTTTTTGTAAAATAATTTACTTTTTGTTAAAAATTTGGTTTAATATTCTTAACAATGTGAGGGTTAAAGTATGAACATGTTTAAAAGGTGGTATGATGCTGATGCGGCAGTAAGCAGAGCCGTAAACGAACTGGAGAAATCAAGTGAAGATATTCAGGTACGATGTGCGGATTTTATTATTGATTTGCTAAAAGATGTTGAACTTGAAAAACTGAGTCTTGAAGATCAGTACAACTACATTATGCGCAGATGGTACGACAAAAACATTAAAGTATCTCACGCTATTGAGTATTTAAGACTTTCTCCAAAAGATGTCAGACGCGAAACAGCATTAAAAGTTCTTGATTATCTAAAAGAACTTAAAAAGAAAAATTCTTAACATTTAGACATTTTAGTTATTCTGTTGTTTAATATTATATGGAGGGATTATTGTGTCTGATGAGATAAACAAAAAGGTTATCAACCTGTTTTCAAACCATAATAACAACCGTATAACACCCGAAGTTCAAAAACGGGTCAAGTTTTATGCCGGATTCAATTATGTTAAGCTCAACAAAGACTCAAACGGAAACAAATTTAATAAAGAGAATTTGTTAAACTATTCCTCAAAATGTCATTATATGGTTACTGTCATGCGCGAATTAGACGGCGAAGTTATCCTATACAGTTATGATGTGCCAAATAACGAACTGTTTAAATTTATGAAGTCGTTTGATGAAAACAAGCTTGACGGTAAAATTATCGAAATTGACAAATATTTTCCAAATGATTTAGCGTAAGAGAAAAGGATCATGTGTTTTTTTAAGAAATACCACGAAAGTTTATTTAAATGTACTAAGCCGTATCAATATGTAGGAGGGGAATATCTATCCCGAAATAAAAACTTTGACAATGCAAAAGTCAGAATAGCAATGGCATTTCCCGACAAATACGAAATCGGGATATCAAACCTCGGAGTCCGCGTTTTATATGAATTTATAAACAGAGAATCGGATTATATGTGTGATAGGGTTTACGCACCGGAGCCTGATTTTAATCCTGAAACACTATACGGTGTTGAATCAAAACGCGCGATAAATGAATTTGATGCTGTGGGTTTTTCACTTCAGTATGAGATGGCATACCCAACAGTATTAAAAATGCTTGAAATGTCAAATATTCCTTATAAAAACACTGACAGAACAGACAAAGACCCGATTATTATAGCAGGCGGACCTTGTGCGTATAATCCCCTTCCTCTGGCAGATTTTATTGATGTTTTTATGATTGGAGATGGTGAAGATTCAATCCTTGAAACATGCAAAATCTTGGAAGAAACAAAAGGGCTGCCGCGCGAAGAAAGAATAAAAAAACTTTGCGAAGGTGAAAACTCAGGACGCTGGTCAAAATTAACAGGCGGCAGAGTACGAAAACGCATCGCGCAATTAACTTACGATACAGCTTTAAAATCTTATCCAATCCCTTATTCTTCATCAATCCAGGATAGAGCAGTTGTTGAAATCCGACGCGGCTGCGGCAGAATGTGTCGTTTTTGTCAACCGGGACACGTAACGCTGCCTATTAGAGAGAGAAAAGCCGAAGATATTATAAAAATTACAAAAGAACTTGTTAATAAAACAGGATATGACGAATACTCTCTGTTATCACTATCATCAAACGATTATGCAAATATTAACGAAGTAATTAAAGAACTTGCTGTAGATTTTAATGATAAAAAAATATCTGTTTCATTGCCAAGTCAAAGAATTGACGGGTTTAACCTTGAACTGGCAAACCTTGTTCAAAGTGTTAGAAAATCAACAATGACACTGGCTCCTGAAGCAGGAAGTCAACGACTTAGAGATGTTATAAAGAAAAATATTACAGAAGAGCAGATTATGAATGCGGTTCTAACCCTTTATGAAAACGGTTGGTCACGGGTTAAATTTTACTTTATCTGCGGGCTTCCAACAGAAACCCTGCAAGATATGGATGAAATGGCAGAATTATTTAGAAAAATCCGCTACCGTTCAAGGCTAATCAAAAAAGAAAAAGGGCTTAAACACTCTCTTGATTTGACCTGCACTTTATCAATTTTTGTCCCTAAACCTTTCACACCATTCCAATGGTACCCACAAATGGATCTTGAAAAGGTTACAGAACATATTCACTACCTTATGGAACAGGTTAAACATATCAAAGGTGTCAAAGTCAATTATCACGAAAAGTTTGTTTCAATTTTGGAAGCTATATTAACACGCGGTGATGACTCGTTATGTAAATATGTTGAGGCTTTATATAAAAAAGGCTGCTATCTTGATGCTTGGGGTGAATATTTCAATAAAGAAATTTGGTTTGAAACCGCAAAAGAGCTTGGTATTGACTTAAATGCTCTTGCTCAAAAACAATACGAATTAGAAAAACCACTACCTTGGGATTTCATTGATATAGGGATTAACAAAGAATGGTTTATTGAAGAATATCAAAAAGCTTTCGCTGTTGATGAAAATTCTGAACACATTGTTCCAACCTGTCAGCACCACTGTGTAGGCTGCGGAGTCTGCCAGAATCTCGGAGTTAAAAAAGTTATGGATAGTCCGTTTAAAGCCTCAGAAAAAGCCCAAGAGGTTCTTAAAACAGAACCGGTCGATCCGTCACTAGCACCAAAAGAGGTAAAAGAAACTTTCAGATATAGAATAAAAATTACCAAAACAGGAACTTTGAAATATTTTTCACATCTTGATTGGCAAAATACATTTTTTAAAGCAATTTCACGCTCTGATTTAAAAATAGCCTTTTCTTACGGATACAATCCTACGATGAAAATTTCAATGGGAGTAGCTCTTCCTCTATTTTGTGAAAGTTTAACAGAACTTGTTGATATATGGTGTACCGAAAATCACACATCTGATTTTATCAAAACTGAATTAACAAGAGTTTTACCGAAAGAATCTGAGATTCTTGCAGTTGAAGAAATTGATAAATCAGCCTCATCAATTGACCAAACAGCCTGTTGGGCAGAATATAAAGTAAAGATATTTAACCCTGCTCTTTACGATTTTGAAAAATTAGTATATAATACAGAAA
>OHQR01000681.1_pt1 | contig 21532 bp, 15 predicted proteins | sample 1578191 | NCBI WGS metagenome assembly OHQR01 (sample SAMEA3879577, study PRJEB24766) | human gut metagenome | biome: human-associated habitat; feature: feces | place: USA | collected 1985/1987 | reverse complement strand
TCAGGGCGCTTTCTACTTCAAACGGGCCGATACGGTAGCCGGAACTCTTGATAACATCGTCGGCACGGCCCACGAACCAGAGGTAACCGTCTTCATCACGCCAGGCGACATCGCCCGTGTAATACAGGCCGTCGTGCCATGCTTCGCGTGTGCGTTCGGCATCCCGGTAATATTCCTTGAAAAGACCGATCGGTTTGCCATTTGTAGTGTGGATCACGATCTGTCCCTGTTCTCCGTCTTCGGCAGAACGTCCGTCCGGAGTCAGCAGATCGATGTCATACTGAGGATTAGGCACACCCATGCTTCCGGGTTTCGGGTCCATCCACGGGAAAGTGGCCAGTGTCAGTGTCGTTTCCGTCTGTCCGAAACCTTCCATCAGGCGGATACCGGTCACCTTCTTGAAGGTTTCGTACACCGAATAATTCAGAGCCTCACCGGCAGTGGTACAATATTCCAGGGAAGAAAGATCGTATTTGGTAATATCCTCACGAATCAGGAAACGGTAGATGGTAGGAGGAGCACACAGCGAAGTAATCCGGTAATCGTGTATCTTCTGCAGGATATCAGCCGGAGTAAACTTCTCATGGTCATACACAAAGATATTGGCACCGGCAATCATCTGTCCGTAGAGTTTTCCCCATACGGCCTTTCCCCATCCCGTATCGGCAATGGTAAGGTGAAGACTGTTCTCACTCAGGTTATGCCAGAAACTTCCCGTCGCAATGTGTCCCAGAGGATAGGTAAAGTCATGAGCCACCATCTTCGGCTCGCCCGTAGTTCCCGACGTGAAGTACATCAGCATGATATCGTCATTGGTATTGACGGCTTCCGGACGTTCGAAAGGCTCAGCCTTTGCCAGTCCCTGATGGAAATCCTCAAACCCTTCCGGATACTCCGGTCCTACACTGACCAGTTTCTCCACGCTCGGGCAGTCCGGCATCGCGTCCATAATGTGCTTGGTAATCACCTCCTCGCCCGCAGCCACAATCATTTTGATAGTAGCCGCCTTGCAGCGATATACAATATCCTTCTTCGTCAGCAGATGAGTGGCCGGAATCACCACCGCTCCCAGCTTATGCAAAGCGATGATGGAGTACCAGAACTCGTATCTTCTCTTCAAGATCAGCATGACCTTATCGCCTTTGCCGATACCCAGCGACTGAAAATAAGAGGCGGTCAGATCGGTCTGTTTTTTCAGATCGGCAAAAGTAAACAGAATACATTCTCCCTTATCGTTTGTCCATAGCAGCGCCTTTTTATCAGGATACTCCTGTGCCCAGGCATCTACGACATCATATCCGAAATTAAAATTCTCAGGAACCTTTATATGGAAATGTTCCTTAAAATCTTCCTGAGAGACAAAGCTTGTCTGCTCTAAAAATCTTTCTAACATATATATTTTTTTTGCTATCCTTACTATCTCTTACTGCATGACTACCGCCAGGAAACGGACGGTCTTTCCATCCAAAGCCAACATACCGTGGGGTTTGCTGGAGTCGAAATACAGGCTGTCTCCCGGATTAAGAATCAGTTCCTTTCCGTTGATATTCAACAGCATTCTACCCTCTATCACCAGATTGAATTCCTGTCCGGTATGTGTATTGAAATAAATCGGAGTACCTTCCGGCTTGGGTTCTACCGTCACGATAAACGGATCGGCCTTACGGTTCTTGAATCCGGAAGCCAGAGACTGGTATTTATACGCCTTGGTACGCTCTACAGAAACCCCTGTTCCGCGGCGGGTAAGGAAATAAGCACTCATCTTAGGCTCTTCCCCAAACATCAGCACATCAAGAGAAACCCCGTACCGGGTTGCAATTTTCTGCAGCAAACTGACAGACAGGTCACTTTCTCCCGATTCCAGCGACCGGTAATGCTCTTCGGCAATTCCACAGGCAGCGGCTACCTCTTCCACTGTCAGGTCAAGTGCTTCACGTAAGCCTTTCAAACGTTCTGCGATTTGTTTTATCTGTTCATCCATAGTTCGATTTTTAATTGTGTGGTCAAAATTACAAAACATTATGCAATCACCCAGATTTTTTCTACTATTTTCTTTTGAAAGATGTCATTTTTTATCAAAATACACATTTTCTCTATCCATGAGTATCACTTTGATTTCAATGGAGGCACGAGCAAGCCCGTACTGCGGATGACAGGCGGACACTGCCGGTACCCCCGGCAGGTCCAGACGGAAAGGACCGTATGCCGCCCTCCGCAAGAGTCAAAGATTTTCCAGATACAGATAATCACAATGCACCAGAGCCTTCCGTCCGTGCTGTCCCAACAAGCGCAGTGCCTCTTCCGAAGAGACAGCGATCCGCCCCACTCCAATCTGCCGGCCCGCATCGTCTGCGATTCTTACAATATCGTCCTTTTCAAAGGTACCCGATACCGAAGAGACTCCTACCGGAAGAATGCTGGCCGCCACTTCACGGCGCAGAGCAGATACCGCCGCTGCATTCAGCTGCAGTACCCCTTTGGCAAAACTCTCGCTATGGGCAATCCATTTCTTGACACTCGACACATTACCCTCCGAAGGGATGAAGCGGGTACATAAGGTGGTATCGGGACGCCGCATCAGATTGAGAAGAATGTCCTCCTTTTTCCCGTTGGCGATAATCACCGCAATGCCTTCGTCCGCCACCTTACGGGCAATCCCTACCTTGGTCTGCATGCCTCCCCTGCCCAGGCCGGATTTTTCGGTCTGAATGTAGTCGGACAAGTTTTTTCCGGGAGCCACCTGACGGATGACTGCACTGTCGCGATCGGAAGGAGAGCCGTTGTATATCCCGTCGACATTGCTCAAAATGATCAGGACCTCCATTCCCATCATCGTGGCAATCAGCCCGGAGAGTTCATCATTGTCGGTAAACATCAGTTCGGTGACAGACACCGCATCGTTTTCATTGACAATCGGAATGCAGTTGCGCTGGTTCAGGTAATGACGGCGGGTAGCAAAACTTTCTTTCGTAGTGAGGACCTGCCCGACGGCAATCCCATGCTCCCGAAACAACTCATAATACCGGTTGATCAGCTTGGCCTGTCCCACAGCCGAAAACAGCTGCCGCTGTGCCACGCTGTCTAGTTTCCGGGAAAGCCGTATCTCTCCCCGTCCCGAAGCCACTGCTCCGGAAGAAATCAGTACAATCTCCACCCCCTCCTTGTGCAGCTCTGCCAGTTGGTCGACCAGGGCCGACATTCTTGTAATATCCAGGGTTCCATCCTTGCGGGTAAGCACGTTGCTGCCCACCTTTACCGCGATTTTCGTAAACTGCAAATCCATAATGCTTTCTGATTATCTCTCCGGCAAATATAAGTTTTTGAGTCATATATTCCTGCAAAGCCCAAATAAAACCTAAATTCCCCTGCCACAAATAAAATCAAACCGCATATTAAAACAAATTTCATACCTTTGCAGCGTTTTATTATCCGGTTTTCAATTATGGTTCAAGCTATTTTTTTTGACATCGACGGCACGTTAGTGTCGTTTCGCACACACGAAATTCCTCAGTCTACCCGAAAGGCGCTGAAGGAGTTGCACAGCAAAGGTATTAAGTTGTTTATTGCGACGGGAAGACCCGAAACCTTGATGAGAGAGGCCATAGGAGACCTCGAATTCGACGGATTCATCATTCTGAACGGGGCGCACTGCTTTACGGCCGACCACCGGCTCATACACAAGACACAGATTCCGGCCGATGACATCGAACGTCTGATCAAGTACTACCACGAGCATCCGGAAAATCCGTTTGTCTTCGTACATGACGACCAGTGGTTCATTACTCATATCAACGAAGCCGTCAACCAGGTGACGGAACTGATTCAGATTGAACTGCCCCCTGTCTATCCGGTGGAGCATGCAAGAGGCAAGGAAATCATCCAGATGATGGGATATTTCGGGAAAGAGGCGGATGAGGAAATATTCGGCAAGGTGCTGCTGCACTGTGAACCGATGCGGTGGAACCCGCTGTTTACAGACATTATTTCGCGCGGAACCAGCAAGAGCCAGGGCATCGATCATGTACTGGAATATTTTCACATTCCTCTTGAAAACACACTGGCCTTCGGCGACGGCGGAAACGACATACCGATGCTGGAGCATGCCGGAATCGGAGTGGCTATGGGAAATGCAGCTCCTGAGGTACAGGCTGCTGCCGACTATGTAACGACTTCGGTGGATGAGGACGGTATCCTGAATACCCTGAAGCATTTCGGCATCCTGTAAGTCGCCGTATTCCGGAGCAATTGTCTTGCCGGACGGCCTCATCAGGCACCATATACATAAAAACGGAGAGAAGCCTCCTCGCGGGACTTCCCTCCGTTTTTTATTGTTGCCGTACGACAAACTTATTTCATACGGTATACCAGTGTACCACCTTTTACAATGTCTTCGTGACGGATGAACTTTTCAGTATAAGGCTCACCGTTCAGCGTAATGCTGTCGACATACTTATGTTCCTTGGACAAACCTTCTGCGATGATGGTAAAGGTCTTTCCATCGGGCAGGTGAAGTACGAATTTCGGGAGCTGAGGAGCACCGAACACGTATTGCGCACTTACCGGACTTACCGGATAGAATCCCATTGCCGAGAACATGTACCAGGCAGACATCTGTCCGCAGTCGTCGTTTCCGCACAGACCGTTCGGCTTCGGCAGGTACTGCGTATCAAAGATCTCACGGATCAGTTCCTGCGTACGTTCCGGACGACCGGCCAGCGCATACAGATAAGTCACATGGTGGCTCGGTTCATTACCATGAGCGTATTGTCCGATCAGTCCGGTCACGTCGGCCTGAGTCGTTTCCAGTTTCACGGTAAACAAAGAATCCAGTTTCTTCAGGAACGGTTCTTCTCCTCCCATCAGGGCAATCAGTCCCGGCACATCGTGCTGTACATGCCAGGTATACTGCCAGGCATTTCCTTCCGTATAGTCACCTCCTACGCTCTCGGCATGTCCTACCTGACTCGGATTGAAAGGAGACTTCCAGGTTCCGTCGGCCTTTTTCGGACGCATGAAACCGGTAGAAGGATCGAAGAGGTTCTTATAGAAATCCGCACGTTTGGCAAAGTAAGCCGCATCCTCGGTCTTACCCATGCGGGCAGCCATATCAGCAGCAGCATAGTCATCGTATACACTTTCCAGTGTAGAAGAAACCGATTCCGATTCAGTCAGGTCGGTCGGGAAATAACCATATTTCATGTAGTTCTCCCAGTTGGACTTCAACGGATGAGAAACTGTCTGAGTCTGCTTAATTGCATTGAAAGCACGTTCGGCATCAAAGCCACGGAAGCCCTTGGCATAAGCCTCAGCAATGACAGATACCCCGTGGTTTGCAATCATACAGAAGTTTTCCTTGCCCCACAGGCCCCAGATCGGCAGGAAGCCCTGTACTTCGGCCTGATCGACCATGGAGTTGACAAAGCCGTCTACACGTTCCGGCACCATCAGGGTATAGAACGGATGAGCCGCACGATAAGTATCCCAGAAAGAGAAAGTAGAATAGAATTTACCGCCGGTTGCCTTCACTACAGAGTCAGCAGCGTTCCGGTAACTTCCGTCTACGTCCGAAATTTCATTCGGCTGGATCAGTGCATGATAGAAGCTGGTATAGAAGTTCGTCTTCTGGTCGTCGGTACCTTCCACCTCGATGCGGCTCAGGTAACTGTTCCAGTCGCTCTTGGCAGCCTGACGGGTAGCCTCAAAGTCCCATCCGGACATTTCAGCCTCCATATTGGCCTTGGCACCCTCTACGCCTGTAGTCGACAACGCAATCTTCATCATCAGCTGATCTCCCTGCTTCAGGTCGAAGCTGCTCACAATGCGCTTGCCCTTTTCTGTCTGCTGCATCGGCAATTCGAACGTTTCCGCTACAGGACGGTTGAAACGGATGACAAAGAAATAATCCTGGTCCACCCACACCTTGTTGTTGACATGGCCAGTCAGGGTAGAATCGTTTTCCCAGTTGACCTCACACGACTGCACCTGAGAGTGGTACTGGTCTTCATTCCACGCCGGACCGTGCTGCAAGTCAATCAGCACAGAAGCCGAATCAGCCTGCTGATACGTATAACGGTGCAATGCCGTATGCACGGTAGCTGTCAGTTCCGCCTTCACTCCGGCGTCATCCAGCGTTACCGTATAATATCCCGGAGTAGCACTCTCCGAAGTTTTCTGGAAGCGGCTGCGGTAAGCATCCCAGGCACGGTGACGGTTGCCTGTCACAGGCATCACCAGGATATCTCCCAAGTCCATACATCCGGTTCCGTTCAGATGTGTCTGAGTGAATCCCCAGATCAGTGAATCTTCGTATACATATTCCGAGCAATATCTCCAGCCCACAGCCCCAGTAACCGGACTGGTCTGGATCATACCGAACGGACGGCAGGCTCCCGGGAAAGTATGTCCGTTATCGGCCGCTCCGATGAACGGATTCACATATTGTGTAAAATCGATGGATACCGATTCCTTGTCTGCAGTAGCGCAACTGTAGCACACTCCCGCCAGCAGCGCAGCCGGCAATAATCTGACTAGTTTTTTCATATATTAGGTTAAATGAATCGTTAAATAAAAAAGGTCTGCCTGCCACTCCAACGCACATGAACAGGCAAACCTTTTATGTATCTGATAAGCTATTAAACGTAGGTTTCGAGGAATTTCACCTTACCTTCGGGAACCACCTGAAGCGACTGAGTCGTTGCAGGGAAGAGCACTGACTCACCTGCCTTCATTTCTACACGGTTGCCTTCGTTGTCGGTTACCGTACAAGCACCTTCCATACAGATATAGATTACGAATGAATCGAGTTCGCTGTAATCCATAGACATGTTTTCAGTCAGGTCGTATACAGAAGTCGTGAAGTAAGGACAGCTGACCAGGTCCACCGGTTCGTTCTGCTTCGGAGTATAAGCCGTACGATAATCACTTTCTACGTGATAGTCGATGGCTTCCTTAGAAAGTTCAGTATGCAGTTCACGGGTATTTCCGTTCTTGTCCTTACGGTTGAAGTCATAGATACGGTAAGTGATGTTAGATGTCTGCTGGATTTCAGCGATGAAACATCCTGCACCGATGCTGTGGATACGTCCAGCCGGCAAGAAGAACACGTCTCCCGGTTTTACAGCATAATCAGCCAGGGCATCACAGATGGTATTATCGGCAATCATGGCAGTATACTGGTCGGGAGTGATTTCCTTGCTCAGTCCGGAACGCAAGTGTGCTTTTCCTTCCGCATTGTCAATCACGTACCACATTTCAGTCTTACCCATTGAGTTATGGCGTTTCATAGCCAGTTCATCATCCGGATGTACCTGGATAGAAAGGTCATCCTGTGCATCGATGAACTTGATCAGCAACGGGAACTTGCCGTTAAAGCGCTTGTAGTTGGCTTCACCCACCAGTGCGCCCTTGTATTCAGCCACCATCTGAGTCAGGTTCTTGCCTGCATCAGCACCGTAAGCTACAACTGATTCATCACCCGGAACATCCGAGATTTCCCAGCTTTCGCCTACTTGTTCCTGCTGGATATCCAAATTCTTGAACGGAATGATCTTGTTACCTCCCCAAATGGTAGATTTTAATATGGGGTTAAATTTTAATGGATACATAGTCTTATATTTTTTTAGATTGTTGTCAAACAAAATAACGGGACCTCTCCCCGATTCACATGTAGCGCAAATATAGTGAAAAAGCAGATTTCCCCCGTTTCAATACAGGGGAAATCTTTCTTTATTTCTTATAAAAACGCAAAGTTCCTGCTTTCAGCAAATCATTGTGGTTGATACGGTAACCGCATTTCTTGCCTCCCATCTCAATGGACTTCACGTAATCCGACGGAGCATCGGGATTCGCGACCTCAATCACCAGCTGGTCGGTACCGTGATACTTCGGATCGAGCTTGATGGTCACCTTGTCGAAGGTAGGCAGAGTCAGCGTATATTCCGGCACACCCGGGCAGTCGGGATACAGTCCCATCATGCTGAAAATAGCCCATGCCGACATCGTTCCGGCATCATCGTTACCCGGAATACCGTCCGGCTTGGTAGTGAAGTATTTTGCCAGCAGTTCCTTCACCAGTTTCTGGGTATGCCATTCCTCACCCTTGAAATAGCTGAACAGATAAGGATAGGCAATGTCCGGTTCGTTGGCCGGATCGTAATACCCCTTGTCGAAGATCATCTGCAGCTTGTTGACAAAGTTCTTTTTTCCTCCCATCAGTTTGGCCAGTCCCATTACATCATGAGGAACATAGTAAGTATAGTTCCATGCATTGCCTTCGTGGAAACCGGGACTCGGTTCAAAGTTCTCGCCCTGTTTCGGATCGAAAGGCTCGTAGAACTTGCCGTTCGGCAAGATCGGACGCAAGGTACCAAACTCCTTGCAGTAGTAATTCTTGTATCCCATGGAACGGTTGTAGAACAGCTTGGCATCTTCTTTCTTACCCAAAGCCTTCGCCAGTGTATAGAGCGAGTAATCCGCAATATAATATTCCAGAGCATGAGATACGGAATTGTCGAACTGCTCCATCAAAGGCACATACCCTTTCGCCATGTAATCATCGTTGTCAGGACGCATCAGGTTGTCTTTGCCTGGCATCGTTGCCGATTTATACATCGCCTCATAGGCCAGTTCGATATCAAAGTCGCGCAAGCCCTTCATCCACGTATCCACAATGACCGGCAGACTCGGGTCACCTTCCATGGTCAGTGTTTCCCGTCCATAGAGTTCCCATTTCGGCAACCATCCATGCTCGCGGTACATGTCGATCATGGTACGGACCATATTGATCTGACGCTCCGGATACACCAGTGTCATCAGCTGGTGCAGGTTGCGGTAAGTATCCCAAAGCGAGAATACCGTATAGCGGTCGCCCTGAGTAGTCAGAATCTGGTCGCCCTCCATCTGCGGATACTGTCCGTTTACATCCTGCAGGATGTTCGGATGAATCAGCGCATGATACAGTCCCGTATAGAACACGGTCTTCTGTTCTTTCGTGCCACCTTCTACCTGAATACGGCCCAGGTCATCGTTCCAGCGGTTTCTTGCCTCCTGATGGATTTCGGCAAAATGTCTTCCATGCTGTTCCTTGTCGAGGTTCTCACGTGCATTCTCCATGCTCACGAAAGAAACTCCCATGGCCACTTCAATCTGTTCTCCCTCCTGAGTATCGAAGGTAAACCAGGCTCCGATATCGTCGCCGGCAATCTCCTTGTTGTACTTGGTATACAACTTATATTTACCCTGGTCCTTGTCCCATTCGGCTTCTACCCCATACATCGGACGCTGTTTTTTCCAGTAACCAGCCTCCACCGGTTTCTTGTTGATGCGCATTACGAAATAGATGGGGAACACAGCCTGCGGATTGTAGCAGAACGTACCCAGTACCTTCATACCCTCAATCTCACAGTCATTGACCTTTCTCATGAAGGCCCCCGTTTCATTGGTCAGTCCCTCTCCCAGGTTCAACAGGATATGACTCTTTCCTGCCGGGAAAGTAAAGCGGGTAAGTCCGGTACGCGGAGTAGCCGTAGCTTCCGCCAGGACATTGTATTTTTTCAGCGAAATGGTGTAATACCCCGGATTCGCATTTTCCTTCTCATACTTACTGCCGTAGTTGCGGTAATCCACATCGAGCTCGCCCGTAGTCGGCATCAGCAGCAAAGAGCCCAGTTCCGGACATCCCACACCACTGAGGTTGACGTGTGAGAAACCCGTGAAAAAGCTGTTGGTATACTCATAAGGCGTAGACCACCACCGGGCATCCTTGTCATAAGTATTATCGGCCGAACCCATCACGTTGAAAGGTACTACCGACATCATTCCGTTCGGACACACCGCTCCCGGATTACAAGTACCGAAATTAGTCGTTCCGATAAAAGGATCCACAAAATCCACCGGATCCTGCGCCTGCGACACATTCAGTGCAAGCACTCCCAACATCCACACAAAAAGACGTTTTATCTGCATATATTACTTTTTTAAAAATGAAAAGGAGACTGCTCAAACAACCTTTCCGTCATTCGATACAGTCTCCCTATAGCTTGTAATATCAAAAACTCAAGAAATAATCAAGCATTAAACGATTGACGTACGCTTTACAAAGTCAATGATTTCAGAAATATATCCGAAAGCCATACCTACTACAGTATCGGCTGCACCGTAATATACTGCTACTCTTTCACCATCCTGCAAAGCTGCACACGGGAACACTACGTTAGGCACGTCACCCTGCAATTCGTAAGGAGCAGCCGGAGCCAGCAGATAATCGCGGGTACGGTACAATACCTTTTCCGGATTATCCTTATCCAGGATCACAGCACCCATAGAGTAGCGGAATCCGTTACAAGTAGTGATTACTCCGTGATAGAACATCAGCCATCCTGCTTCTGTCAGGAAAGGAACAGATCCGGCACCGATCTTCGTACACTGCCATGCACTTTCCGGGAACGGAGTCACTTTCATCACACAACGGTGTTCGCCCCAGTATTTCATATCCGGACTATAGCTGATGTAAATATCACCAAACGGAGTATGACCGTTGTCGCTCGGACGGCTCAGCATGGCATACTTGCCATTGATTTTCTGAGGGAAGAGCACTCCGTTACGGTTGAACGGCAGGAATGCATTTTCGCACTGGAAGAATTCCTTAAAGTCGAAAGTATAAGCAATACCGATTGTAGGTCCGCGGTAACCGTTGCACCAGGTAATCCAGTAACGGTCTTCAATCCATGCCACACGCGGGTCATATTTATATTCCGATTCAATCATGTCCGTATTTCCGGCTTTAAACTGGATCGGTTCATGATTGATTTCCCAGTTGATACCATCCTTGCTGAATCCAGCAAAGATATTCATCTGAACAGCTTTGTTATCACAACGGAATACGCCGGCAAAACCATCCTTGAATGGAACTACGGCACTGTTGAAGATACTGTTAGAAGAAGGAATATGATAACGACCGATGACGGGGTTCTTAGAATAACGCCACATCACATCTGTACATCCTTCAGGACGGTCTTCCCAAGGCATTTGAAATTTTTCTGTCATAACTGTATGGATTAATTATGTATAGTTTAATAACCAGTATCATTCACGTTCTCCTTCAATCAACGTACCGTCTGCATGGTATTTGAAAGGAACAAAATAAGTAATCAGGAAAGCCGGAATGGTAGCAATCAGCACGAAGATGAAGAAAGGCTCATATCCTCCGGGCTTGTCGAACCACTCGCCCAGTTTCTCGCAGACCCATCCGCTCAGCATTCCCGGTATCATCACTCCCAGGTTCATGATTCCGGAAGCAAAGGCATAGTGTGCCATCTGGTGCTTTCCAGGGGCTACCTGCTGCATCATGAACAGGGTCAGTCCCACAAATCCGAAACCGTATCCGAAGTATTCAAACACGATACCGCTACAGATCAGCAGTCCGTTTTCCGGCTGGAAGATTGCAAAGAGGGCATATACCATAAAAGGCAGGTTGAAGATGCAGCAAAGCGTAAACAATGTTTTTCTCAATCCTCTTGAAGAGATATAATAACCGGCCAGCAACGAACCCAGCACAAAGGCTGCAGCTCCGTAGGAACCGTAATACAGACCGATTTCCTTTTCACTCAATCCGAGACCTCCGATGGCTCTGTCGGCTTTCAGGAACAAAGGCACCACCTTCATGACAAAGCCTTCGGCAAAGCGGTAAAGGATAATGAAGAACAGATAATATACAATGTGACTCTTGCGGAAGAAATCGAGCAGTACGTTGCCCAGTTCCGTCATGACTTCCTTTGCCGAACGGCGTTCCGCCTTATTTTTTTTCTGTTCACCGGAAGGAAGCATAAGAGGTGATAAATACCCAACAGCACCATTACCACACACAGGATGGCCATGATAATCATCCAGGCTTTCTGGTTGGCAGCCAGCAAGGTCTCACTGTCGGTAGCTCCTCCCGAATATCTTTCAATCAGGGTTCCGGCTAGGTAAACCAGTCCGCCTGTCGCCACAATCTTGGCAATATTGTAAAAGGCACCCTGCCAGCCGATGTATTTGGCCTGCTCGGAAGCCGAAAGTTCACTCATGTACACTCCGTCGCACACAATATCGTGCGTAGCTCCACTGAAGGCAATCACCGCCAGCAATGCGATAGAGATACTGAAAAAATGCGGAAGATTCAACGAAAATGCCACCAGTCCGAAGGTGATACCTGTCACCAGCTGGGTGAGAATCACAAAAAACTTCTTGGTCTTGAACAACTCCAGGAACGGGCTCCATAACGGCTTCAGTGTCCATGGAAGCAATATCAGTGAAGTCCAGAAGGTAATCAGCTTATCCTCTACATTCAACCCCTTGAACATCAACACAGTTACCATGTTCAATACGACAAACGGCAAACCCATGGCAAAGTAAGCGGTCGGTACCCAAGTAATCGGACTTCTTTTTTTCATATTCTTAGTTTCATTGTAATCCATAGTATCATTCATTAAACTGACCAAAGATAGCAATCTAAAATGGAATAATCTTTAATTGGTTTAATCGAAAAATGAATATTAACATATTTTTAAACATTCTCCAATCCTCCCAGATGCAAACAAGGCTTCTTTACCCCATTCAGGGAAGAAGCCTTGTCTGTATGCATCAGATTCAATTATTCCTTGCTGAATGAATAAGGAGCATCTTCGGCTGCGACACCTCTTGATTTGTTAGGTTTATTTCCCATTTCAATATCAATGACACTTCCTTCCATCAGGTCCTTGTGAGTCAGGTAGTTCTTGGTATAATCACCTCCGTTCACCTTCATGTGCTGGATATAGATATTGTCCGCACTGTTTGCCGGTGCATTGATTTCCACCTGCTTGCCGTTTTCCATGTGGATGACTGCCTTCTTGAACAGCGGAGCGCCCAGTACATACTGGTCGGTACCCGGACATACCGGATAGAATCCGAGAGCAGTGAACACATACCATGCAGAAGTCTGACCGTTATCCTCGTCACCGCAATAACCGTCAGGGGTCGGTGTATACATACGGTCCATTACCTGACGCAACCAGTACTGAGCCTTCCAAGGAGCCTTCGCATAGTTATACAGGTAAATCATGTGCTGGATCGGCTGGTTACCGTGAGCATAGTTGCCCATATTCATGACTGTCATCTCACGGATTTCATGAATCGGGAATCCGTAATAGCTGTCGTCAAATACAGGAGGTACGGAGAATACCGAATCCATCATGGAAACAAAGACCTCATCGCCTCCCATCAGGTCGATCAGTCCCTGAGGATCGTGGAACACCGACCACGAATAATGCCAGCTGTTACCTTCTGTAAAGGCATCTCCCCACTTCAGCGGAGAGAAAGGAGCCATAAACTTGCCATCCTTGTTCTTGCCACGCATCAGCAACGTTTCTTTGTCAAAAAGATTCTTGTAGTTCATCGCACGTTTGGCAAAGAGCTGGACTTCCTTCTTCGGACGCTTCAGTTCCTTCGCCAACTTATAGATACACCAGTCATTGTATGCATACTCCAGGGTGCGGGCTGCATTTTCATTGATCTTTACATCATAAGGTACATAACCCAGCTTATTGTAATACTCATAACCCAGACGGCCGGTAGAAGAAACCTCCGGATGAACGTTTTCCGTACCGTGAATCAGTCCCTTATACAGGGTTTCCAGGTCATCTACCTTCACCCCTTTCATATAAGCGTCAACCAATACCGAAGCCGAGTTGTTGCCAATCATACAACCACGGTGTCCAGGGCTGGCCCATTCCGGGAAGAAACCGCTTTCCTTATAAGTATTGATCAGACCTTCCTGAATTTCTTTGTTGACAGAAGGGTAAATCAGGTTCAGCAAAGGGAACAGACAACGGAACGTATCCCAGAAACCGGTATCGGTATACATGTATCCCGGAAGTACCTCGCCGTTATAAGGACTGTAGTGAACCACCTGTCCCTGTGCGTCAATTTCATAGAACTTACGCGGGAAAAGCAGCGAACGGTACAGACAAGAATAGAATGTACGGTACTGGTCGAGGTTGCCGCCTTCTACGTCAATTCTGCCCAGAACCTTGTTCCATGCCTCTTTACCCTGTGCCACCAATCCGTCGAAGTTACCATCGCCCAACTCTTTCAGGTTCAGCATCGCCTGCTCCGGACTGATGAAAGAAGATGCCACACGTACATGCACCTGCTCGCCCTTCCGGGTAGAGAATCCGATGATTGCACCTGCATGATCGGTCTGCTGTTCACCCACATTCTCCTGCAGCACACTGTCGCGTACCGTAGCCTGATAAGTAAACGGCTTATCGAATTCAATGACAAAATAATTCTTGAAATTAGCCGGAACCCCTCCGCTGTTACGGGTAGAATAACCCACGATACGGCGGTTGGCTGCATCAATCTTGATATATGAACCTTTGTCGAACGCATCGACTACCACATACGAATGTTCGTTTTCAGGGAAAGTAAAACGGAACATTGCCGCACGCTCCGTAGGAGTCATTTCGGCCACCACATCATGCTCTGCCAGATATACCTTGTAGTAATATGCCTTTGCCACTTCTCCCTTATGAGCAAACCAGCTGGCCCGCTTATCCTCGTTGAACACAGGAGCGCCGGTCACCGGCATGATGGAAAACTGTCCGTAGTCGTTGATCCACGGACTCGGCTGATGAGTCTGCTTGAAACCCCGTATTTTGGTTGCCGTATACGTATATTGCCAACCATCCCCCATCTTGCCTGTCTGCGGAGTCCAGAAGTTCATACCCCAAGGACGTGCAATTGCCGGATAAGTATTTCCGGTCGACAGTTCAAATGTCGATTGCGTTCCTACCAGAGGATTCACGTAGTCGGCATAATCAGTTGCCTTAGTAAAACTAAAGAAACCGGCCAATAAGATTAAAACAAATAATTTTTTCATGGTCTATTAGTTAGTTGTTACCCCCCATTGAGTGGGCTGATTAGTTAAAGTTAATTCCAATACACTTCCGTTCATGATGTCCTTATACTGCAGGAAAGGCACCGTCAGCGGTTTTCCGTTCAGCGTAGCAGACTCAATGTATTTATTTTCCGGAGAATTGTTCTTGGCAATCACCGTAAACACTCCCCTGCCCGGCAAGTTCACCGTTACCTTATCGAACAACGGACGTCCGATAGAATAAACCGGTTTTCCCGGACAAACCTGATAGAATCCCATAGAGTTCAGTATATACCAGGCAGACATCTGTCCACAGTCCTCATTGCCCGACAGACCGTCCGGCTCATTGCGGTACTGCTCCTTGAACACCCGGTCAATCAGTTCCTGAGTCTTCCACGGACGATTGACATAGTTGTACAAATGTATGATATGATGACTCGGTTCATTACCGTGTGCATACTGTCCGATCAGTCCACTGATATCGGCCGAAACTTCCGTTCCTTCCAGCGAAGAATCTGCCGTAAACAGCGAATCCAGTTTACCGACAAACGCCTCTTCTCCCCCCATCAGTGCTACCAGACCTTCGATGTCATGCGGCACGAACCACGTCCACTGCCAGGCATTTCCCTCACAGTAGTCATCGTTCCGGTGGTTGGAAGCTCTCGGATTGAACGGTTCCCGCCATTCACCCTTCGAATCCAGTCCACGCATGAAGCGGACAGAAGGATCAAAATACAGTTTATACGCCTTGGCCAGTTTGGTGTACCGTTCAAAGTTGTCATAATCCCCAACGGCATCAGCCAGCAAAGAGATACAGAAATCATCATACGCATACTCCAGCGCCTTGGCTACCGATTCATTTTCCCGGTCGCAAGGAATATAACCCAATGTATTCTTATAATACTTGGCCATCGGCATCAGATGAGGAAGTACCAGGTCCGGACACTTGATGCCGGTCGTATCGTATTCCGCACTTCTGAGACAAGCCCGGTAAGCTTCCTGCAAATCAAAATCCGCATATCCCTTTGTATAAGCATCGGCAATCAGCGAAGCCGCATGATAACCGATCATGGTTCCCGTATAATTCGATGCCAGGTCCCACATCGGGAAAATACCGCCTTCCTGATGTTTTTTCAGCAACGAATAAATAAACTCATTGTTCAGATCCGGATCGATGATAGAGAGCAGCGGATGCAAGGCACGGAAAGTATCCCACAACGAGAATACCGTGTAAATAGGTTTCTCTACACTTCCCTGATGAACCTTCCGGTCCATACCCCAGTAACGTCCGTCCACATCGGTAAAGAGATTCGGACTGATGGCCGTATGATACATTGCCGTATAGAAAATGGTCTTGTCCGTTTCGTTGGAAGTCTCCACATCAATCTTCGACAAATAACGGTTCCAGTCCTTATGTGCCTCGTTGCGTACCGCTTCAAAATCCCAGTCGGGAATCTCAGCCTCCAGGTTGCGTTTGGCTCCTTCCGTATCCACGGCCGAAATACCCACTTTCGCCAGAACCTGCTCATCCTTTGCCGTCGCAAACTTCAGCAGCACCTTGCAGCGTGGCTGCATTTTTCCGTTGTGGTCCGTGAGCGTGTCACGCACAATCTGATAAGTAAAAGGCTTGGAGAATTTCGCATAGAAACTGACCTGCTGGTCGAAAGCCCAGTACTCCGTCAGTTTGCTACCCTTGATTTCCGTATCACTTACCACTTCCACCTGCATGTCCATATTGGTCTGATGCTGGATAGAATAATCCATGTCAATAATGATTCCGGCTTCCTCCGTAGCAGGGAAGGTATAACGGTGAAAAGCAGCCCGTTTCGTAGCCGTCAGTTCCGCCTTTACCTGATAGCGGTCAAGGAACACCGAATAATAGCCGGGCACCGCCGTTTCGTTCTGGTGTGAGAAGGCAGAAGCATAAGGCAATGTCTGACTGCTGTAGTCCTGAGGATTATACTGCTGTTCTCCTACCGTCGGCATGAACAGAATATCTCCATAATCCGCACATCCCGTTCCACTGACATGAGTGTGTGAGAAACCGTTCATCGTAGAGTCGGCATAATAGTATCCGGAAGAGGCATCCCAGCCATCAATACGCGTATCCGGACTTGGCTGAATCATACCATTGGGAACCACTGCCCCGGGGAACGTATGACCGTGTCCTCCGGTACCCACAAAAGGATTCACATAGGCAGTATAATCTGTTTCTACCGCAGATGGAGCACACGCAGCCAGTGTCAACATGCCGGCTCCGCATACCGTCATCAGAATTTTCTTACTTTCCATTAGAAGTGATAAATATTGTTCCATTATTGATTTTATATTGTAAGTGCATGGTGCCCTTCAGGATGTTCAGTACATCTTCCACTGAATCCTTGCGGCGGATAACCCCGGAATAAGTCGCTTTATGATTGATATTCGGCGAAAGGATGACCTCCATTCCGTAAAGCGTTTCCAGTACCTGGGCAATTTTAAACAGATCCGCATTCTTGAACGGAATCAGGTTATCGTGCCATACGGCATCCAGTTGTACGTCAGTTTCAAGCACCTTCATCTGGCAATTCAGGGAATTCAATGTCACCTTCTGTCCCGGAGAAAGGGTAATCAGGCCTTCGCCCTTATGTCCTTTCACCTTCACCTCTCCCTCGATCAGAGAAGCTTCTGCCAGATGATTCCCCACTGCATTTCTAAAATTGAACTTGGTTCCCAGCACCTGCACGTCCATCGTCAGTCCGTGTACGGTAAAGGGCTGATGTTTATTCTTGGTAACCTCAAAATAAGCCTCTCCCGAGAGAAATAGCGTACGCTCGTTGTCGGCAAATTTCATAGGGTATTTCAGTTCGGTGTTTTCATTCAGCCATACCCGACTGCTGTCAGGCAGCACGAGTTCCAGGGTCTCCCCTCTTCCCGTAGCAGCCACCAGCCATTGGTTCTGTTCGGCTGTCCAGTACCATCCCAGTACGCCCGACAGCGCACACACCACAATGACCACCGCCACGTATCTGACCCAGCGGTGCACCGAGACATACGAACGGGCCATACGTTCTTCAGCCCGCAACCGTTCCATGAGCTTCTTCTCACTCTTTCTGAGAAGAATGTCATTTTCATGTTCCGGCATCCGTCCCAGATGATAAAGTTCCTCCCACTTGAAGAACTGCTCCGCATTTTCCGGGGAACGGTTTACCCACTTCATTACAAGCCGGCGTTCTTCCTCCGAACAGTCCTTCTTGTAAAAGCGTATCAATAATTCATAGTCTATTTTATCCATATCCAATCTTTCACGATAAAATACCTGTCACTCACTATCAAACTTTATTCATACCAGCATACACCCGGTTTGTTTCCCATTTCCATTTCCAGCGTAGCGCCGTCCATAATCTGCTGATGGGTAATACTGCTTTCGCGGTAAGGTTCTCCATTGAGTTTCACCGACTGAATATAGCAGTTTTCACGGCTGACTCCTTTGGCTATAACCGTAAATTTCTTGCCGTTAGCCAACTCCAGTTCCATTTTCGGGAAAAGAGGAGTACCGATTTCATATACGCCGGATACCGGATTTACCGGATAAAATCCCATTGCACTGAATACGTACCAGGCAGACATCTGACCGCAGTCTTCATTTCCGCACAATCCATCAGGAGTATTGGTATATAAGTCGTGCATGATCTGTGAGATGTATTTCTGGCCCTTCCAGGGCTGTTTCACAGCATTATACAGATAAGCGACGTGGTGGCTAGGCTCATTGCCATGCGCATACTGTCCGATCATACCTGTGCTGAAAATAGGCAGCTTGTCCTTGTCCGTCGGATGGAAGGTAAACATGGAATCCAGTTTCTGAACAAATCGGTCCGGACCACCGGTCAGTGCAATCAGTCCGTCTACATCGTGCTGAACCGACCAGAAGTACTGCCATCCGTTGCTTTCACAGATGTGCGGCATATAGTCCTCTGCATTGAAGCCTTCCATGAAGTTGCCTTTCGAATCACGGGGCTGCATGAAAGAAGTCACCGGATTAAACACATTCTTGTAGTTTTCCGCACGCTTGTAGAAAGTATCGGCAATGTCTTTCTTTCCCATTTTCTCGGCCATCGCCGCGATGCAGTAATCGTCAAACGCATATTCCAGAGTCTTCGACAACGACCAGTTTTCGGTATTGTACTGATCGTGCAGGTCGTAAGGTATGTATCCTTTTTCCTTGTATACTCCGATTCCCCGGTGCGCCTTTCTTGTTCTTCTCTGCGGAGACCTTCATCGCCTCCAAAGCCTTTTCCGCATCAAAGTCGCCAATGCCTTTCAGGTAAGCGTCTGCAATCACCGGCACTGCATGGTAGCCGATCATCATATCCGTTTCACTGGCATAGAAGTTCCACACCGGAAGACGTCCGTTCTGCTCATAGAAGGCAATGAATGACTTCACCATGTCATTCACCCGTTCCGGCTGCGTATAAGTGAACAAGGGGTGTGAAGCACGGTAGGTATCCCAGAGCGAGAAAGTACTGTAGTTCACCCAACCGTCTGTCTGATGAACCTTTTTATCCGGACCGTAATAAGCGCCGTCCACATCGCTGTAAATTGTCGGAGCCAGCATGCTGTGATACAAAGCCGTGTAGAATACGGTCTTGTCATCCACGTTGTCCGATTCAACTTTTATCTTTCCGAGTTCACGGTTCCACACGTTGACTGCCTGAGCACGGTAGTAATCAAAATCATCTTTGCCGGCTTCCGCATTGAGGTTACGTGCAGCTCCCTCCATGCTTACGCCGGAAATTCCGGTAGAAAGTAAAATCTGTTCGTTGTCCTGAGTCGTATAGTCAAAGCGGGCAACTACCCCTTTTCCGATGACCTTTCCTTCCTTCTCAATCGCTACGGTGTCCAGCGTCATATTCTCAAACGGACGAGAGAAACGGGTGCAGAAATAAATTTTCTGATTGCGCGCCCATCCGTCAGAATAACGGTAGCCCCGGATAGTCACCGAGTCCACTTTCTCGATATGAGAATCCTGGGTAGCGTCCCAGTTCATGGCTTTCGACAAGTTCAGGAAAATAGCCGCGTTGGCTTTCGGAAAAGTATATCGCTGGATGCCGCAACGCTCGGTAGCGGTCAGCTCTACATTGATATTGTAATCAGTCAACATTACCTGATAGTAGCCGGCAGTAGCCTGCTCGTTCTGATGAGAGAACTTGGAATGTATTCCCAGCGGCGCTTCAGCTTCGTTGTAAGGCAAGGTAACAGGCATGAAAGAAATATCATACAAGTCTCCTGCTCCCGTACCGGACAGATGCGTATGACTGAATCCGGCAATGGTGCTGTCGGGATAAAAATATCCGGCAATGCGGTCCCATCCAGGCAAGCCGTTATCCGGACTCAACTGTACCATACCAAAAGGAACCTGGGCTCCAGGATATGTATTACCTGTAAAATCCGTACCGATAAAAGGATTCACATAGCATGTATAATCATCTTCCTGAGATGTTGTATTTTTAGTTGATGTGCACGATGCGGACAATACCACCACGGCAAACAAAGAGATTACTTTCCAACGCATAAGCTATCTTGATAAAATTTTCTACTAATATAACAAACATCTCACACAAAACACTTATACCAATAAAAGATAATTACACAATCGGATGAAAAAAATTAATTTGTATGCGTTCATAATAAAGAAATCCTTATTTTTGTATTATTGAGTAATAGTTTGAATGTGAATGATAGACCAATTTGAAAATACATACAAGGACCTATTTCGACAGTATTATTCAAGTCTTCTGTTTTATGCCACACGTCTGGTAGGAGAAGAAGACGCAGAGGATCTAGTTCAAGATGTATTTGTCGAAATCTGGAAGCGTCAGGATTCGATTGAGTTGGGCAGTCAGATTCAATCTTTTCTCTATCGTTCTGTCTATACCAAAGCCATCAATCACCTGAAACATCAGGCCATTGCCAATAACTATACTGCGGAGGAGGTTGAATTCTATCAAAAGAGGCTGGAGTATTATCAGCCCGACCAGTCTGAGACTATCCGCAGAATAGAGAATAAGGAGTTAAGGACAGAGATAAAAGAAGCCATCAATGAACTTCCCGACAAGTGTAAGGAGATTTTCAAACTGAGTTACCTGCATGACATGAAAAACAAGGATATCGCAGACGTCATGGGGATTTCTTTACGCACCGTAGAAGCTCACATGTACAAGGCACTCAAAATCCTGAGGAAAAAGCTGGAGCATCTACGCTAATGTCTTTTCTGCCATAGATGAAGGCACATTGCCTGCATAAGGCGATATATCCATATAGTTTTCCCAACAGCCACTGCATCGTCTAAGGGACGGGGCAATCGGGTTATCTCGCTTTTCCAGTTCAAGTATATCACAGCAAGTCTGCTTTTCGCAACCAGTCGGTTCTTTAACGATCATCGCTTCTTTCAACGATCCATTCAGAGGTTATAAATAAATCGGAGATATATAAATAGCTGCAGAAGCATACCAACCAATCAGAGGTATACAAACAAAAAATCCCCGGAGCGTTGACCACTCCGGGGATTCTGAATAAAACGGCGACTACCTACTCTCCCACAGTCTGCAGTACCATCGGCGTGACGAAGCTTAACTTCTCTGTTCGGAATGGGAAGAGGTG
>OHQR01000678.1_pt1 | contig 21676 bp, 21 predicted proteins | sample 1578191 | NCBI WGS metagenome assembly OHQR01 (sample SAMEA3879577, study PRJEB24766) | human gut metagenome | biome: human-associated habitat; feature: feces | place: USA | collected 1985/1987 | reverse complement strand
GACGACATCGTCAACGAGATGACCAGCATCCGCGAGCAATACTGCAAGTATTAAGATCTTCAAAAAAAGGGGGGCGTGTCAGGCATTTCTTATGTGTGATGCGTCCCTTACTTCTTTCATATAGACAAAAGCCAAAAAAATAATATTGGATGGGAAGAAAAACTATGAATAGCGTAATTAAAGGTTCCAGCTATATCCTGGCCCATGCGCCGGATATGGTGATCCACAATGGCTCTACCCAAACCACGGAGCGCATCGTCAACCCCAATTCCGAATACCTTGTTAAGCTGCCGGACCATATCCGCAGCTATGAGGACGCCCTCAAATACGCCCCTAACCAGACCTATATTGGCAACATGACCCCCGCCGAGCTGGGCGCCATTGCCCAGCCCTGGTACGATAAGCCTCTGGCAGAAGGCCCCCGTTATGGCAAGTTTGGCGAGATCATGCCGGAGGATGAGTTTTACATGCTCATGCAGGTGTGTGATGTATTCGACCTGCTGCACCTGGAAAAGGGCTTTGTAGAGGATGTAAAGCCCCGGTTCGTTGCAAACCCGGTGATATCGGAAGATATCGTTGCGCGGGTCCACGATGGCCTGGATCTGGCGGAGATCGAGCACTTTGTCAATGAGGAGCACGCGGAAGGCCTGTATTTCCAGGGCAAACTGGTGGGCTATGTAAAGCGTGCCCACGATGTGGACGTAAACCTTTCCGCCCATGTAATGCATGAGAACCTGGTCTCTAAGGCCAGCAGCGTATTGGCTCTGCTGTATGTGGTGAAGAACAGCGGCATCGATAAGAGCGAGATCGAGTATGTGATCGATTGCTGCGAAGAGGCTTGCGGGGATGTGAACCAGCGGGGCGGCGGCAACTTTGCCAAGAGCGCTGCGGAGATCGCAGGCCTTGGCAATGCGACCGGCTCCGACACGCGCGGCTTCTGCGCGGGCCCTGCGCATGCGCTGGTAGAGGCAGCTGCACTCGTTGCGGCGGGCGCGTATAAGACCGTTGCCGTCACGGCAGGCGGCTGCACCGCAAAGCTTGGCATGAACGGCAAGGATCATGTGAAGAAGGGCCTCCCCATCCTGGAGGACATGATCGGCGGCTTTGCCGTGATCCTCAGTGAGGACGACGGCGTGAGCCCGGCCATCAACCTCAGCATCCTTGGCCGCCACACGGTTGGCACCGGTTCTGCGCCGCAGGCCGTCATCGGCAGCCTTGTGACCGAGCCGCTGGCGCGCGCGGGCCTTAAAGTCACGGATGTGGACAAATTCTCCCCCGAAATGCAGAACCCGGACATCACAAAGCCTGCGGGCGCGGGAGACGTGCCGCTTGCCAACTACAAGATGATCGCTGCGCTTGCGGTGAAGCGCGGGGACATTGAAAAGAAGGACCTTGCAAAGTTCACCGAGGAGCATGGCCTCACCGGCTGGGCGCCGACACAGGGCCACATTCCCTCCGGCGTACCATACATCGGCTTTGCGCGCAATGACATCCTCGCCGGCAAGATCAAGCGCGTGATGATTATTGGCAAGGGCTCGCTGTTCCTCGGCCGCATGACGAACCTGTTTGACGGCGTATCCTTTGTGATCGAGGCGAACGAGGGCGCCGCGCCCGCCGAGGCTGGCGTGAGCGAGGAAGAGGTCAAGAAGCTGATCGCAAAGGCGATGCGCGAATTCGCGGCTACCCTGATGGGCCAGGCCGAATAAGGCAGGTGCGCGGTATGGCAAACGTGGAAACAATCATTGCGCAATCCTTCCTCAGGATGGCGGAAGGGCTGGAGACGGGTTCCTTCGCCGCGAGGCCAAAGATCGCCCTCACGGGCATGGGCAGCGAGCACGGCGAGGAAAACGCGATGGCCGCCGCCAAAATGGCCGCGGCGCGGGGCGTAGATGTATATTACATCGGCACGCTTACCGCCGAAGGCGTGACGACGGTATCCGTCGCAAACGAGGAGGAAGGCCACAAGAAGATGGAGCAGATGGTCGAATCCGGCGGGGTGGACGGCGCAGTTACGATGCACTTCCCGTTCCCGATCGGCGTTTCGACCGTTGGCCGGGCGGTAACCCCGGCACGCGGGCGGGAGATGTTCATCGCAAACACCACGGGCACTTCGAGCGGCGACCGCATCGAGGGCATGATTCTGAACGCGGTGGACGGCATCATCGCTGCAAAGGCCTGCGGCGTCGCTGACCCCACGGTCGGCATCCTGAACGTGGACGGCGCGCGGCAGGCGGAAATGGCGCTCAACCAGTTGAAGGAAGGGGGCTACGAATTCCGCTGGGCAAGCTCCGCCCGGGCGGACGGCGGCGCGGTGCTGCGTGGCAACGATGTGCTCCAGGGTACGCCGGATGTACTCGTAACCGATTCTCTTACGGGCAACGTGCTCATCAAAATGCTTTCGGCCTACACGACCGGCGGCAGCTTTGAGGCGACGGGCTATGGCTATGGCCCCGGCATCGGTCAGGGATATGAAAAGCTGATCCTCATCATCTCCCGGGCTTCCGGCGCGCCGCTCATCGCAAACGCGCTGCAATATGCGGCGGAGCTCGTGCGCGGCAAGGTGTTTGAGAAGGCCAAGGCGGAATTCGCCAAGGCGGAGCAGGCGGGTCTCAGCAAAATCCTCGCGGCGCGCAAGGCGGCGCAGAAACCCGCCGCGGCGGAGGAAGAAGTGAAGGCCCCGCCGGCGGAGCCCTGCACGGCGTCCATTGCGGGCATCGAGGTGATGGACCTTGAGGATGCGGCGAAGGCGCTCTGGAAAGCGGGCATCTACGCGGAAACCGGCATGGGCTGCACCGGCCCGCTCGTGATGATGAGCGAGGCGAACCACGGGAAGGCGCTGGAAATCCTCCGCCAGGCGGGCTACGTGGGCTGAAGGGAGCGGAAGGATGAAGGTCTTTGACAAGATAGAGAAATGCGAACGCGACTTGACTACAGCGGAACTGACCGACCTCGTCGCCAAAGAAAACCGCCAGGTCGACCTTGTGTTCGACGCAAAGCAGACCGATGAGGACGGCTACCTAAGCTGGGATGCGGAAAATTGGACGAGCGTGGACGGAAAGCGCTTCATCCGCAGCTATTCGCTTGGCGGGCGCGTGCTTTCCGAATACAGCACTTACAACAAATACGACATGAAGGGCTATTTCCTGCCGGAAACGGCGAAGGAAGTGTTCCTGAATTAAATTGGACTTGCGGACCATGCGGGCAGCCGAAAGGCTGCCCGCATGCGTCGCAGTGTGTCGAAAAAGTCTTCCCGGGATTGTCAAGGGCCGCAGCCCTTGACTTTTGATCGCGAGCAGCGAAACTGTGCGGTGCGAGCGAAAAGCCTTGCGTTGCAAGGCTTTCTTTACGCGGAGCGCTGGCTACGCGGGCGGCGCAAGCGCGAAGTGCAAACCTCGCTAAAGTGGCAAGTGCCACTTTAGCGACAGCCTGAAATGCGCTCACATCCGCTTGAGCAGGCACTCCATCTTTCGGATGCCGGCCTTTTGGGAGGTGATGATCGCCTGCAAAATCGGGACGAGCTCCGGGCAGATCGGGTAGCGCAGCGCATTTTCGGACATGCGGACCGCCCCCTCATGGTGCGGGATCATCTCTCGGATGAAATCGGCGTTGAGCCGGTTGTCGGCAGGGGCTTCCCGCATCTCATGGAACATTGTTCCCAGGATGGACTGCAGCTTCCGCTGGTAAAGGCAGACGTCCTGCGGTTGGTTTTGTACGAGGGCGCATTGCGGGTCCACGCGCTGCAGGGCCTCGATGCTTTTCGTCTGGGAGGAGATGATGTTCGCGGCGATGTCCTGAAGCGGGACGCAGGTGGTGTACTGCAAAAGGTTGCGTGACATTTCGATCGCCGCCCGGTGGTGCGGGATCATCTGAACAATGAAGCTGCCGGAAATGCTTTCGGTCAGCCTCGCCTGCGTCATGCCTTGGACCATTTCGTCAAGGATCTCATAATACCGGCATAGATATGCCTTCGTAACCTCGCTGAATCGGACACGGTTTTGCATTGCCTGGCGCTCCTTCCTGTTTCTGCCTATATTTATGGCTATTTGGCGCGGCAAATACCACGTTTTGCAAACGAATGGAGAGAGGCCGCCGGAGGCGTTAAGGCGAAGTTAATGTTACTGCGCACAGGTTCAATTTTTCGTAAAGATACGATATAATACCAAACAGGTTGCATTTCGAACCGTTGCAGGGCTTGACATAAAGCCTGCTTCAAGTGCTAGAATTGAGATGTTTTGAGTTTTGATCTATTTCGACAGATCACGAAGGAGAAGAGCATGGGGAAAAAGAAGGCGCGCAAGGCAGGCATCATGGATATCCTCCGAAGCCCATATGCGCGGCGATTTATCCGGAAGTACAAGTGGAGCTACCTCATCGGCATGGCGGTGCTGATCCTGATCGACTTGGCGCAGACCGAGGTGCCGATCATCGTCGGCAACGTGATCGACGGCATTGAAACAAATACCATTGCGCAGTCCGGCTTTGTTACTGCGGTTCTGACGATGGCGGCGATCGCGCTCATCGTGCTCGCCGGGCGCATCGCCTGGCGCTATTGCATCTTTGGCGCGGCGCGCAAGATCGAGCGCGACATGCGCAACGATCTCTTTTCCCATTTGAATACGCTGCCCGCCTCATATTTCCATGAGCATAAGGCAGGCGAGATCATGGCATACATGACAAACGACATCGAGGCTGTACGCATGACGTTTGCCGTCACCATCATGATGGGGCTTGACGCGCTTGCGATCGGCCTTGCCACGATGGCAAAGATGATCTTTGAGATCGACCTGCGGCTGAGCATCGTGGCCATTTTGCCGATGAGCCTCGTCGCCGTGGTGAGCACGTTTGTCGGCCGGGAAATGCACAAGCGGTTTACCCGTCGCCAGGAGGCGTTTTCCAAGGTGGCCGATTTTGTGCAGGAGAAGCTCAACGGCGTGAAGGTCATCAAGGCCTTCGTGCAAGAGCAAAAGGAATGCCTTGCGTTTGAGGCGGTAAACATGGAATCCCGCACAGCAAACATCCGTGACGCGAAGGTGCAGGCGTTTATGTTCCCGTTCATGAATATGATCGCGGGCTGCGCGATGGCGATTGCCATCGCGTACGGCGGCTATATCGCCATCCTCGGGGAGATCAGCGTGGGCGACTTCTCTGCGTTCATTCAATACTTGAACATGCTGGTGTGGCCGATCGCCTCCATCGGCAGGATCATCAACGTTGTCACCCGCGGCTCTGCCTCGCTCAAACGCGTGGAGGCTGTGCTGCATACGGAATCGGACATCCCGGATCTGATCCCCGCCGGGAAAGAGGAGCCGCTCTCCGGCGACATCCGCGTGGAGAACCTCACCTTCCGCTATCCCGGCACGGAAAAGGACGTGCTGCATGACGTTTCCTTCCTCGTAAAGCGCGGGGAGACGCTCGGCGTCGTCGGCCGCACAGGCGCGGGCAAAACAACGCTTGCGAACCTGCTTTTGCGCGTGGACGACCCCGGACGGGATATGATCTACATCGGCGGGCGGGAGATCCACAGCGTTTCGCTTAACACCCTGCGTCGCGCGACCGGCTATGTGATGCAGGATAATTTCCTCTTCTCGGACACGGTGAAGAACAACATCGCCTTTGGCGACCACAGCAAGACGGAGGAGGAGATCATCGCCGCGGCGAAGGCGGCCTGCGTACATGAGAATATCATGGACTTTGCGGACGGCTATGAGACCATGGTCGGCGAACGCGGCGTGTCCCTTTCCGGCGGGCAGAAGCAGCGCATCGCCATCGCGCGGGCGCTGATCCTCGATCCGGAGATCCTGATCCTGGATGACGCCGTCTCCGCCGTGGATACGGATACCGAGGAGCAGATCCTCCGCAACCTGCATACGCTGCGCGCGGGCAAGACGAACATCATCATCGCGCACCGCATCTCCACCTTGCAGCATGCGGACAAGATCATCGTCCTTTCCGGCGGCACGATCACCGAAATGGGCAACCACGAGGAGCTCGTCGCGCTTGGCGGCATGTACGCGGACCTTTACCACAGGCAGCTCCTGGAAAAAATGAAGAAGGAGGAGTACGCGCTGTGAACAGGAAAACAGAAAACGCAAAACGGGCAAAGCCCGCCAGGAAGAAGGCGTCCCCCAACCGCAGGCTGCTGCGGTATGCAAAGCCCTACGCGGGGTGGTTCGCGCTGGCGCTTGCGATCATCCTCATCCTTGTGGTGCTGGAACTGTACCAGCCGCAGATCTTGGGCGACGCGGTGGACAACTTCGTCTCCAAATATGAGCAGGTCAGCAGCGAGGGCTTTTCCATCGCGCAGCTTAAGGAGCTGCGCGCGGCGGATCTTGCGGGCGTGGTGCGCCTTGGCCTCATCTATCTTGCGACGGTGCTTATCGTCATGGGCCTCACCTATGCGCAGGCGGCGATCCTTGCCATGGTAAGCCAGAAGATCATCTACAACCTGCGCAACGACATCTTCTCGCACATGATGAAGCTGCACGTCGGCTTCTTCAACGACAACCCGATCGGCCGGCTTGTAACCCGCGTCACGAACGATTGCGAAACCGTGAACGAGATGTTCACAAGCGTGATCGTGAACATCCTCAAAAGCTGCTTCGTGCTCGTGGGCGTCATCGCGGTGATGCTTTCGCAGAATGTGAAGCTTTCGCTCTATATCTTCATCGTCATCCCGCTCATCACGGTTGCGACGTTCGTGTTCCGCAGCGCCACGCGCAAGATCTACCGGACGATGCGCGCGAAGATCTCCGAGCTTAACGGCTTTGTGGCGGAGCACGTTTCCGGCATGAAAGTGGTGCAGGTATTCACAGCGGAAAACGACGTGAAGGAGGATTTCGAGAACCGCACGGAGGAGCTGCGCAAGATCAACATGAAGCAGCTCATCACATTTGCGCTGTACAGCCCGGTTTCCTACGTGATGAACATCGCGGCGCTTGCGATCCTCCTCTTTGTGGGCGGCAACATGGCGCTCGACGGCCTTGTTACCATCGGCACGCTCGTCGTGTTCCAGCGCTATATCAACAAGTTCTTCCAGCCTATCCAGGAGCTCGCGGAGCAGTTCAATACCGTCCAATCTGCAAACGCGTGCGCGGAGCGCATCTTCTGGCTGCTCGATACGGAGCCGCAGATCGTCAACGAACCGGATGCCGTCAGCGTGGATACGTTCCGCGGCAAGATCGAGTTCAAAAACGTCTGGTTTGCGTACCGGGGTGAAGAATGGGTGCTGCAGGACGTTTCCTTCACCGTGGAGCCCGGCCAGCGGGTCGCCTTCGTGGGCGCGACGGGCGCGGGCAAGACGACGATCCAAAACCTGATCTGCCGGTATTACGACATCCAGAAGGGCGCCATCCTCATCGATGGCATCGACATCCGCAAGATCCGCCTGGAGGATCTCCGCCGCAACATTGGCCAGATGCTGCAGGATGTGTTCCTTTTCACCGGCAACGTGCGGGACAACATCCGCCTGAACGAAACGGCCATCACGGATGAGGAGATCGTTTCCGCGGCCGAAACGGTGAACGCGGCTGGGTTCATTTCCCGCCTGCCGGGCGGTTATTCGCATGAGGTGATCGAGCGCGGCGCGGCGTTTTCCGCCGGGCAGAGGCAGCTTCTCTCCTTCGCACGGACGCTTGCGTTCAAGCCCTCCGTGCTGATCCTCGACGAGGCGACCGCCAATATCGATACAGAAACGGAAGCGCTGATCCAAGACGCCCTCGGCAAGCTCATGGAGGGCAGGACGACCATCATCGTCGCCCACCGGCTTTCCACCATCCAGAACGCGGACAAGATCATCGTCATGCACAAGGGCCGCATCATGGAGGAGGGGAACCACCAGGAACTGCTCAGCCAGGGCGGCATCTATTACAAGCTGTACAAGCTGCAATACGAGCACGACGTGGCATAGCGGCTAGAACAAAACGACAACAGGGGCGCGCCAGGAGGCGCGCCTTTTGCCTGCAATAAAGCCATTTTTGGCGTTTCACTGGTGGGGATTGAACCTCGTAGCCCGCAGCAAAAGGTTGGCAGCGGCGGTGAGCCGCTGCTAGGATGTTTACAGCCGGGCAGGTGAGCCGAGCGTGGCCTTTTGCGGAAAGGAGGAACAGCGGAACAGCGGAGCGAGCACGCTCTAATTTTTGTAAAAAAGTCGGAGCAAGCGATATATAGCTTGCTCCGACGTGGCGGAGAGAAAGGGATTCGAACCCTTGATGACATTCCTGCCATACACGATTTCCAGTCGTGCGCCTTCGACCAACTCAGCCATCTCTCCACACATAAGGCTTATTGCTCTTGCCTGGCGCAATCATGCTTAGATATGATACCGCATTTTCAGCAGTTTTGCAAGAGAAAAATCTGCCGGTGCGTGAAAAATCAAGCATTTGTAAATTTTGCTTAAACCGCTGTACTTGATGGAATATTTTGCGATACAATACAGGTGAGCGATTCTGCACGCTGCGGCGGGATACGCGCGCATGGCTGCAAAGCCGGGGTTTTTGGGAGTATTGAATGGACGAAAGACAAAACGGATTTTGGATGCGGCTCTTGAAGGGGGCCATCATCGGCATTGCGGCGATTTTGCCCGGTGCGAGCGGCGGCGTGCTTGCGGTTTCGATGGGCGTTTACCGCCCGGTGATTGACGCTGTGGTAGGTTTCTTTAAGGCGGTTAAGCGCAACGCGCTGTTCCTGCTCCCCTTGGGGCTTGGCGGCGTGGTGGGGCTTCTCGCCACGAGCCGCCTGGTCGAGTGGCTGATGGCAAACTGGAGGATGCCCGTGATGTACGCCCTCATCGGCTTGGTGCTCGGCGGCGTTCCTTCCTTTATGAAAGAGGCTAACCAGCATGGCTTCAGGAAGCGCTATCTGTTTGGGACAGCCTTTGGCATTGTGTTGATCCTCCTGTTCGCCGCGGGCGATAAACTGATTACAGGCGGCCAAGCCTGGCCGTTTAACGGATGGACCGCGGCGCTTGCGGGCGTGCTCATTGCGTTCGGCACGGTGATCCCGGGCATCAGCACGTCGTTCATTTTAATGTATATGGGGCTGTATGAGCCGCTGCTTTCCGCGCTCAACAGTTTCAACATCCCGGCGATGGCATGCGTCGCCGCTGGCGCGGGTGTGACCGTGTTCGCAACGATCACGCTGGTCAAACGCATGTTTGACCGGCATCATGGGTATGCTTATTATGCGGTATTGGGCCTTCTTGCAGGCTCTATCGTGCTGATCTTCCCGGGATTTACCTGGTCCCCAATGCAGGCGCTTTGCCTCGCTTTGCTCATAGGAGGCTTCGCGGTTACCTACCTGCTTTGCAAACCAACGGACGCGGAGGAAAAAAAGCCGGCCTGAGCCGCGCTTGTTTTCAATAAACAAAACGGATGGAGGAACCATGATGAAAAAACGCCTGCTTGCGCTTGTGCTCTGCCTAGCCACAGCCATTGCGCTCATCCCAGCCATGCCCGCCGAGGCGGCGGTGCTGCCGGGCATGACCAGCAAAATCGACTATGACAACACCGACCCGAACCGCTACACGATTGAGATCGACCTGGTGAACCAGATTATCACCGTTTACGAGGGCGCCATCGGCGGGCCGATCGTGCTGCAAAGCCTGTGCACCACCGGGAACGAGGAAAACCCGACCGGAGCGGGCACATTTAAACTGGGCCAGCTCAAGGAGCGCTTCGGCTACTTTGTAGCCTTCGGCCAGTATGCGCAGTATTGGACGCAGGTGGTGCGCGGCATCTACATCCATTCTGTGATGTACAACTCCAAAAAGCTTTCCAGCATGTCCCGCACCGCGTATCGGAAACTGGGCGAGAACGTCTCTCATGGCTGCGTGCGCGTCCTGCCGCATGTCGCCCAGTGGATATTCTATAACTGCCCGCCGGGAACCACCTGTAAGATCGACCGGAAGAAAGCCGCAAACCCGGAGCTTGTGAAAGAGCTCAAGGCTGCGATCCCGTCCTATTCGGATTATGTGCAGCCCACGGACACGAAGGCGGACCCGGCGGAGATCCCCGCAATCTGCCGCTACGACAACGTACCGCTGCGCACCGGCTTTTCCAATTCGCGCGACACCACTGTGGCGACGCTTTCACGCGGGCAGAAGATGATTCTGCTGCAGATTGGCTCCGATTGGTGCAAGGCGAAGCTCCAGGACGGCACGCTCGGCTATGTGAAAACGCAGTACATCCTTTGTTACCCGGATGCGCCGGTGCAGACGCAGGAGGCTTACACCGCCACGAAGAAGACTTACGTATACGCTTCTATGAGCACGGGCTCCAAAAAGCTTGCGACGATCCCGAAGGGGGGCGAAGCGGCGGTGGTTTCCAACCCGAAGAAGGGCTGGTGGTATGGCTCCTATAACGGCGTGGAGGGCTATCTGCGCACCAAGTACGTCGTGAAGAGCACGGCGCTCGTCTATCCCACGCTCGACACGGCGGCGCTTGCACCCGCTGCCACAGCTGCGCCGGCGCCCACGCCGGGCAGCGGAACAAGCGGCGGCATCTCCATCGGCGGCGGCACGGCAAGCCCGACTCCGGTGCCCACGCCGAATCAGGGCTCGGCGGTCACATCCGGCACGCGTGTGAAGGAAGGGACGCAGGCGCGCATGCGCGCGGCGGGGAGCACGAGCGCTGCGGTTATAGCGCTGATCGACGGCGGCACGCCGGTTACGATCCTTTCCGTTTCGGAGACGGGCTGGTATTATTGCACGGCCAACGGCTATACGGGCTATATGCACAACAGCTGCCTGATCGTGGAGTAAAAACGAAACCAATCTTTACTGCAAGGCGGCGGGAATACACTCGGGTGTGCTCCCGCCGCTTTGCGCGTTCCCCCTGATTTCTGAAGCATGGGAAACGAGCGCTGTTCCTTTCAGCAAACTGTGCCGCCGAAAAAGATGCAGCCGCCTTGTCCCGGCTCCTCCAGCTGCTGCGGCTGCGGCGCGGACATGAAAAAATCTCTCCGGGATTGTCAAGGGCCGCAGCCCTTGACTTTTGATCGCGCGCAGCGACCTGTGCGGTGCGAGCGAAAAGCCTTGCGCCGCAAGGCTTTTTTTACACGGAGCGCTGGATGCGTCATCGGCGCAAGCGCGACGTGAATCCCTCGATCAAGTGGCATCTGCCATTTGATCGACAGCATGAAAAAGAGCGGGTATGCACCCGCTCTTTTCATGCTCTTTGTTTTTTGCGCTTATGCGCCGCGCTTGCGCAGCGCTTTCGGCTTGCCCAGGATCTCCGCATACAGCACGCCCTGCGTGGCTGCGTCCCTGCTGAACACGAGCCCGTAGGGGAGCTCTGCACGCTCTGCGCCGCGCGCATAAGCGTCCCGCTCATGCGGCTGCGGAACAGCCGGTTCGTGGCACTCCTCGATGCCCGTCATGCTCGATTCCACATGGCGGTGCGTCGATTCCGTCAGCGGTTTTACCACATGCTGCGTCACGGAGGCCGTCACAGGGTGCGGCCGGGCCTGCAGCGGCTTTGTGCCGCCAAGGGAACCCGGCGCAGCGGCACCTTCCGCCGAAACACCGCCGCCCTCAGTGGAAGCATAGTTCATGCTGCCGCCATAGCGCGCCTTGCCGCAGGCCGTACAAAACCTAGCGGTCGCGCGGTTCGTTTCGCCACAAGTGCAGCGCCATGCACCGCCTGGCTGCATGGACGTGCCCTGCCCGGCCGTCCGCACCGTAGGAGCCATGGGCGCGCCGGGCGCAGCGGTAGGGGAACCCTGCCGCTGGCGCTGCGCCTGGTAATCCCGTAGGCGCTCAGCTGCGCGGGCCTGCTCACTCTCCAGAGAACGCACATCCGCCTGGCGCTTGCGCGCCTGCTCCTGCTGCTGTGCCTGTTTCTTGTTTTTGCTCGCGTTGACCACCGCGAAGATGATCAGAAGCAATACGAGTATTTCCATCTGCGCTCCCTTCTCCCGGCGTTGCGCCGGGCACCGGATGGTTCAGCGCACGCTTATTCCTTCTTTTCCGCCTGCGCGCCGCCCGCGATGGAATCGCGCATCTTGGTATCGGAAATCACGTTCTGCATGTTGTAGTAGTCCATTACGCCCAGCTTGCCCTCGCGGAACGCTGCTGCGATCGCGCGCGGCACCTCGGCCTCGGCCTCGATCACGCGGGCGCGCATGCCCTGCACTTCCGCCTTGTTCTCCTGCTCCTGCGCAACGGCCATCGCGCGGCGCTCTTCCGCCTTCGCCTGGGCGATACGCTTGTCTGCCTCCGCCTGGTCGATCTGGAGCTGTGCGCCGACGTTGCGGCCTACGTCCACATCCGCGATGTCGATGGAAAGGATCTCGAACGCAGTACCTGCGTCAAGGCCCTTGTTGAGCACGGTCTGGGAGATGAGATCCGGGTTTTCGAGGACGTCCTTATGGGTCTTGGAGGAACCGACCGTCGTGACGATGCCTTCGCCGATACGGGCGATGATCGTTTCTTCACCGGAACCGCCGACGAGCCGGTCGATGTTGGCGCGGACGGTCACGCGCGCCTTAGCGCGCAGCTCGATGCCGTCCTTTGCGATGGCTGCGATGACCGGCGTCTCGATGACCTTCGGGTTGACGCTCATCTGCACCGCGTTGAGCACGTCGCGGCCGGCGAGGTCGATTGCGCAGGCACGCTCAAAATCGAGCGGGATGCCAGCGCGCTGCGCGGCGATAAGCGCGTTCACCACGTTCGTGACGTTGCCGCCCGCGAGGTAGTGCGCTTCCAGCTTGTTGAGCGAGATCACCAGGCCGGCCTTGGTCGCCTTGATCATCGGGTTCACGATGCGCGAGGGCACGACCTTGCGGATGCGCATCGCAACGAGCTGGCCGATGCCGACCTTTACGCCGGAAGCGCGGGCCGAGATATAAAGCCCGACCGGTACGAAGCTGAAGAAAATTGCGAGGAAAATGATCGCCGCGACGATGATGAGAACGGATACTACGAGTTCTGGCATGATAAACCTCCCTGAATTAAACTGATTTGTTCTAGCCCTTCGTTTTTATTAACCTCCCCGGATTACCCGGATGAGGGAAATAATGAGATAGATAACCCCGATGAACACCGGGATGCCGATGCAAAGCTCGACCCACGCGCGCCTGCGCGCGCGCCGCGCCGTTTCCACATCCATCCCGTGGTCGGTTTCAGCGGCCTCCGCCGCAGCATGCAGCCGCGCGTTCTCCTTGCAATGCGGACAGCCTTCGCCGCCCTTCTCCTCATAGAATGCGCCGCATTTCATGCAAAATTTCACCGAAGGCCGCCTCCTTTGGTCAACTTAGATCTTCTTCACCAAAATGCGCAGCCCTTCCACGGCTTCGATCCGCACGCGGCTGCCCTTTTCGATGAATTCGCCTGCGCTCACCACATCCAGCCTGCGGCCGTCAAAGTCTGCATTGCCGGAAGGGCGCAGCGCCGTCAGGCATTCGCCTTCGAGCCCAATGAGCTCCTGTGCGCTTGCGTCCGAAAGCGAGGTGGACTTTTTCTCAATCGTGTCGTTGAGGACGATCTGGGAGCGCGAGATCGCGCCTTTTTGGAACGAACGGTACACGAAGAACGCCGCAACCGCAAGGATCACGATGATGACTGCGAGTGTGATGAGCGCCGAAGCAAACGAATCCGCCCGCAGCACCACGGCTGCGATCAGCGCGCCTGCGCCGAGGATGCCGGGCAGCCCCATGCCGGGCGTGAACATTTCGAAGATCATCAGCCCAAGGCCCACCAGCAGGCAGACGAGCGCCGGCAAGCTCCAGCCGACAATGTATGCAAGGAATCCGTCCATAACAAAACCCTCCCTTTTCCCGAATGTGCGGGGAAACGTATCCTGCCTCCCTGCTGTTAATAGATTAACACATGGTCAAATGACTGTCAATAGCGTTTCTTGGAACTTAATATGGTATTAATACAGCTTAAATATATGCGTGTTGAACCAATCGGCAAACCCAAAGTCGAAATTCGGCAAAACGCCGCTGGCCATCAGTTTAACGATAAGGATCCACACCAAGAACACCACCAGCATCGAAAGCAGGATGATGGCGATCACGAGCAGCGGGCTTGTGGTTTCGTCCTCATCTTCTTCCTGTGCCGGCGCATAGCGCTTTGCAGGCTTTTCCTGCCGCCGGCGGTTTGTGGGCGGCGTGTCCGCGTCGTCGTCAAACAGGTTGGGCACCTCTGCATCCAGCTCTTCCGCTTCATCCGGCTCCAAGCCGGGCAGATCCATGCCGGGCGTTTCCGTGCCGGACATTTCCATGTCAGCCGCCTCCGCCCCCGGTTCCAGGATCGTTTCTTCCGCGGGGGCATTTTCCCAGGCTGTCCAGAGCACATCTGCCTGCTGCTCCCGGGGTTCCGCAGCTGCGGGCGCTTCCTGCGCCGCCATGTCGGGCGCTTTGGGCGCTGCCTCAGCCTTCAGCGCTTCGTCTACCAGGCTGCTGAAGAACAGGGCCTCGCTGCAAACCTGATCCGTCAGCGCCATGAGCTGCGCATCGATGTTCTCCTTTAACTCGCCGCGCGCGGCGAGCGAAGCCACCTCCGCAAGTACGCGCCGCGTTGCGTCCTTTGCCTTGGCCGGATCGTGCGTAATGTCGAACGCACGGTCATAGATCCGCTTGGAATAAAGCTGCATGAACGCGCGCAGTTCACGCTTATCGCCGCTGTTGAGAAGCGCGATCATTTCCTGCCTGCCACGTTCCGTGCCCGCGCTGTTCTGTCCCTGCATGCCTTTGCCTCTCCTTTGACAGTATTTGTCATCCTTTCCCTTTATTATACATGCACTTGCATGCTGGAAGCAAATGAATTAAACGGGAAGCGCCTGCATACGGATGAAACTATGGAATATCGTCCTTCAACGCGCCGGGCGCGCAGACGTGCCGCGCCGCCCGCATTCCCGCTGCTCCAGCCGCTGCCGCTCGGGCTTGCCGCACTTGCGCTGAGCCTTTTTGTGCTGCTGCTGCGCGGCTGCGCCATCGCAGGCGAGGAAGCGGACGTCCCCGAGCCTTTGCTGGAGGATATTTCCGCCGTAATCGCCGTTTATGACGATGAGAACGACCGTGTGCTTTCCATGCATCTGGAGGAATACCTTTGCGGCGTGGTCGCAGCCGAAATGCCCGCCGCTTTTGAAGAGGAAGCGCTTAAAGCGCAGGCCGTCGCTGCGCGGACGTTTACGCTGCGCCACCTTGCCGCCTGCGGCGGAACGCCCTGTGGCCGTCGCGGTGCGGACGTCTGCACGGACAGCGCCTGCTGCCAATCCTATCGTTCCCCAGGTCAGCTCGCCGAAAAGTGGGGGGCGGACGCGGCCTATTATTCCGCGCGCGTCACGGAAGCCGTCTACGGCACGGCAGGCGAGGTCGCCACCTATGAGGGCGCGCTGATCGAGGCGCTCTATCATTCCACTGCGGGAGGGATGACGGAGAGCTCGGAAAACGTGTTTGCGAGCGCACAGCCATACCTTGTGAGCGTGGAAAGCCCCGGCGAAGAGGGCTCCGCGCATTATGCGGAAAGCACGGCCTTTTCGCGCAGGAACTTCCTCACAAAGCTCAACGCGGCCTTCCCCAAGGCGGGCCTTTCTGCGAAAAAGCTGGAGGCACAGGTGGAGATCACTGCCCGCTACGCGAGCGGCCGGGTCAAAACTGTGCGGCTGGGCGGCGCGGAGGCTACCGGGCGGCAATTCCGCAAGGCGCTCGACCTCCCGAGCGCCAACTTCACCATCGAATTCGTGGGGGATGATGTGCGCGTCTCCACCAAGGGCTACGGCCACGGCGTGGGCATGAGCCAATACGGCGCAAACGCCATGGCAAAGGATGGCTTCGATTATCGTGCCATCCTGGCGCATTACTATACGGGGATTGACATCGAGAACTGGAGCGGCAGGTTGAAATAACAAAGAAGCTCCCGCGGGAGCTTTCAGGCTGTCGATAAAGTGGCATCTGCCACTTTATCGAGGGATTCACGTCGCGCTTGCGCCGATGGCGCGGTCAGCGCTCCGTGTAAAGAAAGCCTTGCGGCGCAAGGCTTTTCGCTCGCACCGCACAGGTCGCTGCTCGCGATTGAAAGTCAAGGGCCGCGGCCCTTGACAATCCTGGAGATACTTTTTCGACAAGCTGGAAGCTCCCCCATGGGAGCTTTTTTTGTTATGCCGGCATTACCGCTTGCGCCGCGCGGTGGCGTTGCGCAGATAGCCGCTGCGCTGGCTCTTCACGTCGCTCACGGTGATGACGGCGTTGGGCGCGATGCCCTGCACGAGCGCGATCGCTTCGTCCGAGAGCTTGCGGCGCAGCGTGGAAATGAGCATAAAGCGCGTCTCGTCATCGCGCCCCTGCGCGGTCAGCTCCGTTACGCCAAAGCCGTTTTTGCGCAGCACTTCGCAGATGCGGTCGCTCGTTTCGCGGTTCATTACGACCGTCTGCATGGAGCAGAGGCCGAAAGCAAGCCGCTCTTCCAGCCAGCTCCCAGCATAGTTGCCAAGCGCATATGCGAGCGCGTAGGCCACCATCTTGAGCGGGTCGGACTGATAGTCGGAAAGGACGTTGCCCGCGATGATGAGCCAGAGCGAGATCTCGATGAGCGCGATGAGGGAGCCGATCAGCCGCTCGCCCCGGTTGATGAGCACAATGCGCAGCGTACCGAGCGAGACCTCCACGATCTTTCCAAAGAAGATGACGAGATACACCCACACGGTACCCGTGGCGAGAAATGCGGAAAACGCTTCAAAGAACCCGGTCATAAACTTGCAGCCTCCCGTTTATTCACTAATTTATACTCATTATGGCATAGGGCGGGAGGGAAATCAACCTCCGATGCGGATACGCGCCGTCGCCACATCCTCCAAGAAACTTGCGTCGTGCTCCACGAACACCATCGTAGGGTTCCCCGTGGCAAGCAGCCCTTCGATCTGCATGCGGGAGAGGACGTCCACATAGTTGAGCGGTTCGTCCCAAAGGTAAAGGTGCGCGCGCTCGCAAAGGCTGCGCGCCAGCAGCACCTTCTTGCGCTGCCCTGCGGAAAAATCCGCCATGTCCTTTTCAAACTGCACGCGCGGGAAATCCAGCTTGCGCAGGATGGTCTTGAACAGGCTTTCGTCAATGCCGCTGCGCTGGGCGAATTCCGTAAGGCTACCTGCGAGGAAGGAGGTGTCCTGCGGCACATAGGAGACGATGAGATCCCCCGGCATGCGGACGAGCCCTGTATGCGGGATGGCCTCGCCCGCAAGCAGCTTGACCACGCTCGATTTGCCGCAGCCGTTCGGGCCCGTGAGCGCAAGGCGTTCGCCCTGACGGACTTCAAAGGAAAGCCCCTCGAACACAGGCGTCTCGCCATAGCGAACTGCAAGCTCCCGCACTTCGGCTACGACCTCTTTGCGGTGGGGGAGCGGGCGGATCAGCAGTGCGTCGCTGCGCTCGATGTTCTTGAGCAGCTTGGATTTTTCCTCGATGGCGCGTTCCCGCCGCGTTTCAATGGCTTTTGCGCGCTGCATCATCTTTGCCGATTTATGGCCGATGTATCCCCGGTCGCCTGCGCCGGTGCCGATCTTCGTCGCCTCTAAAGCGTCCGACCAGCCGGCCGTGCGCCGGGCAGCCTCCCGCATCCGCTGGATGTCGCCCATGAGGCGCTCGTTTTCCGCTAGCTCGTAGGCGTCCTGCCGGGCCTTGTTTTCCCACCAGGTGGAAAAATCCCCGCGGGTCATGGTGATGTTCGCCCGGTTGATGGAGAGGATGTGATCCACGCAGCCATCGAGAAACGCCCGGTCGTGGCTCACGAGGATGAACCCCTTTTTCGTGCGGAGATAGTCCCGCAAAAGCGCGCGGCCCTCCATGTCCAGGTGGTTCGTCGGCTCGTCGATGAGCAGGAAGTTGTTTTCCCGCAGGAACAGCGCCGCGAGCAGCACCCGCGTGCGTTCCCCGGGACTCAGCGTCTCAAACGGGCGGTAGAGGATGTCCGCGTCCATGCCCATGCGGCCAAGCTCCCGTAGGAGCTTCCATTCGAGCGCGCCCTCGGCCGCCGCGAGGAGCACCTCGAGCGTATCGCGGGCCGGATCCTCCACGGGGAAGGGAAAATAGGTGAAGCGTACGGAGGCGCGGATGGAGCCGCGATATTCATATTTGCCGAGCAGCAGATTCAGGAACGTGGTTTTCCCGCGCCCGTTGCGGCCGACGAAACCCAGCCGCCAATCCGTATCGATTTCAAAGGAAACGTGCTCGAAGATGTTGTCATAGCTGCCGTCATAGCAGAAGGTAAGATCGTTTACAGAAATCAAAGACATAGAAAAAAGACCCCCAATCGGAAGAACGCGCGAAGCACCCAAACGGCAAACAAAACCGCGCGGCAGGGTTTGCCGCGGAAATTGCCGAACAGCATGGGAGCTTAGATGCGCATCCTTTCATCTCCAATCGTATGGTCTTACTTAAAATCACTTTACCATACCGCCCATCGGCTGTCAAGCCCAAGGGGCGGCGGCAGATGGAGAAAACGCCCAAGGAGGCTGAGCAGCCGCTGATGCGGAATGCGTTGAAAGCAAAAACGCGCTGTGATAGAATAAAATTGAAAATAGGATTACAGGAGACAGCGCGCTTTATCCCGCTGGCAGGAGCGCGGTATTCGGAATGAAAATGGAAAAATGCGGCTTGTGTACGTCATGTTGGCGGCCACTGCTTTAGCAGCCTGCTGGATGTCGTGGGGAACGCACTGGACGGCGGCGCGCCGGCGCCTGCGCGCACAACGGAATATTTCAAGCGGAACCCGGGGAGCACACGCGCGCTGGAGCTTGTGCTCACCGTGAGCGGCGGCATCGTGACCAAGGCCGTTTGGGAATACGCGCCATAACGCGCTGCGGCGGCCCCTCCTTTGCATTTGCAACCGTTGGTTGCAGGAGTTCCTGCCCTGCTTTGTAGCTTGCAACCGCGGGGCCTGGTAGGCTTAGCGGCGAAAAACATCTTAGGAGGTGCTTTTATGACATTGGGGGAAAAGATCCAGCAGCTTCGCCGCACGGCCGGCCTTTCGCAGGATCAGCTTGCGGAGAAGGCAGGCGTTTCGCATCAATCGGTTTCCAAATGGGAACGGGATGAGGCCATGCCGGACGTGGGGAAGATCGTGCTGCTGAGCGAAACATTCGGCGTTTCGACGGATGCGCTTTTAAAAGGCGCGGAGGGAACGCCGAATGCCGGAAACGACGCGGATGGACATGCGCGTTCCAGCGCACCGCTGCTGCGCGTCGCACGAACCAACTTTGCGCACCGGGAGATCCTCGCGGGCTTCCTCACCATGGTGGGAGGGCTTGTGCTGCTCGCGCTGGAATTCATGTTTCTGCCCACCTTCGGCACGATGCAGAAAGCGCACGTGGACGGCCAGGGCTTTTATTCGGATTTTATGAAATACGCCAAGATGCAGCCCATGCCTACGATATTCGCGCTCACGGGGCTGGTCGTTGCGGCAGGGCTCGTGTTTTTGCTCAAGGGCCTTTGGGATAAGCGCGTTCTGGCGCGGGAGCGGGAAGACTAAACCGCCCCAGGCGTTGGCGAAACGGAAAAACAGCATCCCGCCCGGCTCAACGCCGGTTCGGATGCTGTTTGGTTTTCAGAACGCCGGGGGATTTAGCGCCGGATCAGGACGCCATGCATGTACGCCGTCCCATTGTGCGTTTCGTATACCATTTCCGTTTCCGCTTCGGTGCATCCGATCAATACCTTGATTTCGGAATCCTTTTTCAGGACGTATACGGTGCAGATGATCGCGCTGGCCCGCGGGTTTTCCGCCGTCCCGACCCATACGTCGATGCCCGCCCCGTCCATGGACGTTGTGCCCTTCAAATATCCGTAGTCCACCGGATAGATCAGGCTGGGATACCTGGGATGCGCGGTTCCCTTCGGCCTGTCGATCACGATTTCCGATCCCGTGACCAGGCTGTCCACAGCGGCCCAAAACGCTTCATCGTACCGGCTTGTGCAAGCCTCGTGTGAATTTTTGGCCTTCATTTTACCAGCAGCTCCGCGATCTGCACGGCGTTGGTCGCTGCACCCTTGCGGATCTGGTCGCCGCAGCACCAGAGCGTGAGCCCGGTTTCGCTCACAAGGTCGCGGCGGATGCGGCCGACGAGCACGTCATCCTGGTTGCTCGCTGCAAGAGGCATGGGGTAAGCATCGTTGTTGGGGTCGTCCACAAGCCGCACGCCCGGGGCGGCAGCAATGGCCGCGCGCGCCTCTTCCACGGAGACGGGGCGCTTTGTGGTGAACGTGGCGCTGATGGAGTGCGAGCGCATCACGGGCACGCGCACGCAGGTGCAAGTGACGCGCAGCTCCGGCAGATGCAGGATCTTGCGGCCCTCGTTTTGCAGCTTCATCTCCTCGGAGGAATAGCCGTTTTCGCCCACGCCGCCGATGCGCGGGATCAGGTTGAACAGGATCTGGTGCGGGAAAGCTTTCGCCGTGAGCGGTTCGCCCTTGGGGTAGGCTCCCGCCTGCGCCTCGAGTTCAGCAAGCCCTTCTGCACCCGCGCCGGACACCGCCTGGTAGGTAGAGGCCACGAGCGTTTCGATGGGCGAGATGCGCGCGATGGGCGCGAGCGCCACCAGCGTGATGATGGTGGAGCAGTTCGGGTTGGCGATGATGCCCTTCCGGTACGTGTGGGCGTCCTCTGGGTTGATCTCCGGCACTACGAGCGGAACGTCCGGGTCGAGGCGGAAGGCGCTGGAATTGTCTACGAATACCGCGCCCGCGGCCTGGATCGCCGGCGCGAAACGCTGTGCGATGTCGTTTTCCGCCGCGCCGAGCACGATGTCCATGCCCTCAAACGCAGCCTCGCGCGCCGCTTCGATGACGATCTCCCGGCCATCATAGCGCACAGCCTTGCCCGCACTGCGTGCGCTCGCAAGCAGGCGAAGCTCCCCGATGGGGAATTTGCGTTCCGCAAGCACCTGGATCATTTCCTGGCCGACGGCGCCCGTTGCACCCAGCACGGCCACGTTGTAAAGCCTTTTCTGTTTCATAGCGGTTGGTCCTTTCTCGTAAAGCTGTTATAAAGCACCCGGATGGTCTTTTCAAAATCCCGGTCGTCCACGCCGACAATGATGTTCAGCTCCTCCGGGCCTTGGGAAATCATGCGGATGTTGATGTCGTTTTCGCCGAGCGTGGCGAAGAGCCTGCCCGAAATGCCCGGGCGGAACACCATGCGGCGGCCGACGCAGGCGATGAGGGAGATGCCGTCCGTGACTTTCACGGAATCCGGGCCGCAGAAGCTCTCGATCTCCTCCGTGATGCTGAAGAGATAGGGCTTCACGGCCTCCGTGGAGACCACGAGCGAGAAGCAGTCTATCCCGGAGACGATCTGCTCGATGTGCAGCTCGTGCTTCTCAAACAGCGCAAGGACGCTGCGCACGATGCCGGGCTTTGCGGAAACGTGGCTTTTGTGAATGTCGACGATGCAATAGCCGCGCCTGCCCGCGACGCCTGTGATGAAGTAAGGTTCGGAATGACCCTCGTCCTCCTCAAATTCCCCGCGGATCATCGTGCCGGGCGCCGCCGGGTCATTCGTGTTGCGGATGTTGAGCGGGATGTTCCTCTCCCGCACGGGGAAAACCGACTCCTCGTGCAGCACCTTCGCACCCATGTAGGTGAGCTCGCGCAGTTCGCTGTAGGTGATGCGCGGGATGGGCTGCGGGTCCTTCACGATGGCAGGATCCGCCATGAGGATGCCGGGCACGTCCGTCCAATTTTCGTACAG